>Ga0315280_10001379_pt1 | contig 42061 bp, 49 predicted proteins | sample YL17G06_40_MG_FD_203697 | JGI IMG/M metagenome (GOLD analysis project Ga0315280, IMG submission 203697) | Sediment microbial communities from Yellowstone Lake, YNP, Wyoming, USA - YL17G06_40 | ecosystem: Environmental > Aquatic > Freshwater > Lake > Sediment | place: USA: Wyoming | collected...
TGAGACGCTAACGCCTCATGCTGATAGTAATCCACCCTGCGCTCTTTCAATTCCCTCTTCATGGGATTTTAGATTGAGACAAGCGTGGGATAGATGCCCTTCCTCCCTGGAGCGGAATCTTTCAATTCCCTCTTCATGGGATTTTAGATTGAGACGTTGACTTCCAGGGGGAGTGGGAAGTCACAAACGGCTTTCAATTCCCTCTTCATGGGATTTTAGATTGAGACCATGCACTTCGCCAAGTCCCCGAGATCTGGCTGGGTTGCTTTCAATTCCCTCTTCATGGGATTTTAGATTGAGACCTTCGAGCTTTAAGAGTTCCTGGTCCTTCGATAGCCCTTTCAATTCCCTCTTCATGGGATTTTAGATTGAGACCACCTACGGCTCACGGGGGACCTCCTCGATCTGACCCTTTCAATTCCCTCTTCATGGGATTTTAGATTGAGACGGCTTCGTGGCGAGGAGCGTCCTGAGCCTCAGTTTGGCTTTCAATTCCCTCTTCATGGGATTTTAGATTGAGACTCCGCCTCATGCTCCGCGTCGACCGGGACCTTCACCTCTTTCAATTCCCTCTTCATGGGATTTTAGATTGAGACGCCCTCGACGCCTTCCCCTCGGTCCTTCCAAACTACTTTCAATTCCCTCTTCATGGGATTTTAGATTGAGACTGTGTAGCTGCACTCGGGGCAATGGTAAACCATTACTTTCAATTCCCTCTTCATGGGATTTTAGATTGAGACCCCCAAACTTAGCCCCGAGATGAGCGCATGGTATACTTTCAATTCCCTCTTCATGGGATTTTAGATTGAGACATCAGATCCATCCTCCGAGTGTCTTCACGAGCTCGTCTTTCAATTCCCTCTTCATGGGATTTTAGATTGAGACGCGTTGCTGCCGCCATTATTGTAGAAGTTCATATCATCTTTCAATTCCCTCTTCATGGGATTTTAGATTGAGACGGTATCGTAATTCGACCATCGCTTATCACCTTAGATCTTTCAATTCCCTCTTCATGGGATTTTAGATTGAGACGGCTCTGGATCATCTGGAGCCGCTGAAGAGACCGTTCTTTCAATTCCCTCTTCATGGGATTTTAGATTGAGACAGCTATCCACGTTATTGTAGCTGTTGAAGTAGAAGTCTTTCAATTCCCTCTTCATGGGATTTTAGATTGAGACATAGTTCACGGTGACCGTAGCCACCTTCGATGACTCATCTTTCAATTCCCTCTTCATGGGATTTTAGATTGAGACAGCGATGAATCAGAAGAAGTGGCACCCAGAGACTATCTTTCAATTCCCTCTTCATGGGATTTTAGATTGAGACAGTGACGAGAAGACCGGAGCCGTCTCCATGCTCAGGACTTTCAATTCCCTCTTCATGGGATTTTAGATTGAGACTGCAGTTGAATCCAGTGGTGAATGTCTCGGACACCACTTTCAATTCCCTCTTCATGGGATTTTAGATTGAGACTCACCGTAGGCCGTAGATCCGCCTACCGCGATGACTTTCAATTCCCTCTTCATGGGATTTTAGATTGAGACAGTGATTTAAAATTGGGTGTTTGGGCTTAAATTACTTTCTAAAGACCCCTTCTAGGTTGCCCAGTTTGAAGATCGAATTTTCGGATATGGGTATTTAAGGATCTTCACGCGTAGACGTGGTCTAATCCTCGATAAAAATTAAAGGTTGAGGCCTGCTATCTTTACATGAGTTCCTTTGAAGACCCTCGTTATCTATGACATCTCTGACGACGATAAGCGATCTGATCTAAGGGATCATCTGCGGGACTACGGGTTAGAACACATCCAGTACAGTGGCTTCCTCGGCGAGGTCAACCCCCACGACAGGTTTGTACTGTCGAAGGAGGTGGAGAAGTTCCTGAGCTGCGAGCGTGACAGCATCTACATCGTCCCACTCTGCGAAAAATGCGTCAGGCTATGTCATATAATCTCCGAGAACAAGAGGGAGATGGACAAGGGAGAGGTTGATATAGTGGGCTGAGGAGATTGCCATGTTTTTCCTTTCCGAGATAGATCAGAAGAAGCTGATCAACCAGATACTTCCGAAGGCAAGGAAGGTCGACGTATCCGAGGACCTCCGGGGATGGAGCTGGTACAAGTCCCCGCTCAAGCCCTACTACGAGGACACAAAGATACCCATGTACTCCGTGTGCTCGAAGTACTGCCCAACTGGGAGAGACGTTTACGTGAACATCGTCAAGGGTTCAAAGGGGATCCCATCAGAGAGCGTAATACTCGGTTCTGCCATTCACGAGTCCGTCAGAACCGCATTGAACAACTTCATCGAGGGGCAGAACCTCACGTTTGATAAGTGGTACGATTCTTTACTGACATCTAAGGGAGTAATTAGCAGGGACGAGATGGTTAAGGACCGCTCCAGAAAGGCGTGGCAGCTGACCCAGGCTGCGAGCGAGAGTCGTTTCATGGAGTGGTCTAGCCGTCAGCCCTACGCATTTAAGCGGGATGTAATGGCTACGGCACTTCCTTTCCTTATTGAGCACCGCATAACCGGCGAGCTCCTCGGCCTCTCGGGGCTCCTGAGGATAGACTGCTTCGACTACCTTAGAGACATAGTTTTCGACATAAAGGTCAGCGAGGAAAACCACGACTGGTACAGGCTCTACCCTACTGGCTACGCGCTAGTCATAGAGAGCATCTACGAGGTCCCAGTCGACGTGGGGTGCACTGTGTATGTCAGGTTCCGGGAGAACAACCTGGTGATCGAGCGGGACCTCTTCTTCATCAACGATGAGCTTAGGAGCTGGTGGATCGAGGAGAGGGACGAGAAGCTGAAAATGGTCTCTCAGAAGATGGACCCAGGCATACCAAATGTGTGTCCAGAGAACTGCATATACCGAAGCGACTGCAGGGTCGAGGAGTCTCCGAATCCAGAATAGGATCACAGGGTGACTGAGCTGAAGCGCCTCGTCGTAGACGGCTACGGTAAGTTCGTCGGTCAGCAGAGCAACAGAATCGTGGTCAAGGAAAAGGGAAGAATTCTTCACCACGAGCGGGCCGAGGACCTACGCCAAGTGGTGATCTCAGGTAGCGGAAGCATAAGCTTCGACGCCATGGAACTCTTGGGCTCCCTCGGCGTCGACCTAATAGTCATAAACTGGAGGGGCGAGGTCACCGCTCGCCTAGCATCCCGAGACATGAGGACCGTCCAGACTAGAAGGGACCAGTACTATGCCTTTAGGGAAAACAGGAGTGGGATCCTCGCTCAGCAGTTCATACTCGCAAAGATGAAGAACCAATACGCAACCCTAGGAACACTGGCAAAGAGCAGAAAAGACACATCGCCAGACGTAGCGGATGAACTCATCAACAAACGTGAGTCCGTATCAGAGTTTATTAAAAAGGTAGAGTCCCTGGAAATAAAACCTATAGATCATATTCGTAGTTCGCTTATGGGACTTGAGGGAATCGCCTCCACTCATTATTGGGAGGGAATAGGTGCAATCATCCCCGAAGAGTTCAAGTTCAACTGCAGGTCAGGCAGATACGCCGAAGATCCCGTAAATGCTCTCCTTAATTACGGCTACGCTCTGCTTGAGGGCGAGGTCTGGCGGGGCGTTCACTACGCGGGCCTTGACCCCTATGGAGGTTTCCTTCACGTTGACCGTCCAGGTAGGCCCAGCATGGTCCTCGACCTCATGGAGGAGTTCAGGCAACAGTTGATAGACAAGACAATCATTGGACTCTTAACCAAAGGGGAAGTTTCATACACTGACTTCACTATGGAAGAGGGCGTCTGCCGAATGGGCGACTCCACGAGGAAGCTGCTGCTAAGAACTGTTTTGGAACATTTTGAGAAGTATATGAGATACAAGGACGAACAGCGAAGGTGGACGGATATGATCCTGATGCAGGCGAGGGATTTGGCTAGTTACCTTAGGGGGGAGTCATCGAGGTATGAGGGATTCTATCTCCGCTGGTGACTCGATAACGGTCTTCGACATCGTCCAGTACCACTACTGTCCCAGGAAGGTCTATTTTCTCAGGGTGATGGAGGTTCCAGCATCTATTAGAAGAAAAATGGAGTACGGAAGAAACATCCATGAGAAGGAAGAGAGGCGGATGACGGAACGTGAACTCGTATACGGATTCCGTCACGATGAAGTAGCCGAGATAATTCAGGACCTACAAATAGATGCTGAAGAGATAGGGTTGAGAGGGAAACTCGATGTTGCCCTCAAACTTGAAAACGGAGAAATGATCCCGGTAGACACGAAATACACCGATGAAGTCATAATCCAGAGACAATATCTAAAACAGCTATTCGCCTACGCATTACTATTGGAGAAACAGTTCAAATTAAACGTCATAAGGGGCATCCTCTATTTCTCGAAACAGAAAGAGACACGCATGATTGATATTTCATATGAGAATAAACAGAGCATACTTCGCGACATTTCACAAATCAGAGACATGTTCTCAAACGAATCCCTTCCAAGGGGCGCGCCGCCTGAAAAGTGCGGCTACTGCGAAGTAAAGAAATACTGTATTTAATTATCAAGTGAAGGGACTTCAACTTCAGTGTTCATGCCTCATGGACAATATGTTTAGAAATCGTGAACAGTCTGTCCTTGAACCGTGAACATTGAGGTTCTGTTCTCCACGAAGGAGAGACTGAGGATACTGAACTGGATCATCTACAAAACCGATTACTTCAGCGTCAGTCAAGTTGCAAGGGATGTCAAGCTGAGCAAGGGGCTGGTATCCAAGTACCTCAACTCCCTTACCGAAGAAGGCATCCTAGAAAAGAAGGACGGAAAATTCCCAGTCAGAGGCAACATCCGCACGAAAGCCGTCAAACTACTTCTGAACCTGAACCTCTTCGACACAGACTTCTTCCAGAAGTCCGAATTCATAAGGAGCGGCGGGCTGTACGGAAGCTACATGAAGGGAACCAACACCGAGACCTCGGATATCGACCTATGGATCGTCATTGAGAAGGTGAACGAGGAAACCTTAGCAAAGCTAACCAGCGACCTTAAGAGAGCCCTCGGATACGTCAGACCCCTCTATCTTACAAAGGAGAAAATAAAGTTATTGAAGAGAGATGATATCACCTTCTACCACTCTATCCTCTTCGGCTCCATAACGGTCTACGGTGAGGAGATTGAAGCGCTTCAGCTTTGAGGACTGTGTCAGGGAAGGCCTCCTGAGGAGCGTACCGCCGTCCAGAGAAAAGGCAAACGGCAGCATAAGGGCCGCGGAGAGATGGATCGAGGAGGCAGAGAAGAGCCTGGAAAGCGGCGCCCTCAACTCATCCGTCCTATCATCCTATCTGGCGATGTTCCATTCGGCCAGGGCCATCCTCTTCAGAGACGGCTACAGGGAGAAAAGCCACTACCGCATGGCCAGATACCCATCCAGGATGGTTTGGGCGATCTCCTAGACCAACCGGTACTTGGGACTAAGGCAACGGTAGTGGAGGACCGTGCAGCTCACCACGTACTCTCTAGTGCAGCTCCCCACGAGGCACCACACCTTCGGAATTGGGCCGTCCCGCTTCTGAACCCTGGGCATCTTTAAGATTGGCACGATGCAAGTCGGAGCAGCGAGTTCAACGACAATCTCCCTACACCAACCACTGATCCAACACAAAGACGCCCAGATCCCACTAATATCCACGGAACAAACGGGACAACAACCTATCCCAAAGACTACAGAACTCCGTCAAACCCACAAACAACAAACAAATCCAAAATTCACACCAAAACGACAAAAATAAACGAAACAATCGATCTACCCCGCGGCACCATTTACTTCTCCAGCTACACTCTGGGCCTACTTGCGTTTACGGAAGAGCATTACGTCTTCAGGCGGCGTGCAGACTCAGTCGAAGTCCAAAGCATGATATTGACTTTAAATCCTCCATCATTCCTTGTTCTGATATGAATGTAATGTTTGACCCATTGTTTTGCAAAATCCTGGCGGCGTTTGATGGCTCAGACCCTTCAAGGCGCGCCCTTGACCATGCAGCCAAAATGGCTGCGATGTTTAAAGGTGAACTTATATTGTTGACTGTGGTGCCCAAGCTCTCGCTTCCCATTTTCCCGAGCGAGGGATTCGGTCATGCCTCGGCGATTGATTTTCAGAATTATCAGGACGGCATCAGGGACCAGTATAGGAAATCCCTCGAAAAGGCTGAAGCCGATGTGAGGGAACGCTATCCTCATCTGAAGGTTGACGCAGTACTACTCGAGGGGCGGCCCTCGGAGATCATCATCGAAGAGGCTGAGAAGAGAGGCGTCAATCTCATCATGATGGGCAGCAGGGGCTTGGGAGGAATCACCGGTTGGATACTGGGCAGCACAAGCCGTCGAGTCGCGGATCAGTGCACCAAACCGATCCTCATAGTCAAGTAACTAAAAGCGTCCTATCAATTCACGAAATTCCTTATTTTTCAAGTGGCACGCTTTAAACTAAATATAGGAAAATCCTCGACTCCTCTCTTGCGGGCGATGAAATGCGCGAAGAGAGGGCTTTAAGGATTCTATCGTGAGATCAATATCCATGCGATCTATGGCTCTCGCCGATTTCAGGTTATGGCCACTCTCTAGGCTGCCCGCGCGAGTGTCCTACGAGCGCGCGTTGAGGTCGCACGGATCAGGAACGGGGAGCATCAGACCCTTGAGACGCTGATTAATGAGGAGGCTCTATTGTTCGCAAAGTATCTGAGGGGAGAGATTCAGAGCTGGGCCCCGAGAGTCGCATACTTAGTTTAATTCCTAATAACGCGCGCGTCTTAAGGAATATCTTAAGGATTCGGACCTAGTAAAAAAATAACACTTGAGTCATTCATCGCATTAGCAAATATTGGCGAAGGCCGATGACCTACTAGAAGAATAGTCTGAAAGGAGAAATAAGAATAGAAGTTTACCGCGCACTTACTGTGGCGGGGCCGAACCAATTATCGATGCAACCCGCCTTGAAGCAAGCTCTCCGAACTGGCCAACAATAACCCCGGATACAAGCGAGAGAAACCACATGAAGACTATTACATACGGAGAAAGGCCCTGAAGCAAAAGCAGCCATTGGACCAACACGTTACTCGAAGCTGAGAGCCCACCCGCAACAGCGACCTTAGCTGCTGAAGCCCTTCCGGGGGCACTCAAGACCAGATCCGCTACGATCCCTTCGACGATCGAGATGAGTAAAACCTGAACCCCGTGAAAGCTGAAGAGGGAAAGCTCGACCAGCCCTTTCACAGCCCCGGCAAACGTCGCCGCACCGGCCCTCCTCGTGAGAAGTCTGGCTAGCAGAAGCCAGAGAATATGCACCCCCGAAAGGATCTGAGGAGATCCAAAGGGCAGGATCGGTACCGCCTTCAATAGGTTGCCCGCGTAGCCCAGCGGCACGCTCACGGCTCCCCCAAGCGCGCTTAATACAATGATCAGTGCAAGCTCTCTGATCTTGAACATGTTGAATTCGATGCACCTTAGCGGTTAATTAGGTTTAGGATGATCGATTTCATATTGATTTATATACCATCCAAATGAAATCGTATGCGATTTACATGGGGGTTCGTGTGGGTGGCGGTGGCGCCGAGGCAAAGAAGGTGGTTGGGGGGAGCCGCTCGGGTCTATTGACCGAGGAGCAGCTTAGAGTCCTCGGCCTCAGGTTCGACGGTCTGAGGCAGGAGGAGATAGCCAAGAGGCTTGGCACTACCCGGCAGAACGTCTCGCTGATTGAGAGGCGTGCACATAGTAACATCTTGAAGGCTGAGGCGACTTTGAGGGCTTACCGGAGGCTTCAGACCGCAGCAACCGTGGAGCTGAAGCCGTCGACGCATCTGGTGGATGTCCCGAGGATGCTCGTCGACGCTGCCGATGAAGTGGGGGTGAAGATCAGCATCGACTTCGCCCTCGTTTATAAGGAGCTTCGTGATGAGGCCCGTGAGTCTATCTCCGGGACGAGGGTGGTTAAGCCGATCCTTCTCCACGTTCTGAGAAACGGAAGGGTCGACGTCGAACCGATTTAGGGTGGAAACGTCCACGCACGCACGTGTGTGATATTTTTTATTATATATTATATTTGATTATATTATCAAGAAGATAATAAAATAAAAGAAAACAAGAATAGATAAAAAAGAATAATCAAATAATAATAAAACAAAATACAGATGGGTTTGGGTTTGGGGCATAAGATTTAGGACGCTGATGAGTAACGCGAGCATAATCGGTGATGTTTAGTTATGGAAGATGAAGCGTATCTTTCGGAATATCGTTGGAAAATCCTGGCTATGGTGTATGTTTGTCAGCTTTCCTTTGCATTGGTCTTCCAATCCATCCCTCCGCTTCTTAGGCTGATTGTTTTTGAGTTTGGGATGACATACGCGCAGGCGGGCCTGTTCATGAGCCTCTTCGCGTTGCCTGGGATCTTGGTTGCTATCCCTGGAGGAATGTTCTCTGATCGCTACGGGGTGAAGAGGGTGGCGATTGCGTCTCTACTCCTCATGGTTGTGGGCTCTTTCGTCGTTGGAGTTGGTGGAAGCTTCACTCTCACGTTGATGGGTAGGGTCGTCTCAGGAATCGGCGCCGTGATCTTGTCGATCATACTGCCACAGCTGCTCTCAAGCTGGTTCAGGCGTAGAGATCTGGGTCTGGCCATTGGCATCTTCAATACGGGGATGCCTTTGGGTACGGTTGTAAGCTTCAACATCCTGGGCTTAGCAGGCTTAAGCCTAGGATGGAGGGCGCCCATTCTTGTAACAACTATAGTAACCGTAATCGCTCTCTTGCTTTTCCTATTTCTGTTCAGGGAGGCTGATCATGGAGTGGGAGGAGGGGAACTTTCGTCGGGTTTCTCAAGTATAGGGATCTCGATATGGCTTGTAGGTTTGGCGTGGATGTGTTTCAATGCTGCGTTCATTTCCTTTCTGACCTTTGCACAGGACTTCTTCGTGACTGGAGGTTACGGTGTCGCATTCGCAAGTTTCCTGACTAGTCTTGTCATGTTGATCTCTTTGCCATTAAGTCCCCTTATAGGGTACCTGATGGGAAAGTTTGGGAGAGAAGAGGCCTTCATAGGTATAGGAGGCGCAGCCCTGGCGTCTCTTCTCTTCTTGATGCCGAGTAATGTGGATCCTGTCCTCCTGCTTGCCTTGATGGGGGTGTTCAATGCCTTTGTTCCGCCTCCGATCTTCTCTCTGCCTTCAAAGCTCGTGAGGCGTCAGAACTTCGGCCTCGCATTCGGGATCATTTCGACCTGCTTGAATATTGGAGTTCTGGTAGGCCCGTATATAGTCGGATATGCTAAAGATGTGACTGGTAGGTATACCATAGGCTTCTATCTAATGTCGCTCTTCGGAATTCTACAAGTCTTCTCCATTCTGCTTTTATTTTTCATGAGGACTAAGAGGGCACAGCTGTGAACTTAATTTTTTAAATTAACTTTGCGCGCGCTAAGAGTATCTGAGAAAAGGAGAGCTTAAAAGAAAGGATGAATGAAGTTTCAAAGATTAAAGAAGTGCATAGAAACAGAATCGTTAATCCCATCTTAAACACATGTTCTTCCTGCTCAAATGGGTAAGCGGGCTGATTGGTTGATCTTCGAAGCTGTAACCCTTGCATGGATTGTCATCTTGATCGTATACATCATCCACGGGGCATACACGACCATTTCCTTTATCAGCATTAATGCAAAACTCCGCAGGAAGGCTTGGATAAGCCCCCCGTCCACAATCGACACACCACTCTGTCTCATTATCCCCCTGTATAAGGAAGACGAGGGTAGCATAGCCAAAACCTTTACCAGCCTAGCAGAGCAGGACTATCCTCATGATCTGGCGAGGACAATCATTGTCATAGAACAGGGCGACGATGCGACCTTCAACAGTGTTAACGAGAAGCTTCGTATACTCAAAGATACGGGGTTTAAGACCGAAATCATCGTTAAGCCCCCGCCACGGAGCACGAAGGCTTTGGCCTTAAACTATGCTTTGACACTCGTGAAAGAGCCAGTCATCGGAATCTACGATGGGGGAGATGTGATTGCGGATAGTCAGCAGCTGCGGCGGGCAGTATCCCTTCTGGCTTCCGGCTGCGACGGAGTAGGCATGAGGGTCATCAGAGGTGGAAATGGAATCGTGAGCACCTTCTCCTGGATCGACACAACGATGTGGTGCGATGTCACTTTACCAGCGCTGACCTGCCTCCTCCGGTCGCCCCTCGTTAGCGGAGAGGGCTTGTTCGTGAGGAAGGATGCGATGGAAACCCTAGGGGGCTTCCCAAACTCGTTAACCGAGGACTCGCACCTGACCCTACTCTTCGCCCAACGAGGGTTAAGCATGAAGCTCCTCAACAGCACCGTTTACGAGGGGGCACCCATGGACTTGAACAATTTGATTAGACAGAAGTTACGCTGGCACAGAGGGATATCCTTCTGCTTCAGGCAGACGATAATGAGTAAGCTCCCCATCCGACGAAAGATAGAGTTAACTCTCGCTTATAGCGCGCCAGTGGTTCTGGTTGCCATATCCCTCAGCTTTCTCATCATCGTCCTAGGCATCCTCGATCCATGGATCATTCCCGGGTTCATTCTATGGTGGAGTCTATTCATCGTCATTAGCACGATGACCGCGCCCATCTACCTCACCCTAGCCAAATACTCCATACCAGTTAGATCGATCCTCCTGCTGCCTTTCTATTGGTTCGTCGTGGGACTGCTAACCCTTTACGCCTTTTTTTCTCCAAGGATCTCGTGGTACAGGACATCGAAGAGGGCGGACTTCCCTCACTCCTGAGTCGGGCTTGTCGCGCACGATATCATAGAATTCATTAATTTACCATTAGGTATAAGGCTCGGTCTCCCTAGATCTTCCTCACTATGAACCTCGTGCTTCAGGATGGTGGAGATTTTGTGCGAAAGCGGACTCCTGCGCGTATATCCCCTTTCCCTAAAACAGCCACCTTTGTGAGGTGGGCTTCACATATTCTCCTGCGATCGGAATATCTAGTCCACATCTTGGGCATCTCTTGTCCTGTGTGATACTGTATTTGTTCACCTCGAATCCGAAGCGGCCTATCAGCAGTTCGCCGCAGTCTGGGCAGTAAGTGTTCTCCAACCTGTGGCCCGGAACGTTACCCACATAGACGTATCGAACGCCTTCCTTGACGGCTATCCCGTGAGCCTTCTCGAGTGTTTCGACGGGTGTTCTTTGCCTATCCACCATCTTATATGTCGGATAGAATTGAGTGAAATGTAATGGTGATTCGGGCCCAGCCTCATTCAAATGCCTACTAACAATGCCTCTCAGGATGTCCTCATCGTCATTCACGCCGGGGATGACCAGTGTGACTACCTCGACGTGCATCCCCAGCCTTTTCGCTTCACCCACGTTCCTCCAGACGACATCGACGTCAGCGTCGCAGTACTTTCGAACAGCCTCCTCGTCACCCTTTACGTCAAATTTTATGGCGTCCATCCCGGCAACCTTGAGCATGCGCAAAGCATCGAGGGTCATATATCCATTGGAGACGAATGTGTTGTAAAACCCCCTCTCGTGGGCCATAGGAAAGATGTCGATGCTGTAATCAAAAAACATAGTCGGCTCGTTGAACGATATGGAGCAACCCTGACATTTCTCGTGAGCCATCATCCTCACGAATTTTTCGGGGCTTACGTAATTAGCCTCCAAGGGTTTTGGCTTGGCCTTGCTGATGTCATAGTTCTGACACCATGGACAGGTAAAGTTGCAGCTCCACGTGCCTATCGTCAGAGCGCGGCTTCCAGGCCAGAAGTGGAAGAACGGCTTCTTTTCTATTGGGTTGGCTGACGCAGAAGAGATGTCACCATACACCAGCGTGTACAGCTTACCCCCAATGTTCATACGGGTATTGCAGAAACCGGCTTGTCCAAGCGGGATGTTGCATCTCCTTTCACAGATCCCGCACTGAAGCGTATCCCTACCAAACGATTTGTAGAGAGGCGACTCTCTCACGTTCAGGCATTCTAGCAGTTTCTCGTAATTCAAGTCTTCGAGAACCATCTCTTCCATATATAAATTAACGGAAGGCGCCGCTTAAATGCACGTAATCGCCAGGTCTGACACGGTCTGACCTTCGAACGCCCAACTTCCACCACTCCGACCTTAAACGCCCAGAAAATCGCGCCAGCTGAGATAACTAGCGCCACATAAAGGTCAATAAGAAGGATTGAGACATTTATTAGGCTTGTACCGCTTCATCGGGAACCTCATCATCGTATCGGGCTCAGAAGGTAAGAGCTTTCATTCGTCTAACGTCAACGTACCTCGATCTCTTCATCGCCCAAAAGTAGTTTAATATTCGAAGTTTTTAATTTTTGGGTCGCAGTTGTGTAAGCTGGAGAACTGCATGACCATGGTCGAGACGGGAAAGATGTTCGGAATGTACCCGATAAGCATCTGAAAACGAGACTAATATAAAAATAGAGGCACCAGCACATCAAGGAGTTACCATCATGATGTAGAGATCATCCTCCGTGTGCGCCATTAATTTTTTAAATAGTAGGGATAAGCTGAGCGCCCACTGGCGCATACCTGTTTTTTAACAAAAGGAGGTTTGCGGGGGATATCTCCACAGTAAGTAGGGTTCAAATCACCCCCGCGGCACCAATTATCATCCTCTCTTCTTCTGAGTGAGTAAAAAATATTCGAGGTCACGAAGAGGAGCTTCATGACGAATATTTTTGTTTACTGAGGTCGTGTAGGAAAGTGTTTTGAGCGTATCGAAACTATCATTAATTATATGATACCTAAGCGCGCCCTCATCCGGGAGCCCGGAGCGAGATACAGGGGATGCATCTCATCCCATCCACTCCACCACACGGTCGACGTGTCCTTGGCTCGAACACAGCACGCCGAGTACCGCAGGACCCTGTCAGAGCTTGGGCTGGAGGTCATCGATCTACCGCGCGATGACGAACATCCGGACTCTTGCTTCGTGGAGGACAACGCGGTCATACAGGACGGCAGAGCCCTCATCTGTCGGATGGCGAAGGAGAGCCGACGGGGCGAGGAGGCAGCTGTTGAGGCCAAGCTAAAGGAGTTCATGAAGGTGAAGCGCGTTGCGGCCCCGGCCACGGTGGAGGGTGGTGACGTCATCCACCTGCACGACCGACTGATCAGCGGAGTGACCGAAAGGACCAACGTCGAGGGCATAGCCCAGATGAGGGATTGGTTGGACATCAAAGTAGACACGATCGTCGACGCCAACATCGTTCATCTCAAGAGCTACGTGACTTACCTCGGTGGCAACACGATGGTGGTCACGAAGGGTTACGCGAACCACCCGGCTCTGAAGGGTTTCAACGTGCTCATCGTTCCCGACGACGAGGGTTACGCCGCCAACACCCTTACGATAGGCAACGTGGTGCTGATGCCGAACGGACACCCGAAGGCCCATGCATTGGTGCGTGATGCAGGTTTCGATGTGGTCCCGATGAACGTGGGCGAGTTCGAGAAGTGCGAGGGCGCCCTCACGTGCCTATCACTTCTCTTCTAACCAGAGCAAAACCGCGCTTGATTCGAGATCTTCGTGTCCTTTTAGACAGCCTCCGCAGTGCGAGCCTTCATCCGGATCGGTAGATCAGCTGGAGTATGAGCGAAATGATTGATACTATGATCAGCAGCGGCGACGTGACGAAGTAGAAGCCGTCGCTCCTGTAAACCCAGATCAGGATCCACGGAAGATTATCGAGGCTCGGCAGGTGACGGGCGACGAACGGAAGAGCGATCAGGATGACGCCACAGATGATGAACAGCAAACCGAGCAACGTGAATGGCCTGTATGAAGCGTCCATGACAGCCACCAGCATAATCAACAGAAATCCGTTTTATTTTAGATATCGATCATGGGTTTAGTTGTCCGCGTTCTTTTTCTTATTCGATCAATCGAGTCTCGATGAGTGGTTTCGACTCAACGTTTCTAGCTACTTTTCATGTATGCTATCCTTCCTCCGACGATGGTGGCTTCGACCTCGATGTCGCCGATCCGCTCTTCGGATACGGACCACGGGTCGTTCGAGAGCACCGTGAGATCGGCGAGCTTTCCCTTCTCGATGGTGCCCTTCAGGTCTTCTTCGAAGCTGGCGTACGCCGCGTTTATCGTGTACATCCGGATCGCGTCTTCCAACCCGATCCTCTGCTCCTCGGAGATGACGCTGCCCGTATTTTCGGATATCCTCGTGACGGCCGCCTGGATTCCCTTGAGCGGCGAGCAGTACGTCAGGGGGCAGTCTGAACTTCCCGTGATCACGACCCCCGCTTCTAGGAGAGATCTGTAGGGGTAGGCTTGGTGGATCCTTTCCCTCCCAAGTGATGATTCGAAGCCGTCTCCGTACTTAGTCACGAGCTCGGGCTGGGTCGATATGACGATTCCGAGCCTCCGGATCCGTTCGATCAATTCTCGTGGGACAATGCTCCCGTGCTCGATGCGGTGCCTGTGGCCTTCTCGTGGGTTCTCCTCCAGGGCCTCCTCATAGGCGTCGATGACGGCCTCCATAGCGCGGTCGCCGGTGGCATGGACGGCCACCTGCATGCCAGCCCTGTGGGCGTCCTTGATCTGCCGTGTAAATAGCTTCTGATCCTCCATGATGCCCACATTGCCTGGCTCCCCCTCGAAGTGCCGAGACACGGCGGCCGTGTGCGCGATCAGGGAGCCGTCGCTGAAGATCTTGATGGGGCCGAGCCTCACCCACTCGCTACCGAGGCCCGTTCGTGCCCCGATCCTCTTGAGGGAGTCGAGGAGCTCGACCCTGGGCATGAGCGTGATCCTGAGGGGGAGCTCACTCTCGTTTGCGAGATCCGAACATATGCGGATATCCTCGGGATCCGCAGAAGCCACGTGCAGGCTCGTCAGTCCAGCCTTTACGGCCTCCTTGGCCCCCATCTTTATTGCCTGCACCAGGCCTTCGTGAGACGGGCGGGGGCGGTAGCCGTTGAGGCCCACGGGCACGAGGAACCGTGCGTTCGATCGCAGAAAACCCGTCGGCTCACCAGTTCCCTGATCCACGGAGATCCAGCCGCCGGGCGGGGGCTTCGTATGCCGATCGATCTTGGCCGCCTCGAGGCCCCTGCTGTTGAGGACGCACGCATGGCACGTGTGGTGGTGGAGGTACACGGGGTGATCCGGAGCCGCCCGATCCAGATCCCACCTGTTCAGCAGCCTCCTTTCGACGAGTCTGCTTTCGTTCCAGCCCCTGCCCATCACCCACTCCCCCTTCGGCGTGCTATGAATTCTTTCCTTGAGGAGATCAAGGATTTCGTCGATCGATCGCGCCATCTAAGTTCAGCGTCGCGAGCGTCAATCCGAAGTCCGCAAGATGGACATGGGTATCGATGAATCCTGGAAGAACTGTTTTGCCCCTAAGTTCGAGTGTTTTCGTTTCACTGCCGATTAATTTCCGGATCTCTCCATCCGTTCCCACGGAAAGAATTCTGCCGTGCTTGACGGCGACAGCTTCCCCACGTGTATTTCTAGGGTCTAACGTGATCACGTTCGTATTTATTATCGCCAAATCGGCATACATGTTCTTTTCAATCATTAACCTAACAACTCCATATCATCATGACAATCTTATTGAACATACATATTTAATCGCCTTTTATTTTTATCATTTTTAATTAGTTTTTTTTATTAAACTTTCAGAAATTCTTTTTTCAATTTCCTTAACTGAACCGATTCCATCTATCATGATAGCATTTCCTCTACTTTTATAGAATTCTATAACGGGAACAGTTTTGTCATAATATTCCTTCCAACGTATTTCTAAAACGTTACTTAATTCATCATCTACCCTTTTTTCAATTTGTTTTCTTTTAACTACTCTTTTAAAACTTTCTTCCTTATTTATTAAAAGTATAATTGCTGATAAATCAGCAGAAGATATTTTTAATGTGTTCAAATATTCTAATTGCTCCATAGTTCTTGGGAAACCATCTAAAACGAATCCGCTCATACAACTTGGCATGTCAAGGTATTTTTTAATTACATTATTAACTATTTTATTTGGAACTAGCTTACCTGTAATTACATAATTTTTAACTTTTAGACCGAATTCTGTATTATTTTTAATTTCTTGTCTAAAAATGTCTCCCGGTGAAACAATACAATAATCGTATTTTTTGGCTAGATTTTTTCCTTGTGTGCCTTTTCCACATAGTGGAGGTCCAAGGATTATGAATCCACGTCTATGATCCATCTTCTCTTAACTCAATGATCTCCACTAAAAACCTTTCGAGCAGATTTTTGGTTCGTTTAATGAAACATCAAGCAGGGATAATAATCTAAATAATTCAATCACGTATAAACATTGAAATAATGAGTGAATTTAAACAGTCAAAATTCATACATAATGGAAGAATTAATTACACGTTATTGTTGGTCGGCATGATTATTTATCCATCAGTAAAAGATTACTGGTTGTGGGATGAGTTACTCTCTAGTGTATCTTAGAATTATAAAATGTATAAAAAATAACCGCATATTTCCGTGTGGAATCATATTTGTTCGTGAGATACTGGAATCCTGTTAAATTTTGACTTTGTACCCTATCTTCCGTAAGAGATCCTTCCTCCACTTGACGCCGTCCTCGTCCTCGATCCCTACGGGTGGCGATCCGTCGATGACGCCGAGGACGCCCCTACCCATCTCCGTCTCGGCGATGACGACCTCAAGCTGATTCGCCGTCGCCGCGTATACGGTGCAAACCTCGGGGACGAGCTTTAGCTGGTTCAGTACGTTTATCGGGTAGGCGTCCCGCATGAGCACAACAAATGAGTGGCCGCAACCCAGCCTCAACGCGTCGTCGGCCGCGGTCTTCCTCAGCCCATCGTCGTTGCCCTCAACCCTGACCAGGCGCTCCCCCGAGCTCTCGCAGAAGGCGAGCCCGAACTTGACCGTGGGGGTAGACGTGGTCATCGCCTCGTAGATGTCCTCCGCCGTCTTGATGAAGTGGCTCTGGCCCAGGATGATGTTGCATCCCTCCGGGACCTCCATCCTCACGACCTTTAGCTCCAACCAAACACCGCAGATGTTGAGGTTCCTCAACCTAAAGAGCCTTCCGCGACCTTGAAATAAAGGTATTAAAGCCTCGATGGAGGATATGAGCGGAGGAACATGTCTTCTCCAGGTAAGACGAGGGACGACATAGACGAACCGGCTCGACCCACCGAGAGGAACCCTTCCCCACGTCTGAACGACGTTCCATCGAGCGTGGCACCATACGTCCCTACCCCGCAGAACATCGTCAGGAAGATGCTCGAGCTGGCGAAGGCCGGCCCAGACGACGTGGTATACGACCTGGGCTGCGGCGATGGGCGAGTACTATTCACCGCCGTCGAGGAGTTCAACGTCAGGAGGGCGGTCGGCTACGAGATCAATCCCTACATGAGCGAGTCGACGCAGCGGAAAGTCGCCGAAAAGGGCCTAAACGGGAAGGTTGAGGTCATAAACGAGAACTTCTTCCTCGCGGACATATCCGCCGCCTCCATCGTAACCCTGTACCTGACAACGTCGGGCAACTCGAAGCTGAAGCCGAAGTTCGAGAACGAGCTGCATCCAGGGACGCGGGTGGTCAGCCACGACTTCCCCATGCACGGATGGTCGACAGTCAAATCGGGCTCCACGGACTACTACGAGGTGAACTCGCACCGCATCTACCTCTATAGGCTTCCGGAGGCCTACATCACCGAGGTCACGATCGCTCGAAGTCCCGAGGAGATGAGCCAATGGAGGCGAATACGGGCGATCTTTCTGAGACCTAATGGCGGGTCCTAGATCGCGCCCAGGACGAGCCCGAGCAGCGCCATTCGCACATAGACGCCGTGCCTCATCTGCCTGAAGTACCAGGCGTGCGGCGTGTCGTCCACGTCCGTGGAGATCTCCGTTACCCTCGGCAGCGGGTGCATGACCGCCAGGTCCTTCTTGGCGCCCCTGAGGAATGCCCTGTTCACGATGTAGGCGTCCTTCACCTTCTCGTACTCAGCGGGGTCCACGAACCGCTCCTTCTGCACACGCGTCACGTAGAGGACATCGAGTTCCTTCAGCACCGACTTGAGATCATCGGTCTCCACGTAGTCGATCTTGCCCTCAACCTCTCGGAGCACGTCCCGCCTGATCTTCAGCTGCTCCGGCGAGATGAGGAAGAGCTTCACGTCGTAGTTGGAGAGCGCGTACGTCAGCGAGTGGACCGTCCTGCCGTAGAGGAGGTCGCCGAGCACCGCCACCTTCAGGCCGTCGATCCTACCCTTGGCCGTCCTCATCGTGTGGAGGTCTAGGAGGGCCTGCGTCGGGTGCTCGAGGCTCCCGGAGCCTGCGTTGATCACGGGCACCGACGCCGCATCCGCCGCCACCCTCGCGGCGCCGTCCTCGGGATGCCTGATGACGATGGCGTCGGCGTAGTTTTCCACCGTCTTGATGGTGTCGTGCAGGGTTTCTCCTTTGGCGACGGACGAGACCTTCGGCTCCGCGAAGCCGATGACGCCGCCGCTTAGCCTGAGCATCGCTGACTCGAAGCTTAGGCGTGTGCGCGTGCTTGGCTCGAAGAACAGTGTCGCCAAGATCTTACCCTTTAGCATGTCAGATCCCTTGGTGGCGATTGGCTGCATCTCCGTCGCCTTATCTAGGATGAAGTCGATCTCTTCCCTGTCGAAGTCCCCCATGGAGATGATGTCTCTTCCCTTGAAAGAAGTTGCATCGACCAAGATATTGCACCTACCCATCCATTCGAGTCATGCCATTTAAAAGTTTGACCGCGTAATACGAGACGCGATCCTCGCCAAATTATCATTTTCAAAAGAATGCGTAAGAAAGGGTATCAATCCATCAATTGCGTGAAATCGCCCTGAATATCGGAGGATCAGAATGTCATCGGGCACATCATGTGGGAAATAGCCTTTTTCGCTTAAGGAGCTCGATGAGCGTCGGGGTTAGTTCGTACCTCGTGAACTCGTCCGCGCGCACCCATCGAGCCTGCCTTGCGTCCGATGCGGCCTTCATGGTTCCGCCCTTGGGCGTCGCAAGAAAGTCGATGATGGTGAAGTGGTATTTCACCTTGGACGAGTCGTCTCTGATGATCCTGTCGACGACTTCGAGGAGCTCCCCGATCTCCACGTCGAGCCCCGTCTCCTCCTTCGCCTCACGAACGGCGGCGTCGGTTGCCTTCTCCCCGATCTCGACGAGGCCGCCAGGTATGGACCAGAGGCCGGCGTCAGGATCGGCGGCCCTCTCGACGATGAGGTACCTGTCGCATTCTCGTATGAGGACACCCACGCCGACCATCGGCCTCGCGGGGTAAACGCGTCTCCGGCTCAAAACTAACCCCGAAGATAGGGGGTAAATGCGCCTAAAAGCCTTCTCAGCAGGTTTATAACTCATCATTTCCAAGGAACGAGGAGAAGTTTGCCTAACCTCAGGCTCCTCGTCTCCACCCAAGGGCCCTATGGCCAACGCATCCTAGATAACTTGAGGGCGCACGCGCCTTCCGTGTGGACCATCGGACATACATCTTTGCCTGAGGCCCTACCTGAGATCGTCGAGAACCCTGAGGAGATCGTGAGGGACTTCGACCTGGACGGAGATTGGGATCTCGTCCTCTTCCTCGGCGAGAGCCCCTCGGCATTCGTGCTCCTGCCCGAGATCATGAAGCAGGTTTCAGCGAAAGCCGTCATCGCTCCGGCGGATGACTACTCATGGCTGCCGAAGGGACTCGAACGCCAGATTCGGGCTGACGTGGAGGCACTCGGGAAAGCAATCGTCATCCCGCGCACATTCTGCACCCTGACGCGTTCGAGCTTTCCCGCCATAGATGAGTTCGCCCGGTACTTCGGATCGCCCGAGCTGAAGATGGAGATCGAGGGCGGGCTCGTCAAGACGGTTGAGGTGCTTCGGGGATCGCCGTGCGGCTCGACTGGGCATGCGGCGAGGATGCTGCCCGGGACAAGGATCGAAGAGGCTCCACGGAGGGCGGCGATCCTAGTCCAGACTTATCCATGCCTCGCCTCAAGGCGTTTCGATCGTCTTTTCGACGACGCCCCGATCCATATCGCTGGCCGCGTCATGGAAAGTGCGGTACGGAAGGCGTCTGAAGAGAGCAGCGAAAGACAAAAACACGCCTGACCATATGGGTTTGGCCATGTGGCATTGCGCTTAGGATCAATTGTTCGCATTAAATTAGAGCAGATTAATCTGTTCCGATTCGATGGTCCGGCCCTGTGAATTCAGCTCCATGCTCAGAAATCGGCTCATGGGAGTGGCAACGGCGGATGCCGGGTAGACCTCGGGCAGGACCTTGACCCATATGGGGAATCGGCATCTGAGGGCGGAGCCCTTGACGATGGCCTCGCCCTGGGGGAGGTCACCGATGAGCTTCACGAACTCCTCGCCAACGATCTCCCCGAGCCGCTGCTTGTCCAGATCCTCGAGTGAGTGGCAGATGACGTTGTTGGCGCACTGCGTGACGACGGTCTTCTCCACGGTCGCCAGCCTCTGCGTGACGATCCACAGCCCGACGCCGTTTCTGCCGCCGTTGGTCGCTATCTCCTTCACGACGCCGAGGAGCTTGGCGCGGCTCTCCTTCGTGCCGATCTCGAAGACACCTCGCTGGGGCGCGTAGTACATCGCCTCCTCGAGGACAACGATGCAGCCGAAACGGCGGTTCTCCAGGGCCTCGTTGAAGATCCGCCTGATGACCTGGGCGACCACGATGTGCTTCTGCGCCCACGTGTCCTTGCCCTGCGACAGGTCCATGATGACGACTCGGCGCTCCCTCAGCAACTCCACAGGATCCAGGGGACGGACTTCGCCGTCGGGGATGAGCCTAGATCCGTTGACGGCGTTCAGGGCCTGCTGCCTGTAGCTCTCGAACTCGTCGGCCTTTTTGCCGAATCCGAGGGATTCGGCGGACACGTGCTGCAGGGCCCGTCTCAGGCACTCCTTCGTGACGGTGCCCGCCGACGCGTACAGGATCTTCAGTGCCTTCACGAGGATCTTTGCGTTCCACCAGGTCTTCTGCCATCCGAATTCTGCGATGTAGTCCTCCCACGGGATCTCGGAGGGCTGGAAGAAGCGCATCCACGGCACCTTCAGGACACCCTCCGCCCCGAGCCTTTCGACGAGGCTCGCGTACTCGCCGTCCTTGTCCACGACGAGGAAACGGACGGGGGGAGTCTGGCCCGCCGCTCGGCTGACCATGGAGATGGCGGTCGTCGTCTTCCCCGTCCCCACCGCTCCGCAGATGAGGCACGACTGCCTGATGAGGGCGTATATGCCGAGCTCCACCTCGAGGTCGGTGCTCGGGTCGACGCCCAGAAGGAGCTTCCAATCGCCGCTGGGTTTGGTGAACCTGGACACGATGTCCCGTTCGGCGCGGAAGACGGGCGTATTCGGCGGCAGAGGGTGTCGCAGGGGCCTGAGGCTGTCCTCTTCATCCATCCAGCCCCACTGATATGCCTCGGCGTGCACCGTCGAGTCATCGAAGTCCCTTATAACGCGACCCTCCGTGAGCAGGGCCTCCTCGTATTCCCTAACCCGCTTGTGCGGATAGACATTTGTAACCTGATAGACGACGGGCGAACCATTCCTGGGATGGATAACGTAGACGAGGTCCCCTCGCGCTAGCTCGCGCCCTCTCCTCAGGACGACGGTCATCTCGTCTAGGGCGTAATTTCCCGTCGGACTGTAGGTGTAACCAACGGCTAGGCTCTCATCCAATTGCCCTCGCCCCAGATCGGCGCCATCTGCGATATCTCACCTGAACTCTTTCCCACGTAAGTCAGGGCTTCGGAATATATCTCGCTCATGAAGCGCTTCGAGATGCGCACCTGCTCGTCGGCTCTAACGATGGTGAGCGGTATGCCGTTCCACACGCTCGTCCCGTAGCAGTAGTCGGCGATCTCGTCGAGATACCCGACGGAAAAGGCAGGGACGTCTATCCTGATCGGAGGGATGGACCAGTCGCCCGAGAACCTCCCGTAGAACGAGTAAATCGGGCATTCGATGGCGTCCATGAAATGGGCGGTCCTCATCGCTTGCCTCAAGGCCGCACGCGGTGAGAAAACCTCCGTTCGCTCCCCAGGCTTCAACGCCTGCAGGAGTAGAAACGAGTCGGACAGGTCGGTCTCGTCCTGAAGCTTCAGGTGATGGACCAGATAACGAGCCGAAGGTCGTTTGACGATTCCCGCCACGATGATGTCTTCCTCCCTGCAGAATCCGAGGAGACCATTGATGGCGTCGGTCAGCCGCCGCTGGTCGTTTCTCACACCAGCCATCCCCCAGAGGTTGCTGAATGCCAACGGTCCATCGATCAGCAGCAATTGAGTTTCGCGGTGTTCCTCGGCGAACCTGAGCGCTGTCTCGAACAGCTTGGTCTCCCGCCTGAGGCTGACCGCCCCCTCGAAGCTCGCCCCCGATCTCGTGTATGGAGACTCGAAAGATTCAGGAGACAGGAAGAAGCACGATCCTGATGGGAGAGAGCACACCAGGGCGCTGATCACCGCGTATCGTCTCGATGAGAGTGGAAGTATCTGGCTGCCAGCGTCAGCTCCCGCCACGCTCAAGAATGTTTCTCGTTTTTTCATCTCGAGGATAGTTAGTTCGCTCCTGATCCTGTTGGCGAGTTCCTTGATCGAGGGGGACTGCTCCTCGATGTCGCTCAAGATCTCCTTGATGACGAGGTTCCTGATGTCGAGGCAGAGGCGCGCTCGCCGGGCGCTTTCACCCACGCAATTCCTTTCCTCCTCGGATGTGAGCATCGAGCCCTCGCCCCGAAAATTCGTCTACGCACAACATTTTTTTTCTGTATATTTAAATCCTGCGATCACAACGAGCATAATTTCTGAAAAATGGCATTTTATTTATATAATTAGAAATGATAACGCTCAAAATATGGGGCGACCCATGCGTAGTCGGTCTTGCAACCAAAAGTAAAGTTAATAAGAAGTTCGGCGAAATAGAGGATGTGCCAACATGGGCGAGGAATACACCCTTCGAGACACGGTTTTCAGGGAATTTTTGAACGACCCTAACCTCGGCCCTACCGAGATGGCGGATCGGCTCAAAGCAAAATACAATTCTGTGAAGGCCGTCTACGCGCAGCTCTGCGAGGACGGCCTGCTCAATCGCGAGGGGCGGGGGAACTATAGCCCCAACATACCGAAAATACTCGTATTCCTGATGGATCGCGTCGAGGCCCTTGAGAAGGGCGGCAAGTAGGTGGCTTGTCCAATGGAGGACCTGCTCGAGAAGGCGATCCGGGAGCTGTCCGCGGACACGAGCACGTTCAAGGTGCTCACTCACCTGTCATTCAGGGGGCCGAGCCTTCCCGGGCTGATCGCCGAAGAAACGGGCATACCGCCCGGGACGGTTCGCCCCGCCCTCAGGACCCTGCTCGGGAAGGGGTTCGTGGTGCAGCAGGATGACGGCACCTACAAGTCGAAGATCGCTTTCACCGAGATAATCTCGGACCTGTACAGGCGAAGGGAGCCGAGGATATAGTATCCGCGAGGACGTGTCGCTATGTTGGGCTCCGACGAGCTCGAGGGGCTGAGGAGGGCTGAGACGCAGCGTCAGGTCCTGCTCTGCCTCGTTGAGCACGGGGAACAGATGTCATCCCTTGAGATCTCGAAGGAGCTCTCCCTATCGATGAACGCAGTCAACATAGCCCTCTTCAACCTCAACAACAAGGGGCTCGTCGACAGGGTGTCCCGTGGCATTTACAAGTACAAGCTTGGGCCCATCCTTGCCCCGCTGCTGAAGGAGTACTTCGAGAGGTGAGCCCTCGTGCGTGAGAGGTCGAAGGGGCTGGAGGATTTGAGGCTGGAAACCTCAGCGTTCAAGGTGCTCTGCTACCTGTCGTTCAAGGACAGGGCCCTCAAGCCTTCGGAGATCTCCGAGGGCGTTGGCGAGAAGGCGTCGACCGTTCGGGCGAGGCTCGCGGAGCTGAAGGAGGCGGGCCTCATCTCGACAACGGCCGATGGCTACGTCTCCAACCTCACGCCGTACGATCTTCTCCTGAAGCTGTACAGGGACATCAGAGAGGAAAGGGGTTGAAACGATGTCTGAACAATTGATGAAGAGTCTGAGGGAGAAAACGGATGCGCTGCTCACGCTTCAGCGGGCGCAAAGCCAGTTCGCGATCCTCTTCCACCTGCTGGGCACAGGGAAAACGATGACAGTTAAGGAGATCGCGAGCGAGCTGAACCTGACGCCCAAGGCGACGGAGAGGGCTACAGCGAAGCTGCTCGAAAAGGGGCTGATCCTGCGGGCATCATTCCGTGATGGCGCGTATACGTGCGACAGCAAACAGATCCTGCTTGCCCTGCTGCTGGTCGTCTCAGACATCAGCGAACGACTGGAGCCCCCCGTCAAGAAAGAGACGAAGGAGGCCGAGCCTACTTCTTCTTGAGGGTGGGAAGGACCTCCTCCTCGAGCCACCTGACTCCCTTCGTCGAGAGCTTATAGTACGGCATCTTCTCCATCGGTTTGAAGATGTGGCCGCGGATCCTCATCTCGTGTAGCCTTGCGGGGACGGTGACGTCCTTGCCGCCAACGGCCAGCCGCTTCTTGATCTCCCTTGAGCTGGCTTGCTGGTCCTTGAAGCAGTAGAGTATCAGGCCTATCGACTCGTAGTGGGATAGGTCCTTCTTCGTGACGATCACGGGCCCGTCGCGTCCCATCTCGACGATGCCTTTCAGGTCGTCCTTCGCCTGCGTGGCGAGCAGGTTCGACACCCTCTCGTTGACCTTGGCGAGGAACTCGTGATCGAGGGTGCCTAGCGCGTCAAGTACCTCGGAAGTCGTTTTACCGCTCACCTCGAGGTCTCCGAACGGCGTCCTGATGCCGAGTTTTATGCGCGTCATGAGCCACCCTCCGGCTCGTGATGGATGTAGACGTACCCACGCCTCTTGTCCTTCCACCGCCTGATCTTGTTCTTCTTTACCAGCCACACGAGGACTCCGGACAGCGTCGTCTTAGGGAAGAAGATTGCATTCGCCTCCATCGCCTCCCTGATCTCAGCGATCGTCCTGGGGCTCCTCCCCCAATCCGTCGAGAGCAGCGCGACGACGGCGTCGCCGCACTGGCTTGTTCGAGAGATCTTGGGGAACATCGTCGGCTCCGAAGGCGGCGCCGTAGGCGCGATCTGTTCCACCTGAGTCGAGTTTACATCAAGCTTGAACGCGTTCGACACTTTCTCGACGATCTCGTCTAGGTCGTCCAGTGCGGAGATGACTTCGTCTCTGACGCCACCCAGCTCCACCTCCATGTCGCCTATTCTCACGCGTAGGCGGAAAGGTGGCCGGCTCATTCACACCACGACAGAATGCTAATATCGTAATTATTAGGGTCCTTCACCTATAATACTTACTACGATTCTGAAATTTTGTTCCTGTTCAGAGATTCCTTCAGCAGGGCCTGGACGTCCTCCGGGCGTGCCCTTCCCCTCACGCTGCCCATGACGATCCCCATGAGTAGTCCCATGGCCTTCTCCGCCATTCGTTCGATCATCTCCCTGTTCTCCTCCACCTTAGAATCCACGATGAGCCTAAGATCATCCTTTGAAATGGGCGCCAGATTGAGGGCCCTGAGAGCTTCCTTAGGCTCAGCATCCGGTTGATCAGTGAGCCATCTGAGCACGTCGATTATCGACTCCTTCATCATTGAGCCCTCGTCTATGAGCGTGAACACCTCGCGCAGCGAATCATCCGTGAGCCCGCCGACGTTTTTCCCCTCCCTCTCGAGGCTCTTTATGGTTTCCGTCAGCGTGACCGCCACGATTGTAGGGGAAACCTCCGTGTTCCGCGCGAGTAGCTCGAATCGATCGCTTAGGTCCGCGCCGACGATCTGTCTCGCCAGCTTCTCGTTTAACTTATAGTCGGACATAAGGAGCTTGAGCTTCGCCTCCGGCATCTCTGGCATCACCGACTTCAATCTTTCGAGACGATCTTGCGTGATGGAGATCGATTCCACATCCGTCTCGGGATACATCCTCGCGGCGCCTGGACGAGGCCGGGTGTAGTGAGTCGTACCATCCGCGTCGGCGGCTCTCGTCTCGCTCGGGACGCCTTCGAACGCCTCCCTCGCCCTGTCGAGGACAGCCAACAGCGCCATGCGGCACCTGTCGGTCGCATCCGCGACGATGACGACGACATCCCTTTCGGAGGCAACCATCCTCGACCTCAGGGCGTTGACCTCATCCAGAGAGATGTCGTAGCCGGGCAACTCGTCGGTGTGGAATATGCCGCGGACGCTGCCCCAGAACCGAGCGCGGTCGGCCATCTCAGTCCCCAGCCTGCGGTTCGGACAGAGCTCCCTGCCCACTAGGCCTCCGAACTTTGGAAGCCTCATGGCGAGGACGCAGTTGCCCCTCTTAAGCGCGCCCTGGATGATGTGGCACCTCGTCGATGAAAAAACATCAGAAACGTCCTGGAATGCTTCTTTCAATTCGGAGCGATCCATGCCCCTGCCGAACAATTCAGATGCTATGGCCAACAGGTTGGACTGTCTCTGCGCCTCGAATTCGACGACCTTCGACAAGAGCTCCAACTCCTGAACGCCCTTGATCTCGACGATGGCGCCCCCTTTGATCGATATGTTGAGATCTTGGCGTATTGTTCCCAAACCCCTTCGGACCCTGCCCGTCGCCCTGAGGATGCGACCCAGGGCGAGCGCGACATCGCCCGCCTCCCTTGGCGAACGTATGTCCGGGCCCGTCGTGACCTCGATGAGTGGGATGCCCAGCCTGTCTATGCGGTAGCGGCTGACGATCCCTTCGTCGGCCATCTTCCTCGCCGCGTCCTCCTCGAGGCATATCTGCTGGAGCGCGAACTCCCTGCCCTCGACCTCGACGGACCCACCGAGCGAGACGACGCAAGTCCGCTGGAAGCCCGTCGTGTTGGAGCCGTCGACGACGGTTTTCCTCATGACCTGGACCTCGTCGACCGACCGCGACCCTGTCATCAGGGCGACAGTCAGGCAGATGTCCAGCGCCTCGTCGTTCATCCTCCCGGGCGGCTCCTCGTCCATCTCGACGAGACAGGAGGTCTCCCTGTTCGCCTCGTAGACGATGGTCTTCCCCTGTTTGAACTCAAACATGGCGGCGGGGTCGATCTCGCCCAGCTCGCTCTGGCTGGGTCGCAGGCGGCGTGTGAAGGTGTACTCGGGCTCCTCCTTGAAGAGCCCTGGAGGGCACGCACAGAACAGCTTGTGCGCCGTGTGGAGTTCTTGGTGGACCTCGAGACCCACCTTTAGGCCGAACTTTCCATAGTCCATCGGCATCACTTTCCCGTGTACAACGTTCTCTCGGAATATTCGCCGGCGATGTTGCGCCTCATCAGCTCGAGCGCGCCTTCCGAGTCCTCCGACTGCCCCAGGGCCCACATCAGCTTGACCAGCGCGGTCTCGGGAAGCATGTCCTCCAGCGGCTCGACGCCGATGTAGCGGAGTTCCCGTCCAGTCGAATACACGTTCATGTTGACCCTCCCCCAGATGCACTGGGAGGTCATCCCTACAACGACCCCTTCCTTGGCCGCCCTCTCCAGGTTCCGATAGCACCTCTCGCCCACGTGACCGAGGCCGGTCCCCTCGAGGACTATGCCCCTGCATCCCCTGTCGACGAGCCAATCGACGACGAGCGGGTCAAAGCCCGGATGAAACTTCACGAAGGCCACCCTTTCCTCGAACCGGTCCTTCAGGTCCAGTTCACCTTCACCCCTGGGCCTGAACGATGCAGCCTTCATCTCGACCTCTCCTTTGACGACCCTCGCCAGGGGCTCGGCGTTGACGGACTGGAAGGCGTACCTTCCGCTGGTGTGACATTTCCTCACCTTGGTACCGCGGTGCAACGAAATGCTGTCGTCCGAGGTGTTCTCGTGCATCGCGAGGACGACCTCAGCGAAGGGCGCCCTGGCCGCCGCCGTGACCGCCCCCGTCAGGTTGGTCGCCGCGTCGGAGCTGGGCCTGTCAGAGCTGCGTTGGCTGCCGACGAAGAGGACAGGCACCGGGAGGTTCTGAAGGGCGAAGCTGAGGGCGGCGGCTGAGTATCCCATCGTGTCCGTCCCGTGGGTGATGACGACCCCCCTGGCGCCCGAGGAGATCTTCTCCGCCGCCCGGCGCGCCATCGCCGACCAGTGCTCGGGACCGATGTTCTCGCTGAAGACGCTGAAGAGGATGTCTGCGTCCACTGCCGCTATATCCGAGAGCTCGGGCACGATGCTCAGGAGGTCGCGGGAGGATATGGCGGCGTGGACTCCGCCCGTGACGTAGTCGACCCTGCTCGCTATCGTGCCGCCGGTGCTGATGATGCTCACCCTGGGCAGACCCTGTTTGGCCTCCGGCGGCGGAGGCGGCCTGAACTCGGGCTTCTCGGCCGCCCCGAGGCGGATCACTTTTACCGAATCATCGAATTCGACTCCGATGTTGTAGCCCGACTTCATCTTGATGACGAGGTGCCTTTCGTCGGCGCTCTCGAGCCTGGGCATCAAGATCCCCTCAAACACCCTTCCGCCGGACTCAACCCTGATTAGGTCGCCTATCCCCGCCTGTGCCGCCTCGAGGGCGCGCCTCAGATGGCCCCTGTAACCGCGGAGGACATCGTCGGCCATGGCCATTCAGGTTCTTGTTACGCACGTCCACCTATATTTACAGTTGGCCCATCTAGATCATCCTGAAGTACGCGCGCTTTTCGGGCTTGTACTCCCCAGGCTCGAACAGGGACATGAACTCCTTCGTCATCTGGCTGATGCGGGAGTCGTTCTGGATGGCGGTGACGACCTCCTGGTAGTGCCGCTTGTCCTTGAACTTGTTGATCTCCATCCAGTACCCGGGATCCTTGGCATCGCGGTAGATCTCGACGCCCAGGCAGCCGTGCTCCATGTAGATCTGCGTGGCCTGCTTCTCGAACTGTACGTATCGCTTCATCCTTTCGACTGGAACCTGATAGCGGTAGACGACGACGAACAAGCTCCCGCTCCCCAAGATGAAACGTGTGGTCCGAGGATAAAAGCACCCACTCTCAGAGCCGCCTCGACATGTACACCCCGTCCCTGACGTAACCTAGCTTCGCATAGTATTCCCTCGTTCCGAGCGCGCTCGTCACGGCGATCTTCTTCGCATCGTACTCTTCAACTGCCGTCTTCTCCGCCTCGGCCATGAGGGCGCTCCCCCAACCCCTGTGCTGCCAGGCGCCATCGAATCGCAGCCCGACGGGGACCATTCGGCCGTATACATGGAGCTCGCGAACAAGTGCCGTGTATGCTTCGATCTCGGGTCTATGGGCATCTCCCGATGGGATCCGTAGCCTGAGGAATCCGACTAGTACATCAGATCCTTGATCTTCGACTGCGATGAAGTGCTCAACTCCGTCCGATGCTTTGTAAATAATCCTGTTGATCGTGAGATCTTCCGGCTTAACTTCTGTACCTTCGGGGATCATGTGCCCGATCTCTCTGCAGCGGATGCACCTGCAGCGGCTTCCCCGCCTCTTGAGCTGTGCCAGGGCCAGCTGACGTAAGTTGCTCCGTTTGACGCCGGCCTCGATCAGGGGGGCAGGTATGTCGCGCTGGACGCGCATGATCCTGATCCATGGTGGGACCATCGCCTTCACCCGCGCCACGAGATCAACTGCCTCATCGGTGGACATCGGCGTGTACTTTCCCGTCTCCCACCATTCGTGGAGCTTCGTCCCCCTGATGACCAGTGTGGGGTAGATCTTGATCATGTCCGGCCGGAACCTGGGATCCTCGAAGATGGTCCTGAACCCGTTCAGGTCGCGCTCGGGCGTCGAGCCCGGTAGTCCAGGCATCATGTGGTAGCAGACCTTCAGCCCCGAGTCCTTCAAGGTCCTCGTCGCGTCGATCACGTCACGCACGGTGTGCCCCCTCTCGACCAGCTCGTAGATATCGTCGTAGACGTTCTGCACGCCCAGCTCAACCCGCGTCACCCCGAGGTTCAGCATCCTGTCGACGTCGTCGACACTAACGTGATCGGGTCGTGTTTCGACTGTGATTCCCACGTTTCTGATCGCGGATCGCTCAGCTAGCATCTTCGCCTCCAAGAGCGACGCAGTGCGATGGCCTATCATGGCGTCCAGGCAGCCTTCGACGAACCACTCCTGGTATTCAGGGGGCGCCGCGGGAAACGTGCCGCCCATGATGATGAGGTCGATCTTGTCCACCGTGTGGCCGATGGATCTCAGCTGACTGATCCTACTCACTACCTGACGGAAAGGATCGTACTGGTTCTGCGCCCCCCTCATCGACGCCGGCTCGTGCCCCGTGTAGCTCTGGGGAACGCCCTCCTCAGGCCCGCCCGGGCAATACACGCAGCGACCATGCGGGCACATCCGGGGCTCGGTCATCACGGCGACGACGGTGACGCCGCTCACGACTCTCGTACGCTTGCGCGTGAGCGCAGGGAGGAGCTTCTCGGATTCACGGGGATCAAGAATCCGTATGATTTCTGAGTTGCTCGGCATCCGTTCGAGGTTGAACTGCGAACAGATGTCCATCTTTATCCTGTTGACGTCGTCCTCTCTCGGCGAGTCTAGATCGAGAAGCCTATCTACCATCAGCTTTAAGGCTGTTTCGAATGAGGTCATCGCTCGAACCGATGGCAAGAAGGGCGGCTATTCTCTGTATCTTCTCTCCTCTTGCGGGGCGTGCACGATCCTCTTCTGGAAGTTGACCCAGTTTCTGCGCCGCGGGATGGGGTGCCTCTTCGGTTTGCTCTCGATCTTCGGCGTCTGGGCCCTGACCTTGCCCGCCTTCGTCAACGAGCCATGTGTGGGCATCGTTTCACCGCCACATCGTATCGCCGCTCAATCTATAAACCTTTCCTAATCGGGAAGTCGGCGTTTAAGAAAATCTGTTATTGCTGCTGCTTCTTTGTAATAGTGCATAGTACCCAATCAGTCATCAGGCCTAAGAGAAATGAGCATGACACCGCAGCTAAAAACAAAATGGGGTTCTTCGTCAACTCCGTAAGTAATATACGAAGAAGTAGCTGGGGCTTCATGAGAACCCAATCTAGAGTGTAAGAGTAAATCGTCGAATGCATCTCAATTGCGCATAGGAAATAGACTGTAAATAAAGTAAAATAAGCGAAGGAATAGATGATGGTGAATCCAAGAACCCGCCTTAATCGCATCTTAGTCGCTTAATCAATAGAAGGAGTGGATACTATTTAATTGTGCTCGCCTTATGAGGGGTGAAAGGAGCATCATGCCCCGGGATCACCTTGACGGGGTGTAGCGAGGCGATCTTCCTCAGGCTCGCTACTGACACCTCTGGCGCGATGTTCTTCGTGACGACCGATGGCGGCCTAAAGAGCAGAAAATCTTCTTTAACGATCGCTGCGTCGCCGATGCACGCTACGGGGCCTTCATTCGTATCTGCCACCACAGATATGCTTCCCGGCGTGTGCCCCGGAGTTTCGATCACCTTGACGTGTTCAGTCAAATGTCTTGGACCGGCGATGGCATCGACCTTGAGTATGCCCATGAACGCGTTCGCGTACTCGGGCCAGTAGAGCTGGCGGCAGTATTCGACCTCCTTCTCGTGGACGATGAGGGGCTTCCCCCGGAAAAGGTAGTTGCCCTCGATGTGGTCGTAGTGACAGTGGGTGTTGACGACCATGTCGACATCAGCGGGCTTCAGCCCCAGCTCCGCCATCCTGGCCGTGAGCGCCCCGTACCGGCCGAGCTGGATGATGCCGGGGTCGATGAGGATGTCCTTCCCCTCGTCCCGGATGAGCACCGTGTTCGTGGAGCCCAGGTTGAACACGAGCCCGCCGTACACCTCTCCGACCTCTGGCTCGGGCATGGGCGTGAGCGGCCACCGTACGCTCAGCACCGGATGGCCGTTCTTGACGCCCATCTGCATGTAGAAGCAGTGGAAAAGGATCTCTACTTCCGCCATAACACACACCTTCTACGAAAGAAGACGCCGATCACGTAGATAATGCTCGCGGTCAGTGGTCCACCCTGATCATGGTGCCCGAGGGATCCATCCGCACCTTTCCGAACTCGTCCCTCACTGCCCTGAGCTGATCCGAGCTGAAGACGGGTCCATCCCTGCAGATCCTGTAGGGGCCGATGGCGCAGCTGCCGCAGAGCCCGACGGCGCACTTGATGTAGCGCTCGAGGCTCGCCTGAACGTGTGTGCCCCTCCTATCAGCCTCATCGAATATCGCGGCCATCATCAACTCCGGCCCACACGTGTAGACGGCGTCGTAACGTCCTTCATTCAATAATCCTACAGCGCATTCTGACGCGAAACCCTTGAAGCCGTAGGAGCCATCGTCGGTCGCCGGGATAAGCCTGTCCCCCAACATCCGCTCAAGGCGGCTTCTGAACGGGAGCTGCCGTTCGGTTCTGGCGCCAAGGACAAAGGTGGGCTTCAATCCGCTCCTCAGCATCGAGCTGGTTAGCGCCGAGAGGGAGGCGGCGCCCGTGCCGCCGCCAACGATGAGCGGAGAGGATCCGACGATCGTGAAGCCGTTGCCGAAGGGTCCCCGTATCCCGATCCTGTCTCCCTCCGTCAACCCGTGGATGGCCCTCGTGGCTTCGCCAACCGCTCGGACCGTGACGGACGATTCGCCCTCCGGCTCCATCGAGGAAAGGGACATCGGCACCTCGTCGATGCTGGGCACCCAGATCATCACGTACTGTCCGGGCGATGCCTGCGAGCACAGGACATCCCTGAAGTAAATGGTCCTTATCTCATCGGTCTCGGTCGCAATGCCGACGATTCGCGCCGTCCTCAACGCTTCAGGCCCCGTGCGCCAGCCCGACAATGTCCTTCATCGCCCCGAATCCATTTTCCACGAGGTAGTTTCGAATCCCTTCGGTCACGGCGTGGAACACGCCCAAGCCGTACGTTGCCGTCGCCGTGCCGACCTGGACTGCCGATGCCCCGCAGAGCAGAAATTCGATCGCGTCGCGCCAATCCGACACGCCGCCGCAGCCGATCACGGGGATGCCGACGCTTTCGGACACCTCCCATACGCACCTAAGGGCCACGGGCTTGAGCGCCGGTCCCGATAGGCCGCCCGTGACGTTGGCCAGCACCGGCCTGCGCGCGTCGACGTCGACGGCCATCCCCCTCAGGGTGTTGATGGCGGTTATCGCGTCGGCGCCCCCCCGCTCGGCCGCTCGCGCGCCCTCCGATATGTCCGTAACGTTCGGCGTCAGCTTTACGAAGACCGGTAGATCGGTTGCATCCTTCACTGCCGCGGTGACAGCCTCGACCGTATCGGGGTCCGCTTCCAGAAGACAGCGCTCCTTACCAACGTTCGGGCAGCTGCAGTTGATCTCGAGCGCGTCGGCCCCAGCCTCGGCCAGGACGCCGGCCACCTCGACGAACTGCTCGATGGACGCCCCGAAGAAGCTCGCCACGACCGGGATGCCCGAGAGCTTCAGCTTCCGAATCTCATCCCTGAAATGGATTGCGCCAGGGTTGGGCAGGCCCATTGCGTTGAGGAAACCCCCCTCTACGGCGACCACGGTGGGGTTCGGGTGTCCGCTCCGGGGGGTCGGCCCGAGGCTCTTCGTCAGGACTGCCCCTGCGCCGCTCTCGTAGACCCTCTTCAGCAGCGACGAGGACATCCCGAGCACGCCGGCTGCGTTCATCGTGGGGTTTCGCAGCTTCAGCCCACCGACATCGACGGCTAAGCTTAATTGGGACATCCGGACTTCAACTACTCGTTGACGACTTAGATAAATGTTCGGAGAAACCAGAAAAATGGACGAGGAAATATTACACGTAAAAGTCGCGTATGTCGAGGAGTGCATACTGGGCGTCTTCGGCCTGAATGAACACAACGACATCGTGGAGAAGGGGCTCTATCCGTTCGATCCGAAACAGATTGCCGCTGCCACGGCCTCCCTCAGACGTGGAGAGCTCTCGGGGGAGGCGGCCGAGGTTGTCGAAAGGCTCATGCAGAGGGGTTTCGTCAAGCTTGTCTTCACCGATGGGAACTTGGCACATGCAATCAGGCTCCGATGGAGCATCGAGGTCGAGGTTAGGGAGAGGACGAAGGCCGCTGATTTCTTGCGCAGCAACTTGGAAAGTCTAGCCGTCGGCCTCAACCTGGTGAAGGATGCTACTCAGCTGTATGAGCTAAGCCACGAAGTTGCTGAGATCATGGCGAGGCAGTCCATCGGGGAGGCGCTGTCTGAGAGGGAGGCGATCGTGAGCCGGTCCGTCCAGCTCTTGGACGACCTCGACAAGGCATTGAACGTCCTATCGGGCAAGCTCAGGGAGTGGTACGGACTCCACTTCCCCGAGCTCGGACGACTAGTCGACGATCACGAGGTCTATGCCGCGATAGTCAGTAAATTCGGAGACCGCTCGCTCATAGAGCAATCACACCTTTTAGAGCTCGGCTTCCAGTCGGCGAGGGTCGCGGAGATAGAAAGGACAGCGCGTTCATCCATCGGAACGTCGTTGGGGATCGACGACCTCGCCCCGATCCGCCAGCTCTCCGAACAACTAATCGGCTTGTACGACTATCGGCGGCGCGCCGAGGCATATATCTCCACGCTCACAGGCGAGGTCGCTCCGAACCTCTCCGAGGTGGCCGGACCTATGCTCGCGGCCAGGCTCATCCAGAAGGCCGGCGGGCTGAGGAAGCTGGCGATGAAGCCCGCGAGCACTATCCAGTTACTAGGTGCTGAGAAGGCGATGTTCCGCGCCCTGAAGTCAAAGTCGAAACCCCCCAAACACGGCCTGATCTTCCAGCACCCGATCGTGCACACCGCGCCGCGCCGGATGCGTGGACGATCGTCCCGTTCGCTCGCGGCTAAGCTGGCGATCGCGGCCCGGGCCGACGCGTTCTCGGGGCGCTTCATAGGCGCCCAGCTCAGGGATGAGCTCAACTCCAAAATGCGATCTGTCGAGAATAAATGAGATACCGACGCGTTGAAGTTGGAAGTTCTGAGAGATTGTCTCTTTCGGGCTACTTTTTCTCTGGTTCCCTGTGACGCGATAGCGTGATGGCGATGGTCGACACGTTCCTCGCGTCGTTCCCTTCGCCAAGCCTCTCGGTTCCTATCGAGATGTCATCGACGGAGATGTCGGTCATGAAGCTCCTCTTCGTGACCTCGACGATGTCGATGGCGCTGCTGATCGCCCTCCCGCGGGCCATGACCTTCACGCTGTCAGCCCTCTGGAGCGCGGTCACGACCGCCGTCACGTAGTTCAGGATCGGCTTCGAGCCCACGTAGATGTTCTCGTATTTAGACATGCTTGTCCACGCGTTTATCATCGGTAGCCTGTACTTAAATTAAACTTATCTATCTGATCGACGTGGATTAAGGAAATATATTATTGAACTGTGATTACGTGAAAGATTTACATACTAGATTATCGGTCTATAAAAGACGGGTGGGCACCTCGTCAGAAGAGATGAGGATGATGACGCTGTCGGAGACGCTGCAGGAGAAGCTCGGCAGGAGAGATTGTCCATTCATCCACGAGTGCGAGGTTCAGGTCACCAAAGATTACTTCACCCGTGTCTGCAACACGACCGCCTACGTCAACTGCAACCACTTCGCGAAGATGGTAGGGGAGTTGAAGACGCCGATGTCATGGATCCAGAAGCTCGCCATCGATCAGGCGAAGGTGATGGAGCAGAGCGTCGAAGTGCAGTAGAAATCCCCGACCAACTCTTTTCTGCACAGGATCGAGGGCTGACGGATTTGGAGATCAAACAGATATCGCCGGGCATATACGAGATAAATCTCGGCGAAAGGCGGATGCTGGCAACCCTCAACCTCACGCCGGGACGAAACGTCTACGGGGAGCAACTCGTCGACGTCGAGGGCGAAGAGTACAGGGAGTGGGTACCCTATCGCAGCAAGCTGGCGGCCGCGATCCTGCGGGGCGTCAGAGACGTGCCCCTCGCACCCGGCCTTAAGGTCCTTTATCTGGGGGTCGCCTCGGGCACGACGTGCTCGCACGTGTCCGACATCGTCGGAGCCACGGGACACGTCTGGGGGGTCGACTTCGCGCCCCGGCCGCTTCGCGACCTGATCGAAAACCTCTCCAGGTACAGGAAAAACATCTCTCCGATCCTGGGGGACGCGCGCCGTCCCGATTCGTACTCGGCTCTCGTGCCGAAGGTGGGCTTCCTCTACGCCGACGTTGCCCAGCCCAATCAGGGGAACATCGTCGTGAAGAACGCTGACCTCTTCCTGAAGCAGTCGGGATGGGCGATGATGGCGATCAAATCCCGCAGCGTTGACGTGACGCGGCTGCCGGAGGAGATCTACGACGAACAGGCTGAGGTCCTCAGAGCTGACGGCTTCGAGGTCCTGGAGTCCGTAGAGCTTGAGCCATACGAGAAGGATCACGCCATGGTCGTCGCCAGATACGTGGGCTAGCTCCCACTCTCGCTTCGTATCCTCTTCACCGTCTCCCACGAGGACCTGACGAAGGGGGGGGTCCGTTCGTTCTCACGGAACCACGCTTCGAGGAAGGAGATCGTCCGCTCGTCGTGGCAGTAGCCTGATCCGAAGTCGCCGTGCAGTCTCCTGAGCTCCGCGATCACCTCGTCTCGCCTGACCTTGGCGAGGATGGATGCCGCCGACACGACGGGGTACGTCTCGTCGGCGTGGTGCTCGCACACGACTATGGGCCTGTGGCGCAGAACTCGTAAGATCTGTTCCGCGAACCGATCCGGCAAGACGTCCGAAGGATCGATGTAGACTTCGTCCGGCCTCAGGTCACGGATCACCTTCGCCATGGCCATCGCCTCTAGGTAATTGAGCTTGCGGAGCCTTTCGCTGCGCTCCACGACCAAGTCGATAGCCCTGGGCTGAAGCTCGAAAAAAGAGTACTTGCTGGCCATGTCCCTGATCGCTTCGGCGAGGACTTCGCGTCTCCGAGGGGTCAGAAGCTTCGAGTCCCTCACGCCCATCGGGCGCAGCTCGTCGACCCTGCTCTCATCGATGAGCACGCCGGCGACGACGAGCGGCCCTATGGCGCAGCCCCTGCCCGCTTCGTCGACCCCGGCGATGAGTCCCATGGTTATCTTCTTTGTGTCTGTTCACCGATTAAAGGGATCTCCCCTCAGGTATTCTTCCATGCGTTCCACGACGAGTCGGTGGAGCTGCTCGCGATTCTCTGGCGAGACGTTGAACGGCGTTCCAGATCTGCCGTGGACATCCAAGTAGCTTCGATGGAGGACGGCGATCACTGGCTTGGGTCCGTCGATCAGTGCCTCGATCTTCTCCTTGAACGGCTTCGAGAAGAGCTCCATGCGGCCGATCTCGTCGATGCACACGACATCGCACTTTTTCTCGGCATAGTCCAGAGCCGGCAGGGCCACGGACTCGAATGCCTCCAGATCCACGCCGTATTTCCCGACCCTGAATCGTGAAGCTACGTTGACCGCAGCCATGATCGCCCTTCGACCCGAGGCAAGGTCCACGACGTTGAATCCCGTCCTGAAGCCTCCGCTTCGAAGCTCCGGCGTCGCGACGCCGCCGACTCTGAATCCGCGTTCTCGGAGCCCATCGACGCACCTGAGCATCACGGTCGATTTGCCTGAGCCCGGCGGACCCGTCAGAAAGAACTTTGCTTTGTTCATTTAACCTTCATCTCTTGGGGGAGGTGAGCTCCTCGTAGAGTTCGATGTATCTGCCGACATTCTTTCTTGAATCGAAGCGATCGGTCATCGTCGACCTCGCCCTGCGGCCCAACTCTGGACTATCAACAGCGAGTACAATCTTCTCGGTCAAGCCCTGAACATCCATCGGCTCAAACAAGTAGCCGTTTTCACCGTCCGTTATGATCTCAGGATTTCCGTAGCCGTTGACCGCAACCGGCACGTTGCCCGTCGACATCGCTTCCTGCAGCGAGACCGACAGTCCCTCTCGGATCGACGTCAGAACGAAGATGTCACAAAGCTGATGGAACCTCACAGCGTCACTCACCTCCCCGAGGAACGAGATGTTATCGACCTTCAGTTCCTTTGACAATCGCTCCAGGTGAGTTCGAGAGGAACCTTCGCCGCCGACGATGAATTGGAAATCCCCCTTGTTTCCGATCATGGACGCCGCTCTGATGAAGTCCTCGACCCTCTTTTCTGGCACGAGCCTCCCGAGCGTACCGACGACCTGTCTGCCAGCCGGAATCCCGAACTCCACCTGTAGCCTGCGCCTGTCGCCAGGAGGCCTGAACTTTTCGACATCGATTCCCGTGTAGATCACCTCGGTTTTTTCCCGTCGAGCGCCCAGATCGATCGCCAAGCCCTTGATGAACTCGGACACGGCCACGACCCTGTCTGCCTTTTTTAACGCTATACGCGCCAAGAGCCTGTACTCTGGTTTGGCGTACGGTAAGGTGCAGTCGCTCCCATGGCACGTGATCAGGAGCGGCGTGCTTCGAGGGCTCATCGCGGCGAGAAACCCCATGGGAAAAGTGAAGTGCGCGTGAACGATCTGGGTGGGCTCCTTGACTAGGCTGAGGTAGGCCGCGCTGAGATACATTGGCAGTTGCATCGCTCCGCTGAACGAAGCGTACTTCATGGTCTGCTCTGGCAATGTCTCAATCCCTTGCGATGGCATGAAGGGGAATCTCTTAACAGTAAATGCGGTATCTGCGCCTGTCGTCGACCTGCTTCTCGGGGCGACCACGGTCACTTCGACCCCGCTGAACGCCAATCTTTCACACAGTTCATGGATGAAGCTGCCGTGGTAGTCTCCTCTGAACCTGGGGAAGCTCGATGTGACCGCCAAGACCTTCATATGACAGCCCTCCCACGGAGACCTTAGATCAATCTTATCTCACCCTTCAAATGAGTTGCGTTCATATGGATCTTTCGGTCTGCCTCGTGGCCACCGAGCTCTTCGCCTGGGGAAAGTACGGTGGATTCGGAATGTGCACGAGGACCATCGGACGCGAGCTTGCGAAGCGCGGTGTGAAGGTCTCCGTCGTAGTCCCACGTGGCTACGGTCAGAGGTCAGTTGAGACGTTGGATGGAATGACCGTTCTGAGCTTCAAACTGTATGAATATCCGACTACCGGTGCTCTCTATAGGCGATGCGACGCCGACATCTACCACTCCGAGGAGCCGAGCTGGGGATCGAGGGTGGCGATGAAGGCAATGCCGACGAGGAAACATGTCGCGACAAGTCAAAACCCGAAGACGAAGGACGACTGGAAGCCCGTCGATCGTTATTATCCCTTTAGGCGGAGGCTCTTCAACCGCCTGTTCGATGGGACGCTCAAGGAGACGGTGAAGCGGATGGACGCCGTCTTCAGTCAGGCCAGATACACCATCCCAAAGGTGAAGGAGCTCTATCGACTAGAGGAAGACCCCCTATTCCTGCCAAATCCGGTCGAATTGCCTCTCAAAAGGCCCAAAAAGGCCGACAAGCCAACAGTGTGCTTCCTGGGGAGGTTCGATGGCGAGAAGCGTCCCGAGCTTTTCTTCGATCTTGCCAGACGGTTTCCCGAGGTACAGTTCTTGGCCCTCGGCAGTGCCCACAACCCTTCTCTGGACTGGCGCCTGAGGCATGCGTACGGATCCGTACCCAACCTGGGGCTTCCGGGCTTCGTCACGGGCGATAGAAAAGATCAGGTGCTAAACGAGTCGTGGATACTCGTGAACACGAGCGTCAGCGAGTGCCTCCCCCTCTCTTTCCTCGAGGCGGCCGCCCACGGGTGCGCCATCCTGAGCTTCAGCGACCCCGATGGATTCGCCAGCAGCTTCGGATTTCATGCGGCGATTGAGAAAGACCTCGATAGGGGTCTTCGATTTTTGCTCGAGGACGACAGGTGGAAGCTGCTCGGCGAGAGGGGCTTCTCCTACGTGTCGGAGACGCACGAGATCGGGCACGTTATAGACATGCACGTCTCGGTCTACAAGCAACTCCTCGAAAGGGACTAGATGACTCCTTCCTTTTTCAGTTCCTCGATCTCTTCCCTTGAGAGCCCAAGGAGGCCGGAATAGATCTCCTCATTGTGTTGTCCTAGGAGGGGCGCCGGGGTCGACACGCCACCTTTGTTTTCCGAGAATTTGATGGGGAATCCGGGCAGCATTGTCTCGCCGAGGATCGGATGCTCAACTTTCACGAACATCTCGCGGGCGCGGGCCTGCTCGTTCGCCAGCACTTCGTCGAGGTCGTGCACGGGGGCGACGGGAATGCCCGCCTTCGCCAGCTGCTCAACCACCTCGTCCCTGCTCCTCCGTGCGACCCAGTCAGCTACAATATCCAATGTCAATTCCTCTCGCCCGACGAGTTCCTTGAACCATTCTGTGATTCGTCCAGGCGGCAGGCTGAACATGACGTACCCATCTTTGGCCTCGTAGCAACCATCTACTCCGACTCCGTAGCTTGATACGGCCCTATGGAACGTTGTCCGCGCGATCGTCCAGAACGCGAGGCTCTGGGAGACGCCGATCATGGCGTCCATCTGCGCGATGTCAATCCTCTGTCCAATTCCTGTCTTGGACCTGTGGATCAGCGCAGAAAGGATGCCGATCAGAGCCGTGAAGCCTGGGATCGTGTCGGCTATCGCTTCTGGCGCCTGGAGCGGCGGCCCTTCGGGGTTGATGCTGTCCTTCATCAGCCACATGTAGCCGCTGGCGGCCTGGGCGATGGGATCGAAGCTGCGGCGGTCGGCCCACGGGCCCGTCTGCCCGAAACCTGAGATGGACGCGAACACTATGCCTGGATTCAGCCCCCTCAGCGCCTCCCATCCAAGGCCGAGGTCGTCCATGGTCCCTGGCGAGAAGTTCTCGATCACGACGTCGGCCCTCTTGACGAGCTCCTTGAAGATATCCGCGCCCCGCGGGTCTTTGAGGTTGAGCGTGATCCCCTTCTTGTTTCTGTCGAGGAATGCGAAGTAGGGGCTCACGCCCTTGACTAGGGGCGGGAAGATGCGGGTCATCTCTCCCCACGGGGGCTCGATCTTGATGACCTCGGCCCCCATGGCCCCCATGAACAACGTGCAGATGGGCCCCGCGTGGGCGTGCGTCAGGTCGAGGACCCTGATACCTTCCAGCACCTTCACGGGCATCGTTCAGCACTTACCGCTCTGAGATAAAAATCATCTGATTGAAATTTATCCCCAAATCCGTACCATAATCTTATCCTTATTTACACAATATACTTCTCAGGTGAAGTTGTATGGTTGACTTGGTGGTTTTACAGTCGGTATCGTATGTGGCAGCGGCCATAGGCGTGTTAATAGCTGCAGTCTTCTATGTTATGACTATCAGAGTCACACAAAGGAACATGAGAATGACTATTGAGACGAGGCAGACCCAGCTGTTCATGCAATTCTATTATAAAACAAGTACAGCCGAATACTGGGACGACATCAATGAGATACTCGAAAAATGGAGCTGGACGGACTTCGACGACTTCATGAAAAAATACGGTCCGGAAGAGAACCCCAAAGCATGGAGAAGGTACAACATGGTCTATGCACCATGGGAACACATGGGATTACTTGTGAGGGACGAGCTAATTGATCCTAAGCTGATCTATGATTGGCTCGGCTCCTTACCCATTCGTCTGTGGGAGAAACTCGAGCCCATTCTTATTCGGTACAGAGAGGAGCTTGAGGCGCCTCCCAAGGGTATGCAATGGGAGTGGTTTGAAGACCTTTACTATGTTCTCAAGGATGTACGAGAGAAAGACGTAAAGGATCTTGATGATAGGATCGCTCGACGTAAAATGCAAAGAAAAGCCTTAGGTCTACCCCACTGACCTAAACCTTCAATTTTTTTAAAATAATTTGAGGATGAAACGCATAATCTTATCCTCAGTTCTCCCTGATTCTTTTCAGGTGTTCTAAATTGAATGTTCAGAATATTGGTGTGTTAGTGACTGCTGCAAGAGTACGATAGCAACGGTTAACGATTTTTTAATGCTCAGAATGAACCAGAGAAACAGTAAAACGACACTGGAGACAAGGTAATTAAATTTTTTAACAAACACCTCGCGGAATTTGTACGACGAGGAAGGAGGCAGGATCTAGCCGGCTTGTTTATACATGGTATTAGGTATGGGCCGGTGCGATGAAGAGATTGTTAATA
>Ga0315280_10001380_pt1 | contig 42060 bp, 26 predicted proteins | sample YL17G06_40_MG_FD_203697 | JGI IMG/M metagenome (GOLD analysis project Ga0315280, IMG submission 203697) | Sediment microbial communities from Yellowstone Lake, YNP, Wyoming, USA - YL17G06_40 | ecosystem: Environmental > Aquatic > Freshwater > Lake > Sediment | place: USA: Wyoming | collected...
GAAAAACGACCCCCAGCTTGGATTCGTCAACGATCACGCCCCTCTGGGGAAGGAAATCAAAAACGCTGCGGTTCATACCATAGTAAGCGCAGAGCCACACACCCTCCGGCGTCTCAATTGCGTACAGGCCGCAGACGAGCGGCAGCGGCCGCGTCGCATCCACGCTGGACTTGACCTCGGCTTCGATGATTTTTCCTCGAATCGGCTGGGTCGCAGCCGCGGTCGGTGGAGATGTGGGCGTCATAGCCTGCCTCGGTGAAATCTTCGAGACGCAAACCATACAATGGCGGCGGGAGTCTCGTCAACCTTGGCGCAAGGCCTAGCGCTTGTCTTGCGCCCAGGTTGAGAAGTGCGCGCCGCGCACCCCGCGATCACCACTTCGGTCCACGGGCCTTGAGAATTTCATCCGCCGAGCTCTTCCACTCGGGATAGCTCTTGAATGCTTCCATGCCTTCGTTGGATTTCGATCGCAGGAGGGCGACCTTTTCACTGCGAGGTGGCTCCTCCGGGTCGAGGGCGTCCGAACGCTTGACCGTCCCGCGCAGCCGAGTCCCGGCGAGCATTCCGGCAAACTCGAACAAGTCCCGCGAGGGCACACCGTGACGCTTCTTGCTGTACACCACACCGACGGACAATCGCGCTCGAAAGGAAATTTCCCCGCTTCCGGGATCGAACTTCACATCCTCCAGCAGCCCTGCCGGTGTATCGCCCTCGAGCCCCTCGGAGGCAAGGAAAAGCCCAAGGAGTTCATCTCCCTGTCGCCACAGCTGGACGGCGTAGCCATAGGCGTGCTCCTCCGTGTACGTCATGTTGGTGAAATGGCCCACGACGGCGACCGGCCGTGCGGAATCCTCTGCCGACTTCATGACGGGAGTAATCACGAGCCCGACGAGAAGACCGAACAGCCACAAAGGATTCTTTGCCCGGGCGGCACGACGATACGCGACAGACCACCTCATGTTATGTCGGGTCAAATTCGATGATCGGCCTTCAAACCGGGGGACTTTGCGGTTCGAACGATACCGAGAGCACGCGAGTGGCCGCTTCACCCCACCTCCACTACGGTGCCTTCAGCTCGATCACCAGCAGGCGACCGTCCGTCTTCCAACTGGCACCCGTGGCGGTCAGGCCTTCGGAGAGCGGGTTCGGGCGAGTTACGAGGCGTTTGGCGGCGACACGCCCTGTCGCGGCAAGATCGGCGCCCACCTTTTCGCGTTCCTGGTCGATCTCCGGATCGATCGCGTGGGAGACCACTCCGGGACGAATGTCCCAGCCCACGTCATGCGTGGCCGCACCCAGCCAGATCTCCTTGCCATCGGCGGTTGTCGCGGGGGAGCGCCAGATGCGCAGGTGATGTCGCTTGGCAAAGGTGTTCAGCATCTTCTGGAACGCCAGGTCCTCCGGGCGGCCGAAAAGGTAAAGCTGCGACACGGGCGCCGAGCCGTAACCTTTGTTCGCCATCACGGCGCGCACAGTTTCGAAAAGGGATCTGCCGGTCAGTTTCTCGGCTCCTGCCCAGCCCGCTCGCTCGAACGTCTGCCGGATTTGATCAGCGTTGCCGATAAAGACCAGGTTCAACGGGTCGCCCGGCTTGCCGTCCTTCCCCGCAGCTCGCTGGGGTGCGTCAGTTAGGAGGCGCTCGACCGGCTCTTCAACCCCGGCAGATAACCGGTTGGCAACGGCCGGCGAACTGTAATGGTTCAGGATGAGAGGCTTGTCGAGGGCAAGCGCGAAATCTGTGCCTGCAGGGTAGCTGATCGAAGTGTCCGATTTACCCAGATTCTTCTCCGCCGCTTTTTGCATTTCGTCGCCCATGCCGGGGCTGGACTTCTTCATCTTGTCGAGAGCGCCTTCGAGCATAGTCAACGGAAGTTCGCTTGCCAGGACGCCCTGTACGGTCCCGTCAGGCAGGATCGTTTCTCGTGCGTTTTCAACGTCGATGACATGACCCTCGAACGCTACTGCTGGCCGGCCGGGAATCTCCAGTTGGTCGAAGCGCAGCCGCAACCGCGCGCGGTCCGTGGGGCTGGAAGTCGGAATGAGTTTCTGGATTGAACCCTTCACCACCGCACCGAGCGGAACCGCCACTTGGCTGGCGCTCTCCCCAGCGGGAACGTCTCGGACCACGCGTGCCCCCACGGCGGCGTGGAGGTGGGAAGCCGTCGTGCTGACTGGCGTTTCCAGGCGCAGGTAGATGACCGTGCCAGCGGGCAACGTCACCTCGCCCGCATCACTGGTTTGTGGAAATGCCGCAGCCCAGGCCAACCCTGCTTGGGCCACGAGCGTGGCAAGGGTCACATGTCCAGACAGGATCCTGACGCGTTTATTCGCTTCGATTTTCATGAGATACGCAACTCCCATCATCCCACGAAGCCCTCTTTTCGTCATCTCCCGACGCTCCCTGGAAACTTCGACAAGCCTCCAGCCACACGGGCTCCATCAGGGCAGGTTTGCCGCTCCTCGCCTCCGGTGAAGGAATGTAGCCCGTCCGAGAAGAGGCCCCCTCCGGTCTTCTGTTGGGCTGACCCGCCATCCTCTCCGACGATTGACTTACCTCAACTCTTGCGCTAGGCTTCGACTGGCCAAAGGTATCACAAGGAAAGGGCGCCAGCAGCCCAGAGGGTGAAGCGTTGAGCCGGCATGGTGCGGGGTCGGCTCCAGTCCGTGCCCCACCCCTCACCATGCCCCCGAGGATGAAAGCGAGGCCGGGATGCCCGGGCCATTGACCAAGGCAGGCCGATATCAGCTCCTTTCGGAGATCGGCCGCGGCTCGATGGGCATCGTTTACAAGGGCTTCGACCCGGTCATCGGCCGCACGGTCGCGATCAAGACTATGCTGACCGAGGGGCTGACGGGCACCGAGTTTGAAGACTTCAAGGCACGCTTCCAACGGGAGGCCCAGGCGGCGGGCGTCCTCACCCACCCCAACATTGTTACTGTCTATGATTTTGGCGAGGACAACGGCGTCCTCTATCTGGCTATGGAGTTCTTGGTGGGTCGCTCCCTCCAGGACCTGGTCGAGAACCAGAACGTCCTGCCCGTGGAAGCCATTATTCCGATCTACGAGCAGGTCTGCGCCGCACTCGACCACGCCCATTTCCACAGAATAATCCATCGCGACGTCAAGCCCGCCAACATCATGGTGCTGGAGAGCGGGCTGGTCAAGGTCACGGATTTCGGCATCGCCAAAGTCATGTCGATGGGCATGACGCAGGCGGGCCAGATCCTCGGCACCCCTAACTACATGTCGCCCGAGCAGGTCAAGGGCCGGCAGATCGACGGCCGCTCCGATATCTTCTCGCTGGGCGTCATCCTCTACGAACTGGTCACGGGCGAAAAACCCTTCGGCGGGCAGAACATCACGACCGTCATCTACCGGATCATCAACGAGGACCCGATTCCGCCGCGCGAACTGGATTCCACGATCCATCCCGGGCTGAGCTACATCGTGCAGAAGTCGCTGGCCAAGAATCCCGATGAGCGCTATCAAACCTGCCGCGCGCTGGCCGCGGATTTGAAGAACTACAGGAATCTCGGCGGCGCCGTCGCTCCCGCCGCGACGGTGGTCGTGCGCGCCCCGCCGCTTTCACCCTCAGCGACGGACACCGCCCGCCGGCCCGCCGTGGACCAGGTACCTCTCCGCCCGTCTGCTGCGCCCCCGCAGCCCGCGGCGCCTGTCGAACCACCGCCGCCGCGGCCGCTTTCTGTCCAGGTCATTCCTCCCGTCGCCGCGCAGCCACGTGGGACTTCGCCCGCTGTGTGGGTTTTGCTGACGCTTCTCGTGGTTGGGGGACTTGGCGGGGGATACTACTTCCTATTTCTCCGCAAGCCCCCGACCCCGTCCGCCCTCCAAACCTCTCCGCCGCCGCAGCAGCAAGCTCCTGCACCCACCGCCCAGCCGGCGGCTCCGTCTGGCATTTCCGCAGGTTCCCAAGCCACCCCCGGTGAACCTGCAACCCAAGGAGGGGGAACGTCAGCGGCACTCGCGGCAGGCGCCACGGGCGCTCAGCAAGGCACTGCCGGCAAACCTGCTCCGTCAGAGCGGCATCAAGCCGCCGCTAAGGTCGGCGACCTCCTCGTAACCTCCAATATCGTCGGTGCGCAAATCACCGTCGACGGGAAAACGGACCCTGGCTGGGTAACGCCGGCGACCATTCCAAACCTCGCCGTCGGGCCACACGCCGTTTCCGTCGCAAAAGAGGGCTACAACGTGACGCAGAGCGGAGTCAGCATAGAGGCCGGGAAGACGGCGAGCTATAACGCGGAACTTACGCTGCCGGTGGGCGAAGTGAATATCGTCACCAACCCACCCGGCATTGAGATCCTCATTGACGGACAACCCGTGGGCCCCAGCCCTGTGCAGAAAACCGTCGGGGTCGGACGACACACCTTCACGCTCCGCCTGCCCGGTATGGACCCCTACACGAGTTCCTTCGACATCAAGTACAACGGGTACATGGTGACCAAGAAGGTGGACCTGGGCGGAAGCATCCAGGCTCCTACCGGCGTCGTCGAGGTGCGCACAAACCCGCCCGGAGCCACACTTTATGCGGATGGCAAAGTGGTAGCCGGGACCACTCCGACCAGCATTCGGCTGACCGCCGGTCGCCATACGCTGACCCTCTCCCTCGCGGGATATCAGTCGGTCCAAAAGGACGTAGATGTGCCCGCCGATGGAACCATCGCCGTTAACGAGACGCTCAGCCACTGAGCCGGTGCCCGCTCGAGCCCTCCTTGCGCGTACAAGACCCCAAGGCTGCGGTAAAGCAGCTCTGGAAGGCCGTCCATTAGCGCACGCTGTCTCTCGCTGGTTACTTCTGAGTACAACCGCTGGGCGTGCATCGCAGCGCGGCCCTGCGAAGCAATGTGCGGCTTCGAGGGGGATGCCAAATCAACAGTGGGAAAAACGTGAAAAATCCGTCGCTTCCCGGGCAAATCTCCATGTAGAATCGGGGCGGCGGTTTGGCAGGGCAAAGGGGCCTGTCACCCGGGCGAGGGGGTACATGACCGAGCATCCCCGGTCCCTGGCCGGGGGCAGAGGCTGGTGAGCCTGATACACTTGACCCGATACTGAACCTAGGGGCGACCCGACTGTCCTGACGTCGATCGCTTCCATAGCAGGTCACATCGTCTATGGCCAGATTTCTGATTACGGATCCTGTAGGACAGAACCAGATCTTCGAAATCAGCGGCACAACGGTCAACATCGGGCGGGCCGAATCGAACGACCTGGTGCTCAACCATCCGAGCGTCAGCCGCCATCATGCCCGGATGACGGTCCTGCCGGGCGACACCACGCTGATCAACGACCTGGGGAGCCTGAACGGGACACTGGTGAACGGCCAGCAGATCCACGAGCACCGGCTGACCGATCAGGACAAGATCAACATCGGCATGTACGAATTGAAGTACGACCTGGCGGCAGGCGAGGCCATCCACGTGGAAGCGGGCTCGCGCGTCGCCGCGGACGTCAGCCAGCTCGTGACGCCGGAAAATCTCTCCACGGCCTTGCGGGCGCGAGTCGAAGCCGGTGCGGCGCCCGCGGAGGCCATCCACGACCGGCTTCGCAACCTGGAGAAGGAGAACAAGCTGCTCAAGCTACTCCTGGGCGTGGGCAAGACTCTCTCGTCCGTGCTGACGGCGGATGAGGTAATGCAGCGCGTGATGGAGCTGGTGTTCCAGATGGAGAACGTCGAACGCGGCTTCGTCATGCTGAGCGACGGCAAGAAGGGTTTCAAGCCCGCCGTCCTGCTCTACAAAGACGAGAAACTGAAGAGGGAGGCGCGCGGTGTGGTGCTGAGCAAAACCCTCATCGAGCGCGCCACGACCGAACGCCTCCCGCTGCTGATTCACGACGTCGCCGGGGATGAGCGCTTCTCGGCCAGCGAGAGCCTCCGCCTTTCCGGCATCCGCTCGGCGATGTGTGCGCCGCTCATTTACAAGGACAAAGTTTTCGGCCTGTTTTACGTGGATTGCCTCACCAAACCTTACGCCTTCTCCAAAGAAGAGCTGAGCATCTTCTCGGTGGTCGCCGCAGAGGCCGCCATCAGTTTTGACAACACGCAGTCGCATGAGGAACTTGCCCTGCGCGTCGTCGAGCGCAAAGCTCTCGAGCGGTTCCTCAGCTCCGCCATCGTGGAAAAGATCTTGGCCAACCCGGACCAGATCCATCTCGGGGGCGAGAACCAGCAGGCGACCATTCTTTTCGCCGACATCCGCAGCTTCACGCGCATGGCGGAGAAAATGGAGCCTCACAAGGTCGTCGAGTTACTCAACGAGTACTTCACCGAGATGACAGAGCTGATCTTCGAAAACGGCGGGACGCTGGACAAATACCTGGGCGACGGCATCATGGCCCTGTTCGGTGCGCCGATTGCCCGGCCGGATGACGCGCTGCGTTCGGTCAAGACCGCCATGGAGATGCAGCGGGCGATGGTGCGGCTCAACGAGGATTGGCAGGCCCGCGGCCAGCCCGCCATGCAGGCCGGCATCGGCGTCAACACCGGAGCGGTCACGGCGGGCAATATCGGCTCCACCAGGCGCATGGACTACACGGTGATCGGTGATGCCGTAAACCTCGCGTCGCGCTTGTGCGCCAAAGCGGCGGGCGGACAAATCCTGGTTTCTGACTCGACGTTCCGCCTGCTGGCCGGCGAAATGCCCGCCCGAAAGTTGGAACCGATTCTCGTCAAGGGTAGAGCCGCGCCAGTGGAGGTCTACGAAATCGTCTGGAGCGATGCCTTCTCCATGCCCGCCGACGCGACAGCCATCATCTGACGTCGAACGCCACGCGGCTGCCCCGGTATTCCGACAACCATGGCGCGTTCCGCAGCCAATCTTCCGGGCCCGGATCGATGTCTGCTAGCCCTGCTGCTCTCGGCCGGATTCTGGATCGCGCCCGCTCTCGCCCCCGCCGCGCAAAAGGAACAGAAGGAGGAAGTGCCACTTCCCGCCGAGCTGCGCGGGGCGAAGATCTATCGTCTTCCGGAAAAGACCAAGCTCGGCGTGCCCGCTGAAGACCCTATCATCTACAAGAATCTTGCCTACCAAGACATCAGCTTGGAGCGGCTGGTCCTGAAACTCGCCGTGAGCATTCGGCCCGTGGATCGCGCCGCCACGGTGCGCAGAATCTACTTTGAGGACATTCGCGCCAACGGAGTTCCCGTCCACGTCGAACCGTTCGACGAGGAGTTCAAGCTCTCCAAAAAGGATATTGCGGACCTACCGGCGCCGTTGCAGTGCACCATCGCCTTCGCGGAAGTTGACTCCCTGGGACTCATCAAAGAAATTCTGAATAAGGACAAAATCCAAATCACGGGACAGAGTTTCATCGAAGTCAAGTTGAGTCCCCTCGAGAAGCTCGCGATGCGCGCCAAGCGCGTTGTCATCCCTGTGAACGTGAAGGAAGAAGTGCCACTGGAGATGTTCTCCGGCAATCCCTTGCTGCAAATGGCCGTCGGAAAAATCCTTGATACGCTCACGGATCCCTCGAGCGGCGCGGCGATAGCGCTCGCCAAGAAACACCTGGCGCGCATCACCCAAGATCGCACGCTCGATTCGCAAGCCCGCAAATCCCTCTTTTTGATCCACAGTGAATACGTACTGCGCGACCCGAAGAGCGGCGCCAGCGAGAGATTCGGTCAGTCCGGGACGGGATTCCTCATCAGTCCGGAGGGCAGGCTCCTGACCGCGAAGCGCATCCTCGAGCCGTGGAAATTCGATCCCCAAATCGTTCTATTGATGACCCGCGACCACCTGGAACTCGACGCGAAGACCGTCCGCCTCCTTGCTTGGCCTGCCGACGCGACGGTCCTTGCGGCAGACGGCAATCTCGATCCGCAATCCGCCTTCGATTCTGAAAAACAGACGTTGCGGGTGCTCGCCATGGCGCCGGACCGGATGGAGAAACAGGACTACCAGGACCCGGATTCCGGAGAGAAGGCAGAACTCAGTCTGCACGCAGGAGGCGCGAACGACGTCGCCGTGCTCCAGCTCACGGGCGGAAGTTTTCAGCCGTTGGCGCTGGCCGGCCCCGGCGACACGCCTTCGCCGGAGGCGAAGATTGCTCTCTTCAGCTTCCCTTATGGTCTGAGCCGGTCACAAGCGGTCCCGAGTCTGTTCTGGGTTGAGGCGGGTGCGCAAGGAAACCTGCTCAGCATTGACCACGCGCTCAATCCGGGAGAATCCGGTGCGCCTCTCCTCACCTCGGAAGGCAAAGTCGTGGGCCTCTGCACGGACGCGAGTGCGTGCGTGCCCGTGGAAGCGGTGCGTAAACTGATCCCCTGATGCCCCTGTCGCGCCATTCCCGGCACCTCTCCCTTTCCCTTCTACTGGGGGCAATCCTCGCCTGCGGCTTTGCACGAAGTGCCGGAGCCCAGGAAGAAGCGGCCAAGACGCTCGGCGAAACTCTCGCCCGAACCGGCGTGTTCTTCCGTGCGGACGCGCCTTACGCGCTGCGCAACGCCGCAGACCCCTATCTGCCGATCTATCTCGAAATCATCAATGGCGTGGAGAGGACCGGCCGCAGCGTGCTCACGAGGGTGGCTCCGTATGTCCGTCGCGATCCACTCCGACTGGAAGGCGTCAACGTCTACGCCAAGCCGCCGGGCCGGCAGCGGAATTTCGCCGCGCAACCGTTGCTACTCGGAGAGAGCCGGGAATTCTCTTTCGACGCGCGGGAGAACGGTCAGCCCCTCCCGATCGATTCCCGGCTGAAAAAGACTCTTCAGATTCCGCTGTCGCTCCTCGCGGACTACTTGAAAAACCATTTCCTCGGCGGGCCATTTGATGTCGTGGATCTCTGGGTTTCGTTTCGAGTCGAAGGCTGGCCGAGCCAGGACGTTTACCTGCGCGTGCGCCTGAATGCGCCGCCGCAGCCGCGATTTCCCAACTGGTACCGCGGTGATATGCACTACCACTCAGCCTACACCGACAATCCCGCCGAGCGCGGGCACCCGCTGCCGGTCAGTAAGCAGGCGGCGCTCGAGAGCGGACTCGACTGGGTGGTCCTGGCCGATCACTCGACTGAGCTGAACCCGGAACGTTACGCCGAAGCCCTGCGTGAAGTCGCCGCGTTGCGCGATGGGCGATTCGTGTTCATCCGCGGCGAAGAAGTGACGGTGGTTTCCGCGAAAGAGGGCCTGCTCGGCACTCTCCACCTTGTGGCGCTCCCTCCGCCTGCGGACCCCGACCGGGGAGTCGCCCAGGCCGGCTCCGACCCCCTCCTCATGACGGGCGACGGCTCCGTCGCGGCTCCCGCCATGCCACTCAAGGAAGCGCTCACCGCCATCAACGCCGCGGGGGCATTCGCCTACGCCGCTCATCCGTTTGATCCCGTCAGCCCGTTGTTGCGCGGCGGGAGCTGGGATCTCGAACTGGATTTCCTGGCGGCAGGCCGCAAACAACTTCAACCGGGATTGGTGGGCGTGGAACCTTGGAACCGCGCCACGCGAGTCACGGCTGACAACGCGCGCGATCCCTTCTGCATTCGTCGCGATGCCGACCCAAGTGCCTGCTTCCAGCCCGACGCGGAGGCGGACCAGTACGCGCGCCTGGAGCGAGGAATCGAGCTGGGCTGGCGGCCGCTACTGCTCAAGGGTCTTTCAGCCGCTGAGGCGGGCGCCTCCGCCCCCGCGTTCAGAGCATTTCTGGCCGCGGGCTCCGACGCGCACGGTGATTTCAATTACGAAGCCACGATGGATGTGGTGGACTACTCCAGGCCTTCACGCGGCATTAACGGCTATGCCGAGGACAACGCCCTCGGAAAGCTCACGACGGTTGTCCACTGCCCCGCCGGCATGGGGCGTGGCGGCGAAAACGTTTTGCGGGCGCTGCGCGAGGGCCACAGCGTTGCGAGCAACGGGCCGCTATTGATCGCCGGCTTTGACACGAACTCCAACTCGAGTCTCGACGACCCGGAGGACTTCGTCGTGGGCGGCGAGATCTCTTCCCGCGTCGGCGAACTTCCTCCCCTGCAGCTTCAATGGACGAGCAGCAAGGAGTTCGGGCCCTTCAGTTCGATTCGGATGATCGTCGGCAGCGTGAAGGGCGAATCGCCGCCGGAAGAAATCCCACTCCCGCATGGCAAGGAATTCGACAGTGCCGGCCTCCATCCTGTGGACCTTCGGCCTTACCTCAAAGACGCCACCGGTTCGTGGATGTACGTCCGGTTGGAAGCACGAACTCGAACTGGTGCCGGAGAGGAGTTTCGCTGTTATACTAACCCGGTCTGGGTGAGAATCACGGAACGATAGTCAGAGCCTCCCAACCCACACACAAGGACACCGCCATGGCCAACGAGGCAAGCGAACAAGGAACCATTCGATATACGCGCTGTCCCGCGTGCGGGGCACCGAACCCCGCCACATCCGCCACCTGCTCGCGGTGCGGCAAGCCGATGCCGGGGCAAGAGGCGGCGCAGCCCTTCCGCCCGGCAGCAGGCGTGCTGACCTGCCCGCGCTGCCGGAAGACACTTCCCTTGGGCAGCAGGTTCTGCGGCTTCTGCGGAGCTCCGCTCAGCGCGCCTCCCCCGCCGGTCGCCAAGCCTGTCAGCCAGCAGCAAACTCCTACGCAGCCTCTGCAGGCGGTGCAACCGAAGGCGCCGCGGCCCCTTCCGAAGCCGGTGGCCCCTGCTCCACTACCTCCACCGCCCCCCAGGCCGGTGATTGCCAAGCCTCCGGCGCCCGTCCCACCGCCGACTCCCAAGGCTGCCCCTCCTGCTCCGCCGCCTGCGCCACCCCAGCCCGTTGAAGCACCCCCGGTCGGGGAAGGAACCCAGGTGTTCACAGGCCTACATGTGCCGACGGTCGAGGCCAGCCTCCTCGAGATCAAGCAGGACGGTTCAACCGGGAACCGCGTGCGCATCACCAAGGAAACCCTCATCGGCCGCATTGATTGCGACATCAACCGCAGTGCCGACTCGCTGCTTTCAGCACGCCACGCCTCTCTCTCCTTGCGCGGAGAGAAGCTTCATCTTCGCGACCTGGACAGCCAGAACGGCACCTTCATCAAGCAGCGGCAAGACACCGAACTCGCCTCCGGCGATGTGTTTCTGATCGGCCGCGAGCTGTTCCGGTTCCACGTTCAGGCGAGCGAAGACAATGCGGCGGAAACCGAGGGAACCCGTGTGATGATGGGAATGCCGAATCTCCAGCCTCCTCCGCCGTCTGCCAAGCTGGAACGCATCCAACTGAATGGCAGCGTGGTCGAAACGTTCGACCTCGGAAAACCCGAAACGACTCTGGGTCGCACCAAAGGTGATCTGGTTTTCAAGAACGATCCTTACATGTCGGGAACCCACGCCCGCATCGTGGAGCAGTCAGGGCGCTTCATCTTGCAGGACCTGAAGAGCCGCAACGGCGTCTATCGGCGCATCCGGACGGAAATTGAACTGCAGAACGGCGACGAGTTCTTCCTGGGCGAGCAGATCTTCCGCGTCGAACTCAAAGTGTCCTGAGCGCGGGCGCCAGGACTTTCTCCTGCCACCGACTCTCGAAGCGAGGGCTTGTCAACCTTCGCGTAAAGGCCCGCCCGCAGCAAGAGCCGCCGACCCCGTGACGGCGCCGCCCCGAATCAGCCACGCGGAACTCGCGCGGACGCGCGCCCGCACCACGGTGGGCACAGGGCAACGATACGACATCCCGAAGTGAATCTTCCCCGTAGATGGGATCCGCGCGGTGAGCTCTTTCCGAGACGGGAGTGTTGCGAGGGCGGTCAGGGCTTGGGAATGGCCACTCCGCGCTGTTCGAGCTGCTTCTGGATCAGCGGCGCGCGGGTCTTGACATAGTTGTCCATCGTCCTGGGCAATTCGACGTTCATGCGCGCCACGAAATCGTCCTGGGCCTTGCGGAGCTTGGCGTCCATCTCATCCTGGGCCTGCTTCATCTTCGCGTCGATGCCCACAGCGCTCTGGTTGAGCGCGTCCATGCGCTTCTGAAGTTCCTCGGCCTGGATGAGAGCAGTCCCCATCATCTGCTTCTGCAGCAGCAGCCGCAGGCTCGCCAGTTCCTGGGTGCTCCGGTCGAGCTCGGACGCCACCCAGAAATTGGAAAGGATGGCGACGATGACCAGCGCCATCACCACAAAGAGCAGGTTTCGAACCGTGGAGATTCCACTGTCCATGGCAGCTCCTTCAATTCATGTTCGCCGGGCTAGGTGACGTCTTTGCGCTTCATCAGCAGCAGGACGGCCAGGGTCATAACCAGCAGGTGCACGGTCAGGATGCCCAGGTAAGGGCCTTTGTCTTTCCAGAAGTTCGAGGGTAGGGGAAAAGCCCCGGACGCGCTGAAGGCCTCCGCGGGGGCTTCCAGCCCGCGCTCGAGCTTTTCCACATCATCCGGGTGCATGGAGATCGAAACCGTGTTGATGATCTTGTAGGCGTAATCCTGGATGGAATGCCGGCCGTGGATGCAGAGGTCGGAGAGCGCCTCCAAGCCCCAGCGTGAAACCGCCAGCAAGGAGAGCCAGCGCACCGGGGTCGGCATCCCCGGCACAGGCTGCGGCGTGTACTTATGGAAAGCCACCTCAACTTTGGGCGAAGGAGCCATCGCCCCAGCCACTTGGTGCGCGGCTTCGCCTTGCCGGGCAGAGGCCTCTGCCGATTCGGTCTCTTTTGCGGCCGGCACGGCAGGCGTCGTCGATGGAGCGGCGCCTGAGGCCGGCGGCTTCATCATCTCCGCCGCTTTGGCCTTCGCTTCCGGCTGAGCGAACATCTTTCCCTCGAAGAGTTGCTCCACGGTGACGGGGATCAGCGCCTGGATCGGCCTGACCGGAAGGAAAAGTCCTGAGAGCAACAACTCGGGAATCAGCACCAGCGGGAACAACGTGAGGGCCTTCTCCGGCGTGGCCACCAGACTCGATATCACCAGCCCGATCAGGGTGCCGTTGATGGCCACCAGAAACATAATTCCAATCGCGGCCAGGACCTCGCTCGGACCAAGCACCAGGGCATGACCAACAAACAGCAAAATCACCACGACGGAGACACACTGCGCGAGCGCCACAAAGGCCAGCACGGTAAGCTTGGAGAAGACGTACGACGGTATTTTGAGCCCCGTCTGTCGCTCGCGGCGGTAGATGGTCTGCTCGTCCACGATTTCGCGCACGGCGTTCGAGCAACCGAACCAGAGTGCCGCGAACATGGCCATGAAAATCGTCTGGATCTGGTTCGGCTCACCCGCCATCCCTGCCACCAGCAACGCCACGAGCGGCGCCTGCAGGAAGAGCAAGACGGTCTGTCCCTTGTCGCCAAACTTTAGTTCCCAGTTGCGTCTCACCAGCACCGAGAACTGGTGGGGGCTGAAGCCCTTTTCCTTGGCCGCCGGCGCGGCCGCAGCAGGGGATGGTTTGGCCAATGAACTCACGGATTTGAGCGGCTCGGCAACCTGCTCCTTGAAAAGCGTGGATTCCTCGAAGCGCTTCTTGAGCTCCTCCGCGTAGGAATCGGTGTTGTTATCCGTCAGGTCGTCATAGACATCAGCCGGCACGCTCGCCTTGAAGTAGTCCAGGAATTTATTGCCTGGACCGTAAAAGGCCAGTCGCCCCTGGGCCAGGACCACGACCTTGTCCAGCACGCCGAAGGACGCCAACAGGTGCGTGGTGATGATGATCGTCGAGCCCTGGTTGGCGAGCTGACGGAAAAGCATCATCATCAGCGTCTCGGTGCGGGGGTCGAGACCGGCCGTGGGCTCATCGAGGAACAGGACGCCGGGCTTGGGAAGCAGCTCGATCCCAATGCTGACGCGCTTGCGCTGCCCGCCGCTCAGGGTGGCCACGGGATTATCCCAGCGCTGGGGATCGATCTTCAGGATGTCGAGCATCTCCTCGACGCGCCGGTTGATCTCTTCCGTCGAGAGGTCCTCGGGCAGCCGGAGCTTCGCCGCGTAGTAGAGGCAGCGGCGCACACTGAGCTGCTTGTGCATGATGTCTTCCTGCGGCACAAACCCGATGGTCGTCTTGAGGCTGTCGAGGTTCCGGTAGAGGTCGGCGCCGTTGTAGAGGACCACGCCGCCGGTGGGCCGGACGAAGCCGTTCAGCGCGTTCATCAGCGTGGACTTGCCCGCGCCGCTCGGCCCGAGCAGTCCGATCAGCTCGCGCGGCTTGACCACCAGCGAGATCTCGTCGAGCAGGCGTTTGGGCCTTCCGGTCGTGCGGTCCGTCACATCGAAGGTCACATCCTGGACGTCCAGACGGACGACTTGCGTTTCCGGCGCGTGCGACAGGCTCTCGCCCGAAAAGTGCAGCTCGGAAGGGCCGATCACGATGCGGTCCAGCTCGTGGAGCTGGTGGCGCTTCACCTTGATGCCGTTCACGAAGGTGCCGTTCGTCGAGCCGAGGTCGACGAGGACGAACTTGCCGTTCTGCTTCACGATCTCCGCGTGGCGCTTGGAGACCACGGGATGATTGATCACCACGTCGCTTGAGGAGTCACGACCGATGGTGAGCCGGTCCTTGGTCAAATCGACTTTCTCAACCTTGAGCTGCGGTTCGAGGCCCGACCGAAAGATGAGGGATTTCCCGGCGTACCGCCCGAAGGTGATGTAATCGCCGTCGATCAGCTCCACCTTCTGGACCCGCGAGCCATTCACGAAGGTCCCGTTCGTCGAGTGATCGATCAGAATGACGCTGCCGTTCTTCAACCGAAATTCGGTGTGGACGCCGGAGACGGACGGGTGGTCCATCACCACCTGACAGCGGTCCGCGTCCCTGCCGACGCTCAACCCTTCGTCCGGGACTTCGAGGGTCTTCACCGCGTACTTGTCCACGATGAGTTCCAGATGCGGCCGCGCCATCCGGTCCGTGAGCTTGATCGCGACGGTGCCGCCCGTGGCTTTCTCGGGAGGCTGCACCGCAGCCATCTCCGAAGTTTCCTGCGCGGGATGTAGCACGGCCCGGCCCGACTCGGGAACGGCGACGTGTTGCGTCTCGGGCGCGCCGGCGGGCTGCTCACCCACGCGCTCGATCCGGAAGACGTGACGATGCTCCGCGCCGACCGAGAGTTCGTCGGTCGTCCGCAAAACGCGCTCCTGAACGCGCACCTGATTGACGTAGGTCCCATTGGCCGAGCGCCGGTCCTGGACAATCACCTGGCCTTCGGGATCGAAACCCACCCAGGCATGGGTACGCGACACCTCATCGTCGGCGATGACGACCTGGCAGGTCGAGGGGTCGCGGCCTATCAACAAGCCCTTGGGGCCGATGGTGAAGGTGCGCCCGGATAGCAGTCCCGCCGTGGCTACGAGCTTGTGTGACAAGGCGGCCGCGGGCGCCCGGAACGCCATTGCCATGGTCTCCGCGCCGGCAACCGCCGGCTTGGGAATGGCCGCCGTCTCCGAGGAGGGTTCAGGCTCGGGAAGGGTGGTGCCGCAATTGCGACAGAAGCGAAACCCCGCTTCGTTCATCTCCCCGCATGCAGGGCATCTCATGCTGCGCTCACTCCGAGGGAGAGGGTCAAGTCCGTCGCAAACGAGGATGCGCCGGGCTCATCCTCTTCTGCGGGTTCCGGGCCCGTGGAGGGATTCGCCGCAGGCGGCCGACGGCAAGGCACATCGGAACTCCATCGAGCGGTCGAGGCGCGGAATTCACGCCCCGGCTCTGAAGTCCTCTTCGCGAAATTCCTGGAACTCGACTCCCACCTGCGCGTCAGGAGGGGGAAGGCCCGGACCGGATATCTCCGCGAGGATCACCGTGATATTGTCCGTCCCGCCGCTCTCGTTGGCCTTTGCGATGAGCGTCTTGCACTTCGCCTGCAGGGAGTCCGGCTGCGCCAGGACGCTCATCATAGTAGGGACCTTCACCATGTTGTAAAGCCCGTCGCTACACAGCAGCAGGCAGTCTCCCTGGCGCACCTTGGTGTAAGTGACCTTCACATCCACGGTCTCGCTGCTGCCCACGGCCTGGGTGAGAATGCTCCGGCGACTGTCCTTTTCCGGCTCAGCGGGGACCTCCGCTCCGATCTCCGCGAGGTAATTGAGATACGTCTGGTCGCGCGTCAACTGGACCATTTGCTGGTTGCGCAGCACGTAGGCGCGCGAGTCACCCACCTGCGCTACGAACAAATGCGCGCCGAACAGGACCGCTCCGGTCGTCGTCGTCCCCATCCCGCGAACGCCCGGCTCGGACAACGCTTTTTGGTAAATGATCTGGTTGGCAAACTCCACAGCCTCGCGGAGCAGAAGGACGAAGTTGGTCTCGCTCACGCTGCCCAGCGACTTGAGGTTTTCGTAAAGGCGCTTGGGAACAGTGGTCGCGCAGATCTGGCTCGCCACCTCGCCGGAAGCTTCACCGCCCATGCCATCGGCCACCAGGAAGAGCGTGCCGCGCGGGCCCAGGCGGTGACTGCGCAGGGAAGGGGTCAGGCTTACTTCGCCCGTCGAGAGGTTGCAGACGACGAAGTTGTCCTCGTTGTTCTTGCGGACGCGCCCCACGTCCGACATGCCGAAGACGTTGACATGAATGGCGGTTAGATCCGCCTCGGTGGCTTCAACCACTGTGCTTACTCTCTCCCGTCTCGCTCGCCTGATTCGCAGGGACGCCGCGCTTCGAGCGGCCAGTTCTTGGCGCGGCCTGGGGAACCCTCCGGCCGGCAGCGGCCCGGATCAGCGATGCCCGACAAGCGGCGACCTGGGACACGTCTCTCGTGAAAGCACGCTACCGTGGATTGTGTGCACCAACTGAACTTTCTTACCACACCGCGTGGCGAGTGGCAAGCACTGTGAACGCGGGCTCACCGGCGCCCGGCGGGCGGCTCTCCACAAGCGATAGATACGGGGTCACTTCACGCTGGCGCGCAACTCGCTGATGATCTGCCGGGCGACCTCCCGCGCGCGTTCAAGATTGTCGGGCGGCAGCGAGATAGCGGCCACCTTCGCGTGCCCGCCCCCGCCGTAACGCTCGCAGATGCTGGCCAGATTCGCATCCTTGGGCGTGGGATTCCAGGGATTGCTCCCCACCGCGATTTTCGTCCTTTCCCGGGACCGGCTGAGGGCCACGCTGTAGACCGCGGCAGGAAACAAGTAGTAAGGGACGAACTTGTTGAAACCTTCCGACTCCTGGTCGGCCATGTCGAAGAACACTACGCCGTCACGCAGTTCGGCCCGCTGGCGGATGATTTCCACCGTCTTCAAATGCTGGGCGTAGAATTGCTCGAAGGCCGCGCGGATCTGCGGCAGCGCGGCAATCTCCGCCAGCGGTTTCGAGACCAGCTCCGGAATGAGGCTCGCCACGAACCCTTTGGACCGCATCCCTTCAATCACCAGGGTGATCTGCATGGCGGGATGGCGCATTTCCACCGCCGTCTGCGAGTCCGGATACTGCGCGCCGTCGATGATGTCCGCCCAGTGAATGAGTTCCTCGAGGTCCGGGTAGCGGAAACCGAACTTCGTAGCGCCGATGTGGGCGATGAATTTCGTGCAGGAGCGGAAGTCCGGCCCGTAGAACTTTTTCTCGCTTCTGTCGCGCCGGAAATGCTCCGCGTCGGCTTCGGTGAGGAAGGCGCTCTGGTGGTGGTCAAACCACCAGGTCAATCGCTCACTCGCCGAATACTTGAAATCCACGATGACGTTTTCATCGCCGTCGAAGACGTCTTCCTCAAAGAGCTCGCCGGCACGGTGGACGAGTCCGCGGTAGCGCAGCTCCGCCTGCGGGTTGATGCACTCCTTGTAGAAGCGCGTGAAGACAGCCGCCGAGCAGGCGCCGTCGAAACATTGATCGTGGAAACAGACGCGAACAGTCATAGAGTCGGCAATCGCGGAACGGCGCATTCTCCTGCGCAGGGAATCTTCAACACGGAAACTTGTTAAATTGCGCTGGCGTTGGAGAATTGTCAAGAGGAAAGGAAGACAAGGGTCTCGGGACGCCGGGATGAAAAGAAAAAGCGGCAGGCCACCGCCTGCCGCTTGTAGATTCTGATCGTGCGGCCACGCGGGCCGCTGCCGGCCCTCTGTTTCTACCGCGAAGCCTGTTGTTCAGCCAGCTTGCCGATGACGGGCAGCATGAATTTCTTCTCGTTGTAAGCTTGATACATCGTGTAAACCCACAAAGCGAAGCCGCCCAGACCAATTGCCAGCCACAACAGTATGTCCAGAATCCACCCGACAACGGGGATCAAAGCCAAAATAAACCCCACGATCATCATGCCGATGATCAGCACGACCCACGCCAGGTTGAAGAACAGGGACTGGAAGGCGTGGAATTTAATAAAGCGATCCTTGTTGTAAGGCTCCACCACCAGGAAGATGATCGCGGGGATGATCGTGAAGTAAGCGAGTGCCCCCGCGACGTTCGGCGTGAGACCTCCGGAACCCGCCGTCGTTCCGGTCGTGCCAGCAGCGGGGCCGGCAGACGGCCCCCCGGCAGCGGGACCGGCGGACGCACCACCGGCCGCGGCGCTCACCGGTGCGCCGCACGAACCACAGAAGCCCGCCCCCTCCAAAAGGGGCGCTCCACATTTCGCACAGGCTGCCATTGACAATCCTCCTTCTGCGCCGAGCTCGGGCGGTCATCCGCCCGCTCGCTGGCTGAATTCAGTCCGTCTCGTTGCGATTCCAACTTACCGTACACGAAGTGCCCATGGAAAAACCACAGGAAGCGCGGTAATCCATATCACAATCTGGACGCGGAAACAATGAGTAATCCCCCTGCCGGGCGCGACAGCTGTGCCGACTACGCTATAATTCCGGCACCGGCGGCTGGCCGACAGCAGGGGTCCCGGCCGGCACGGCCACTGGGTTCCGACCCACAACCCATGCCCCAAGCTCCCTGGCAATTCCTCGCGACGGCCTCTCCCGCCGAGCGACGCGCGCTCGTCGCCAGCACGCTCGGTTGGATGCTCGACGGCATGGACGTCACACTCTATGCGATGGTCATCGCCGAACTCTTGCGCGAATTCGAGCTCACCGCGGCTCAAGCCGGCTTGCTCGCTTCTCTGACGCTCATCGCCTCGGCAGCGGGCGGAATTCTCTTCGGCGTCCTGGCCGACCGCGCCGGCCGCCGTCGCGCCCTGATGGCAAGCATCCTGGTCTACTCGGTCTTCACCGCCGCTTGCGGTCTCTCGCGCACCGTCATGGAATTAGCAGTATTCCGCTTCCTGCTGGGGCTCGGGATGGGCGGCGAATGGGCCACCGGCACGGCGCTGGTGCTGCCGCGCTGGGGATGGCGCGCGGTGTTCTTCGTGGGCATTCTCCCCGCGCTGGTGACACTCTGGATTCGCCGTGGCGTCGAGGAATCTCCGCTCTGGGCAGCACAGAGGCTTCCCAGGAGCAGCGCTTCGCACTCCGGCGGGGGACGCGCGCGATTCCGGCTGACCTTCGCCTCGCGCTATCGCCGTCCCATCCTGGTGACGCTGCTGATGAACTCCGCGGCGCTGTTTGGATGGTGGGGGCTGTTTACGTGGATTCCGACCTACCTTGCCCTGCCCGCCACCCAGGGTGGGCGTGGCCTGACGATTGGCGCGTCCTCACTGTGGATTGTGACCATGCAGGCCGGCATGTGGCTCGGCTACGTCACCTTCGGCTTTGTGAGTGACACGGTGGGAGGCAAGGGAACCTACGTGGCTTATCTGCTCCTCGCCGCCGCGCTCGTGCCTCTTTACGCCCGCGCCCAAGCGCCCACGAGCCTGCTCCTCCTTGGGCCCCTCGTGGCGTTCTTCGGTACGGGACACTTCACGGGCTTTGGCATCATCACTGCGGAGCTGTTTCCAACGTCGTTCCGCGCTTCCGCGATGGGATTCACCTATAACTTCGGACGTGCGCTCAGCGCCGCGGCGCCATGGCTGATGGGATGGGTCGCCGAGCACCGCTCTCTCAACTCGGCATTCTGGATCAGCGGGGTGGCGTTTCTCCTCGCCGGCCTGTTCGGCCTCACCGTGCCTGAGACACGTGGCCGCTCGCTCGAAGCCAAGTAGCCAGGGCGCGCCCTCTGCCGACGGCCTACTGCCTTCTATCCACTGTCCCCTGTAACCTAACCATGTGGTGCGAAAGGGGGGATTCGAACCCCCACCCCTTGCGGGACCAGATCCTAAGTCTGGCGCGTCTGCCAATTCCGCCACTTTCGCGCAGGGCAATTATAAGGCATCCGTCACGACAACGCCCCTGCTCACGTGCACGCTGATATCTGGTACATTGAGCGTCGATGCGGCGACCGATTCTGGCAACACTCGGATTAGTCGGGGCGTTCGCGGTACTTCTACTGCTTCACTTCCCTCTTCTACGCCTTCCCTACTTCTGGGACGAAGCGGGGTATTACGTTCCGGCGGCGCTGGATATCAACCGCGGCTGGCATTTGGTTCCGCAAAGCACCTTGCCGGTGGGCCATACGCCGCTGGTGGTGGTTTACCTGGCGATGGCCTGGCTCGTATTCGGATTCTCGCCGCCCGTTACGCGCGTGGTGATGATCCTGATCGCGGCGGCGACGGTCGTGGCCACGTATGCCCTGGCGCGGCGCATGGTGAGCCGGGAAGCGGCGATCTGGAGCGCGGTGCTGCTGGCGCTCTCGCCCATGTTCTTCGCGCAAAGCTCATTGGTGTTTCTGGATTTGCCGGCCGCCCTGCCCACCACCCTCTGCTTGCTGGCCCTGCTCGAGGGCCGCATGCTAGTATTCGCCATCGCCGCGTCGCTCGCCGTGCTAACGAAAGAGACGGCGGTGGTGCTGCTGCCCGTGGCGGCGGCATTTGTGTGGTGGCGCGGAAGGCGGGGGCAAGCCCCGCCCCTACAGAGCTGGCTCGCTCTAGCCGTGCCGCTCCTGCCGCTTGCGGCTTGGACGCTCTATTACCATCACGCCACCGGTTTCTGGACGGGGAACGCTGAGTATCTGCAATTCAACCTTTATTCGACACTCAGCCCCGGTCGGATCTTCTGGTCGCTGCTTCGCAGGCTTTATGAGGTCTTCATTGGCGGATTCAACTGGCTGCTCGTCGTTGGAGCGGCGCTCGGCGCCTGGCGGGGAAACATCAGCCACGGAGATACCGAGGCACAGAGACGGACCAGGGATTTCCTATTCGTGGCCATCGGGCTGGTCTTCGCGTACGTGGTCATGCTCAGCGTGGTGGGCGGCGCGGTACTGCCGCGTTACTTGCTGCCGATCTTTCCACCATTCTTCATCGCCGCTGTACTTCTCATATGGCGGCTGCGGAGGGCGCTCGCGCGGGGCCTGTGCGGAGCGGCGCTCGCCTGCTTTGTGGGTGCGTGGTTCATCAATCCGCCTTACCCGTTTCCTTACGAGGACAATCTCTCCTACGCGGACTTCATTCGACTGCACCGGCAAGCCGCGCAGTTCCTCTCGGCGCGACCGGTGGGCGAGCGCATTCTCACCGCCTGGCCCGCCACCGACGAACTCTCTCGGCCGTTCCTCGGATACGTTGAGAAGCCTCTGCCCACGGTGCCGCTCGAAGGCCTCACCGCGCGCGACTTCCAAAATGTCGATCCGGAATCCTTCGATCTTGTCTACCTCTACTCGCGCAAGTGGGAGCCGCCAAACAACTGGCTGGTACGGGCTCCCTTCTTCCGCCGCGTTCAGGAACGCCACTTCGGCTACGCGCCGCAGGTTGACGACCGAGAGTGGATGGTGCGCTTCGGGCTTAAGCCGCTGGTCCAGTTCGCGCGGCGAGGCCAATGGGTGCGAATATACAGGAAGGAGTGAGAAGTCAGGAGTCAGGAGTCAGAAGGCGGAAAGCAGTAGGCAGAATGTTGAAAGCTGAGAACGGGAAGCTGAAAGCTTACTACTGACAACTGACCACTGACGACTGACAACCGCCCATGGGACTTTGGTGCCGTTGACAGCCTCGTGTCCTGTGGTATACTGGCAATCCTGGGGTCGCAGGGGACAAGAATTCCTACCACTCATCAGGACTTTCATCCCCCGGGTCGCTCGCAGGGTGTTTGAGGAGAACGGTCGATCTCGCCATTGTGTTGCCAGTCCCGCCTTTGAGGAACCGTGGAAGCCGAGACCTGTAAACAGGAACTCGTCATCGAAATACCGGTGGACGTTGTGCGGAAGGAATCCGATAGTGTGACGGACCGGTTTCGCCGCGCGGCGCGGATTCCGGGTTTCCGCCGCGGGCATGCCCCGGTGACGCTCGTCCGCCGGCACTTCCGCGAAGACATCCGGAATGAGGTCGTACAGTCGCTGCTGCCCAGGTTCTTCGAAAACGTCGTCACGGAGAAGAACCTCTCGCTCGTCGGGCGGCCGCGCTTTGAGGACCTGAAATTTGAGGAAGATCAACCTCTCACCTGCAGGGCGACGTTCGAAGTTATCCCCCCGTTCGAGCTCGGCGAATACAAGAGTCTGGACGTGGAGGAAGGATCGCCCCAAGTGACGGAGGAGGACATCGACAAGGCCGTGGAGGAACTTCGGCAGCGCGCCGCCACCTACGAGCCGATCGAAGATCGCCCGGCGGCTGACGAGGACTTCGTGGTCGTCGCTTACCGTGGCCGCGACGCGAAGGCCCCCGAGAGCGCGCCCATCGAGGCCCGTGATGCGGTCGTCCACCTGGGGGGCAAAGGCACCGTGGCCGCCTTTACGGAGAACTTGCGGGGAGCAAAGGCGGGCGAGAAGCGCGAGTTTGATGTCTCCTACCCCGAGGACTACCCGCAGAAATCGCTCGCCGGAAAAGCGCTGCGCTACCAAGTTGAAGTTCAAAGCATCAAAAAGAAGGTGCTGCCGCCGATGGACGACGAGCTGGCGAAAACGGTCAGCGAGTCCGAAACGCTGGCCGGCCTCCGCTCCAAGCTGCGCGAGAGCCTAGAGAAGCACCGGGCTCGCCAGATGGAAAAGGCCGCAATGAGCAAGTTGCTCGAGGAACTGGTCAGCCGGCACCCCTTCCCGGTGCCCGCGACGCTGGTAGAGCTGCAACTCGACCACAAGCTCGAGGGCATTGTCACGCAGCTCATCGCGCAGGGCATCGACCCGCGGGCGACGCAAGTGGACTGGCGTAAGATCCGCGAAGAAGCTCGCCCCGAGGCAGAGCGCGAAGTGCGAGGGTCACTGATTCTCGAACGGATCGCGGAAGCGGAGAAGATCGAAGTCTCCGAGGAGGAAGTGGACGACGTGATTCGCGAAATGAGCGCGGAGCGCGGTGAGACTCCCGCGGCGCTCAAGACGCGCTTGACACATGAAGGGGGGGTGGGTAGAATACAATCTAGTCGCCGCAACCAGAAAGCGCTTGAACTCATCTACCGCAACGCAAAAATCACTCGGAAAAGTTAGGGATATCCGGCGAAGGTTGAGGAGAGAAGACCAGAACAGGCCATGAGCAAGAACGAGCCGAACATGACGCTGATCCCGATGGTGGTGGAACAGACCAACCGCGGGGAGCGCGCCTACGACATCTATTCCCGGCTCCTGCGGGACAACATCATCTTCATCGGCACGCCCATCGACGACAACATGGCGAACCTGGTCACCGCGCAACTGCTCTTCCTGGCCGCCGAAGATCCGGAGAAGGACGTTTCGCTCTACATCAACTCTCCGGGCGGCGTGGTGACGGCCGGCATGGCTATCTACGACACGATGCAGTTCATCAAACCGGACGTGGCCACCATCTGCATCGGCCAGGCCGCCAGCGTCGCGGCGCTGCTCCTCGCCGCCGGGACGCCCGGCAAACGCTTCGCTCTGCCCAATTCGCGGGTCCTCATCCACCAGCCCACCATGGGAGGACTGTCGGGCCAAGCGACGGATATCGACATCCACGCCCGCGAAATCCTGCGCATCCGGGCCAGTCTGAACGAAATCATGGCCAAGCACACCGGCCAGCCCGTGGAAAAGATCGACCACGATGTCGAGCGCGACTTCTGGATGAGCGCCCAGCAGGCACGCGAATACGGGATCGTTGACGAGATCATCTTCAAGCACAAGTAAGGCCGGGAGACGACCTTGAAACGCAGTGGGAACGACGACTCCCCGCGCTGCTCGTTCTGCAACAAGAGCCAGGACGCGGTGAAGAAGCTCATTTCGTCCCGGAACGAGCAGCCGCACATCTTCATCTGCAACGAGTGCGTCGCCGTCTGCAACGCCATCCTGGAGGAAGAGCACGTCGAGCAGGTGGCCGCCGCGCAGGTCAAGCTCCCCAAGCCGACCGAGGTGAAGGATTTCCTCGACCAGTTTGTGATCGGGCAGGAAAAAACCAAAAAGAAGCTTGCCGTCGCCGTCTACAACCACTACAAGCGCATCATGTTTGCGCGGGTGCGCAGTGAGGTCGAGCTGACGAAATCGAACATCCTGCTCATCGGGCCCACAGGGACGGGAAAAACCCTGCTGGCCCAGACGCTTGCCCGGCAGTTGGAAGTTCCCTTCGCGATCGTGGACGCCACCACGCTCACCGAAGCCGGTTACGTCGGTGAGGACGTCGAAAACATTATTCTCCGCCTCCTGCAGAATGCCGGCGGCGACGTGCAGCGCGCCCAGCACGGCATTATCTACATCGACGAGATCGATAAGATCGCCAAGAAGGACGAGAACCCGTCCATCACCCGCGACGTTTCCGGCGAAGGCGTCCAACAGGCGCTGCTGAAGATTCTGGAAGGGACGGTCGCCAACGTTCCTCCGCAGGGCGGCCGCAAGCACCCGCACCAGGAGTTCACGCCGGTCGATACCACGAACATCCTGTTCATTTGCGGCGGGGCGTTTGTGGGGCTGGAACAGATCATCGAGCGGCGCACCGGCAGGAAGACGCTGGGGTTCCACACGGATGCGGCCAGCTCACCCGCACCCCCCAGCCGCCGAGATATCGAAATCTTGGAGCAACTTCAGCCGATAGACTTAATACGGTACGGGCTGATTCCGGAGTTCGTCGGCCGGCTGCCGGTGGTGAGCGTGCTGAGCGACCTGGACGCCGCCGCGCTGATCGAGATCTTGACGCAGCCCAAGAACGCGCTCATCCGCCAGTACCAGAAGTTGTTTGACTTCGAGAACGTCAAGCTGCGTTTCACGGAAAAGGCGCTGGAGGCCATCGCGGCGCAGGCGATCGAGCGGAAGTTGGGCGCGCGAGGTCTGCGCATGATCCTCGAAGACCTGATGCTCGATCTCATGTACCACCTTCCCACCCAGCGGAAGTTGCGGGAGTTTGTGGTTACCGAAGAGATGGTCAGGAAGCACGAGATCAGTTTCAACTCCCACTTGCTGGAAAAAGCCGGCTGATGCCAACGCCCATGTTCTCAGGCCGAGAAAAAACCGATATGCGCACGTTGCCCATGATGCCCATCCGCGACGTGGTCATCTTCCCGCACATGATGACGCCGTTCGTCGTAGGCCGCGAAAGCTCCATTCGGGCGCTCGAGGACGCGCTGGCGGGCGACAAGAAGATTTTCCTCGCCACCCAGCACGACGCCTCGGTGGACGAGCCCAAGCCCACCGAGATTTACCAGGTGGGGACGATTTCAAACATCGTCCAAAGCCTCAAGCTGCCGGATGGCAACATCAAGGTTCTGGTGGAGGGCGTCGAGCGCGGGAAGGTCCAAAAGATTTCGAGCGAAGAGGGCTACTTCCGGGTCGCCGTGAGGACGGTTTCCTACCGGACGGTGAGCACGCCGAGCCTCGAGCAGCTCGTGCAGAAGGTGACTTCCCTCTTCGAGCAATACGTCAAGCTCTCGCAGAGCCTGAATTACGAGACGATGATCGCGGCGGTCAAGGTGGAAGAGACCGGCAAGTTCACTGACACGGTGGCCGCCAACCTCAACGTCAGCATCGAGGAAAAGCAGGAGTTGCTCGAGATCTTTGATCCGGTCGACCGTCTGACCCGCCTGGCCGACATCCTCGACGTGGAGATTGAGAAGCTCAACGTCGACCGCACCATCCAGGGCCGCGTGAAGCGCCAGATGGAGCGCGCCCAACGCGAGTACTACCTCAACGAGAAGATCAAAGCCATCCAGAAGGAGCTGGGGCGGAACGAAAAGAGCGAGATCGACGAGCTGAAGAAGAAGATCGAGACCTCCGGAATGACCAAGGACGCGCGGGAGAAGGCCGAGGCGGAACTGAAACGCCTGGAGATGATGCCGCCCATGTCGGCGGAGTCCACGGTCTCACGCAACTATCTCGACTGGTTGCTGGCGATGCCGTGGAAGAAGAAATCGAAGGAAATCCGCGATATCCGCCGCGCCGAGCAGATCCTGGAAGCAGACCACTATGGACTCGAGAAAATCAAGGAACGCATCCTCGAGTTCCTGGCTGTCCGCCAGCTCGTGAAGAATCCGCGCGGCTCGATCCTCTGCTTCGTCGGCCCTCCCGGCGTGGGCAAGACCTCGCTCGGCCGCTCCATCGCGCGCGCCACGGGCCGCAAGTTCGTGCGGCTGTCGCTGGGCGGCGTCCGCGACGAAGCGGAGGTCCGCGGCCACCGGCGCACTTATATCGGCGCCCTGCCCGGCCAGATCATCCAGATGATGAAGAAGGCCGGGACCATCAACCCGATCTTCCTGCTCGACGAAGTCGACAAGATGAGCATGGACTTCCGCGGCGACCCGTCCGCAGCGCTGCTCGAAGTCCTCGACCCCGAGCAGAACCACATGTTCATGGATCATTACCTAGATGTGGAGTACGACCTTTCGAAGGTCTTCTTCATCACCACCGCCAACGTGGTCCATACGATCCCGCAACCGCTTCAGGACCGCATGGAAATCCTGCGCCTGTCGGGTTACACCGAGCCGGAGAAGCTCGAAATCGCCAAACGCTTTCTGGTCAAGAAGCAGCGCGAGCAGGCGGGACTGAAGGATGAGAACCTGGCGTTCACGGACGATGCGCTGGTCGGCGTCACCCGGCACTACACGCGCGAGGCGGGCGTGCGCAATCTGGAACGGGAGATTGCCAACATCGCCCGCAAAGTGGCGCGCAAGGTCGTCAAGGATGGCAGGGGGCTCCAGGTGAGTGTGCGCCCTGAGGATTTGCAGGAATACCTCGGAGTCATCAAGTTCCGTGACACGAAACCCGAAGAGAAGAATGAAGTCGGTCTCGCGACGGGCCTTGCCTGGACCGAGGTGGGTGGCCAGATTCTGAACATCGAAGCCACCATCATGCAGGGCAAGGGCAAGCTGCTGCTGACCGGCAAACTGGGCGATGTAATGCAGGAATCCGGGCAGGCCGCCCTGAGCTATGTGCGGTCACGGGCTGCACGCCTGGGCCTGGGAGCGGACTTCTACCGCCACGTGGATATTCACATCCACATTCCGGAAGGCTCGATTCCCAAGGACGGCCCCTCAGCCGGAATCACGCTGGCGACCGCGGTGGTGAGCGCGCTCACCAGGATTCCCGTACGGCGCGATATCGCCATGACGGGCGAGATCACGCTGCGCGGCAAGGTGCTGCCCATCGGCGGCGTCAAGGAAAAGCTGCTCGCCGCCCACCGCGCGGGCAACCAGACGGTGCTCCTGCCACGCGACAATGAAAAGGACCTGTCGGATATTCCCGCCAATATCCAGCAGGAACTCGCGATCCGTTTTGTCGATACGATGGACGAAGTCTTGGATCTCGCCCTCGAGCGGAAACTCGAAGGGGTAGTGACCCTCGAAGCGGGACCGGAACCCGCGTCGACGATGCAGCCCGCGGAGCGGGGCGTCAACCGGGAACCCTTGACGAATTGAGAGCGGAGAGGAGCTGGAAATCGTTCCGTACCTGGAAACCCCCGGTTTGCAGGCTGCATCGAAGGAAATGGGGACGCCAGTTCTCGGCTTCTTAACCGAAATCATTCGCTGACCCAGACATTCCGGGATCCTTGGATCCGGAGACCACGAAAAAGGAATACGACCACACGGTACGTCGCTGGATTTCCGTTTCGAACCGTACATTGAGCCTGTCAAGTTCTTGAACGATCGACGCTGCGGCGAGATGCACCCCCTCTGAGGGTGGCAAAGCACACGAACGGACCCCTGCGAGGGTCCAAATTCTGAAATCAATCAAAGAGAGAAGTTATGCCAGCTAGAAAACAAAGTCAGGAAGAAGTTCAGGAAGAAAAGATCATCGAACTCAAGGAAGGCGAAGTCCTCGACATCGCCAAGCTGAAGGAGATGAATATCACCACCCTCACCCAGGTCGCCAAGGACCTGAGCGTGGTGGGCGCGACGGGCATGCGCAAGCAAGAATTGATTTTCAAGATCCTGCAGGCGCAGACCGAGAAGAACGGCCTCATCTTCAGCGAAGGCGTCCTCGAGTGTTTGCCGGACGGGTTCGGGTTCCTCCGGGCACCGGACTACAACTATCTGCCCGGACCGGACGACATCTACGTCTCGCCCTCGCAGATCCGCAAGTTCGACCTGCGCACGGGCGATACGATCTCCGGCCAGATCCGCCCGCCCAAGGACGGCGAGCGCTATTTCGCGCTTATCAAGGTGGAGGCCATCAACTTTGAGCCACCCGACGAATCGCGGAACAAGATCTTTTTCGACAACCTCACGCCGCTCTACCCGCAGGAACGGATCCGTCTCGAGACCATCAAGGACAATATCTCGGCGCGCGTCCTCGACCTGCTGACACCCATCGGCAAGGGCCAGCGTGGTCTGATCGTGGCGCCTCCGCGCACCGGCAAGACGATGCTGCTCCAGACGATTGCCAACTCCGTCAGCGCCAATCACCCGGAGATTACGCTCATCGTGCTGCTCATCGACGAGCGGCCGGAAGAAGTCACTGACATGCAGCGCACCGTCAAGGGCGAGGTTATCAGCTCGACGTTCGACGAGCCCGCGGCTCGGCACGTCCAGGTGGCCGAGATGGTCATCGAGAAGGCCAAGCGACTGGTCGAGCACAAGCGCGACGTCGTCATCCTGCTCGACTCGATCACGCGCCTGGCGCGCGCCTACAACACGGTCGTTCCGCCTTCTGGCAAGGTCCTCTCCGGCGGCGTGGATTCCAACGCCCTCCAGCGCCCCAAGCGCTTCTTCGGCGCGGCCCGCAACATCGAGGAGGGCGGCAGCCTCACCATCATCGCCACCGCGCTCATCGATACCGGCAGCCGCATGGACGACGTGATCTTCGAAGAGTTCAAAGGCACCGGCAACCTGGAAATCAACCTCGACCGGAAGCTCGTCGATAAGCGCGTCTTCCCCGCCATCGACCTCAACAAGTCCGGGACACGGAAGGAAGAGCTGCTGGTCCCCAAGGACGAACTCAACCGCATCTGGGTGCTGCGCAAGGTCCTGAACCCGCTCTCCCCCGTGGAGAGCATGGAACTCATCATCGACAAGCTCTCGAAAACCGGCACCAACGGCCAGTTCCTGTCGTCGATGAGCAACGGCGGGCGGTAAGCCCAGGGACTGCGGATTGGGCGCTGGGGACTAGGGCAAGAGCAAGTATGAAGTGTAGAGGCTGAAACCCTCTCCCGGGATCTCAAGGGTTCTTCTTCAGACTGCAACCTTCCAGGAGCTTTCTTTCCCCGGCGATTCTAGGCTCCACGGGCCCTCCTCGTCGGTGGTGAGGCAAATCGATTCAATCTCAGGGGTACCGAGTTCACCGCCGACGATGGCGTTTTCCTTTCGCCCGGGTCGGGGAAACCGACGACCGGCTCGCCCTCCTTCATTCGCCCGAATCGACCTTCAAGCACCTACTCGATTTCCCTTGGGGCTTTCTCGGGCAGAACCGCCGTGGCGCCGCCCTTCAGGGCGGCATGCCGATCTCGCAAGGCGGGGCCGCCGCTACACTATGAGTTCAGTAGAGCACGGCGTTTTCGCCCTTCTCGGCAACCAGTTTCTCAAAGTGAGCCACGATCTTATCTCGGCGCGCCATGATCGCATTGACCTCTGCCTTGGCAAGGTGGGGCTTGGTCTTTTCCAGGACTTCGCGCCCATCCAAGTGGCGTAACCTCTCGAGCAACTGGCGATCGCACATCACCATTCGGCGAGGATCTTCCAGGTCGTTACGGACTCGGAAGGCGCGGCTAAAGTCAATCATCACAAGCTTCCAATCCTCGGTAATCAGCATATTGGTCTGGTTGCGGTCGGTATCGTAGACGAGCTGGCTGAACACCCACATTCTGTTCATCTGCTTGTTCCAAGCATTGGCGTCCGGGGGCTCCAGTTTCTGCTTGAGGCGCTCCTGTTCATCCAACTTGGCAGGGACCCACCAACTCAGCGAGCCTTTGTCGCCCTTCCACCTGCGTTCCACCGTTACCGGTATCATTTCACCCAGCCCCAAGAGTTTAGCCAGCTCAAAGGCCGCGATGTTGAAGTGATAGGAGTCACGGAAATTAAACTCGGTGCGACTTGGGAAGTCGGCTCGCCTCTGGAATTCGTCAATGGACTGAAAGGCGGCGTCGTGCGTCAACGTGCCGTCAGTCAGCGTCAAGCGCCATGGCGCGGTTACGCCCTTGCTGGTCTGGTGCGATTGAACCACCTTGGCCTTGAGCAGAAACTCTCTGATTTGATCTTCGGTTAGCTTGGGTTCATCCTGCGCGGCGAGGAGTCCCGTCGCGAGTAGAAACGCCATCCCGGCACATGCCAGCCATCGCTGATGCAAGCGCAACATAATGCACCCCCATCCCTGATAAGCGCGTTCGGCGAATGTACACCCACCGGAGACGCCGGGCAAGTCCAGATGATCCGTCCACTTCCTGGGGACGCACACGTATGGGGTGTGTCGGCTACGGCTCAAGACCTGCGTTCTCCTTAAACGCCCTTGCATCTAAATAGAAAGGAGGTAAGGTAGACGGGCCGAAAGGACTTCAACGACATGCATTCGAACGCGAGACTTGTGGTCCGCACGGGCTACCGTGCTGTCACCCTCCTGCTAGCCCTGGCAGCCTCTGGTGCTGCACAGGAGCGTGTCATCGCCGTCGGCGACGTCCACGGGTCTTATCCCCAGTTTGTCCACATCCTGCAACAGACCGGTTTGATTGACGCTCGCTACCAGTGGGCCGGCGGCTCAGCCATTCTCGTCCAGACCGGCGATGTCACCAGTCGCGGGACTCAAAGTCGCCCTTGCCTCGACCTGCTCATGGACTTGGAGGCTCAAGCGGGGCAGCGGAATGGGAAGGTCATCCCATTGCTCGGGAACCATGAACCGATGATTATCATAGGCGATCTTCGCTATGTCCTACCTGAAGACTTCCAAGCTTTCGCTGGAGAGCAATCGGAAAGGCGGCGCGAGCGCGCCTACGAGGAGTACAGGGCGTTCCTGGCGAAAAGTCGAATGCGCGGGAATGTCCCCGCTGCGCCCGACGAGGCGGCCCGCGAGCGGTGGATGGCGGAGCATCCGTTGGGTTTCTTTGAGTTCCGGGACGCCTTTGGTCCCCAGGGAGTCTATGGCCGTTGGCTTCGCCAGCTCGATACGGTGGCTCAGATCGGGGACGTGCTGTTCGTGCACGGCGGTCTGAGCCCGCGCCTTCGCTTTCGGAGTCTCCGCGAAATCAACGACCGCATCCGGGACGAAATGGCCCGCTTCGATTCCATCTGGCAGTCACTCGCCGAGCAGGGAATCATTTGGCGGTACATGAGGCTGGAAGAGGCGCGCCGCGAGGTTCAGGAAGAACTGGCGGCAGTTGGGTCGCCCGGGCAGGTGGAGGACGCGCGCGCGATTGAGCAGATGCAGGAGTTGCTCAACGTCGACAGATGGATGATGGTTTCTCCGGACGGCCCCTTGTGGTACCGAGGTTATGCGCAGGAGCCGGAGGAGAACCCAGCGCGAGGGCTGGAAAAGATCATGTCCCGGCTGAAAGTCCAGCGCATTGTGGCAGCGCATACCATCACCGATTCTCGCCGTATCACACCCCGCTTCAACAATCGTGTTTTCCTCATTGATACCGGAATGTTGCTCAACGGGCGGGGAGGCCATGCCTCGGCACTGGAGATTGCGAACGGGCAATTCACCGCACATTACTCCACTGGAGAGCAGCAGGTGCTGCTCAGGCCGGAAAGCGGTGGAACAGTCCCCGCACTCGGCCACGGCCAAGGCCACGGAAAGCCGCAGCCCTGATCATCCACCGAAAAAAGCCCTCCCCCTGCACGCGGCAAAGGCCTTTCGTCTTGTGCTAGGCATGTCCAGAAGCCCATCCATGCCGTCCCCCACATCTGCCTGAGTACATCAGGCCGATGTGCGTTGACTTGCTGATACACGCGGCGTATGCTGGCGCCAATCGAAGTGTGCCTGCATGTTCTTGTGAGGCAATCGCCTCATGGTTGGCCAGACTGTTTCCCACTACCGCATCCTGGAAAAGCTGGGGGGCGGCGGCATGGGCGTCGTGTACAAGGCCGAGGACACGCAGCTCGGCCGCAGTGTGGCGCTCAAGTTCCTGCCTCAAGAGTTAGCTAAGGACCCGAAGTCCGTCGAACGTTTCCGGCGCGAAGCCTGCGCCGCCTCGGCGCTTGACCATCCCAACATTTGCACCGTCCATGAGATTGGCGATCACGAAGGCCGCCCCTTCATCGCTATGCAGCTCCTGGAAGGGGCGACGCTGAAGTACCTGATCGGCGGTGGGGCGGACCGTATCGGCGCTCACTCCCGCGAGCCGCGCATCGGCCCTCCCCTAAAGCCTGACAGACTCCTAGATCTGGGCATCCAACTTGCCGATGCGCTGGACGCGGCCCACTCCAAAGGCATCATCCATCGCGACATTAAGCCAGCGAATATCTTCCTGACCGAGCGTGGCCAAGCCAAGGTGTTGGACTTTGGACTGGCCAAGTTGGTGACCCAGCGGGAACGCAAGAAAGAAGAAGCTGACGAGGCGACCACGGCGGAAACGCCGCTGACCCGCAGCGGCGACGTTGTGGGCACGATCGAGTACATGTCACCCGAGCAGGTGCGGGCCGAGGAACTGGACGCGCGCACGGATCTGTTCAGCCTCGGTTTGGTGCTTTACGAGGTGGCCACCGGCCAGCGGGCTTTCTCAGCCGACTCGCCGGGAGCGATCATCGATGCCATTCTCAACCGAGTTCCGCCCCCTCCCCGGCTGTTCAACCCGGACCTCCCCCTGAAGTTCGAAGAGATCATCTCCAAGGCGATCGAGAAAGATCGCGCGCTGCGCTACCAGAACGCTGCCGACCTGCGAGCGGACTTGCAGCGCTTGAGGCGTGATACAGAGTCGGGGCGAGGAACGGCCCTGTGGGCCGTTTCTGAGGGCCGCACGACAGGGGTGACCCGGCCGCCGCGGACGTGGCGGAAGTGGGTGGCGGTCGGCATTGCGGCGGGCGTACTGGCCGCACTCGCGGCGCTGCTGGCCGGGCTGAACTTGGCCGGCTGGCGCGATCACCTGCTGGGGCGTGCGGCGGCCCCCCGCATTCAATCGTTGGCAGTGCTACCGCTCGAAAACCTCTCGGGCGACCCAGACCAAGAATACTTCGCCGAAGGGATGACCGAGGCGCTGACTACAGACTTGGCGCAGATTGGAGTGTTGCGTGTAATCTCCCGTACCTCTGTCATGCAGTACAAGGGCACGCGAAAGCCGCTACCGCAGATAGCGCGAGAATTGAGCGTAGATGCGGTGATCGAAGGTTCGGTGTTGCGCGCCGACAACCGCGTGCGCATCACTGCGCAGCTAATTCATGGGGCTACCGACAAGCACCTGTGGGCCAAGAGTTATGAGCGCGACTTGCGAGACGTACTGAAGCTGCAGGGCGAGGTAGCGAGCGCTATTGCCAATGAAATCAAAATTGCCGTGACGCCGCAAGAGCGAGGGCGCCTCACCAGCGCGGCTCCGGTCATCCCCGCAGCTTACGAGGCTTATCTTAAAGGCCGATATCACTACAACAAGGAAACTGCAAACGACTGGCAGAAGGCCCGGCAATGCTTCGAGCAAGCAGCGCAAATAGATCCGAATTACGCTCCCGCCTACGCCGGTTTGGCCGATTACTACTGGTCAACGGATGAACTGCCCCCAGACGTGGGCATACGCAAAGCGAAGCAGTATGCGCTCAAGGCCTTGGGGATTGACTCCACTCTGGCCGTGGCGCACACCTCGCTGGGAGCTGTCCGATTCTATGCGGATTGGAACTGGCCGGAGGCCGAGAGCGAATTTAGACGCGCCCTCGAACTGGACCCCGGCAACGTGGAAGCGCATCGCATGTACTCAGCTTACTTATCGGCGATGGGAAGGGCCGAGGAAGCCTTGGCGGAAAGCCGCAGGGCCCAGGAGCTCGACCCGCTTTCCATCGCGACCCAGATCACCGTCGGGTGGGTGTTCTACTATGCTCGTCGCTACGACCAAGCCGTCGAACAGTGCGGGAAAGTCCTCGAGTTGGAACCTAATTCCGTCGGCGCCCACGATTGCTTGGGGCTCAGCTTCCTGGGCAAGGGAATGTACGAGAAGGCCATCGCAGAGTGTCAGAGGGCGGCAATCCTTTCCGGGAACGATTTGACTCGGGCTGTCGGTCTTGCGCGGGCCCATGCACTGGCGGGAAACAAGACCGCCGCACGCAACGCCCTAAATGAATTGCGCGTACGGGCCAAGCGAATCCACGTGCCCCCATCGTTATTCGCACAAATCCATATCGCCCTCGGGGAGAAGAAGCAGGGACTTGCCTGGCTAGAATCGGCCTACGCCGATCGTGATGCATACCTGGCACGGCTGAAGGTGGAGCCCGCCTTCGATCCTGTTCGGTCCGACCCGGGCTTCCAGGATCTGATGCGTCGTCTAGGCCTCGCGCCATAGAGACTCTTCGAAAGGACTTTCTCCAACGTGCTCCACACACTTCGCGGTTGGTTGTGGGCCGCACAGTCCGCTTGGCAGCCGGGCAAACTCGCCCCTTAGGACCCCAGAGTGACTCGCACCCTCCCTCAGCCAAGTGGCATCCAACGCCTCGGCAGCCGGCTCGGCCCCGAATTGTTTGCCTGAAGCAGCGTCAGACTAGTTTTGAAATAGCTTCTACTGTTTGGGGGCACGCTGCACAAGCCGCGCGACTCGTGAGACGGTGGATGATAACCACCGTCCAGCGCGATGACTCGGCCGCCGGGGGCTCTCCTGGAACGAACGGAGGCTGTGCGCAATGCGAAATCCACAATATCGGTTGTTCAGGATACAGCTTGTATGTTTTGTCAAACCCCAAAGGGTCCCGTTCAAACTCACGAAACCGTTCGGCCGTCAGGTCCAGAATCACGATCCGAGGCCATTCAGGGTTCAGATCTGTTTCGTAAAGCTTCAAGACTCTTACACCAGATGCTTCTTCCCTCCAGGTGGGGGTTTTCATGTCCATGACCCACCTCCCTTTTCCGAGTAGGTTCGAGTATGCGTTTGTTCAGCTTGTATACCTGCTGAAAGCGAAAGTCAAGCGGGCATCTTGCTCTTCCTTCTCCTGGCCGCACTGGGTGCCGTTGCGCTGCCCTGCATCAACTCCGCGCCCCCCGAGCTTGTCAGCGAGGAATCGTGCCAAAGGATGTGATCTTGACACGTCCAGACTCTCGCTCCTGGCGTGCCGAAGATTCAACTCGTTGCAGGTACGGTCTGAGCCACGTTTTCGACCACGGGGCTCCAGCCCTATGCCTTTTGCGGCACCAGTTGGCAGAACTCTCTAGTGCACCCCTCTAAGACTGGACACGCAAGAAACCGAAGGGAAAACCGAAAGCTGGGCCAAAGAGGAAACCCAAGCCGGGGGCGAAGGGGGTAGGGGACAGGCCAGGAGGTTCCCCAAGCGAACCGCGCAAGAGACGGTAGAGAAAACCGAGGCCAGCGTTAAAGAGGAAGTCGAAGAAGAGATAGGGCTAAACGTCAAGTGTGCGCGTTCCTCGCGCCTCGGGGACTAACCTGTCTGGCTGAGCTGAAGTTCACGGCCCAGTTCGCCTCGTGGTTGATCAAGCGGTGGGCCTCGATTGTATCGGAGCCGCGGGGCGTTGCTGTGTGTCTCTGCTCCGGCCCGCGCTTCCAGGACCTCCTGCGTCGGATGAACCTCCCGATGTAGCGCCCACCTTCAGGTGGGCACTTGGATGCCGGCCTAAAGGCCGGCGCTACGTGGCCGGATGAATTTTCTGCCGTAGCGCGTCAGGGCACGACTTCAGTCGTGCCGTAACGCGAGACCTTTGCCGACGGCCTTTAGGCCCTGAGGCCTCAGCGGCTAAACCTCCGAGATCACAAGGCGTCTGTACAGCACGCATGAATGCGTGCCCTGACGCAGTCACATGAATTTCCCGCCGTAGAACAACAGTCGGCAGAGGGCCGTACGCAGCAGGGGGGTGAGCGGAATGCAGATGGCAGAGGGCCGTAGGGAGAAGCCGGCTGCAGGCGGGAAAGGACCGCTGCGACCGGTGCGCTGTCACTCTGCGCCTTCTTCGCGAAAGGCGAAGAGCGCTAGTCGCGACCTTCCGAATCCGGTTTCAGCAGCTTTCGCTCCCTCATCACATCGAGGATTCGTTCTACCACCTGGTCGGCGTTGAGGTGCGTAGAGTCGATCTCGAGGGCATCCGCGGCGGGAACGAGCGGGGAGATTTTTCTTTCCGCGTCGAGCTGGTCGCGGCGGCCGATTTCGTAGGCAGTCTGCTCAAGGCTGGCCGCCCGGCCCTCCTGCTTTTCCTGCTCGAGCCTGCGGCGGGCGCGCTCTTCCACGTCGGCCCGCAGGAAGATCTTCAGCGGCGCCTCGGGGAAAACCACCGTCCCGATGTCCCGGCCTTCCATCACGACGCCTTTGCCGCGTACCAGGCTCCGTTGCAGCCCGATGAGTTTCTTGCGTACTTCCGGCAACCGCGAGACCTGGGCGGCGGCGAGCGTCACCTCCGGCGTGCGGATCGCCAGCGTGACGTCCCGTCCGTCCAGGAAAACCGCTGCCTGCGAGCCGTCCGTGCGGAAATCAATTTCGGCACCAGCGATCAGTTCCGCGACCGCCATCTCCTCTTCCGGAGCCGCACCCGACTCCAGCACCTTTAGCGCCGCGGCGCGGTAGGTGGCGCCACTGTCGACATAGTTCAGCCTCAATCGCGCCGCGAGCCTCTGCGCCACGGTGCTCTTCCCCGCCCCGGCGGGGCCATCAATGGTGATTACCAGTGGCTTGTTAACTGTCATGACTTTCGAACGGCTCTCAGCCGTCAGCGGTCAACAACCAATCCCACACCTCATGAAGAAGCTGACGGCTGAGGGCTGAATGCTGACAGCTAAATGCGTTTGAACGCCTTCTGGATTTCCTTCATCCCGTAACGCAACACGATGGGTCGGCCGTGCGGGCAGGTCATCGGGCAATCGGTCTGGCCGAGCGCGCGCAGCAGCCAATCCATCTTGTTGCGGTCGAGCGGCATATTCACCTTGATCGCAGCGTGGCAGGAGACCGAGGCAGCGATCTTCGCGCGCAGGACATCGAGCGACAGACTCTTGGCCTCGCCGCCGACGCTATCGAGAATTTCGAGCAGAAGCCGCTCGACGTCCTCGGAGCGGATCTCCGCAGGCGCCGTCTTCACCGCCACCGTGCGCTGGCCGAAGGGCTCGACCTCGAAACCGTTGGCGCTCAATTCTTCCGCTATCTCCTGAAAGGTCACTTGCTGCTCGGGCTTGAGCTCCACCACGATGGGCAGCAAGAGCCGCTGCCCTTCCACCTTCTTCTCGCGACGCTGGCGGAGGTGATGCTCGAAGAGCACACGCTCGTGCGCGGCGTGTTGGTCCACGAGCCAAAGGCCCTCGGCGTTCGTAGCCACAATAAAGCTCTCCTGCACCTGCCCGAGCGGCAGAAGATCGGTCGGAAACTCTGAAGCTCCCGCTGACTCCGGCATCTCCGCAACGGTCGGAATGCCCGCCGGCTCTGCCTCAGGCGGTGGAGCGTAGACCGAAAGCGCGGCTCCCTCGAGCGGCAACCGGCCGGTCTGAGGTGCGGGCCGCGGCGAGGACAGTCGTAAGTATTCACCCCGTTTCGGCTGCCGAGCCGAAGCAGGCCACGGGATCGCGGGGCCTTTCATGATCGGAGGTTCCTCGCGCAACGCCTCGGCAGCGTCCGCCTCGAGCATGTCTGTGGCCGGGGCTTTCGGTGTCTTCGAGATGGGGAACGCTGCCACAGGCCGCGCTGCAACGAGCGCCTGGCGGATGGAATCGCGGACCAAATCGTGAATGAATTGCGAGTGACGGAATCGAACTTCAATCTTGGAAGGATGGACATTCACGTCCACCTCGAAAGCAGGAAGCTCCAGAAAGATTAGCGCCACAGGAAACACGCTTGCCGGCAGGATGTTTCGATAAGCCTCGGTGATGGCGTGCAGGATCAGGCGGTCGCGCACCAGACGCCGGTTGACGAAGAAGTAGATCTGATTGCGGTTCAGTCGCTGGATCTCCGGGCGCGAGACGAAGCCCGTGACACGCGCCAAGCCGCTCTCCTCCGGCTGGCCCTCTTCCTCGAGGCCCGCAGGCGGCGTCATGGGGAACCGCCGCTCGACCGGGGCAAGCTCCACCAGTTGCTCGAGGACCTGCCCGCCCAGCACCTGATAGACGCGCTCGCGCGCGTTACCGACCGGCGCGGCGTTCAGAATCTCGTTGGTCAACGAGGTGAGCCGGAAACTCCTCTCCGGATGCGCCAACGCGTAGTGCGTGACCAGCGTCGCGATGTGGCCAAGCTCGGTGGACTCGGATTTGAGGAATTTGCGGCGCGCCGGCGTGTTGAAGAAGAGGTCGCGGACTTCTACCTGCGTTCCGCCAGCCCAGGCGGTTTCTTTCACGTCGCGCAGCCTGCCGCCCGCGATTTCGACGCGTGTCCCGGCGCTTTCGGAGGGATGGCGCGTCACCAGTTCCAGACGGGAGACAGCAGCAATGGAGGGCAGCGCTTCGCCCCGGAAGCCGAGCGTGGACACCTCAAACAAATCCTCCGCGGAGCGGATCTTGCTTGTGGCGTGGCGCTCGAACGCCAGCAAAGCGTCGTCGTGCGTCATCCCATCGCCGTCGTCGGAGACGCGGATCAGCCGCTTCCCGCCCGCTTCGAGCGACACCTCGACGCGGCCCGCGCCCGCATCGAGCGAATTCTCCATCAATTCCTTGACCACCGAGGCCGGGCGCTCCACCACCTCGCCCGCGGCGATTTTGTTGGCGACGGCTTCGGGAAGAATGCGAATGACGGACATGCGATCGGGTGATCGAGCCATCGGGCCATGGAGTCATTGAAAACTCGCCGAACACGCAGTCCAATGGCTCGATGACCCGATGGCCCGATGACTCAATGCTCCTTGATTCTAAGGCCCAATTCGTCGAGCTGCTCGGCGTCGACCGTGGCGGGCGCGTCGCACATCAGATCCACGGCGCTTGCAGTCTTGGGAAACGCGATCACTTCGCGGATGTTCGATTCCCCGGCCATCAGCGCGATGATGCGGTCGTAGCCGAGCGCGATGCCGCCGTGCGGTGGCGTGCCGCTCTCCAGTGCGTCGAGGAAAAAGCCGAAGCGCTCGCGCGCCTTCTCCGGCGTCAGGCCGAGCGCGTTGAAGACGCGCTTCTGAATATCCTGCCGGTGGATTCTGATGCTCCCACCGCCAATCTCCGAGCCATTCAGGACCAAGTCGTAGGCGCGCGCCTTGATGCTCGCGGGATCGGATTCGAGCTTGTCGAGGTCTTCCTCGCGCGGCGAGGTGAAGGGATGGTGCATCGCCCCGTAGCGCTTTTCCTTTTCGTCATACTCGAACATCGGGAATTCTACGATCCAGACAAAACTCCATGTCCCCGGCTTGATGACTCCCAGTTTCTCAGCCAACTCGAGTCTGAACCAGCCCGACGCTTCATCTAGCTGGTGGAGCCTCGGTCGCGTAGTTTCTTCAGAGCCAAGGAGCACAACAACGTCACCCGACCTGGCTCCTGCATCGTTTGCAGCAGCTCGCAAGGATTCCTCTCCAACGATCTTTGTGAGACGCGACTGGATATCAGAGTCTTTCACCTCTAGTGTGGCGAAATTCCCTGCCCCCAGAGAGTGCAACGTCACTTGGTACCTATCCATCTGGCTTCGCGAGATTTTCCCTGCTCCGCCTGGAATCCGAAGTGCCTTGACGGCTTTGAATCCCTTGATGTTTCCCAAGGCGGTTCCGGTCAATTCGATTCGCTTCCAGGCCAGGTCGAAACCCAGGTCCGGCTTGTCCGAACCGTATTTCTCCATCGCCGTGTCGTAAGCGAGGCGCGGAAAGGGCCGCTCGACCTTCACGTCCACGAGCGCGAACAGTTTCTCCATCAACTGCTCGATGATGTCGAAAAGGACGTCCCGTTGCGGGAACGCCATCTCGACATCGACCTGGGTAAATTCCGCCTGGCGGTCGGCCCGAAAATCCTCGTCACGGAAGCAACGGACAATCTGGAAATAGCGATCGTAGCCGGCAATCATCAGGAGCTGCTTGAATAATTGCGGAGACTGCGGCAAGGCGTAGAAGTGGCCGTGATGGATGCGGCTCGGCACGAGGAAGTCCCGCGCGCCCTCCGGGGTGGACCGTGTCATGAAGGGCGTTTCGATCTCGAGAAACCCGTGCTCGCTCATGTGCCGGCGAACCGTGAGGCTCGCCTGGTGCCGCAGCCGGATGTGATGCTGCATCTTGCCGCGGCGCAAGTCCAAATAGCGATAGCGAAGACGAGTTTCCTCGACCGTCTTGATATCGTCCTCGATGGGGAAGGGCGGCGTCTTTGCCTCGTTCAGCAGCAGCAGGGCCTTGGCCTTCACCTCCACTGCGCCGGTGGGAATCTGCGCGTTGACCGTGTCGGGCGCTCGCAAGACGACTTCGCCTTCCACGCCCACAACGTACTCGCCGCGGACCTCTTCGGCCTTGGCGTGCGCCTCGGCGCTTACCTCGCGATTGCAGACGACCTGCGTCACTCCGGTGTGATCGCGCAGGTCGAGGAAGATGAGATTCCCGAGATCGCGTCGGCGCGCCACCCAGCCCGCCAGGAAGACCGTCTGGCCGGCGTGCGACTTGCGAAGATCACCGCAGTAATCAGTCCGTTGTCGATCCCCGAGCAGGTCGAGTTTCAAGTTCGTGTTCAGCCTTTCTGCAATTTCTCTTTTACGACCGCCGCCACGCGGACTGCTTCGACTTCCTCCTGCTGGCCTGCGGTCATGTCCTTCAACTGATATCGGCCACTGGCGAGTTCACCTTCACCGATGATGACCGCGAACCGGGCGCCCAGGCGGTTCGCCACCCCGAGCGATTTCTTCAGCTTCGCTGGCTCGTAGTTCGATTCGACACGCAGACCCTCCCTGCGAAGCACACACAGCAATTGTGTCGCGGGCTCCTGCGCCGCGTCACCCATCCAGGCGACAAACACATCGAGCGCGTCGTCCGGCTTCAGTCTGCCCGCTTGCTCCACCGCGAGTAGCAGGCGATCTTCGCCGATGGCGACACCGAAACCCGGCGTGGGCGGCCCCCCCAGTATTTCCGCCAAGCCGTCGTACCGGCCGCCGCCCAAGAAAGCATTCTGCGCGCCCAGCACGTTGCTCGTCATCTCAAAGGTCGTGCGGGTGTAGTAATCGAGACCGCGCACGAGCCGCGGCGTGATCTGATAGGGAATGCCTCGCTGCTGCAATTCGCCCGTGACGCGGTCGAAGTGCTGGCGGCACTCCGGGCACAGGTGCTCGAGGATGTGCGGAAGTTTCTCGATGATGGGCTGGTCGGCTTCAACCTTGCAGTCAAGAACGCGGAGCGGATTGCTGATCGCGCGGCGCTGGCAGTCGCCACACATCTTGTCTTTCACGCGCTCGAGCGCCTGGCGCAAAACCTTCAGGTATTCGGCGCGACACTTCGGACAACCCACGGAATTGAGCAGCAGGTTGTATTCCGTGAGCCCCACGCGTCCGAGCAGAAGCACGAGCATCTCCAGGAATTCCGCGTCAATCGTCGGGTGGTCAGAGCCCAGTACTTCCGCGCCGATCTGATAAAACTGCCGGTAGCGCCCCTTCTGCGGACGCTCGCGGCGGAACATTGGACCGAGGTAATAGAGCTTCTGGATGCCGCCCTGGTTGAACATCCCGTGCTCGATGTAAGCGCGCACCACGGAAGCGGTCGCCTCGGGCCGCAGGGTCAGCGATTCGTTATCGCGGTCCTCGAACGTGTACATCTCCTTGGTGACGATGTCCGTGTCCGCGCCCACGCTGCGCGCGAAGAGAACCGTTGGTTCCAGAATTGGCGTGCGGATTTCGCGGAAATTGTATGCTGCAAAAACGCGACGGGCCTCGTCCTCGACGCGCTGCCACAGGCCTGTTTCGACCGGCAGCAGGTCGCGGGTGCCTTTAACTGAACGGA
>Ga0315280_10001381_pt1 | contig 41988 bp, 44 predicted proteins | sample YL17G06_40_MG_FD_203697 | JGI IMG/M metagenome (GOLD analysis project Ga0315280, IMG submission 203697) | Sediment microbial communities from Yellowstone Lake, YNP, Wyoming, USA - YL17G06_40 | ecosystem: Environmental > Aquatic > Freshwater > Lake > Sediment | place: USA: Wyoming | collected...
GACATTTCGTGGGAGTCATGTAGGGAGCAGCAAATAGCACTGCGAACCCTTGACCAAACGCAGCGGGACAGAGGACGGTTGGGGACGGCCCTTCTCGTCCCACATTGGGAGTCCTGCTGTCTCTGTCTCCCAGCAGGCGCCTCCGGCGCGGCGCCAGCCGAAGGGGAATCCGCGGACGACACAGTGCTTGGGGCATCGCTACCGCCCGAGCGGCAGATGGATCGGCGATTCGCCTTTCTTGCCGACCACGAGCGACAGGCCGTCCGACCGCACCACGCCGTGCAGCGCCCGGCTTTCCCGCCCGACCTGGATGGTGACTAGGTAATCGGTCGGCTTGTGGAAGCCCCGGGCCACGCAGAAGTCGGCGCAAGCCTTGATGTCGAAGTCCTTGACCGTGAACTTGGTGCCTTCGCGCCGGGCGACCTCGTTCCGCGGAATCATGATGATGTAGGTGGATTGGCCGATCGCCGGCGCCTTGTGCACGACGCCCATCTTCGTCCCGCCCACGTCGAACTCCCCGAGGTCCTTGCCCCAGTCCTCGAACGGGAAGTCCTCGCGGTAGACGATCAGCGCCAGGTCGCCGGTGATCTTGGAGCCGTCGCTCTTCGGGTCCGCCAGGGCGGAGGTATAGAGCTGGTAGTACACGACGTAGCTCTGCCCCGGTTCCTTCTCGGGCAGGACCACCGTCCAATCCGACTTGGCCACGGCCAACTCACCGATCTTGACAGGCAGCGCCTTGTTCGGGGCCCAGTCGCCCCAGAACCATCCGATGCCCGCGTGGGGGAACGACTTGACCTGGCCCTTGTCGAGGTCGTCAGAGTGCTCGGTCCAGAACGACCACGTGTGCGCTCGCCTTCCTTGAACCACATCCGCCCGTTGCCGCCGCCCCACCGATTGTTGGCCAGAAGGAAGCCGTTCCACTTGTGGGTATCGAACCCGCCGAACCCCTGCCAGTCGTACGGGGCGAAGGCCGGGCGTGGCAACCCCCGGCCGGCCTGCGGATCATCGAGGACCAGAACCCAATCGTTGCCCACGCCCGGGCCGTCTGCCAGCAGCGAGGGGTCGGGCGCCTGGGTCAGGAACGGTCGCGACTCGACGAGCCCGCGCAGGTTCCCCATCTGGGCCGCGCTGGGCGCGTTGAGCGCCTCCTGCCAGGACATGGCGGCAGGGAACGCCGATGTGCGGCCAGGGGCGTGCATCTGCCAGATGGCATTGTGGCCGTACGTGTGGCCGCAGGCGCCTGCAAACACCGCCCAGTAAGGTCGTTCTTGTCGATCAGCGGCAGATGCCCCTGCGCGTTCGGCACCGTCAAGCCGTCCAGTCCGGCCAGCGCCACCGCCTGGATGACCGTGAACCCCTTGGCCGCCCGGTCCGAAAGGTAGCGATCGGTCTCCTCGCGGCTCAGCCGGTGGAATAGTTCCCACGCCGTGTCCGGCGCGTAGCTGTCGAGGCTTGCGACGAGGCTGCTACTGCGGCTTCGCGGCGCCGGCCTTTTCTTCGCGGCTGAGACGCTCCAGGTAGCTCTCGTAGATCTTTGCCGACCCCGGCACCAGCAGGAAGAATGCCGCCTTCTCGCGCCAGTCGTCCTGCGGAGGCGTGGAGAGCTTCCCCACCTCTTTGGCGAGCGAGTCCTTCTCAAGCTCGAACTCCAGGGCGCTCGAGGCCCGGGCCCGGTCCATGACCTTGCCGAGCGTCTCGCGCGCCTCGGCTTTCCGGGCGGCGGTCGCGCCGGGGCTCACGAGCTCCGTCACCCAGTCCATCCCCCTGCACAGGGCCTCGCGGGCCACAGGACAATCGGCGGCCGGTATCTTACGGACGCCGCGTAGGAGCTCCATCTCTTTCTCGCCGTAGTCCGCCTGGCCCACCCGCACGGGGTTCGCCAAGTCCGACGGCGGCACAAGACAGCACGCATATTTCGCGAACAGGCCACGCCGCCCTTCGCCGAGGATGGCGTCGACCTTTGCTGCGAGCTTCGGAAGCTGGACCGTCCCCTCAAGGCCGTAGTCAGCGACGATGTGGGCGATGTCCATCTGGAACCGCGTCGCAGGCGACAAGGCCATCGGCTCGTCGCGCCGGTCCGCCTGCGGCGGGCCGTGGCAATGCGTGCAGCTGGAATCGATGCCGCGCGGTTTCTCGAGGAGGGTCGACCGGACATATCGCGAGTGGGCCGCCCGCGCCTCAACGACGCGCTGCGCCAGGTCGGCCGGAACGGCCTCGCCCTTGAGGAGCCGCTCGCGCAGCTCCAGATAGGTCCGGCGACACGCCGTCACCTCGGACGGCAACTGGCCCGCCGTAGCGGCCTTCGGAGCGATTGCCTCTATCTCTTTCGCCAACTCGAGGAGTTGCGTCGTCTGATCGCGCGTCAGAAGCAGGCCGTTTACCAGATTGATGAGCGATATCTCGTGAACGAGGGAGTCGAGTTCCCGCAGGGCCTGCTCCCACTCGGGCGGTGCGGCCGCCGGCGCCGCCGTCGGAGCCATCCCGATCAAGAGGGCCAACATCGCGGCTCTCATCGCCGGCTTCCTGCCCATACTCGGCCTCCCCAGGTATCCGCTGAATCCAATGCGCGGCGGCGCCAGGGGTTTCGCCGGGCGTCTTACCGAAGGAATGCGAGCCGGACACCGGAGACCAGCGGTTCCACGTCACCGTCCGCGTGGACCGGGTGCGCCCGTTGGTGGGCGACTGATGCGGAAGTAATACCACCATCTGCATTCCACGAGGTGGTCGTTTCCGTTCGCCCGATTCTCAGTGCAAGTCCGTAACCACGTAGGGCTTGCTGCCGCGTGTCTGCCGCGGCGTCCACCCGAACCGCGGGCCTACCAGACGAGTGTACGTAGGCCAGGAGCAGTACACAAACAAGGCCGACACGTTCGGCCTGCTCCTGCCGATTGACCGGCGTGACATGATCAACGACGATCTGGGGGCCATCACCCTCGTGCCGCGCAAACTCGGGCGCGGATCGGGCCTGAAGATCAACGACGTGTTCTGGACGGTCTTCCTCGCCAACTCGTCGTTCTTCACCAGCGGCAACAAGAACTACATCTCGGGCACCGACACGGCCCTGACCATCGACGGCCTGACGAAGGCCGAGGTCGCGTTCCTCGACCAGGTGGACTCCGACGGCAAGCCCATCGGCATCATGCCGGCGATCATGCTCGTGCCGACGGCCCTGTCGGCGATGGGCACGCAACTTTTCAAGAGCGTCGAAATCCGCGACACGACCTCCTCGACGAAGTACCCCATCGCCAACCCGCACCAAGGCAAGTTCCGGGCCGAGGTCAGCCGGTACCTGGCGAACACGAAGTACACCGGGGCGAGCGCCAAGGCGTGGTACTTGCTGGCCGACCCAGCGGACCTGCCGGTCATCGAGGTGGCGTTCCTGAACGGCCAGGAGTCGCCGACCATCGAGACGGCCGAGGCGGACTTCAACGTCCTCGGCATCCAGATGCGCGGGTATCACGATTTCGGCTGCGCCCTCCAGGACCCGAGTGTACCCCGAGTGGAAAAAGTTTCCTTCATCTGGCACCGCGGCCAGGTCGCCATCGCGGACGGCCTGCTTCAGTTCCGCATCGCTGAATCTGGGCATGTCGGTGCACATCAGGCCGCCACCTTGCGTACGCCTCACGGGATCCACCGGCGGCGGACGTTGCGCAGGCTGACCAGAAACAGGCCCAGGCAGAAGGCAGCGAGGGCGGCAAAGTCCAGCCAGGGCGGCAGCCGGCCCGTCCCGCGGACCGCTTCGTGCAGGGCGTCCGCCCCGTAGGTCAGCGGCAGCGCGTACGAGAGCGGCCATAGGAGCGCCGGCAACTTCTCGACGGGAAAGAACAGCCCGCACAGGAACACCATCGGGAACCGGAAGAAGTTCGAGAGAGTCTGGGCCTCGAAGACCTCGCTCACTGAGACGGCGATAAAGAGACCCAAGAGCGCCGAGGACACGGCCACAAGGACCACGGCCCCCGCCACCGCGCCCCATGCCACGCCCCCGAGGTCCGTCAGGCACGCCGCCATCGCGACCGGCACGAAGGCGTTGGCCACGCCGAAGAGGACCGCCCCGCCGATCTTCGCGAGCATCAGGAGTTCCAGCGGGATGGGGGCCAGCAGGAGCCGCTCGAACGACCGGCCCCTCTTCTCGAACGTCACCGTCACGGCCAACATGCTCGTCGTGCCGAAGAGGATGGAGATGCCCATGACGCCCGGCAGGAGTTCCCGGACGCTTTCCAGGCCGGCCCCCGAGCGGATGAAGAACATCAGCGTCCACGCCAGCGGGAAGATGAGGCCCCAACTGATGTTCGGGGGCTTCAGGTAATAGGCCCGCATGTCCTTGGCCAGGATGTTCCAGAATGCGATCCATGCCTTCATGCGCCGCCTGCCATCTTCGCCTTCTCTTGCTTCATGGCGGCCGCCTCGATGCCGGTGACCTCCACGAAGACATCCTCCAGCGACGGCCGAACCTTGCGGGCCTCGGCCACCTCCGCGCCGCGGTCTTCAAGGAACCGCACCAGCGGGCCGATGCGCACAGGCTCGCGGGACTCCACACGCACCGCGGCGTCCGAGACCGCATGGCACTGAAGGTCCGGGAACTCGGTGACAATCGACTCGCACAGCCCGGCCGCACCTTTGGAGATGGCGAATTGCACGACGTGGCGGCCATCGGTCTGACGCATCAGGTCTTCGACCGTGTCGATGCGGACAATGCGGCCAGAGACGATGAAGGCGATGCGCCCGCACAGCCGCTCGGCCTCCTCGATGTAGTGGGTGGTCAGGAAGACCGTCGTCCCGCCGGCGGTGAGGTTCGAGATGAGCCCTCGAATCTGCCGCGCGCTGGCGACGTCGATGCCCGTGGTCGGCTCATCGAGAAAAAGAATGGGCGGCCGGTGGATGATGCCGGCGGCGATGGTCAGCCGGCGCTTCATGCCCCTGGAGTAGGCGGCGAACTTGCGGCCGGCCGCATCGGCCAGGCCGAACGTCTCGAGGAGTTCGCGGGCCCGCGCCTCGCGCTCCCGCCGGGGCAGGCCGTACAGGGCGCCGCAGAAGCACAGGTTCTCCAGGCCCGTCAGTTCCGGGTACAGGTTGCTCTCGTCGGGCACGATGCCCATGAGGTGCTGGGCGGCTTTGCCGTCGCGCGAGCAGTCGATGCCGGCGATACGGACCGAGCCGGCGTCCGGCCGCGCGAGGCCCGTCAGAAGGTTGATGGTCGTGGTCTTGCCGGCGCCGTTGGGGCCGAGGAAGCCGAAGAGTTCCCCCCGGCGGACCTCGAAGTCGATGCCCGCCACGGCCACAACGTCGCCGAAGCGCTTCACGAGGCCCCGGACCTCAATGGCCGCGCCCATGGGGTCTGCCTACTTCCGCTTGGCCGGCGCGGTGCAGGGATGCTTCCGGGCCTTGCCGTGGCACCGGCGGACCTGCTCGGGCGAGCAGTCCCCGGGCTTGCCCTTCAGGTTCTCCGGCTTTTCGCAGCCTTCCTTCTTCTCATTGCAGCAGCACATTTCCTGGCTCCTCTCGTGTTCGCGCTGGGCCCGGCCGTCGGGTCCAGCAGTTCGCCAATCGCCTCTCGCCACACGGCGAGGGTCCGGCGCTTGAGTCGATAGTGCACGTAGTAGCCCCGCTTCTCGTCGATCACCAGGCCCGCGTCGCGCATGATGCGCAGGTGCTGCGACACGGCCCCCTGCGTCACGTCGAGGCGCGCCGCCAGGGCGCCCACGCACAGCGCCCGGCCCCTGAGCAACTGGACGATCCGCACGCGGCTCTCCACGGAAAGCGCCTTCAACATGCGAGCCAGCCGCCGTGCGCCGCTCATCGCCAACTCCTTTAGCAACCGCTAATATACTAAGCGCCGCGCCCGGCCGCAACCGCTTTCCGTGTCGGGCGGCCATGCATCCGGCGGGCCGGACTGTGGGGGGCCGCGGGCGCCGCCGCCGTCGATTCCACGGGCCCGGAGACGCGGCACTGCTCCGCCTGCCACATCTGCTGCTGCGCCCCTCACCACGGCCACGCCAGTCACCGCTATCCGCCTGACACGATCCGCCGTGGTGATGGGCTCAGGCCGAGGTCGCCTTGACCCGCTCCGCCTGCGACATCACGGCCAGGCGCTGCACCTCCTTGACATCCAGGCCCAGGCCGGCGGCCACCCGCCGCCCGTAGTCCTTATCGGCCTTGAAGAACAGCGCGGTCTGGCGCAACTGGATCCGCTTCTGCGCGCCACCGAGGTGCGCGGCGATGTTGCCGACCAGATGATCACGGTCGGTGTCGGTCATGACGCGGCGGTACAACTCGCCGGCCTGGAAGAAGTCATCGTCGGTCAGTTCCTGCGGATGCCGGGCGGCCTGGCCTTCCAAGTCGATGGGCGGCTCGGCCACGGTCGGATCGGGCGCGGGCCCGCCCATGGAGTTGGGCCAGTAGTTCGGCCCGCCGCCCCCATTATCGTCCAGCCGCATGTAACCGTCCCGCTGGTAGTTGCTGGCCTTGCAGGCCTTCGGAGCGTTGATGGGCAGGAGTTGGTAGTTGGGGCCCAGGCGATAGAGGTGCGCGTCGTGGTAAGAGATGATGCGGGCCTGGAGCATCTTGTCGGGCGAGGCCGCAATTCCCGGCACGAAGTTGCCCGGGCTGAAGGCCGACTGCTCCACCTCGGCGAAGTAGTTGGCGGGGTTGCGGTTGAGAACCATCCGCCCGATCTCGATGAGCGGATAGTCCTTGTGCGGCCAGACCTTGGTGATGTCGAAGATGTTCCAGCGATAGGTCTTGGCGGCCTGGGGCGGCATGATCTGGACGCAGACCCGCCACGCGGGGTATTCGCGTCGCTCAATCGCGTCGTGCAGGTCGCGCGTGGCGTGGTCCGGGTTCTCGCCGGCCAGGCGCGTGGCCTCTTCCCGCGTGAGGTTCTGGATGCCCTGCTCGGTCTTGAAATGGTACTTCACCCAGCAGTACTCGCCCTTGGCGTTGTACCACTTGAAGGTGTGGCTGCTGTGGCCGTTCATGTGGCGGTAACTTTGGGGCGTGCCGCGGTCGGAGAAGAGGATCGTGACCTGGTGGATCGACTCCGGCGTCAGCGAGAGGAAGTCCCAGAACATGTCCGGGTTGGGGGCGTTCGTGGCCGGGTCGCGCTTCTGCGTGTGGATAAAGTCCGGGAACTTCAGCGGGTCGCGGATGAAGAAGACCGGCGTGTTGTTGCCGGTCATGTCGTAGTTGCCCTCCTCGGTGTAGAACTTCACGGCGAAGCCGCGCGGGTCGCGCGCGGCATCGGCCGAGCCCTTCTCGCCGCCCACGGTGGAGAACCGCGCGAAGACCTCGGTCTTGTTCCCCGCCTGCGAGAGGAACTTGGCCCGCGTGTACTTCGACATGTCGGCCGTGCACTCGAAGACCCCATGGGCCCCCGCCCCTTTGGCGTGCACCACGCGTTCGGGGATGCGCTCGCGGTTGAAATGGGCGAGTTTCTCCATCAGGTGGACGTCCTGCATGAGGGCCGGCCCGCGCGGCCCGGCGGTCAGCGTGTTCTGATCGTCGTCAACGGGCATTCCAGAGGCGGTGGTCATCTTCTTGTGCTCGTCGGCCATGAGTGGACTCCTTCGTTCAGGTGGATTCATGTTTCGCCGTCGCCCACGCTCGCGGGCTATTCATTCCGGCGTGAAACGGATCTCCTCTTTCGGGCAACGCAGGCCGAACAGACTCCGCGAACCTGGACATGGGCGGACTCGACCTTGCCGAGAGCCTCCACGGACTTCGGAATCAGCAGGCCGTCCAGCGCCTCGCTGTGGAAGTCCCTGATCCCGCCGCACACCGTGCAGACGAAATGGTGGTGGGGGGCCGTGTTGGCGTCGTATCGGGCCGGACTGCCGAGAACCTCCGTGCGGCTTACCAGCCCCTGGGTCTCCAAGGTCGAGAGCGTGCGGTACACGGTATCGCGAGAGACCGTGGGCAGCCGCTTGCGCACCCGCTCATAGACAGTCTCCGCGTCGGGGTGTTCGTCGCTGGCCGCCAATTCGTGGAAGACTTCCATGCGCTGGTGCGTGACCTTCAGCCCTTTCCGGCGGCATCTTTCGGCAAACCGGCTCACACGTCGCTGAGTCTCCGACCGCGAAACCGTCATGGATGCGCTCCACAATAGGACTTAATACTACCTAGTAATAATAGGCATCGTGGTGCCGCCGGTCAACCCCCCTTCTCGGGAGCGCACCACGGCGCCTTGTCGGGTGGTCAGCGGTCATAGACGTTAGCGCCCGTCTTGAGGGCGCCCGCCAGCCGTTGGCGCCCCAGTTCCTGATGCCTCAGGGACAACTTGCCGGGCCGCCAGAACACATTCGGCCACACGCCGGCCGGACATCAACATGCCGCCGAAGATCGGCCCCATGCGCGGCCCGCCGAACGTTGCGCAGACGCTCATCCCGCACACCCAAAGACCGGGGTACACTTCGGCCACATTCTCAGCGACGAAGGCCTCGCCGGCGGCGGCATCCATAGGGCCCTCGCCCGGAAGGTCGCCCCCTTTAGACCCGAGCAGTCCCCTGCGTCGCAGGACCTCGACCACGGCGGCGTCGTGACCCGTGGCGTCGATGACAACCTTCGCCGGGAAGGCCACCGGATCCACAGGAAGGGCGCCGGCAAGGGGAGTCCGGTTGACGACCACCCCAGCGACGCGGCCTTGATGAATGATGACATCTTCCAGCACGGTCAGGTTCAGCAGGACAGCCCCCGCTTTGACCGCTCGGACGCACAGCGTGGCTGCCAACTCGATGGCGTCGACGGCGTAGAGCCCTTCCCCGGCTGGGAGGTAGCGGATTCCCATCTCCCGCAGAACCCGGACGGCCGCCTCCTGGACAACAGCGACGGCCATTCCCATACCGCCTCCCCAGACTCCGCCGCCGGGCGTCAGGCGTTTCTCGAAGACCGTCACCCTAACTCCGGCCTCAGCCAGTTGACCAGCGGCAACCAGGCCCGAGGGTCCCGCGCCAATGATGGCGACATCGCCGGCCAGGCTGCGCGTGACCTTCTCGTGGTACCGGTCCAGAATCGCCCGGGTGATCTCGACTTCGTCGAAAGGCATGTCGCTGCCCTCATGTGATGCCCGGCCTGGCGCAAACCGATGGGCCGCGACCCCATTTGCCGCACGGCCCTCGCCGTCACTCCGCCCGCCGGTTTCTGAAATCCTCGATGGCGGCCTTAAGCGTGTTGGCGGCCAGAATCGCGCAATGCCGGGACCCTTCCGGCAGGCCGCCCAGGGCGTCCAGGATGTCTTGTTGTTCGAACCGCGCCGCCTCGTCAAGGGTCCTGCCGGTCGCCAGTTCTGTCGCCATGCTTCCGCTGGCAAGCGAGGGGCCACACCCGTCGGTCGTGAAGGTGGCCTGGATGATCCGCCCGTTGTCCACTCGCAGCCAGATCTCCATTGTGTCGCCACAGGGCCCCGTGATTCTGGCGTGGCCGTCGGGCGCCGTCATGGGGCCTCGGTTACGGGGGTTGTAGAACCGCTCGACGGCTTGGGCGGAATACTCCTCGGGCACATCCGTCATATTCTCGTCCCAGAAAGCCCCGGACTCCTCCACACGGTGTTCTACCGTGTCTGGTTGGGTCTTCTGCGACGCAAGGAAGTCGCGGGGCGCGCGGTAGAAGACATGTCCGCCCTCCGAGGCTGCCGTCAGGAGGCCGCTTGCCAGGAGCAGGTCGATCTGCTTCATGGCTTCAGCGGGATGCAGGCGCAGTCCGTCGGCCAAGTCGCGGAGCGTGCACGGACGCCGACGCAGCAGGTTCAGGATGTCGGCTTCCGTCGCAGGGCGAAGCGTCGTGCTACCCGTGTCCGGCCGGGCGGCGATGACCTCGCCGCGGCCCCCAAACATCGCGGCGAACGCCCGCAACTGGTCATCGGGCACCGGAATCGCGAAGGCCTCGGCCGGCGGACGCGCCACGGTGTTTAACTGCACGCGGTCCGGCTTGATCTGGTCAACGAGGTGGACGATCTTCTGTACCTCGATATCGATAGCCGTAACGCCCCCAAGGAGGAAGACCTCAAGCCAAATGGGCTTGGCAAACCCATGCCGGAAGGCAACGAGGCCATCTACCATCTTCTCAAATGCGATATCGTCGTGGGGGCGGTTCACGTACTGGAAGAGCCGTTCGTCCCCGGCGTCCAGCGACGGGATGACGAGGTCGGCTTCCCGCAGGGAATCCCGCACCTGGGGGTCCCACAGAAGAGAGCCGTTGGTCAAGACGGCCAGCGGCGTTGCCGTCCGCTGCTTGACGGCGCGGATCACATCGGGGAGCCGCGCGTGCAAGGTGGGTTCGCCCGAGCCTGCCAGGGTGATAAAGTCCAGCGCCGGTTCGTCCCGCAACCGGCGGTCCAATTGAGACAGAACGTCCGGCAGGGGTACGTATTCTCTTCGTTCGAGAGTCTTGTTCGTCGTCCGGCCCAGTTGGCAGTAAACGCAGTCATACGTGCAGATCTTAAGCGGCACCAGGTCAACGCCGAGCGAACGGCCCAAGCGGCGAGAAAGCACGGGGCCGTACACGTATTCAACCACGGCATTACTCCTCACAACCAGGGTGCTGGCACGGTTCGTCTCGGCCGCAGCACGTGCGGCCCTGGTGACGCAGCGCACAGCCCGGCGCGGCGGAGGCGCCTTGCTTGACGATGACGGCGGCGCCGGCGCTCAAGCGCCGTCGGCTCTCCCGGCCGCATTTCGGACACGCACGGCGGGGCGCCTCGCTCATCGCCTGGAGGGCCTCGAACCGGTGGCCGCATACCGTGCATTCGTACTCATAGGTCGGCATGGTCTTCCGTTTCCTCTGGTGCGAGTTCCTTACGCCTTATACCGAAGTCCGACGTGAATCGGCTGCACGCGGCTTTCCAGGTGGCCTGCAAGGTATTCCTGCGCGGCCTCACCGGTGCAGTGGCCGCACAGGACCTCGCGCACACCGGCTCCGCGAAGGGCGGCCAAAACCGGCTCGAGGTCGCGGGGCCGGAAATCCTTGAGATGGAGTCCGCCGAGAACCGCGTGAACGGGCTCGCCACCCGTCAGCGTCATGGCGTGGGCGAGGGTGTTCTCGACGCCGCGGTGACAGCAGCCTGTCACCAGGACCCATCCGGGGGCCGTGCGAACCAGGGCGAACATCTCGTCCTCGAACGTGTCCGGCCGGGGGCCGCTATGGGTATCAGCCAGAAACCCCTTCTGGGCCGGGGCGGCCGGGCCGGGGATCGGGCCGCTCAGCAGCAGCCCCTCCGCGAGGGCCTGCGGCTTGCCGACCGACACGTGGCGCAGGCGGCCGAGCGCCGTCCGGCTCTCGGCGGGCATGCCGATGGGTTTCCTGACCCACCAACGTCGGCCCCACCGCTGGACTGTGCATCGCCAATGGTAGTGCACGCGGGCCGACGGCGCTGCCGCCAGAACCGCCGGCAGGCCACCCGTGTGGTCGTAGTGGCCGTGGCTCAATACCACGAAAGTGACTCCGGAGAGCGAAACGCCCAGCCTCGCGGCATTTGCGGCGAGGGCGTGCGTCGAAGCGCCCGTGTCGAACAGGACCACGCCCCGGTCAGTCTCCAGCAGCAAGGCAAGACCGTGCTCGGCCAGAAGGTCGGCCGACGGACTCGTGTTGTCCACGAGGACGGTCAGGCAAAGCGGCACCTGCACGGTAACGTTCATCCGTGATCGCATCCCCTCATGCCAGGCGCTTCTTGATCATGGCCAGGAACTCTTTGTCGTAGGGCCGACCGACGAGTTTCTGGCAGTCGGCGAACATCTTGCAGCCGGTGCCGCAGTAGTCGATCTTCTTCATGGAGGCGCACTTGAGCACCGGGCATCCCTTCTTCTCCACCATTTCGGCCGAGGCGTCCTTTCCGGAAGCACAACCCTTGCACTTGCCCTCTTTCATCAGCGGGCAGGTCGTGCACGCCAGGCCGCAAGCGGCCACCATGCGCTCAATTCCCTTGGACTCGCCTTCGGCGGCGCAGGCCAAGGAGGCGCCGGCGATTCCGGCCGCTGCCACGGATGCGCCCCTCGCCAACAGATCGCGTCTTGAGAGAGCCATGTTCTATTCCTTTCCTTGTGCGGGTGTACACTTTGCCCGATCCCGTGATCGGGCCTCTTTCACGGGGTCAGTGGTCGCATACATTGGTGCCGGTTGCCAGCGTACCTGCCAGGTGCTTGCGGACGAGTCCGTCCGCCGGCTCCGACGGCGCGCCGACGATCGTCTGGATCCCCTGTTCAGCGAAGAGCGACTGGGCCCGGGATCCCATTCCGCCGGCGATGACGATGTCCACGCCGTGCTCCTTGCACCATGCCGGCAGGACGCCGGGCGCGTGCGGCGGCGGTTTGACTGTCTGGATGTTCTGGATCGCGCCGTCCTTCACGTCCACGAACGTGAACTGGTCGGCATGGCCGAAGTGCGCGGACAGAAGCCCATCGGCGGTAGGAATGGCATAACGCATGTGGGAGTCTCCTTGGTTCGTGTTTGCCGAAGCGGCTTGCTCCGGCGCTTTCTGTGGGGTTGCGCCTCCGGCGATCTGCCCGGCAAGGTCCAGCAAGCGCCGGGCCGCAGGGCCGTCGGAAGCCAGGAAGTCGGCCAGCCGCCCTTCGTCGCAGGCGGCCTGAAGGTCCGGGTCGAACGGAATCTCGGCCAGCAGAGGGATGTCCGGCGGACGAGTGCCAGCAGCCGCCCTGAACAGGGGCACGTCCCGGCTACAGTGCGGGCAGGGCACGGTTCCCATCGTCTCCACAAGGCCCAGGAGCATCAGGTCCAGTTTGCGGCAGAAGGCGACGGCCTTGCGGACGTCGGCCATCGCGACCTCCTGCGGCGTGCCGACCATGACGACCTCGGCCATCGGGATGACCTGGGCAATCGAGAGCGGCTCGTCGCCCGTGCCGGGCGGACAGTCCACGACGAGGACGTCCAGGTCGCCCCAGGCGACCTCGCCCAGGAGTTGATCGATGACGCCGATCTTCATTGGCCCGCGCCAGATGACGGCCTCGTCGCCGCCGCCCAGCAGGAGCCCCAGGCTCATGACGCGTAAGGCTGGCTCGACCTCAAACGGCTGGAGCGTCTCGCCATCGGAGAGGGCCCGCTGGCCGACCAGCCCCAGGAGCGTCGGAACGCTGGGACCGTGGAAATCCACGTCCAGGAGTCCCGCCTTGAGGCCCCGCCGCGCCAGCCCGAGGGCCAGCGAGGCGGCGATGGTGCTCTTGCCGACGCCGCCCTTGCCGCTCATGACGGCGATGACGCGGCGGATGTGCCGCAGGTTCTCATCGCGGCGTCGCTCGGTTTCCTTGCGCGGGTCGGCCTCGCACGCTTCCCCGCAATGACTGTGTTGTTTCGCGTCCATCATTCCTCCATTTCTGCGGCCCGACCGTCCATCTTCACGGCCTCGAAGCGGCAATGAGCGCCGATGACGACTATCGCCCTCATCATATATGCGTCCAATCCAAAACGTTCGTTTTGGCGTTCAATTTTTTGCGAATGCTTGTTTTTATCTGCTCTAAATGCGGGCATGGATATTCCCAGGGGATTCCGCGTGTCGCGCAGGAAGCAAGGAAGATCGCCTCCGCTCCGCGCTTCTCCATTTCCATGGCGCGGGCCACCGCCTTCTTGCCCGGGCAACCGCCGCAGGATATGAATCCCACCACTTCAGCGGCTCCGCTTTCCTGAAATGCTTCCTTTCCGTCCCGGGCGCTGGCAAGGCACTTGGTTCCAGGGCAGATATCCTCGGTCTGTTGGCAACGGATGATTCCGACTTTCACCGCCGATCTCCTTTTTTTGCGTCCACGCCGCAGTCAGCGAAAACGGCACTTTTCGCCAAGGCGGCGAATGAGGCCGGCGTGATTGTCGTGCCGGTCCCGCTTTTGCCACCGATGACGACAAGTTCCTTGTTGTGGCTGTTTCGAATCGAGTTTGGGGCCATCTACTACCGCGGGCATTTCTTCAGCACCATGAACCAGTCGAGGACCTTGGTGTCGGCGGCGGGTTTCTCCACCCGCTCTTTGGCGGAGCCACAGGAGCCTGGCGGCGGAACGATCACGTCGTCGCCCGGCTGCCAGTTCGCCGGCGTGGCGATCTTGTATTCGTCGCTGTACTGGAGGGCGATGACCAGCCGCTTGATCTCGTCGATGCTGCGCCCGTTGCTCAGAGGGTAGTACAGGATCGCCCGGACTACAGCCGTCGGGTCGATGATGAAGACCGCGCGGACGGCCTGCGTCGTGCTGGCCCGCGGCTGAAGCATGCCGAAGGCTCGCGCCACATCCATCGTCAGGTCGCTGATGACGGGGAAGGTGACCTCGATGTTTTTCATCCCCTTGTACTCGATCTTCTCGCGGATGGTGCGCAGCCACGCAATGTGGCTGAACGTGCTGTCGATGGAGAGCCCCAGCAGTTTGCAGTTCAGTTTCTCGAACTCCGGTTGCATGGCCGCAAACGTCATGAACTCCGTCGTGCAGACAGGCGTAAAGTCGGCCGGATGGGAGAAAAAGACGACCCATCGACCCTTGAAGTCCTCGGGAAAATTGACCGGTCCCTGGGTGGACTCGGCCTTGAAGGACGGCGCCTTCTCTCCAATCAGCGGCAATCGCGTTTCGGGTGTGCACATATAAGTTCTCTTTTTCTATTTGGCCTTGAGGCCGCCGCACCGCTGCGGCGGTTGTGTTACCAATGCCCTTCGACGTTGGCGTCCGTGGCCTCCTTAAGCCGGTCTTCCCGAAGCGCGCGGACGGCCTCGCCCACCGTGCCTGCCGCGCCGAGGAAGACCTTGATGCCCGCCGCTTGGAGAACGCGGAACGCCTTCGGCCCGCAGTTGGCGCAGAGGACGGCGTCCGGTTCCAGGGAGGCGATGGCCTGCCCGGCCTGGACGCCGGCCCCCTGCGCGGCCTGCTTGTTTTGCACATTGGGGATGCTGACGAGAACGGTATCGGTCTCGCTGTCAACCAGCACAAAACAGGCCGCGCGGCCCAGGCGCTCGTCCACCCGAGCGCCCAACTCAGGGGCCTCGGCAGGGATGCACACTTTCACGATTCGCGCTCCTTTCCACGGCACCAGGTCCGCTTAGGCTCCTCGACAGGGAGTCGCTACGGCCTTGCCGCCGACGTTTGACTTGCTCCCGCCCTGGCGGCCTCGGACCGGGCCAGGATGGCTCTGCACACTTCTTGCAGGGCCTCCGCCCCGGGCCCTTCGCCCAAGGCCGGCACGACAGAGCGGCCGAGGCTCTCCGGCACGCCGCGGTCGAATGGAATCTCGCCGACGACCTCCACACCCCGCCGGCGGCACAGGCAACGGATCTCCTCCGCCACACGGGCGCACAGGTCGGCTTTGTTGATGACCACCAGCGCCTGAATCCGGAACCAGGCTGCCAGGTCCAGGACTCGCTCCAGGTCGTGCAGTCCGCTCAGCGTCGGTTCGGTAACGACGACGGCCAGATCGCAGCCCGTAAGGCTCGCGTTGACGGGGCACCCGGTGCCGGGCGAGGAATCGATCAGGACCCACCTCGCGTCCGACCGCCCGGCGGCTTCGTCGGCCAGGGTTCGGACCAGGGTGACGAGTTTCCCGCTGGCCTCGCCGCCAGCCAGGAGACTTCCCCGGGCCATCGGCCCCCAGGCTGTCTTGCCCACGTGGGCGTGCCCCGACAAGCGCGGCTGGATACTGATGGGCATCTCGGCTGTCCCGGCCAACGGGCACACGAGGGCACACAGTCCGCATCCCTCGCACCGAAGCGGGTCCACCGTAGCCACATTGCCCAGCGTGATGGCATCGAAGCGGCACTCGTTGGCGCAGACGCTGCACCCGCGACACATCTGCGGGTCAATCACGGCCAGGCGGGAGCCGCTGAACACGTGGCGGACCTCGTTCTGCGGAAAGAGCACCAGGTGCAGATTAGCGGCATCGACGTCGCCATCGGCCACCACAAGTTCCCGCCCCAGCACCGCGAGCGAGGCCGCAAGGCTCGTCTTGCCCGTGCCGCCCTTGCCGCTGACTACGGCGACGCGGACAAGGGTCTTGGCGGCAGGCTCGGGCGGCTTGAGCGGCGGGGGATCCTCTTCGAGAACACCGGGCGCCTCGCGCCCCGGCCGCCCTGCGGGACGGCGGCGCGGCAGAGAACTGTCCAAGACCGCTTCGGCCAGCGTGTCGAAGACCTCTGCGTACCGGCGGTTCGCGGCATACAGCAGATGCCCCTCGGCGTACGCGCCGGCGATGGCCGCATCATGCGGCACTTCGAGTACAATGGGGATGCCGCGGCTGGCGCAGAATCCGTGCACGTCCGCCCCGCCCAGGTCGCAGCGGTTCAGAATGACCGCATGCGGAATGTCCAGGTGCTCGGCCAGCCCGACAGCCTTCTCCAGGTCCGACAAGCCGAAGGGCGTCGGCTCCGTCACCAGGAGGCACAAATCGGTCCCCCGAAGGGCCTCGGCCACGGCGCACGAGGCCCCCGGCGGGCAGTCGATGATCGTGCGCGCGGCCGCACCGATGGCTTGCTTGACCTGCCTAATGACCGCCGAGGCGCGGACCTGCCCGACCGCCAACTCGCCGTCGGCAAAGGGCAGCCACTGGCCGCGCCCCGCCCGGCACCGGCCGAGCCGCACGTGGCCCAACACGTGCTTCGTCCAACGAAGGGCGCGCGACGGGCACACCTCCAGGCACGCCCCGCACGAGTGACACAGTTCGTTGAAGACGAGGACGCCCGACTTCAGGGCCGCCAGGGCCCCGAACCGGCAGACCTTGGCGCAGGCCCCGCAACCCGTGCAGGCGTCGGTGGGCTCGGGCACGTCGATGACGGCCGGCCGGCGCACGGCGATCTCGGGCTTGAAAAAGATGTGGCCGTTGGCGCCCTCCACGTCGCAATCCACGTAAGCGGCGCCCATGGCCGCCGCCAGATTGGTGGCGACGAGCGTCTTGCCGGTCCCGCCTTTGCCGCTGGCGATAGCGATGATCATCGTCTCGGGCTCCGCTCCAGGGGCTTGAAGCAGTGCGTCCCCTTGAAACTTCGGGAGACCTCGAAGAGCCCGCTCGATGAGATTGCGGAGATAATCGCGGCCTCTTTCATGTGATGGTCGGCCACGCAAAGCAGGCCCTCCCGCTTGAGCGCCCGGTGAAGGCTCGCGATGACCTTGGCCGGGTCGGCCAGAAGGTGAAGCACGTCGTGCAGGACCGCGACATCCACGCTCCCGTTCCGTAGGTCCGCCGCGCTGTCGGCAAGGATCGTCGTGATATTTCCAAGTCGCTCCTTCTCGGCGGCCCTCTCGACCGCCCTGACCGCAAGCGGATTGAAGTCCAGGGCATAGACCTTGCCGGCCGGGCCGACCAGCCGCGCCGCCGCGAGCGAGTAGCCTCCCGGGCCGCACCCGAAGTCCAGAACCGTATGCCCCGGCAGGATGCCCACCTGACGGAGCAACTCGGCCGGCGGCCGTACGCGGTCTCGGACACGGAACACGAGAACCATGAATGCAAATGCCATCCGTCCCTGGGGCTTGGTCATCCCGTCACTGGCGCTCCTGTCAAGGCTCAGCACCCGCGCCGACTCTGGCATGCGGCGCGACCGCAGCGCGGCCGGCCTGAGATTCGAGCGTCCTGCCGCCGGGCCTCATGATGCCGCCGCGGGGGCCATCTCCTCAATGGCCTGAAAGACGAAGGTGGAGTAGGTCAGCGCCGGGCCGCCGCCCATCAGGATGGCCACGCCGCAGGCCTCCGCGATCTCTGCCTTCGTGGCGCCTGCGTCGAAGCACTTCTTGACGTGGATGGCGATGCAATAGTCGCAGGTCGCGCAGACGGCTATGCCGAGGGCGATCAGTTCCTTTTGCTTCGTCGTCAGCACGCCGTCATTCAACACATCGGGCATCAGCCTCTTCACGAAGTCGTCCGTCACCTGGGGGATGGCCTTCTGCATCTTGTGCAGGTTGGCCTGAAACTCCGCGAGGACTTCCTTCGCCGATCTGGCCATCGAGGGCGTCTCCTTTCCACGAACACCTGGTTCCCGCTGGCGGCGTGCCAACGGCGATATCTTGTGGGCTCCCGGGCGGCCGGTTCAGCGGGCCGCCTCCTGATTTCGCGTCCCTGCATTAACTATAGGGGCCACGGGCGATACGGTTCGTTCTTTACCCAATGCGGATCCCATCGCCCGTCTGTTGCCCAGGCAGGACGCCACTGCGGCTCCCTGATCTCCGACTGGGCGCCTGTCGGCCTCTGTTGGGAAGTCGCACATCCTGCCCCGGACAGCGACAGGTTCGCCATAAGCAACAGCAGTATCAGAACCATTGTACGTTTCATGTCTTGTTCCCCTGACTCTGGCTTTCGCAATTATGCGTCTTGGAAACAGAGTGCCATGAGTGATTCCGCGATTCTCCTCACGCCTGGCGCGCCATGGCCGCGCCGCACTTCGGACACTTCATCTGGGCGCACGGCACGCCGCGCGCGTGCGCAACGGTCGTTCCGCACTGGGGGCAGACGCACGTGCCAATCGGTCCGGCGGCCGAAGGACCCCGCATGCGTCCGCGCCCCGGGCCGCCGGCGCCCATGCCGCGGCCCCTGCCGCCTGCGCCGCGGCCTCGGCCCAAACCGGGGCCTTGTCGGAACGGTCCTGTTCCATCGCCTCGTGGCATGACATCACCTCTCCATACCTGGTCCGTGACTTCGATGGCGCGGGCTCGGGGGCGGACGCGGCCGCAACGGCCCACGCGCCTGCCGCCATCAGCCCCGCGCCGCCCTTATGCTTGACCGCCTCTGGCGGCGGCCGGGGGATAGAGGGCGGAGAGAGGCCGTGCAAGGGCCCGCACTGCCGCCTCTCTCTCGCCCTTGCTTCCCAGCGGGTTCGGCTTTCAGCCTTCCTTGGTCTGGCTGCCTTGGAGTTCTTCAAGCCGCCGCTTGATGGCGTCCAACTGGGCCTCCATGGCGCCCATCTGTTGCTTCAGCGTCTCGCGTTCGACTTCCGGCGTGGGCGGCCCGAAGGCGTACGATAGCGCGCCCCAGCCAAGGCGGGCCCAGACCGGAACCCCCGCCGCCCAGAACATGCGGCCGAGGCCTCGCCCCCGGCCGCCGCGACCGCGGCCCATCACCGGATTGGCGTACCCCGGCACGCCGAAGCCCCCGCAGAACCCCGCGCCTCGACCGGACATCGGTCCCATCCCCATCGGACCCGTTCCATCTCCACCTGGCATGGCCGTACTCCTTTCTGTCTTGCCTGTTCCCCTACTCGCGTTGGCATCGCCGGCCGCGCCGGAAGCGGCGCCTCGCGCCGCAGCACCCCGGCATCTGGAACACGGCCGTCGGCAGCGAGCCGTTTACGTAGGCCCGCAGGACTTCCTCGACGGGGCCGGCGACAAAGGGCACCAATTGGAGCCCGGCCGCCTGGACCATGTCGGCCAGCGGTCGGGAGATGGCGCCACAGATCAGGGCCTCCACCTTGAGCGCGGTCAGGCGTGCAAGGCGCCGGTCCGGAAGCCCCTCTTCCAGCGGCGCCTCCATGCGGCGCACGGACAGACCGTCTTCGACATCCACGATCAGGACATGGCGCGCGGTGTCGAACACCGGCGAGATCCGACCGTCCCAGGCTGTCAGTGCAACACGCATCGCCTATGGCCTCCGATCCGATGTATAAGCAATACGCGTGCCAACACAGTCACGGGGGGCGGCCCCGCGGCGTTAACTTCGGCTTTATAAAGGACTTAAGACGGCGGGATTGCCTAGTAAGGGATACGGCGACCCGACAAGAGAGTTGTACGTATGCTACTGTCGCAGCCCGGACAGTAGCATGAAAGCGACTCTACGACCCTGGTCCCGAGCGCCCGTCCGTCTCGGGCAGGTTCAGGCCCAGCGCCTTGATCTTCCGGAACAGCGTGGTCTTGTGCATGCCCAGTTCGCGCGCCGCGGCCAGACGGTTGAAGTGGTTCCGCTTCAGGGCATCCAGGATGGACTGGGCCTCGGCGGCCCGGACCGACCCGCGAAGGTCGGTGCGCCGCGCCTTCGGCGGCGCGCGGGCCATCAGATCGTCCGGCAGATGAGACGGCTCAACGGGGCCCTCGCCGCACAGGACGAAGGCGTGCTCAATCACGTTTTCCAGTTCCCGGATGTTGCCGGGATAGTTGTGGGCCATAAGGATGGCGAGCGTGTCGCGGCTAACGCCAGGCACCGACCGCCCACGAAGCCGGTTCAGGTGCCCCACGAACCGCTCGACCAGCAGCGGGATGTCGGCCTTGCGCTGGCGGAGCGGGGGCAGTTCCACCTGCACGACGTTGATGCGGTAGAACAGGTCCTGCCGGAATGCCCCATCCTTGACCAGGGCGGCAAGGTCCCGATGCGTGGCGGCCACGACTCGAACGTCGGCCTGAACGGATTGGGTGCCGCCCAGCGGTTCGTAGGTTCGCTCCTCCAGGAATCGCAACAGGCGGACCTGGAGGGCCGGGCTCACGTCGCCGATCTCGTCCAGGAAGATCGTGCCCCCCTCGGCCAGGGCAAATCGGCCGGGCTTGTCCTTTCCGGCGCCCGTGAAGGCCCCCGCCTTGTAGCCGAACAGTTCCGATTCCAAGAGCGTGTCGGGCAGCGCGCCGCAGTTGACCGCCACGAACGGCTTCTCGCGGCGGGGGCTGAGCGAATGGATCGCCCGGGCAAGCAGTTCCTTGCCCGTGCCCGTTTCGCCCTGAACCAGCACCGTGCTGCCGCTGGCCGCCACCTGGGGGAGGAGGTCGAAGAGGCGTCGCATGGCGGGGCTGCGGCTGACCATGTCGCCCAGTTCAAAGCGGCCTTCGAGTTCCTTGCGGAGTTCCTCGACGAGGCTCAGATCGCGGAACGTCTCGACGCCGCCGACGACCTTGCCGCGGCCGTCGCGCAGCAGGGCCGTCGAGACGCTGATCGGAATCCGCCGCCCCTCGGCATTCACGATGAAGCCCGTCTGGTTGACCACGGGCTTGCCGCTTGCCATCGTGCGGCGCAGGGCGCAGTCGGCCTCGCACATGCTGGCCCTGAACACCTCGCTACACCGCCTTCCGACGGCCTCCTGGCGCGGCACGCCGGTGATTTCCTCTGCGGCCCGGTTGAACGACGTGATTCGCCACTCGTGGTCGACCGTGAACACGCCATCGGAGATGCTCTCGAGGATGGCCTCGGTGGCCTTGGGCGCCACGCCGGCGGGGCGACTCTTGCGCATCATTCACGCCTCCTGCCGTCTGCCTGCATGTGGCACGGGAAGGCCTGGGCCGCCACCTGCGGCTGGAACACTATACGCGGCTCGCGAGGGGCGGGGCACTTGCCGCCATTGGGCGGATCAGCGCCGCTAGATCAGCCCTTTGACCGCCAGCAGCGCCACCAGGATTTGCGCGCCGATGAGCGTGCAGGCGGTGTAGTTCAACACCATGTGGGCGATGGCTCGCGTGCGGTTTCCTCCCGGCTTCCAGAGCAACTGGAGCCCCAGCCACGCGGCGGGGGCATAGACGGCGCCGACCGCCACGCCCAGCCACGCGTGAACCCGCCAGATGCCCACCGTGGAAAAGCCGTCGAGGAGGCATTCGGCCATGAGGAGCCCGCCCAGGATACCCACGTAGAGCATCGCGTAGTAGACGATGCCCGTCCACTTGTGAGTGCGCAGGTTGAAACGCCCCGGGAGCCGCGTTCTGCCGTCACGGCCCTCAAGCGCCCGCAGAAGCCCGAGGTACCCCGACCACGTGCCGATGGCGACCGCCACCAGCATCCAGGTCATGTGAACATAAACGATGGTAGGCACGGTTCCGCCTCCTGCTTGTGGAATGTCCTGAGCGTCCGGCCCGGATTGGCGACGGGGTGCATGACCATGCCCGCGACGATCATGTGATAGAGCCCCAGAAGGCCGGTCCCACACCCGCAATCCAGCACGGTCATGTCGCGGGTCGGAGCGACTTCCCGGACAATGGCCTCACCCACAGCCTTCATGAACCGAACCCGCGTGGGTTCCTTATCCCAGCGTGCCGCCGCTTCGTCGAAATAACTCGTTGCCATGGCGTCGAACATTGTCCGCATTAGCGCCGGCTTGTCAATCTTCCAGCAGCGGCAACGGCGGCCCTTGTGCCGGAAGCGGGTCGTTGCGGCCCGGTTAAACGACGTAATGCGCCAACCTGCGCCCACCGTAAAGACGCCGGCGGCCATTGAGTCCAGGATGATCCCGGTTCGACCGTGGTCTTCAGGCCGCAACCGGTTCTCCTGTCGCCGCTGTACACTCCCCCAGCCTCCCTGGAACCGGCGTAACCGGGGGCGAATCCCTACCGTGCCGCTAACCCACCGCAACCCTGAGCACGAGGTTCATGAGTGTGCCTACCGTCAGCGCCGTCAGCGCCATGATTGCACTGGCCTTGAGCGTCTTGAGGGCTCCCAATTCCCGTAGCATCACGGCAAAGGTGGCCACGCAGGGGAAATAGACAGCCAAGACCACGCAGGCCACGACGGTCTGTCTGAACGACAGGTCGAGCGGCGCGAGCATGCCTATTGCCACATCCTTTCGGAGGAATCCGACGGCGAGCCCGCCGACGGATTCCCGCGGCAGACCCATGAGCCCTGTTACCACCGGTTCGGCCAGCCTGCCGACAAGGTCAATCGCCCCGAGCGAGTAAAGCAAGTTGGCCAAGAGTACTCCCACCAGTACGAAGGGCACGGCCTCAAAGATGAACGCCACAAGCCTCATCCACACTTTCTTCAGCAGGCCCTTGAAGTAAGGAACCCGGTATGGCGGTATGTCGACGAGTATTTCGGGGCTTTCCCCCTTCAGCAGGCCGTTCAGAATGACGCCGAGAACAAACCACACTAAGAGAAGAGTCCCGAAGATGAGGACCAATGCCTGCGGGCCGTGCCGGCCGGCCAGGCCTACTATCATGGCTGTCTGGGCCATGCACGGCACGGCTATGGACATCAGGGTCGTGCATATGAAGCGTTCCCTTTCGCTCTCCATGATCCTGCCCGACAAAGCCCCGGGAACGTTGCACCCCAGCCCCAGCAGCATCGGGATCATTCCCATGCCGTGAAGGCCAACGTTGTGCATGAAACGGTCGGCAAGCACTGCCAACCGCGGGAGATATCCAGAATCCTCAAGAATCGAGAGCACCAGGTAGAAAGAGAAAACGTATGGGAGGACGGCGGCGAACGGCACGAACAGCCCCGTCGTAAGCAACCCGAACGAACCGCCGTAGTCAATCCCGCCTTCCGTCAGCTTCCCGATCAGGAGGTCGTGCAGAAGACCCCTGCCCCCGAGCAGGGCCGACAGATTCAGCATCAGCGGCCCCCATGCCTCTTCGAAAAAGGGCCGAAGAGCGCAACGGATCAGCCCCTCACCCAGCACCCATATTGCACCCAACGACGCGCCCAGCACCAGGAAGGCTATGGCAGTGCCGGCCAAGGGCCTCAGGGAGGCATCGCCCAGCCGTTCCAGAACGGTGTGGTGGCGGTGAGACAGTTTCTGAGCATTCCCCAGCAGGTTGCCGACCTCTCGCCACCGCTCGGCGTTGTCAAACTCGTGCGGCGGGACCGCGGCCTGGCGGACCTTTTCGGCCAAGGTCCTTATGCCCTCGCCGGTGATGGCCACCACGGGCACGCAGGGAACGCCGAGCGACTTCTCCAGCACGGGCACGTCAATTTGCACCCCCGTGTGCTTGGCCTCGTCCCACATGTTGAGGGCCAGCACCATGGGCTTCCGCAGCCTCGTGAGCTGGAGGGTCAGGCCCAGGCCTCGCTCCAGATTGGTCGAGTCCACAACGTTCAGGATGACATCGCCCGGCGCCAACTCCTCCAGTGCCTGCGCCGTCACCTCTTCCGCCTTGCAGGTGGGTTCCAGCGAGTAAGTCCCCGGGAGGTCCACCACCTCGACAGGCTGACCACCAAGGCGCATCGTGCCGCGCGTGAATTCCACCGTGGTCCCAGGGTAGTTGGAGACAATCACGCTGGCCCCGGTAAGCCTGTTGAAAACAGCGCTCTTGCCGACGTTGGGGTTGCCCACCAGGGCTACCTTCATGACTCCTCCTGTTGCGCTTCGATTTTCACAAGGATCTTTTTCGCCATGCCGAAGCCTACGGCCATCTGGGCATTCCCGACCTGGACCACGACCGGGCCGCCGAACAGTTGCCCCGCCACTTTCACCAGGTTGACACCGGGCCTGATCCCCATGGCGTCAAGTCTCTTGGTGACCCCGAGACCTCCGTGGACGCTTGCCACGACGCCCTTCTGCCCAGATCGCATGCTCACCAGATCCCGTGCATGACTCATGCTGCCGCCACCTCCTGACCCGCCCTCCATGTTACACATCAGCCACGATTCGTTCCACTCCCCCCGTCCACGATGCGGAACCCGCGACGCCCGAAGAGAAGTCGGCGCACGCGGCACCAACTCAGAGCGATGCCGAAACAACCGCAACTTACCACGGCAATAGTCTGCTTGGTCGGAGGGTCGCGGCTCACCGACCAGTAAAATCCTGCCGCCGTGCACAGGGCGGCGACATCCGAGGCTGCCAGCATGACCGCACCGAGCCGTTTCGCCAGGAGCAGCGCCGCCGCGGGCGCCACCACCAGGCAGCAGAACACCAGGAGCGCGCCTCCACCTTGGAGGCCGGCAAGACGGCCGGGGCCAGGCCCTTCAGGAACGCGCGGCGTTTCATGGTTGGCTCCTCTCGGGTGGCCGCGCGGCCACTGGCGGACGCGGCGGGCGAAGGGCCTCGGCGATCTTCGCCCACGGCACCAGCAGGACCGGCCGCCCCTGCCTGGCCGTGTGGCACACAAAGAGGCCCTGCGAGAACGGCTCCCCGAGGTCCACGCTCGTCACATCAAGGCCATCGGTGTCCACGGCGCCCCGGACGGCAAACGTGCCGACCAGCGCGAAGTCGCCGCCGAGCCGATAGACCTTGAAGGTGCTGTTGCCCTGGCTCGATACGACGAGGCACGGCCCGCCGGGCGTCTTGGGGTAAATCGCGAGGCCCTCGACGTCGGGCACTAGGCCGTTCTCGTGCGTTCGGATGACCAGCCGCCCCGGCGTCGGGTCGTCGGGTTCGCCGCCCACCTCCCAGACGCCCTTCGCCTCCTCGGCGATGTAGACCTTGCCGGTTATATCGTCGCCGACGGCCGCCTCGGAGTAGCCGACCTTCCACGAGCGGACCTTCCTGCCGGCAACCTTGCCCGAGCCGGCGTCGTAGAGTTCCCACTGATCGAACGGGCCCTGCTTGGCCGTCGCGATGAAGTAGAACTTGCCGCTCTTGCGGCTGTGAAAGAGCGTGCCGCCGTAGTTCTCGCCCATGACGATCTTCCCATCGTCCGCGGGCTGGAGCCTCCGCGTCTCCGGGTCCACCGCGAAGACGCGGATCTTGAAGTGGGGCTCGCGCTGGTTCAGCGCGACGATATCGACCTTCTTCCCGCCGAGCGGGAAACCGTACCGCACGTCGATGTTGCCGGGATGGGCCGATGCAATCGACTGGATGGTGTGGCCCTGAAGGTCGTAGACGAAGAGCCTGCGGGCGTCCTTGTCCGAGGTGATGATCGTGCTGCGGCCGGGGTCGGACGGATGGATCCAGATGCACATGTCGTCCTGGTCGCCGACGGCCTTATCGTGGCACACGACGGTCGGGATCAGGGTCGGGACGGCGACGCCGCGCGCGGGCGGGTCGGCCCCTCCGGCCGGGGCGCCGCCCGCGCCCGGCGTGGGCGCGCCGGCCAGGAGGGCTGCCACGAGCAGCCCGGCCGGAAACAGCCTTGCCCTCCAGGCCATCACCCGTCCCCTTTTCGCGCTCGGAAGTCCGAGTGCCCCTCGTTCCCTCAACTGATAAACCATATCCATCAGGCTCAGTTACTGTGTTCTGCCAGTACTGGAACCTCCGGCCAAGCGTGGCACCATCGGACGGACCAGCGCGCAGAGGACCAGGACCGCTCCGAACGTGGCCACCAGGGACGGCCCGGTAGGTAGGTCCTTCACCGCCGAGAGGGCGAGCCCGGTTACGCTTGCCGCAACGGCGATTCCCCACGCGACCACGAGCCGCCGCCCGAAGCTCTTCGCCAGCAGGCTCGCGCACACCGCCGGAATGATGAGGTAGCTGAAGACCACGAGCACGCCGGCCATCCGGACAGACTGCGTGACCATGAGGCCGAACGTGGCGTAGAAAAGGAAGTCCCACGCGCGAACCGGCACGCCCGCCGACTCGGCCCCATGGACGTCCTCGGAGATGGCCAGGAGCCGACGGCGGACCACGAAGTGCAGGATGCCCAGGGGCAGATACAGAAGAAACATCATCCACGCATCGTGCCATCCGACAAACAGGATGTTGCCGACGAGCATGGACTCCATCTGCTCGTGCCCGTGTGGCGCCTTGCTGAGGACGAGCACGGCCAGCGCGGCCGAGACGACGAAGACGATCCCGATGATGGCCTCGTGGGGCACCCGCTCGTCGCGGAAGCGGCCGAGGGCGAAGATCCCCGCCCCGGCGAACGCAAAGAGAAGCGAGAGGATGTAGGGCGTCTCTTCCATCAGCCACGCCCTGATGGTGCCGGCGTGTTCCTCCACATCCTCTGCGTGCTCGTTTGGAACAGCGGAGGTCCCCGCGCCGCCCACCTGATCCAAGCCCGCCTCGGCCGGACCTGGATCAGCCGGCTGGTGATACATGTGCCCGGCCAGCCCCTCGTGGTGCTCGTGAAGCGTTTCACCAAACACCAGGGGCACCGCGAGGAGCGCCACCGTGGCCCCCAGCGCGGCCATCTGGGCCAGCGCAAGGTCCACGAAGATGATGCCGCGCCGGACCACGTGCAGGCCCATATAGCAGTGAAGAGCGGCAATCAGGAGGCAGCCCACGAACGGGGCCGCCAGGAGGCCGACGAAGTCGCCCATGACCTATCTCCTTTCCGGTTCTGAAGCCGGCTTCAAGGCCGCAGCCAGCTTGTCCACAACGTTGCCGATCATCGTAAAGTAGTCCTTCGCCGCCGGATCACCCCCGACCGAATTGGCGCAGACCACGACCTTCAGGCCGGTCTTCTCGGCGATCAGGTCCGGCGCCTTGCGCTCGTAGAAGGGCTCCATCAGCAGGGTCCGGATGTGGCCGGACTTGACCTGCTCGATGACCGCCAGGACGTGCCCCGGGCTGGGCGGGATGCCCGGTTTGGGCTCCAACTGGTCGGCGACCACGAGGCCAAAGCGGTTGACGAAATAGGTCCAGCTCTTGTGGTAGGTCAGGATCTTCTCCCCGCGGAAGGGAAGCATCTTGCCCGCCCAGCCGCCCAGCTTAGAGGTGAGGTGCCGCTCGTCAAGGAGGCCCTGGAGCCCGCCCTTGAGTTCCATGAGCCAGAGCCTGTCGCCGCCGACCTCGTCGACCAGTTCCTTGCCGAACATGCGCTCGTCGAGGGTCTGCTGGAACGCCCTGAGGTTGCGCGTGAAGTCCTCGGCATGACCGGGGTCGAGCTCGGCCAGCCGACCCGCAATGGTCTTGGCCACGATGCGGGCGTTCAGCGGGTCAAGCCAGTAATGCGGGTTGCCGAGGGGATGCACGTCGCCCATCGTCCGCGTGACCTTCTCGGTGGGCACCTCCAGGCGCAGCACGCCATGGGAGGCGTCGAGGTACCCCTTGGAGTCCTTGCGGATCTTCGGGTTGCGGGAGCCTTCCAAGATCAGTCCCTCCCACCCGATCTCCAGTTCCATGCCGATGGCGATCCAGAGGTCCGCCTCGCGGGCGGTCATCATGAAGCTCGGCTTCGCGGAGACAAAGTGGGGGTCCTCGGCGCCGCTGGCGATGCTCATGACCTTCACGTGGTCGCCGCCTACGGCCTCGGTGATGCACTTCAGGTCGGTCGTCGTCGTGACGACGGCGAGGCGGTCCGCTCCGTAGGCCCAGGCCGGCGCCAAGCCGACAGGGCCGCTCGCCGCCAGCGTTAGCAAAACAACCATCGTCTTCCATTTCATGATACGCTCCTTAGTACTTGTGGGCCTGGTGCGGGCCGATGCCGAAGTTCAACTGGAGCCACAGCTCGTCGCGGTCCTGGCCGGCCAGGGGGCCCTGGGCGCTGGTGTGCTTGTACTCTAAGCGCCAGTAGCAGTACTCGCTCATGTCGTATGTCAGGCCGACCGCGCCGCCGAGTTGCTTCGATTGGGCGTCATCGGGGAACTCGGAATAGTCCAACCGCGCGAAGGCCCGCCATTGCCGCGCGAACTGGTATTCGAGGGACGAATAGGCACCCCAGGAGCCTAAGGTCGCGCCATCGGGCCGGTCCTTCTGGCTGAGGATCACCTCGGATTGCCACGTCAGGGCCTTGTAGAGCCCCTGGCTGGGCGGCTTCCACTTGACCGTGAAATCGACGCCTTCGAGCATCGTCCGCCCGCCGCTGCCGTCGCCGTTGGCGCCCGTCGCCACGCTGCCGCCGAGCTCGGCGGTCGTCGCCGGCGTCAGGTTGTCGAAATACTTCATGTGGTTCGTGAACATCACGTCGTCCTGGCGGTCGCCGGCGAAGCTCTCGGGGTTCCCGTTGTTCTGGAAGGCGGCGGTCCACTCGATGTACTTCTTCCAGGGGTTGGGCACGAGCCAGGAGACCTCGGCCCCCGTCTCGGCCATGCCGTCCGGCCCCAGGAAGTTGGCGATGACGTCCGGCCGGTCGACCCAGGCCATGGCGTGGGTATGGAAGGGGTTGTTCTTGCCGAAGACCGTCCGGAACTTGCCGAAACGGGCCTGGAGGTCATAGGGCAGCGTGGTCAGGGTCAGGTATCCCTCCTCGAGCTCCATGTTCCATTCGCCGTGTTCGTCCTCGCCGCCGGTCAGGATCAGGTCGGCCTTGGAATGGGGATCGACCGGCGCCGCGAACGCCACCTCCACTTCGCGGAACTGGAAGTGCCGCTTGCCGCCCTCCTCCTGGGCCGGGTTAGGCGCGTTATGGTGATCGGCAACGTAGTGGCCCAGGAAGTCGCCCAGGACGCTTATGTCGGGGACGGAACTCTGGCCGCCGCCCTTGTTGAAGAACATCGACAGCAGCCCTGGCTGGGGCTGGGGCACATCCCCCTTCGCCTTTTCGATCTCGGCCGCGAGCTCATCCTGGGGCGACGGGGCGGCCTTGGCCGCGGCACGCCCAGCCAGGTCCTTCACCTCTCGGCGCAGTTGCTCAATCTGGGATTCATAGGCTTGACGCTGCTCCTGCATCTGGCGGCGGAGTTCGGCCAGTTCGGCTTTCAGGGCCGCCATCCCATCAGCGGGGGGCGCAGATGGCTCGGCGTGCAGACCGGACGGGGCCACCACGCCCGCCAGCAAGAAAGCCAACAGCGCGTATCGGTTCATCATGGTTAGTCCTTTCCGTGAGAGGGCTCGCCTGAAACGTGGTGCACAGCCGCCGCGGCGGAGCGCCGCAGCGCCGGCGAGCCAAAGCCTGACGCAAACGATCTCTTGAGGAAGTTACGACGAAGGAAGGACCGAGGGGGGAGCCCGAGCGCTGGCAACGTACCAGCAGGGCGACTGAGGAGTGGGCGTATCGGCCCGGGGCGCTGCCTCTATCGCGGCGGCGAGAAGGACCGAAACCGGCCGCGCCCCTACGTCACGAGAGTGAAAGGAGTTCAGGAAGACGCAGACGGGGCATTCGCCGCGCCACGTCCGGTCCGCATCACGGGCCACACGGGCCGGTATTGCCGATCCGTCCGTGAAACTGCTCGAGCATGTGGGGTTTGCCCCGGATTGGCATCCGTCGTGTGACGAATCGCCGTGGAGGACCGGATGGATGACATGGACGCCAACGCTGGCATTAAGGATCGCCAGCAGCAGAAGGCCATGAATAACCCTGGTTGTTAAATCCCGCACGATCCTGATTCCTGCTGCATCACACTGCCGGCTGCGGCAAGCGGCCTCCATCCAGCCACCCGTCGTGCCGTGAGCATTGTGTCTCCGGGGGGCGCCGTCTGTCAATACCCTGACCGCGTGGGACTCACTCCGCAGCCGCCACGAGACCTGCGTCAGGAGGGGCTACGGCACCGAGTACCAGTCCTTGCCGGTGTAGTATCGGCAGACGATGCCGCGGGGATTCGTCGGATACCAGTTGGCCGGGTCCACGGGGTTGAAACCGAGGAGGGCCTCGAAGTCCGGCGTTCCCCCGGGTCCCACGCTCCACACGGTGCACTTGACCGGGCAGCGGTCCGGCTGCGTGTACTTGAGCCACGCGCCGCCTACTTGCGGGAATGCCTGCGGAAGGACAAACTTGATAGTGGTCGGACTGTCGTTGATGAAGCCCGGCCCGACGGCGGTGTACCGGTAGGTGCGGCTGGCATCAAAGGCGTCAGGCGGGAGAGCATCCAGGAACTCTTCCTTGATGAGTTCCTGGGGGAGGGCCAGAAACTGGTCGCGCTTCTCGGTCAGGCAGTACTTGCGGGCCGGCGGCAGACAAGAGTATCTGAGGTAGTACTGATGCAGGGCGATGCTGATCTGGCGCAGGTCGGACTCGGCCTGGGTCACCTTGGCCATCACCATCGCCGCCTGGAGGGCAGGCACCAGGAGCCCGACCAGGATGCCGATGATGACGATGACGATCAACATCTCCACCAAGGTGAACCCGTGAGTCGCCGCGCGCCGCGCGCCCAGCGGCTTGCAGGGGGTGCACGCCACGTTCAACTCCTCCCCCTCTTTGACCCCATCGCGGGCTAGGGGGCCGGCCGTCTTACGGCCGGCGTCACGGGCGCTACGATGAACAGGTATCGCAATCGCGGGGAGTCCACGTTCCGAATGTTGTGCGGCGTCCCGGGCGGCACATAGAGCACCTGGCCGGCCTCGATGCGCATGGGGGCGCCGGCCAATTCCGCCACCCCCGCCCCCTCGACGATGACCAGTGTCTCTTCGTGGGCCCCCGTGTTGTGCGTGCCGACCTCTTCGCCGGGCTTCAGGTCCACGCGTCCGCACCGCATGCCCTGCGTCTGGGCCGCTCCCGTCAGAAGCGGCAGGTAGGCGGGGCCGTCGGTCCACCGCAGGACGGCCGGCGCGGCCCCTTTCTTGTCATGACAGCACTCGCACACGGCGATTCCTCCTTATGCACATCAGGCGCCGGAAGCGCCGGCAGCGGCCCGTTTCAGCCGACGCCGGGCCGCCAGCAGACCCAGGCCGGCGGCCGCAAGGCCGAGCGTGGCCGGCTCCGGCACCTGAACCGTGTCGCCCACGACTGTGGCGAACTCCACGTTGCCCGGGCCCGTCCATCCGCCGCCCGACAGCGTCTTCAGCACCGTGCACTGGCCATCAACCTGAAGCCACCCGGCTGGACCGCTGTAGGTGCCCGAGGCCAGCAGCACGGGGGCCTCCCACGTGATCGTGTGGCCGCTCAGGGCGTCCACACGGCTGCCGGCCGCCAGCCCCACGTCCAGAAGCACCTTGGCATCCTTCGCCGGCACGTTCTCTCCGGGGGGGCCATAGACGGTCTCTTGGCCGGCCTCGATGTTCTGGCCGGGCCCTCCGTGTCCGTTGGAACGGAAATTGTAGAACCCAAACAGGTCGGCCGTGCCGTTGTCCGACTGCGGCGCAAGGTTCAGCGAACCGGTAACCGTCAGGCCGCCCGTGGCCGTCACGTCCAGGGTGAAACCGTCCAGCCCTCGGCAGTCTCCGGACACGGCGGCCCACACTTGCCACTGGCCGCCATCGGCCGTCAGGTCCAGCGTGACCATCGAGGCCTGGGCGATGGCCGCCGGCGCCAGGAGCGCGAGGGCTCCCGCCAGGATGTGGCGCGCCCGACGTCGCCGCGCGGCCGCAAGCCCCAGCCCTCCGAGGCACACGAGGCCCAGCGTCGCAGGTTCCGGCGCCGGCACAACGATGGGCGGCTGGGCCACCAGCGTCCCGTACCCGTAGTTGACGGCCAGGTTCTGGTAGTCCGCAAAGTCCACCGCCCCGTCGCGGTTGTAGTCGCCCATGAACCAAGTGGCCCCTGTTGCTGTCCCGTAGTTGACGGCCAAGGCCTGGTAATCCGAGAAGTTCACAACGCCGTTGGCGTCGGTATCGCCCCAGACAGCAATCTGGTCGTAGTCCAGCGGCCAGAAGCGATAGGCGCCGGTGTAGGGCGCCGTGGTGTCTTCCTGGTCGAACAGGGCGGTGACGGTGAACCGGCCGGGGGGCGGCGCGCCCTGCGTGAAGTCGCCGAACGCGCCCAGAAGCATCGGCATCGTCGCGCCGGAGTCGTCGGTGATGGTAACGGTCTGGTTGGCGGCCCACGTGCCGGCCGCCAGACGAGCGCCGTCCAGGCGACACCACTGGCTCTGGTAACGTTCCCCGCCTTTGGCGCGGGTTGGGTCGAACGTGATGGCGTCGGCGATGCTCGGGAGCCGCTGCGGCGCAGGCAGGCTGCCGTGCTCAAGGAGCGTCACGGTGAACATGTTATCCCCGTCGTGCCGCTCGTTTAGGTTCGTCTTGCCGTTGTAGAACAGCAGCAGGCCCGTGACCTCCACGACGTCGCCGGGAAGCCAGTCGTTGGAGTACCGCGGCCAGTCGGTGGGGTCGTAGAACTTGTTGGCGTATAGCGCGATGCCGCCCTGGTTGTACGGGGCCGGGTTGGCCGGCAGGGCCTGCACGTACATCTGCCACTGCGTGGCGGTGTTCAGCATGTCCTGCGGCCGGTTCAGGACGACGCCCTGGAAGGTGACCCACGCCGCGGGGTTCTCGGGCGGCAGGCTCAGGCTCGGATGCGTGCCCGCGCCGCTTGAGTCAACGGCTTCCAGGTTCCAGATTTCGTCCAAGGCCCGGGCCGGGCCGGCGGCCAGGCCCAGGCACACCAACAGGCTTACGGCGATCCACAGGCGATGACATAGCATGGCGGCTTCCCCTCTCCTGGCTCAAGGCCACCTCTCATCTCCCGATGGTGGGTGGCACGATTTTGAGAAAGGTAACACGCCATCGGGGCCGTGTCAAGCGGATTCTTCGTTTCTTCGGCTCATCTTCAGGAGGAGACCGCCCGCGCCCGGCGCCTGCGGCCGAGCAGGCCCGCCACGGCCACCAGGCCGGCGGAGACGAGCACGATCATCGCCCCGACGGGCAGGTCCGTGAGCGCGGCCGCGAGGAACCCCCCGAGGCCGCTGGCGGCCCCCAGACCCGCCGCCACCCCCAGCGTCCGGGCGTACCCCCGGCAGACCTGGAAGGCCGCCGCCGCCGGGTTGGCAAGAAGGCTGTATATCATCAGCCCCCCGACCGTCTGGAAGTTGACCGTCAAGACGACGCTCGTGAGCACCAGGAAGGCCACCCAAAGACCCATGACGGGGATGCCGGCTGCCGATGCATGCTCGCGCGAAAACAGGATGGCGCGCATCTCCTTTCCGAAAGCCAGCACAAATGCCCCAAGGCCCGCCGCCCCGGCGAGCATCACCGCCACGTCCCGCCATCGGCAAAACGTCAGGCTGCCCCACAGGAGGCTGCGGACGTCGTTGTCGCTTCGGCCCAGAACGCTGAACAGGCCCAGGCCCAGGAAAGCCAGCCCCATGCTGAGGCTGAACAGGAGGCTCAGGATGGCGTTGGAATCGGTGCGAAGCCGTTCGGTATCCATCAGGCCCAGCGCCAGGGCGGTGGCGGCTGCGGCCAGAAGCGCCGGTGCAAGGAGCGTCTGCCCTTCCAGCCCGGCCAGGCCGCCGAACACCGCCCCGGCCAGCGCCGCGTGGGCCACGCACACGCCGAGGAACGGAATCCGCATGCCCACGATGAAGACGCCCAACATGCCCGTCGAGGCGCCCGCCACCGTGCCGGCCACCAGGACCGGCGACCAGTAGATCCAGTCCATCAGCCGGTCCTCCGGACGGTCCCCGGAAGCAGGGCGAACCGCTCGCCGCACCGAACCACGTCCAGCCCTGCCCCGTACATGGCCGCCAGGTGCCCGCCGACCAGTACGTCGTCAGGAGACCCCGCCGCCACCGCCGTCCCTCTGTGCAGAAGCACCACCCGCCGGCACGATGGAGGCACGACCTCCAGTTCGTGGCACACCAGAACGGTCGTCAAGCGGGTGGTGGCGTGGAGGTGATCGAGCGCGGCCACCAGGTGCTCGCGCCACGCCAGGTCCAGGTTGGCCGTCGGCTCATCCAGCAGGAGCATCTCGGGTTCCTGCACCATCGCCTTGGCGATGAGGGTCTTTCGCTGCTCGCCGCCGGAGGTCTCGCCGTACTGGCACGTGGCCACGTGGCCGAGGCCCAGGCGTTCGATCCAGAGGTCCACAAGTTGCCAATCACGGCCGTCGAGACGCCGCAGGAGGCCCGCCCGCCCCGTCCGCCCGATGGCCACGATTTCGCGCACCGTGAGCGGGACCGGCCCGCCGCCCCCGAGACCTTGGGGTACGTACCCGATCCGCCGGCGCAGCCGACAGAGCCCCCCGCCGGTCAGTCGCGTTACCTCCTCGCCCAAGACCCGCACGGTTCCCGACGCCGGTCGGACCAGCCCCAGAAGGACCTTCAGGAGCGTGCTCTTACCGGCGCCGTTGGGTCCGAGGATGACCGCAAGGTCGCCCACCGAAAGCGGACACTGGTCCAACGTCAGCACGGCGCGGCCGCCGAGGACGACGCGCAGGTTCGCCACCTCGATGGCGCACGTGGTCATGGCCGCACCTGGGCCGTCAGACGCTCCACGTTGCCGCGGACCATGCAAGAGAAGGCGTCGCGGGGGCCGCCGTCGGGGAAGTTGTCGAAGACAACCACGCGGGCGCCCAGACGTTCCGCCAAGGCATCCGCCGCCTGGCGTCCCTCCGGTCGATTGGCGATCACCAGGGTCGCCCCCGCGGCACGACCGGCGGCCAAGGCGGACTGGACCTCTCCCATGCCGGCCGTGTCGGCGGCGGAGAACGTCGCCTTTACGTCCAGCCCGAGCGTCCGGCAGAACGCGGCTTGGTGGCGGCTGGCGAGGACCGGCCGACCGACCAGGCCGGCGGCGCGGACGGTCTGGCGGGACCAGGTCTCCAGGGCCTCCATGCGGACCCGGACATCCGCCAGCCGCTGGTCGGCCGCCTCGCGTCCAAGCAGGCCCGCGGCCACCAGCGCCTCGGCCACTTGCCGACAGACGGCTTCAAACGACCGGGGTTCCGCCATGCCCCCTCGAATCTCCACCGGTACAATGCGCAGCCCCCCATCGACATGTGGTTCCAGGAGACTGTCCAAGTCTGCCTGAAAGTCGAACCGCAGCAGGACCTGAACGCCGCGCAGCGCGCGGACCTGGCCGGGCCCTACGTCGAAATGGCCGGGGCACATCCCCGGCCCCGCCAGGCTCAAGCACCGCGCGGCATCGGGACCGAGCATCTCAAGGACGGCGCACTTGAGGAGCGGGCTCGTGGTGGCCACGACCGGCCCGGGCGAAGGCGCCGACGGCGCACATCCCGCCCCGAGCCCGGCCAGGACGGCCCCCGCGATGATCCCCAGGATGACTCGCACGCGAGCCCCTTGCCCTCGGCCGCCTCGCGCTGCCAGCGCAGCGGGCGATGCTGCGGCCCTCCCCCGAATCGTGCTACGTTTGTCAAAATAGTAGCACGCCACCGGGCCTGGAGTCCAGGAAAAAGTCCATCTACATGACGCAGGGCAAACGGCAAAGAAAGCGATAGTGTAGCATCCTTACCGCGGTCGAAGAGCCTGTCCGAAAAACCGCGGGTCAGGCATATATGCAACCAAAGCCTGCCGTTGGGCTTTGGTTGGCATGTCGCTTCAGCCCCGGGAAGGAGAACCGCAACAACTTTACTGAGGCAAACGCAAAAGCGCGTTTGCCTCAATAAATATGCCTGACCCTCGGTTTTTCGGACAGCCTCTACGCCGGTAATGCTGCTACAGTCTCAAGAAGGCCCGCACTTTACGATTGACAAGCCGCGGGGGGTGGGTAGTATGAGCCGCGGAGGTAATAGACAATGTCCACTAGAAGACGATCTCCGAAGGCGGACTGGCAGGAGTGCCCGTGCTCAGGGGCGACGCTGGCCAGGCTGATTCAGCCCGCGATCATGACGCTCGTGGCCGGCGGCCCGCTGCACGGCTACCGGATTGTGCAGCGGCTGGCGAAGACGGCCCTCGTGGGCGGGAGCCGCCCCGATCCGACGGGCGTCTATCGGATGCTCCGCCTCATGGAGAAGCGAGGGTTCGTTGTCTCCTCCTGGAACCTCTCTGACAGCGGCCCGGCCAAGAGGCTTTACCGGTTGACTCTCGGAGGCCGCCAGTGCCTCGGCCGCTGGGTCAAGACCCTCACGGATTACCACCGGGCGCTCGGGGGGCTGCTGGCCGCCGCCCGGCAAGCGTCGGCCGGGCGGGCCAGGCAGACGAGAGATCGGGACAAGGGGAGGACATGACTCTCAAAGGTACTTGACCTGCTAGATCCATCCTGGCTCCGTGCTGCCCTTCGCAGATGGTATCGCCTGCGCGTGTCATGTTGTGGGCCCGATGGTTGCTGCAAGATCGAGAACCGGTGCAAGGGGTTGCGAACATGCATGCGCGGTATGCCGGCCGCGGCTCCAACCCTCTTGCGGGCAGACCGTCCATATGGTACTGTTGCGCGTGCAGGCAGGACTCTGAAGGGGAAATGCAAGAGGCAAGGGCAATGCTCATCTTCTACACGATCCACTTGTTGTGAATGCCGAGCGTCTGCCTGGCCGCGGCGGCCCGGCGAAAGAACCCCACATGGCTACTCAGGGCCAGTGCGACCTTCTGCAACTCACGGAGCATTGCGGCTGCGGAGCGAAACTCCCAGCGGCCGATCTCCACGAGATTCTTTCGGGCCTCCCCGCCTCGCGCGATCCACGCCTTTTAGTCGGTCCTGCTACGTTCGATGATGCCGCCGTCTATCGTCTCAGGGATGACTGTCTCCTCGTCCAAACGGTGGACTTCTTCCCGCCGGTGGCCAGCGACCCCGAGGCTTTCGGGCGCATTGCAGCCGCCAACGCCCTCAGCGACATCTATGCCATGGGCGGTCGTCCTGTGACGGCGCTTGCCCTGATGTGCCTTCCCTCAAAGCAGGTTCCATTGGATGCGGCCCGCGCCATCGTCCATGGCGCCACCGAGAAGTTGGCCGAGGCGGGGGCGTTGCTCGTAGGCGGCCACACCTTGGAGGACCCTCAACTCAAGTTTGGCCTGTCGGTCACGGGGCTCGTTGAGCCGGGGCATATCCTCAGCAATGCCGGTGCAAGACCGGGCGACATGCTGGTCCTCACGAAGCCGCTGGGCACCGGCCTGACGGTTACCGCCGCCAAGGCCGGCCTTGCTCCAGCATCCCTTGTCGAGGAGGCCAACCGGTGGATGTCGGCGCTCAACCGCGCGGCCGCGGAGGCGGCGGTCCAGAGCGGCGCCCACGCGGCCACCGATATCACCGGCTTCGGGCTGCTGGGGCATTCCTGGCAGATGGCCAAGGCCAGCGGCGTGCGGATGCGGTTCCATGCAGGCCAGGTCCCGTTGCTCGAAAGCGCGCTGGAGTTCGCTTCGATGGGGCTGGTGCCGGCCGGTGCCTATGCCAACCGGCTGTTCCTCGATGGCCGAGTCCGCATCTGCGAGAAGGTCCCGCTGGCCCTACAGGACGTACTCTTCGATCCGCAGACTTCGGGCGGCCTGCTCATCTGCCTGCCAGCGGAAAGCGTGGAGAAGTTCCGGCAGGCCGCCTCCGGCCAACGGGAATGTCGTTGTGCCGTTGTGGGACAGGTCGAGGAGGGAGACGCGGAGCCTCGCCTCCTCGTGGAAATGTGAGGGCGCCGTCGTGACTCAAGAGATGACCATCGATGCCCGGGGGCTGGCCTGCCCCATCCCGGTGATCCGGGTCAAGAAGGCGCTGGAGAGCATTCCTCAGGGGCGCGTGGTCGTGCTCGTCGATGAGCAGGTGGCTGTTGAGAACGTCACGCGATTGGCGGCATATATGCGGTGCTCGCACCAGTGCGCAGCCTGCGAGGGCGGTTTCCGGATCATCCTCGGGAAGCCCGGCTCAGGCCGAGAGGGACCATGAGAACGGACTGGAAGGCCATGATGCCGCCCGTCGTGATCGTGGCCGGCGCCGTCTTGGGCGTGCTGGGCGCCGTCCTGGCGTGGGCGGGCAATCCGCCCAACATGGGCCTGTGTATCGCGTGCTTCCAGCGGGACATCGTGGGGGCGCTCGGCCTCCATCATGCCGCCAAACTCCAGTACCTGCGTCCGGAGATACCGGCCCTGATCCTGGGGGTAACATTTGCCGCCGCACGCGCAGGCGAATGGAGGGGGCGCAGCGCCCCTTCGCCCGCCATCAGTTTCCTGTTGGGCGCGCTGGTGATGATTGGCACCTTGGTGTTTCTTGGCTGCCCTGTTCGCATGACCCTGCGGCTGGGGGGCGGCGACCTGACGGCGCTTGCCGGACTGGCCGGATTTGGCGCGGGCATCTGGGCGGGCACGCTTCTGCTGCGGCGGGGCTTCTCGCTGGGCCGCTCCGCGTCAGGCTCGCGCGTGCCCACGCTGGTGCTCCCTGTTCTGGCCGCGGGCCTCCTCGTCCTCTTGTTCCTCAGGCCCGCGTTCATCTTCTTCAGTGCCGAAGGACCGGGGAGCCAGGCCGCGCCCGTCCTGGCCTCGGTGGGTGCGGGACTGCTCCTCGGGACGCTGGCCCAGCGAAGCCGGCTGTGCTTTGCGGGGGGCATCCGAGACCTGCTGCTGATAGGCAGTCCTCACCTGCTGGTGGGGCTGGCGGCGGCACTGGTCGCGGCTGCACTGACGAATCTGGCCCTGGGCCAGTTCGACCTGGGGTTCTCCGGCCAGCCCATCGCCCACACGGAGCACCTGTGGAGTTTCCTGGGCATGGCGCTGGTCGGGCTGGGGGCCGTCCTGCTGGGCGGATGTCCGCTGCGGCAGTTGGTGCTGGCTGCCCAGGGCGACGGCGGAGCGTTCTGCGCGATCTGGGGCATGTTCGCGGGCGCGGCGGTCGCGCACAACTTCGACCTGGCCGCCTCGCCCGCCGGCGTCCCTGTGGGCGGGCAAGTGGTTGTCTTGGCGGGCCTCGTGATCTGCCTGGCCGTTGGCTGGAGTGTGAGGGAGACATGAGCCGGATCGTGTACTTCGACAATGCGGCCACCTCCCATCCGAAGCCGGAAGAGGTGTACCGCGCTGTCGATCATTACCAACGGGAGGTCGGCGCAACCCCGGGGCGTTCCGGCCATCGCCTGGCCTTGGCTGCCGGACGGGTGGTCCTTGATGCGCGCCAGCGGCTGGCCCGCCTGTTCAACGTGGCCGATTCTGCCCGCGTCATCCTGACCCCCAACTGCACCGAGGCGCTGAACCTGGCCATCAAGGGCCTGGTCCGGCCGGGCGATCATGTGGTCACCAGCAGTGTCGAGCACAATTCCGTCATGCGGCCGCTCCGTCGATTGGAGGCCGATGGCACCATTGAGTTGACCGTGGTGCCCTGCTCGCGCGAGGGGTGCCTCAGCCCTGCCGATGTCGAGAAGCATCTCAAGCCGAACACGCGGCTGGTCGTCGTGACCCACGCCTCGAACGTGGTGGGTACGATTCAGCCGGTGGCCGAAATCGGCGACATCACCCGCAAGCACGGCGTCCGGCTCCTGGTGGATGCGGCCCAGTCCGCGGGATGCGTTCCGATTGACATCCCAGCACTCGGCGCGGACCTGCTCGCCTTCAGCGGACACAAGGGGCTCTTGGGTCCCCAGGGCACCGGCGGCCTGGTCATCGGCGAAGGTGTGAACCTCGCGCCCCTCAAGGAAGGCGGCACGGGCAGCCGCTCCCAGCACGAGACCCAACCGACGCACCTGCCCGACCGATACGAGAGCGGCACGCTGAACGGGCCGGGTATTGCCGGTCTTGCGGCAGGACTGGCCTATCTGGAAGAACAGGCAGTGGCGGTCATCAAGAAGAGACTCCAAGAACTGACCGCACTGCTGCTCGACGAACTCTCACAAGTGCCGGGTGTGACCGTCTATGGTCCGCGCGACCCTGAGAAACAGACGGCCGTGACTTCTTTCACGGTGGCGGGGATGGATACGGCCGCGGTAGGCGCGCTTCTGGACGAGCGTTTCGGCATCATGACCCGAGCGGGGCTTCAGTGCTCCCCCGCCGCCCACAGGACCCTCGGGACGTTTCGCCGGACCGGCGGAACCGTCCGCGTGAGCCTGGGGCCCTTTAACACTGTGGAGGAAGTCCGCTACTTCGGCTCATGCCTCCGCGAACTTCAAGCCGGGCAGGCGAAAGGCCATGACACCTGACACGAGCGTCGCCACGTTCTTCACGACCCACGCGGCCCTGCGCGCGGAAGAACTGGTCAAACGAGCGGGCATCCCCGGCAGACTCATCCCGGCACCAAGGGACCTGAGCCCCGATTGCACGGTGGCACTGGCGTTCCCGACGTCGCAGAAGGACCGAGTTCAAGCCATTCTGAGCGACGGTGGCATCGAAGCGAGCGGAATCCACGTTGTCAGCAAGGAGATGGGAGGCCGTGAAGCAGGCGACAATGACAGCCGTTGAGCAAGCATCTGATCTGAAAGGAGAGCACCGATGAAGAGACTGACGATTCTTGTGTTGGTGGTGGCGGCAGCGACGATGTTTGGAGTCGCGCAGGCGACTCAGGCTGCCGCCCTGGTCGGCAAAGCAGCACCGGAGGTCTCGGCCCAGGACTGGTTGAACTCGCCGCCGCTCGCGCTTCAGGCGCTCCGCGGCAAGATCGTCGTCGTCGAGTTCTGGGCCACGTGGTGCCCGCCGTGCCGCACGTCCATTCCGCACCTCATCGAACTCTACAAGAAGTTCAGCGCGCAGGGCGTCGTCATCATGGGCCTCACGGACGAGCCAAAGGCCAAGGTCGAACCCTTCGCCAAAGAAATGGGCATGATCTATCCGGTCGGTTGCGGCAGCAGGTCGTCCGGCGCGTATGGCGTGACGGGCATCCCGCACGCGGCCATCGTGGATACCGCCGGTAACATCGTCTGGGAAGGGCACCCGATGCAGCCGGATTTCGAGTCCACCCTTGAGGCACAGATCAAGAAGACGCCGCCCAAGGTCAGCCAGACGAAAGGGCCGACGCCGCTCGAAGACATCTCCGCTGCCATGCAGAAGACCCAGTTCGGCCGCGCGGCAGCCTTGCTCGCCAAGTTCCAGGTTGCCGAAGGCGACACGGCCGCGAAGAACCAAGCCGAACGCATACGGAAGGCCCTCGTCGCGCAGGCCCCCGCCCGGCTGGCCCAGGGAGAGAAGAGCCTTGCCGCCAAGGAGTACTACAAGGCGAGCGAGGCGTTTCAGGATGTCGCCCTCATGGCCCCCGACTCGCCGCAGGCCAAGAAGGCCGAGGAGCGGTTGAAGGAACTTCAGGCCGACGAGAAGATCAAGGCCGAAGTCGATCAGGGTCGCGAGAGAGCAGCCGACGCATTGCTGACCGAAATCCTCAAGCGCGAAAAGGCCAACCCGGCGGCAACGGTCAAGGCCCTGGAAGACCTGGCCGAGCGATTCCCGAACACGAAGGCCGGCGCGGCAGCGGCCGAGAAGGCCAAGGCGCTGAGCGCCTCCAAGTGACGAGGCCCGGAATCCGAATGACCGGGGAGAACTTCAGAAAGGAGATCAGCCATGCGCAAACGTAAACAGTGGTTGGCGGTGGTGGTCGCCCTGGCGGTCGTGGCGGTCGCTGGGATGGCGGCGCGTCAGGCCGCGACGGCCGAACAGGCCAAGGCGGAGCCCGGGAAGGCCCCGCCGTTCACCCTGGAGGACGTGGACGGCAAGAGGGTCAGCCTGTCGGACTTCGCCGGCAAGGTCGTGGTCCTGGAATGGGCCAACCCGGAGTGCCCGATCTGGCTTCGGGTTCACAAGGCCGGTACGTTCAAGGCGTTGGCCGAAAAGTACAAGGACAAAGGCGTCGTCTGGCTGGCGATCAACAGCACGCACACCAGCGACCGGGAGAAGAACCGCAAGTTCGCCGAGGCGGAGAGCCTGCCGTACCCGTACCTCGACGACCACGCGGGCGACGTAGGGCGCGCGTACGGTGCAAGGACGACACCCCATATGTTCATCATTGACAAGAGCGGGGCCCTTGCCTACCGGGGGGCGATTGACGACGACCCGTCGGGCAAGAAGGAAAAGCGGGTCAACTACGTTGACCAGGCCCTCTCGGAACTCCTGGCTGACAAGGCCATCTCGGTGCCCAAGACGGAACCCTACGGCTGCTCAGTGAAATAC
>Ga0315280_10001382_pt1 | contig 41972 bp, 46 predicted proteins | sample YL17G06_40_MG_FD_203697 | JGI IMG/M metagenome (GOLD analysis project Ga0315280, IMG submission 203697) | Sediment microbial communities from Yellowstone Lake, YNP, Wyoming, USA - YL17G06_40 | ecosystem: Environmental > Aquatic > Freshwater > Lake > Sediment | place: USA: Wyoming | collected...
CAAGCGTCGCCTCCATGTATAAGAACTGGGTTTCACCCGACTTTCTAGCATTTGCCGCACGAGAGAAAGTCAAGTACGCAGAGATCATCAGAGAACTTGTTCAGAAACACTATCCAGAAGCGAAGCTATCAGAGCAAGGAGCAGAGGATCTCGCGATCCCACAACCCTAGAGCAGATCCACACCGATTCCGCCAGTCTCTTCACACGACTAGTTGACTGAGCGTTCTCTACGATTTTTGATTCTCTCCGCGACTGAAGTCGGGAGATTCATGCTTCCATTATGGTCACGAAGGCGGAGACTCTCCTCCACTCGTTCGGTGAAGGCATCGGCAGCCGGCCTGTATGTACCTTCGCGGATCCGCCTTCGTCTGATTGTCAAAGACTCGATGATATTGAAGCCCATATTCGCAAGTTTCTCGGTGAGGCTATGCAGATACCTCTTCTCGTCAAATCCTCCGCAGGTCATGAACAAGAAGGACTCTGGAACTTCAAAACCACTCAGCTTGTGAAGGAATCTGTTCAAAGGTGGACAGCTGAAGGTCCACTTAGGGAAGCCTAGCAGAACCGCGTCATAAACTGACAGATCAGTCTGTGGGTTCTCTATCTCGACTTGGGATTCAGGCACGAACGAGTATGTCAGCCAATGAAGATATGATCTCCTGCGAGTTGGGATGATCTCGACGGTTTCGACATCACATGATCTTCGAAGATTCTCGGACAACGCTTGGGCGATACATCTAGTGTTTCCTGTGTAGGAGAAGAATGCGATCAGCACTCTAGCCTGCTGTCTTCTGGTTGACACTGCGTGCAGCTCGCCTTTGCCCGACGACTGTTGTTCATCAACCTCATGCGGGCTATGGGCTTGCGAGCGAGACAACTAGCCTAGGATTGATGCGAGTATTCCTTTGGCACCATGGAATTTGTAGTCAGCTTGCTTCCAAGCTATGCTCTTTGCACCTTCAAGAACCTCATCAGTGATCTCCAGACCCCTGTGCGCTGGTAGGCAATGCATTACAACCGCATCGGATTTCGCTTGCGCGACGAGCTCGTCATTGATCTGGAACCCTTCGAAATCCATCATTCGTTGCGCCTGCTCAGCGTCCTGACCCATGCTCACCCAGACGTCTGTGTAGAGTACGTCTGCTCCTTCAGCGGCCTCGAATGGGTCATCGGTATACCAGATCTTCGAGTTGGATTTCTGTGCTAGCTCGTTTGCCTTCCTTGCGATGTCCGCATCAGGCTGATAGTTCGGCGGTGTTGCTATTGAGATGTTGACTCCCACGCTCGCACACGCGAGCATTAGAGAGTTGCACACGTTGTTTCCATCTCCAATCCAAGCAAGTTTGAGACCGTGGAGTGATCCTTTTGCATCTTCGATCGCCGCCAGGTCCGAAAGCGCCTGAGTGGGATGCTCTAGATCACTCAACGCGTTGATGATCGGCATTCTGGCATGTTCCGCGAGTTCGACGAGTGTGTCATGATTCGATGTTCTGTAGACGAGCACATCTAAGTAGCCTGACAACACGCGTGCCGTGTCCTTGATCGGTTCCCCGCGCTTCAGCTGCAGTTCGTCAGGTCTCATGTAGAGGACGTCAGCGCCTAGTCTCATTGCAGCTGACTCAAAGCTGACTCTTGTGCGAGTGGAGGGATGCTCGAAGAGCAACCCAACGACCTTTCCTTCCAAGATTCGAGCATGCGTGCCGCCGGGAGACACGGGCTTCAGTTTCTTTATCGACTTCAAGAACGCATGAATCTCGGAGGCGTCAAAATCAGAAACGGAGAGAAAGTCTCTCCCATTCAAAGCCACCATACCATGATCGCCCGATGGTTACGATTGAATGAGCATGGTAGATGCTACTTAAAGTGCTAGATTCCTGGACGGATTGCTAGCTTTTGACCTTCAATTCGATACCGACGGTGCGTTTCACAAGCTGGGCCAGCGTGTCTACCATGCTCTTTGGGCCCTTCTTTGTCGGTATCGCCATCACCAGGGGGTATTCCTTTCGATGCTTGGCCACGAGCGGCTGAACCCACTCCATGACAGGTTCGGTTACCAGGATGAGAGAGATCGAGTCGTCAGCGAGGAACTTGGCGAATGCTCGCTCAGCTTCAGGTCGGTCCTTCACGTACTTACTCCTCCTCAAGCCCGAGATTCGGAAGTACGTGGCCGTCTCGCGATCTCCCAGCAACGCGATCTTGGTCATCTAGGACCTACCCGTCTCGAGCGGCTTGTCAGCACTTCCACATTTGCATTAGAACTGCTTGAGCACATCATCCTTTCCCATTATTCGTCCACAGTAGTGGCAACGTATTCTCAGAGGCTCAGGAACCTCAACCTTGAACTCTGGAGTCACCGGTTCGCGAGCGTTTACCACACATGAAGGATTGTTGCATTTTATGATGCCTCGGATCGTTTGAGGAAGTTGAACGCGTTTCTTCGATGTCACCTCGTATTCTCTTACGATGTTGATGGTAGCCTTTGGTGCGATCAGAGCGATCTTGTCGACTTCCTGAGGGTTGAGCTCTCGATCGTCTATCTTCACAATGTCCTTCCGTCGGTACCGTTTGCTCTCAACATTCATGACGGCACTGACAACCTCGCCGTGCTTCCCGTTGATTCCAAGAATGTGGAGAACGTCTAATGCATGCCCAGGTTCGATGTGATCGATGACGGTTCCGTTTCGAATCTTTTTGACGTACAATTGATCTTTTGACGACAAACGCCAGTCAGATCGGCTAGTGCGCGAGACCCGTATATATGAATTGAAAACCCTGCTAGAGCCTGCGGCAAGCGATTGGGGTACGCTCGTGCGAGACTAGCTATTTACCGAACCTCGTGACTTGTTTCAGCTGGTGGCTCCGATGGACTTCACGGGTAGGGACATCGTATCGATCAGGGACTTCACACGCGAGGAGATCGATTACGTTCTGAAGAAGACAGACTCGATGGAATCCCTAGCCCGTAAAGGATCAGATATGCTACATGGCAAGATTCTGGCCACAGCCTTCTTTGAACCGAGCACACGCACGAGGCTTAGCTTTGAGTCAGCCATGTATAGGCTGGGAGGAACCTGCATCGGGTTCGCGGATCCAAGAGCCGCCTCGGTTGAGAAGGGAGAGAACCTCGCAGATACCGTGAGAGTCCTCGAGAGCTACGCAGACGCATTGGTGATACGGCACCCTCTGGAGGGCGCGGCGAGGCTTGCGGCTGAGTTTTCATCTGTTCCAGTCATCAATGCTGGTAGCGGTGCGGAGGAGCATCCGACTCAGGCCTTGCTGGATCTGTACACTGTGAAGCGAGAGAAGGGAACAATCGACGGCCTTAGCATTGGGCTCATTGGAGATCTACGTTATGGGAGAACTGTCCACTCCCTTGCGTATGCCCTCGCCCAGTACAAAGTCAAGCTGCACCTGATCTCTCCTGATTCGCTTCGGATGCGAAGAGACGTGCTTGTGGAAGTTGAGAAGAAGATCCCCGTGCAGGAAAGCACTGACCTTGTGCAGGCCCTGCCAGATCTGGACGTCATCTATATGACGCGAATTCAGAAGGAGCGTTTTCCTGACCTTGCTGAGTACGAGAAGGTGAGGGGCTCATACAAGCTTAGCACTCTTGAGTTAGGGTCCGCGAAGAAGGATGCGATTGTGATGCATCCTCTTCCGAGGATCGACGAGATCAGCCCAGATGTCGATGGAACCGTACACTCGAAGTACTTCAAGCAGGCGTGGTATGGCCTTCTGACACGAATGGCTTTGATATCGCTCGTCCTTGGAAGCCTAAAGTGAAGAGCACGGATTCTTGCTGTTACTTCATGTAACAGCTTATATTCGGGAACTGTTACCTATGGTAAACGATGCCATTTGCGACTCGCCGTACTCCAACCCTCAAGGACCGCCAGAGTACTACCAGTGCACATCCTAGACTACATGGCCTTCAGGAACGCATTCGGCTCTCAAGGAGATGAAACGGAACTTCACATGCTGGAGAAGTTCCATGCGGCAGGATGGATGATCCAACGTGGCCTGCAGGACACCTTCGTCTCAGCCACCCTGAGGACGGTACCAGAAACGGAAAGTGATGTTGATGTTGACGTCTGCGGAATAGACCGAGACACTCTCAACCTCGTCTTCTGCGAAACGGGCCCCGCCAGCGAGAATCTATTCCAGAGCCTCGAGTTGGTGCAAGATGCGGAAAACGCAAACGCGACTCTGATCTTTCCCTCAAGAATCAACACCAGTGAGATTGCTGATCGATTTCCGGAAGCATTCGAATCGGGCAAGTTTGAGATCCAAAGACTTCCATGGCGTGAACGCGCAATCGACCGGACATTCCGTGAGGCTCTCGAGATAATGGATCTACTGGGGAATGAGACCAGAGTGCGCATGCTCGTACCCTTGCTGGAGCGACCACACGGAAAGAGACACTACCGAGCAGAGATCAATCCGAAACTCGTCTATGAGAACGTCACATCACTACTGACTCATCGGCTAATCGATGAACAAGATGACGACACCTACGGACTGACCATGATTGGAAAACAGATCTTCTGTGAATACATGGCGTTCGTAGAAAGAGTCCGGCGAGTATTGGAGGAGAACAGAGAATGAAGACAGAAGATGAAATGGACCTGAATATCGAGTTTCCCGAGCGATTATGGAAGAGACCGATCGAATTTCACGATGGCAAGCCCCGAGTACGCATCGCAGCCTCAAGCTACAATCAACGAGCACCATACACGATGTTTGGAGACGAAACCACGCACAGCGACAACGAAGACGAACAATCTGAGAAAACACTAACAGACGAGCCTCAAGTGATGGTATCCACCGAAGCAGGAAATGCGAAAGTGGCAGTCGAGCTACCATCAGTGAATAGGAAAGACCTGAGTCTGCACTGCGCAGAAGACTCTCTCACATTATCCGTCAAGACTTCAGCAGGATCATGGATCAAAGAAGTCCGTCTACCATTCCGAGTCGATCCTGATACAGCGAAGGCCGTCTTCAAGAATGGGAGACTAGAGCTGGTCGTGAGAAAGCATGGAAAGTTCAATCCTCCTCGACCGAGACTGGATTGGGTGTGAGAGTGACGACAGAAGCAGCGAAAGAACTGGATCAGTGCAGAAACTTCGGTGATGTCTTCGAACTCGTGAAGAAGACAGTAGAACGCTCCTTAGGCCAGAGACGTTCAGGCCTGATGCTGTACCTCGCCGAACTCCCCGAGCAAATAGGAGCTTACCACGCAGTCGGCACAAACGGAATCGTCATGAACAAACTGGCACTTGATGCAGTGACACGGTCAGCGCGAACCCTTCGTCAGATCAACTCCTACGTCTACTCAATCCTACTCCACGAATACATTCACTCGTTGGGCTACGTGGACGAGGCGCAAGCGAGGAAGCTTGTGTTCGAAATCTCCAAAGAGAACCTTGGTGAGGATCATCCAGCGACCGAAATCGCTCACAGAGGCCCAGCAGAGATGTTCCCGGGGATTGGCGAACCCGTCCGCAAGGAGCACTCGCAGAACGTGGAAATAGTCACTGACTTTGACAGATCCACCGACAGCTACATCAAGTAGCCAATAGACAGGACGCTACTGATTCCTCTGGGATCTTTGAGTGCAAGATGCCAAGATTCGTCGTACACAAGCACGCGGCTCGAACGCTTCACTACGACTTGCGTCTGGAACTTGACGGCACGCTCAAGAGTTGGGCGGTCCCGAAGGGTCCACCTGAGACGTCCGGCGTGAAACGTCTGGCGGTAGCTGTCGACGATCATCCGCTTGATTACATCGACTTCGAAGGCACGATACCTGAAGGAGAGTACGGTGCGGGCAAGGTCGAAATCTGGGATAGGGGAACCTTCGACCTCACGAACAATACAGAGACTGCGATTGCCTTAGTGTTTCATGGGAACAGACTCGATGGAGATTACAGACTCATACGAACCAAGGACAAGAACTGGCTGATATTCAAGACCAAGAAATGAGAGAAAGGTAGAATTAGGGAACCCCGGCTCTGTTACGACGCTTGGGGCCGTTGTCTAGCATGGTATGATACCCGGCTCGGGACCATGCATGCGAGAGCCCGGGAGGCCGTGGGTTCAAATCCCACCGGCCCCACCATCCTCAAACGGCATTTGGAGCATGTTTCTTGCTCGTTTCGGGCTGAAGAACTACAATTTTCGCTACTGCGTTTTGCGTGGGAGTCGCATTTCGAGTCAAGTGAGCAGCTCGATCTAGAGTAAGTCAGTGACAGAGAACACGCTCTGATGAAGAAAAGAGCGAGACGAAAAAGTAGAAAACATAACGGGAACAGGGTGTGGACAAAACAAACATACCCAAAACAAAAGGGTCCCGTGGGCACGCATAGCGCGAGGACGAAATCTGGACAATTCAGCAGAAACAACGAGCAGGATGACCCCCACGCGCACTCATGCGGGGTAGACATGATGTGCTCATGAGAAGATTCTTCGACGCTTGTACAAGTAGGCTATGGTGAGAGTGCTCCCTATGAGCTGGACTGGTCCGCCGTAGGTGAGAAAGAATAGGCCGAGTATCTTCCAGAAGAAGGGAGCACCCATGATGGACTGGAAGTCACCTATCAGCCTAGCCAGGTTATACGAACCACCAACCAGGCCAACTGCGCCCATCGCAATCGCTAACCAAAATCCCCAACGCATCATCCTCCATAATCCAACAATCCCGATTGCAATGACCGCTGAGCTGAGCAGGTTGAAGTAGGCGATTCCTGGAGGAATCCTGAGCAAAAGTACGAGGCCGAGATTTCCCAAGCCGACTCCGATCGAAAGTGAAAGGTACGCGATTACTATCTTGACGCCCGTAGGAGGCGATGAACCCGTTTCGCTCCTTAACCCCGTCGTCGCCATCGTTAGCGCCTCGTATCATCTAAAGGTGAGAAGTTGCGCCCCACAGCTTCCACCCACTTCGCCGCCGAGACGAAGAAAAGCCTCAGCATACGTTCGGGCCATCGAACCGCACCATACCATACGCGAGTGATCAGCTTTAGGCGTATCGATCGGAAAGATTGAGGCATCCGACAAAGCCTACACCATTGAGCCTCAACCTATCCAATTCGCAGAAGAATTCAGGATATGAGTGAACCCTGTCATTTGGCAGGTTCTTTCCCGATGCGCCCACCGATTTTCGGACTTTCTGCGGAGATCACGTGGATTTCTGACCTATGCTTTGTCCACCCGGATTTCGTTGGTTCAAAACGTGAAATGTCACCTAACCGGCCCCACCACCGCTTCGAATTGAACCTGCGGATCGGTTTGCAGCCTAGACTGCAATGGTTTCTGGTAGTCCTTCGAAATGCTCGTCTCCAGTCAGGACCTTTGAATCATACACACGCGCTGTGGCAAGAACGATCGCGTCGAATAGGCTCGGCGTTGTTCGTCTTTGCCTTGCGGCTCTTTCTGCGAGTTCAAGGTATGCTTCTCCTGCCTTCATGGCTATCTCGACCCTAACGGGTGTCACGAGTGAGGCTGATGCGATCGTCTCTAGTCTGGACTTGAGTCTGCTGCTGTCGGCTTTCTCTCTCAGGTATTTCCTGGAGATCTCTGCCAAGACTATATCGGGCGTCCTTACTTCGTCGGCCTCTGTTATGATTCGCTTGACGTTCTGTCCTTTTTGACCGCCGAGAAAGAGTTCTACCCAAGCGTAGGAATCCATGACGAGTTTCAGCGGTCCTCGCCTCTGTCTTCCTCGGTGAACGGCTTGATCTTTCCTCTGTCAGCCCCGAGCGTTCCTTGCAGTAGCTGCAACCTGTGTCTCTTGATGAGTGATCTTATTGCATCATCTAGGCTACGAGCGTTGAGCTGTTCGCGGATCTTCTCCAGTTCGCTTAGGGTGGCCTTGGAAACCTTCACGGTAGTGGCCGAGCTCATGTCCGCATCGGGAGATGCGTATGCAGTGATAGAGTATAAAGTATACTATATGCCTAGCTACCATTGCCCAGTCTTCAGGTACTCGTCCATGGCTTTTGCCGCCTTCTTGCCTTGTCCCATCGCTAGGATGACTGTGGCTCCGCCGGTTGCGACATCGCCGCCGGCAAATACTCCCTTCTTCGAAGTCCTGCCGGTCTCATTGTCTATAATCACGACGCCGTCCTTGCCAGTCTTCAGGTCAGGCGTGGTCTTCGGGATCAGCGGGTTGGGGCTTTGCCCGATGGCAAGTACGGCCACATCAATTGGGATCCGGAAGTTCGAATTCTTGATCGGCACGGGTCTGCGTCGGCCCGATGCGTCTGGCTCGCCCAGTTGGTTGCGAATGCATTCGATTTCTTTCACCCAGCCATTACTGTCGCCGTGGAAGGCAATTGGTGTGGTGAGTAGCTCGAAGCGGACGCCCTCCTGTTCGGCGTGGTGGATTTCCTCTGCCCGGGCGGGCATTTCTTCGCGCGATCGGCGATAGACAATGATCGATTCTTCAGCGCCGAGACGTAGTGCGGTCCGCGCCGAGTCCATAGCCACGTTCCCTCCACCGACAGTGGCAACACGCTTGCCGCGAGCGATCGGCGTGTCGTATTCAGGAAAACGATACGCCTTCATCAGGTTGGCTCGAGTCAAATACTCGTTCGCCGAGTATACGCCGTTCAGGTTTTCCCCAGGTATGTTCAGGAACCACGGCAATCCTGCCCCTGTTCCTAGGAAGACAGCGTCGTACTCTTCCAGCAGCTCGTCCACGGTCTCAGCGGCGCCGACGACGAAATCTTTGACCAGCTTGACCCCGAGGCGGCACACGTACTCGACCTCGCGGCGGACGACAGCCTTAGGCAGACGAAACTCCGGAATGCCATAGACAAGTACACCACCCGGCTCATGCAGGGCCTCAAAGATGGTTACGTGGTGACCCTTCCTGACGAGGCCAGCTGCGACAGTGATCCCGGCCGGGCCGGAGCCGACGACTGCCACTTTCTTCCCTGTGGGTGAAGGCAATTCGGGGATAGGGGGCGTGCCTTGGGTGGCTTCCCAATCGGCCGCGAAACGCTCAAGCCGGCCAACTGCTACGGACTCGAAGCGCTTGGAGAGTGCGCATTTTCCTTCGCATTGCTCTTCCTGGGGGCACACGCGTCCACTGACGGCAGGTAGTGCGTTTGTTTCTTTGATGATATTGATGGCTCCGCGGAAGTCTCCTTCAGCCGCCAGTTTCAGGAAGGCGGGGATGTTGATGTTCACAGGGCAGCCGTCAACGCAGAGCGGGCGCGCGCACTCTAGGCAGCGCTTCGCCTCAGCCATCGCTTGCTCAGGCGTGTAGCCGTAGGGGACTTCATCATAGTTCTTGATGCGCTCCGCTGGGGGTTGTTCTGGCATGGGCGTCTTCTTCGGGATTATCTGCTTAGGTTTCTTCGACATCCCGGTTTATCTCTCTCCTGAATCGGTTTCGGGGCCAAGGTACGCCTTCCGCCGCGACAGCAACAGCTTCCAGTCCACTTGGTGGCCGTCAAAGTCAGGCCCGTCCACACAAGCAAACTTGGTCTCACCTGCGACTGAGACTCGACATGCACCGCACATCCCTGTCCCATCGATCATGATCGGATTCAGGCTGACGATCGTCTTGACCGCGAAAGGCCGCGTCGCTTCAGACATCTGATACATCATGAAGGTACAGCCTATGGCGATCACGCGGTCAATGCGCTCGCCCGAGTCCAGCAAGTCCTTGATTGCACTGGGCCCGTCAACACTCTTCCCGATTGAGCGGTCTTTCGTGGAAATCAGAACCTGGTTACTTGCAGATTCCAGCTTGTCAAGCCAGTAGAGTAGAAACTTGCTGCGACCCTCAACAAGAGAAATCACCTTGTTGCCCTTCTCTTTCAAAGCCCTCGCCACTGGGTAGATGCTGCCAATTCCATAGCATCCGCCGACAATGACAACAGTGCCCCAGCGGTCCAGCTCCAGCGGCTTGCCCAATGGCCCCACGAAGGTTGGCAAGATGTCGCCGGTTTTCAGTTTGCCTAGCTTGTAGGTTGATGTGCCAACCTGCATGAACACGCAACTGACTGTGCCCTTTTCTCTGTCCCAGTCTGCTACGGTCAGTGGAATGCGTTCTGCGTACTCGTCGGCTCGAACAATGACAAACTGGCCAGGCTGGATCTTGGACGCGACAACAGGCGCTCGCACCGTGAGTAACTGCAAGTTGGGAGCCAACGGTTCACGCGCGATCACAGTCACCGGACCTGGCTCAACAGGATCCTTTGCGTGACGATCTTCGTTCGGAGATTTGGTCAACGATTCATCGACCATATCTTACGCATCTCCTTGCGGTGAGTGTTCGGTGATCCGTATGGCGCATGCTTTCGTGCTAGGCGCCAAGGTCCGGAACAACGGTGAGCCGGTCACACGGTTGATGCTTGTGAAAGCAGCGCCTTCAGGCGTTGCTCTGCTCGCTTCCACGACGCACTCGGCGCTTCCGTATTGTGATGCAACCTTGACCACGCTTCCGTCGGTTATTCCGAATCGAGTGAGATCTGACGGGCTTAGTTGCAGAACTTCTTCGTTCTTGACTAGGTTCATTCCCTTGACCTGTTCGGTCAGGCAAGCTCCGTGATAGTAGAACAGGTTGCGCTCAGTGATGAGAGCGAGCGGGAATTCGTCGTTTGTGATCCGCGGGATCGTGTCTAGGCTGAATGGCACGAACTTTGGCTTGGACACCGGCTCGAAACGACGTAGTGCACCGCTGACATCGAGCGTTTCGTAGTTTACCTTTCGATAGGCCGGCACGAGGGATGCGATTTCGTTCATTACGTCTGCTGCTGATTGGTAGTTCCAGTCACCAGCTCCCATGAGGTTGGCAAGGTCGCGGGCGATCATCCATCCTGGACGCGGAAGTCCCACGGGTGGGATTGCCTGACGTAGGCGTTGAACGCGACCTTCTAGGTTGGTTAGGGTACCATCCATCTCGACGAAAGTGGTAGCAGGAAGCACGACGTGGGCGTACTTCAGATTCTCAGTGGGCACGATATCCTGCACCACGACGAATTCTAGGTTTGCAAGTTCCTTCAGGGGCGGGATTTCTCCGGCCAAGTAGAGAGCCCTGATCTCTTTCTTGCGAACTCCGGCGAGGATGTCCTCGAAGCTTCGGCCTGCTGTCGCGTTGAGTGAGGTTTTCCATCCAGCCTCGAAGACTTTCCGGGTTTCAGGGCTTGACAAGGGGCGGTAGCCCGGCAGCAGGGTCGGGTGCACACCCATGTCGTAGGCACCGACGAAGTTTCCTTCACCCGGCACACTGATGATTCTGAGATCACCAACTACGAAAGCCAAGTCGTTGATTGCTTTGATGACGTCCAACGCGGTTGGGTAGTGAGTCACACCCGAACCGTAGATTACGATAGCAGGTGTGTGCTGCACCAGCGTCTGCGACGCTGCGATAATGGCGTCCTTCTTGACGCCGGTTATCGCCTCAACCTTGGCCAGGTCTAGGTGAGCCAATTCCGGAGAACGCAAAGTGCGTTGTTTGTCGGCCAAGATTTTGATCATCCCGGCCAAGAGGACGTGGTCTGTGCCGATCTTCGGTTGCAACCACGTGCCTGAACGCTTTGCCATGTTGGTCTCGCGCGTGTCTACTGTGATCAGGTGTGCGCCTTTGTTCAGAGCGTGGCGGATCTCGACTCCTATGATGGGGTGAGAATCGAACACGTTTGTGCCGATCGCTAGGATGCATGCGGCACTACGGATGTCCCGGATAGCTGGACCGCCGATTGTCCTGAGGGTCTCCACAAGTTCTTCTGCATCATCATATGTGGGGAAGCCTGCTGAAAGCGCCACGTTGTTGCTATGCATCACGACCCGCGCGAACTTCTGCAGAGCATAACTCTCTTCGTTAGTTGATGTTGCCGAGCCTATGATGGCGAACCCGTCGCCTTGGAATTTCTTGAGCCCTTGTGCCACAGCCTCAAGTGCCTCATCCCATGAGGCCTCCACCAAGCGACCATTCCGCCTCACCAAGGGCGTCTTGAGGCGGGAAAGACTGTGCACAATGTCCACCACCCCAAAACGGCCACGTACACAGAGCTGGCCGTCGTTTGTCGGGCCATCATCGCGGCCCACAGTACGGATAACTCGGCCGTTCTTCACTTGGACATTCACTGCGCAGCCCACGGAACAATACGGGCACACACTGGGGACAGTGGCAGTTGGAACGCCCTCCCACTTGCCGCGCTTATCGGCTAGAGCTCCAGTTGGACAGACATCCACACACGCCCCGCAGAATTGACAATCTACTTCAAGGTGTGAACGGCCAAATGCTGTTCCAACAAGGGCTTGACTTCCTCGGTAGGTGAAGGCCAAGACGCCTGCGTGTCGCACATCTTGGCAGACACGCACACAGCGACCACAGAGGATGCACAGATTGTAATCGCGATCGAAGAACGGGTCGTCCTGCTCGACCGGCAATCCTCGATAGCTGACAGGATAAGGGATATCGCGCAGTCCCAAATGCTCTACCAGTTCTTGGATATCGCACTGGCCATTCATCGGACAGTACTGACATCCTGTGGTCACAGCCGCCTTGCGGACTGTACTCTGGAAGTCATCACAGTCGCTCCGTCGCCCACAAACCAAGCAAGTGTACGGGTGCTCGGACAGGATGAGAGAGAGGATCTCCCGACGCATGTTCTGCAGAGTTTCCGTATCCGTGCGCACAATCATGCCATCGGAGACGGGGACCGTGCACGCGGTGGAGAAGCCACGCATCTTCTCGATTTCAACAACACATAGGCGGCATGCGCCGGCGGGTGTAAGCTTGGGATGGTGGCACAAGGTTGGAATGTAGATGCCGTTGGCCTTGGCGGCTTCAAGGACCGTCATTCCTGCTTCAGCTTTGACAGGGATTCCATTGATCGTCAGTGAGACAACCATTTTCTCGCTCTCCCTGCCCACCTCAATGGACGATTATGGCGTTGTAGTTGCAGCTGTCGTAGCAGGCCCCACAGCGGATGCATGTTTTGGGATCGATCGTATGCTTCCGCTTCGGTTCCCCGGTGATGGCGTTGCTGGGACACACTCGAGAGCACAGAGTGCATCCATTGCAAGCATCAGTAATCTCGTATGTGATCAGTGCAGGGCAGACAGCTGCCGGGCAACGGCGTTCACTGATGTGGGCCATGTACTCATCGTGGAAATAGCGCACTGTAGTCAGAACTGGATTGGGTGCCGTCTGACCGAGTCCACATAGTGATCCGGATTTCACTGTTTGGGCAAGCTTCTCGAGCCGCGCAATATCCTCTGGCTCGCCTTGACCGGCCTTGATGCGTTCAAGGATCTCCAGCATGCGCTTCGTCCCAACACGGCAGGGTGGGCACTTACCGCAGGATTCCTTCTGAGTGAAGGAAAGGAAGTAGTGAGCAACATCTACCATGCACGTGTTCTCGTCCATCACGATCATTCCGCCGGAGCCCATGATGCTACCGGCCGCGGTCAACGACTCGTAATCTACTGGCGTGTCGAGCATGCTGGCGGGGATACAACCGCCCGATGGTCCACCCGTCTGGACGGCTTTGATCTGCTTGTCATTGAGGATCCCGCCGCCGATGTCAAATACGATCTGCCGTAGTGTCGTGCCTAACGGGACTTCGATCAGGCCTGTGTTCTTCACTTTGCCAGCAAGGGCGAAGGTCTTGGTACCTTTGCTGCGATCGGTGCCGTACTGAGCATACTGCTCGGCCCCTATCCGCATGATCAGTGGGACAGTGGATAGTGTCTCGACGTTGTTGATTACTGTGGGCTTGCCCCAGAGGCCCGAGGTGGCTGGGAAAGGAGGCCTCGGCCGCGGCATTCCGCGCCTGCCTTCGATAGAGGCCATGAGAGCCGTCTCTTCACCGCAGACAAAGGCACCAGCTCCCTCTCTGATCTTGATGTCGAAGTCAAAGCCGGAGCCTAGGATCTTCTTACCCAGCAAGCCGGCTTCTCGCAGCTGCTCGATAGCGAACTTCAAGCGTTCCACTGCGAGCGGGTACTCGGCCCGTATGTAGACGTAACCTTCGCGGGCACCCAATGCATAACCGCCAATCAACAAGCCCTCAAGCACAACGTGGGGATCGCCTTCGATGAGCGACCGATTCATGAACGCGCCAGGATCCCCTTCGTCTCCATTACAAATCAGATACTTGACATCGCCAGGTTGGTCACGACAAATCTGCCACTTCGTACCGGTGGGAAAACCGGCCCCACCACGGCCACGGAGTCCTGCTTTCTTGACCTCATCAATCACTTGCTGCGGGGTTCGGGTCAATGCCTTCTCGAAACCTTCGTAGCCGCCGCGGGCGAGGTAATGGTTGAAGTTGGTTGGATCAATGATGCCGCAATTGCGGAGGATGCTACGGGGTTTCGTCCCAAGCATCGGATGCGAGGAAAGGGGAGGAATTCCGGCGAATGATTCGTTGCCGAATGTACCGATGGCCAAGTCAGCACAGGGGTCCTCTCCGAGGAGCCACTTCTCGGCTAGACGAGCGACCGCCGTAGTGTTTACGTTGCCATAGAGTATCGTAGGTTGTCCCTGCTTGCCGATGGCAACCACTGGTTCGATGTAGCATACGCCTATGCAACCGACCTGGGTGATCGCCATGTCCAAGCCGTGTTTCTTCTGCTGCTCCTGGAAGGCGTCGATGGTGTCAAGGGCACCGGCTGCTTTGCCGCAGGTAGCGGCACCGATGAGTACGCGCGGCCGGCTCTGCTGCTCAAATTCTTGCCATCCGGCAAGCGCTCGCTTTCTCATTTCTGCAAGCGTCTTCATGACTAAGCCTCGTACTTCTTGAGCAGTCTCTGTGCCTTCGGTGAGCTCATTCGCCCGTGAACGTCCTTGTCCATCACAGCTACTGGAGCGAGAGCACAACATCCGAAACAGGCTACTTGTTCCAGACTGAACAGTCCATCAGGGGTAGTCTCGCCCGCCTTGATCTTGAGTTCGCGTTCCACTCCCTCTAGGATGCGCTCACTGCCTCGTACGTGGCACGCTGTTCCACGGCATACCTTGATGGTGTGTTTGCCCGGCTTTGTGAACCGGAAGTGGGCGTAGAATGAGGCGACGCCAAAGATCTCTCCGGGAGAAACTCCGGTGAATGCGCCGATCTCGTCGAGTGCGTCAGGTGAAACGTAACCGTGGGACTCTTGTACCTCCTGAAGGATCGGGATCAAGAATCCGCGATCACCTTTGGGGTACTTGTCCAGAATCTCGGTTAGGGTCACAGCATCACCTTTCGGGCAGCGAGTCATTTCGACTATATTCGAACGTTGCCTGCGGTTCTCGTCAACTACTATATTTACTCTGAGCAACGGAGGTATTTACCGTAAGGACTTTGGAATATGCTGTCAGCGCGCCTTAGCGAACATGCGAAGCTGCTTGACGGTTCCGAGGTAGGTCCCGTCCAAGAGCTGAACTTCTGCTTCATTCATGTTCACGACTCCTCCTCTGAGTAGAGGCCCAAAGGTATCGGTCTTCGTTCGCCTTGCTCCGGAACGTTCTCTCACGTTGATTGGCCGGCCACCTAGGAAATCATTGAATGGCGGAACGAAGAGGCAACGCGAGACTCTCAGCTCGACATTGTATCGTTCTTTGATCCTACTCTCAACGTCTTTGATTCTCCGGCGTTTCGAGTCTCTCAGAATCGCGCGTGCCAATTTCACGCCGTCACACGGTGCACGCACCCAGACGGGCCTCGTGATCCTGTAGCCTAGAGCGTCTGTGAATAACACAACCGGGTGCAAGTGGCCCTGAATCAGAGATTCGCATCTGAGAAGTTCTGGGGCAGGCCACGCGTGCCCGTGGAAGAGACCATACTTTCCCCACAGCGCGATCCCGCTCGGTGGAAGGATTTTGACTTGAGAGGGAGTCAGCGGCTCTATGTTCCCGTCGTGGTTGCCTTGGATGATCTGAATGTCGGACACGAGTGGGCTGATCTTCTCGAAGAACTCAGGCACATCCTTCCACTCTTCCATCTCCGCTCCAACAACCGTATGCTTCACATCACCCAGAAACACAATCCTAGTTGGGGTCGATTTCCCGATTATCTCAACCAGACGATCTGCTAGCTTCGACGTCTGTGAAGGAACATGGATGCCCTGCTGTGCGAGAGTGATCTCCCAACCGATGTGCAAATCACCGACGACGAGAACACGCTCACCTTCACCCTGAAGCAGCAGAGAGGGAGAAGAATCCACAGGCTCTAAACTGTAACCAACCAAACTACGCCGGCCTCTCTGTCCGCTTCAAATCTCTCTTAACGCTCTACTCTTTCAACATATGCTTAATCAAACACTTGAAGCTCTGATGAACTAACCTGCTTGGCCGGGTTGGCTATGTCACAGGCATACAACAAAGAGCTGGAAGTAATCCAGGCCGTATGCCAAGACATCGTGTCTTCCCGCAAGCTTACGGAATCTCAGAAAACCAAACTCGCGGAACGGTTCGGTGACCGATTCAAGAACGCTCTAGAGCTCGTTGACAAGCGGAAGGTGAAGAGGTTCAGATTCAAACCAAGCGGGCGCATCGTCTGGGCAGTGAAAGGCAGAAAGGAAGTCTACCAAGTCATCCCGGAGACGAACTTCTGCAACTGCAACGACTACTACTTTCGAGTCATGGACGGCAAGCGAGCACTCTGCTATCACATAATTGCGCAGAAGATCGCGTCGGCGTTGGGAAGATTCGAAACCAGCGACCTCCGCGATACACAATACGCCAAGATCACACAGCAGTGGAGAACCCGATCCGAGTCTGCGCCTTGACATGGCCTGATGAGATTACGAATTGTTTAAATCAGGATCTTCGACCTACGCAGGCAGGACAGGCGTACACCATTGACCGCTGACGAATTCTACACTCTCCTACAGATCGGCATCATAGTTGCCGCATTCATAGCGCTCGTTCTGACCTTCGTGTATCTTGCCTACGAGAAGAGCTGAGTTCAGCGGTCAGCCACCGGTGGCAAGGCGCATTCTTGATTCTGGTTTGCCTAACGATTGAGGATCTACGAAACCGATAAACCAAAGACAATGATTCGCAGACCGGACTCGGAGACGATACAGCGCCCAGACGAGCAACGCTACAGTCTCGATCATTCAGCTAAGTTGAGTTGGAGAGGTCACACTTGCATGATGATGCGTTCGCACTGCTCCAGAAGCCTCTACGAGCGCAGGTGGAGAAACTTGACATAGCTGAAGCCAGCGACATCCAAAAACTCGCGATCCCACCGATCCTTGAAGGCAAGAATGCGCTCCTCATCGCTCCGACCGGAACAGGGAAGACGCTTGCCGCTGTTCTTCCGGTCTTTGATCTCTTTGTCGGGGCGAGAAGCAGAGATGAGACGCATGGCATATCGATACTCTACGTCACGCCTCTTCGTGCACTCAACAGAGACATCCTACGTCGACTCTCTGAGCTGGGTTCAGAGCTCGGAATCAAAGTCCAAGTCAGACACGGAGATACCGCGACTGCTACTCGAACCCTCCAAGCAAGATCTCCCCCCGACATGCTCATCACGACACCTGAGACTCTCCAAGCGATCCTACCCGGCAAGCGCATGCGCCAGCACCTTAGAAACGTCAAATGGGTCGTCGTGGACGAAATACACGAATTGGCAACGGACAAACGTGGAGTTCAACTTGCGCTTGGCCTCGAGCGTCTGCGGAACCTCACGAGCCGGGACTTTCAGAGGATTGGACTCTCCGCGACCGTCGGAGACGAGAGTAGAATCGCCAAATTCCTTGCAGGCTCCAACAGAGACGCCGTCATTGTGAAGTCGAAGGAAGGCAGAGGATTCGAAGTCCAAGTTGACTATGTTTCGCCGACGCCGTCGGATCGAGAACAGAGTGAGAAGTTCAGTGTTCCACCATCATCGATCGGCCGGGCAAGACGCATCGCACAACTGGTCCACGAGAAGAACTCTGTCCTCGTGTTTACCAATACACGTGAGCATGCCGAGGCGGTTGGCTCTCAACTCAAAGCTCTAGACTCGCATGCTCCGATCCGCGTCCACCATGGATCCCTCTCGAAGGAGATTCGGGAGGAAGTTGAACGCGAGTTCCAGGCCGGTAAGCTCAAGGCGGTTGTTTGTACATCATCCCTTGAGCTAGGGATCGATGTCGGATCTGTCGACTTCATCATCCAATACATGTCGCCACGTCAAGCATCTCGACTGATTCAGAGAATAGGCAGAAGCGAACACAGGCTCCGCGGTGTTGCGAAGGGTCTCATCGTAGGCGCGTCGGTGGATGACATACTCGAGTCAGCCGTGATCGCTCAGAACGCCAAGAACGAGCAACTGGAACCAACAATCATTCACGAGAACGCCCTCGATGTCTTGGCACATCAGATAGTTGGCATTGTTCTGGACCTTCGCAGGCTCACAGTCGGAGAAGCGTTTGAGACCGTCAAACGTGCGTATCCGTATCGTGATCTGACGCCTGAAGGATTCATGTCTGTCGTGAAGCAGCTCGGAACTGGCAGAGTAATCACAGTTCAGGAGGATGTGCTTAGGCCACGGTCTCCGAACACGTTCAGGTACTACTTCCAGAACCTCTCGATGATACCGGACATGAAGAGGTACAACGTGTTCGATTTCTTCCGCAAACGCAGGATCGGCACACTTGATCAGGACTTCGTTGCTCGCAAATGCAAATCAGGAACAGAACTGATCATGTACGGTCAGACGTGGAAGGTGATAGTGGTCAATGAAGATCGACTATCGGTTGAAGTCGAACCAACAGCACCCACTCTGAATGCGATCCCGAGCTGGGAAGGCGAAATCATACCCGTCACCTACGAAGTTGCCAACGAGGTAGGACGACTACGAGGCATAATCTCCTCAGAACTCGATGACCCCGCAAGGATCGCTCAGCTCACGAACGGTCTACACGTGACCAATGAAGCCATGCAGAAGGCTGTTGAATCAATACGAACTCAAATGGAGAACTATCCGGTTCCGACCGACACTGGCGTGGTCATTGAGAAGTTCGAGAACTGCATCATCCTACATGCATGCCTCGGAACTCTAGCGAATGAGACACTGTCGCTCGCTTTGACCTCATTGTTGAGCGCACGACTCGGCGTAAGTGTATTCGCACAAACTGATTCCTACAGAATCGCATTCATCTCCCCGTTCAAGATAGAATCAAGACTCGTGGAGAAGGAACTACGCCAACTGACTCCTGACGAACTCGAGGAAATTGTCGGCAACGCGCTGGAGAACTCTAATACGTTTGCGTGGAGGCACTGGCATGTCGCGAAAAGATTCGGTGCCGTCGAACGAACCGCCGAATACAAGGCGGGCAGGGCGAGACTTCTAGTCAAGGTCTTCAAGGGCACTCCGATTGAGGAAGAAACGAAGAGAGAGGTCTTTCTCGAGAAACTCGACTTCGAGCACGCGAAACAATTCATCAAACACATCATAGACGGCACGATTTCGCTTCAGACAGTAGAGGCTGCGGAGGCAACTTGTTCCCTGCTCGCGTTACCGATCGTAGACAAGATCATCCCACATGACCTTCTTCGTCCAGCAATCCCAAGCAAATCCCTAACCCAGATCATCAGGGAGAGGTTACTTGCAAGCCGTGTTCGACTTGTTTGTCTCTACAAGGGCGATTGGGATGGGATCAGAGTTGTCGGCCAACTCCCAGAAGTCATCAAGTGCCCAAGCTGCAAGTCTACATTGATCGCTGCAACATACCTAGGCGATGACGGCCTTGCAAAGATCGTGAAACGTAGAGCTCGTCACCAGAAAGTGTCTGATGAGGAAGAGCAATCATACAAGCGGGCTTGGCTGAGCGCGAGCCTGATGCAGACAAACGGGAAAAAGGCCGCAATTGTAATGAGTGGAAGGGGAGTCGGACCGACCACCGCGGTACGAGTGCTAAGGAAGCTGCATCGTACGGAAGAAGACTTCTACGTTGACATACTGAAGGCGGAACGCGAATACGCCAGGACGAGACTTTTCTGGGACTAGAACTACTGAGGATCTAGCTCAAAGAGTTGCCCGCCAACGAGTTCTCGGGCAACGAGCTGCCCGACTCAACGTGACCACAAGCGTAGCATCGCCAAGTACCTGGGACATCTTCGTGCATATCCGCTAGGCCGCAGGACGGACAGATCATCAATCTTCACTTCGCAGCAGCAAAGCCCGCTTGTTGGATGTACGACGTCGCCTCTAGCGCCTCAAAAGTCTATGCATGACACATCCATGAAGGTGCACATGACCGCGAGGGTCAACGAGCACACACCAATTAGGCATTAGTATATCCTGATCTCTGAAGGAGTCAGCGGGATCTGCATTCGATGTCTGAGCAAAGAGTGGCACCGTACGGCTCGTGGAAGTCTCCGATCACGTCGGAATTGGCGGGCTCTGCTGCACAGCTTACCGAAGTCGCGGTTCATGGAGATGAGACCTACTGGAGAGAACTCCGCCCGGAGGAGCAGGGACGTTTCACGATCATGAAACGCGTAACTGATGGGCGAGTAGTGGAGGTAACGCCGTCTCCGTTCAATGCTCGCACGCTGGTACACGAATACGGAGGCGGCAGCTACGTCGTTGCTGATGACACGATTTACTTCTCAAACTTCTCCGATCAGCGCCTCTACAGGCTTGATCGCGGTACCCAACCTCGACCGATCACTCCAGAGGCTAACATGCGATATGCAGATGGCATCGTGGATTCGCGTCGGCATCGGATGATCTGTGCCAGAGAGGATCATAGCCATACTGAGCGCGAGGCAGTAAACACTCTAGTAAGCCTCGATCTTGACGGGAAAGACAGCGGTCAAGTGCTCGTTTCTGGAAATGACTTCTACTCTTCACCACGTCTGAACCCTGAAAGGTCGCGCCTCGCATGGCTCACATGGAACCACCCCAACATGCCCTGGGATGGAAACGAGCTCTGGGTCGGCGAACTGAAAACTGATGGAACTCTAGGCCGGACCGAGCGAGTTGCCGGCGGCCCTGAGGAATCCATCGTACAGCCGGAATGGTTCCCCGACGGAATTCTCTACTTCGTCTCGGACCGGACGGGTTGGTGGAACCTCTATCGATGGCGCGAAGGTCGAGTTGAACCATTGCACGAGATGAAGGCCGAGTTTGGAAGGCCACACTGGACGTTCGGAATGTCCTCCTACGCTTTTGAGTCCGCAGGGCAAATCATTTGTGCCTACACAACCGGAGGAACATGGGATCTAGCAGAAATCGACACAGCAAGTCTCAAGTTCAAACCGATCGAGAGCCCCTACACTGACATAACGTATGTTCGAGCTGCATCCGGGCGCGCAGTCTTTGTGGCGGGCTCACCAACCGAACCCGACTCTATAGTCCAATTCGACCCTGCAACACGGCGATTCAGCATTGTATATCGCTCTCGATCTGTGACAATCGATCCAAGATATGTGTCAACCCCACAGGCGATCGAGTTCCCAACCTCAAACTCCCTGACAGCACACGCCTTCTTCTACGAGCCAAAGAACCCGGCGTTCACTGCTCCACGCGGTGAACTTCCGCCCTTGATAGTCATCTCTCATGGTGGTCCCACTTCAGCGGCCAAGGCAACGCTCAATGTGGTAATTCAGTTCTGGACAACCAGAGGCTTCGCAGTAGTTGACGTAGACTATGGTGGTAGCACTGGTTACGGCCGCGATTACTGGTGCCGGTTGTATGGGCAATGGGGTGTGGTTGATGTTGACGACTGCGTGAACGCCGCACTCTACCTGGTCAAAGGTGCAAAGGTTGATGGCAACCGACTTGCGATTCGAGGAGGTAGCGCTGGCGGATACACGACGTTATGCGCTCTCACATTCAGAAACGTTTTCAAAACAGGTGCGAGCTACTACGGCATAAGCGACATAGAAGTCTTCGACACGGAGACTCACAAGTTCGAATCACGCTATGACATCAAGCTCATAGGTCCTTACCCGGAGCGACGCGACCTGTACAGGGAACGGTCGCCTATCCACTTCACGGATCGTATCTCTTGCCCGATGATTCTGTTCCAGGGACTCGAGGACAAGATTGTCCCACCACACCAAGCAGAGCTAATGGTGCAAGCGTTGCGCGCGAAAGGCTTGCCCTACGCATATGTGGCATTCGAGGGCGAACAGCATGGTTTCCGACGCAAAGAGAACATCAAACGTGCATTGGAGGCGGAGTTGTACTTCTATTCAAAGATCCTCGGCTTCGAGTTAGCGGATCATGTGGAACCCGTCAAAATCGAAAACCTGAAGAGATGAGCCAAAACCACGCGTAACAGTCGTGCATAGCAGGCTCGTACGCAACTCATTTCCAAGCCTCAGAGCATACAAAACCGGGTCTTAAAGCGGCGTCTTGGTTCCAGGATTCAGCAGGTTCTTCGGGTCAAAGACCCGCTTTATCGACTTCATCAGCTGGATCTCTTTGTCCGTGAGCGACGCTTGTAGCTTTTCTGTTCTGATCTTTCCTATGCCGTGCTCTCCAGTTATGACTCCTCCGGCTTCGATGGCAATTCGATATATTTCATCTCTCAGCGCTTCTGCGTACCCTGGCATGCCGCTCCGTCTCTTCATTATGTGCACGTGTAGATTGCCATCGCCTGCGTGCCCAAAGACAGGCAACAAGATGTTTTCTCTTGTCGCGATCTCCGTTATGGAGTCTATCACTCTCGCCAGTTCAGAGATGGGCACTGCCACGTCGAGGATGTCCACTGTTTCGCTCTTCAAGGCGGAGAATATGTTGCTTCTTATTCTCAGAATTCTGTCTTGATCTCTCTTTGATTCCGCGTAGAATGGTTCGAGGGCGCCGTTCTGTCGACATATCTCAGCGATCTTCGCACTTTCTGAAAGAGCCTGATCTCTGCTCGGCTCAGCTACTATCACGATCAGGAAGCAATTTCCTATGTTGACAGGCCAGTTCTCACCAAGATGTTTTGCGGTCATCTCCATGAGATCTCTTTCAACGAACTCTATAGCGAGCGGGGTGCTCGCATCTTGGAGAATCTTAGGGACACTCGATATTGCGTCATGTCGGTTATCGTAAGGTAGAATGATGGTTGCCGTTGCTTCAGATCTTGGATACAGCTGCAAGATTACTTTGGTTATCACAGCCAGCGTTCCTTCGCTCCCGGTCATCAGATGCATGAAGGCGTAGCCCACGTTGTTCTTGTGTAACCTTCCTCCTAGGCTCAGTATCTCCCCTGTAGGGAGCACGACTTCCAGTCCTCTCACGTGATTCCTCATGACTCCGTACCTCACCGCTCTTGATCCTCCCGCGTTTGTGGCGACCAGTCCGCCAAGCTGAGCATTCTCATCGCCAGGATGCGGCGGGAAGAAGAGAGCGAACTCGTTGGCGGCTTCCAAGAGCCTCCCAAAAGTCACTCCTGCTTCGGCGACGGCCATCATGTTCTTCTTGTCAATCTCGACTCTGTTCATCCGTTCCATGGAAAGGACTATTCCATTTTGTGTCGGGATTGCTCCGGCTACAAGCCCTGTCCCGCCCCCTCTGGGGAAAACTGGAATGCCATGTTTGTTGGCGAGCTGTAGTACTGCTGAAACTTGCTGAGCATTGGCGGGCCTCACCAAGACGAGATCTATCGCCGGCTCAGGCCTGACTGGGGCAGGTGTCTCATCGATCAGATAATTCTGCATCTGGTCTCTGTTGGTTACGACGTGAGCCTTGTCGACAATTCTTTCCAGATCGTCTATTATGCGTCTGTCCACACTACCACCCAGCCTGACACAACTCTTCCTTTGGTCTATCATGCTCCGTGGAAGTGTTAAATTGATTCCCGGTTCGAGACTCGCAACGACGATAGAAATCTTGGAGCGCAAGACCTAGAAACGAGATACCTATTGGTGAAACATCCCGTTCCCTTTTGCCGCAGTGAGAAGAAAGGGAATCCAGACTAAGGTTACGCGGCATCTTGAGAGCTACATGCTGCAGAAACGGAACCATTACGGCTCATGTGAGAACCTTGTAGACGAGGTCTCCTTCTCTGACCTTGTCTGTAGTCTTGAGCCCTATTGATTGTCCAGCGCCTGCGCTTTGCACATTCGCATGCTCAATCTGCATACTGTCGACCTTCTGCCGGAAGTCTGATGTCATGCCTTTGATGCGTATAGTGTCTCCGACGGCTATCTTGGCGGTCAGATCGATCACTGCAACGCCGATCTTGCTGTAGTAGTGCCCTATGGATCCAATCTGTTCCATATGCTCCTCAGTCAAGGACCGAAACACACTCTAGCTACTGATTGTAGCAGGTTGCCCAAAAAACCATCGCTGATGGGCGGGGAGATCCAGACATGTCACATCATTGGGGATACGTAGCAGTACTCTTCTCCGCACTCCTGTTCGGAATCGGCACCACCATCAACAAGATGCTTCTTGAGTCCGCATCACCCCTTCTGATCGCATCAGTCACCTATCTCGCTGGGGGCCTTCTCTTGGCAGGCTCGAGCCTCCTACCTGCAAAGTCGGTTTCTCTGCTTAAGCTACCCACAAGAGAGAAAACGGGATTCGTGGGTAGAGACCTCGTCCTCGTTCTCATGGTCATTCTCTTTGGTGCGGTCCTTGCGCCGACAGCCTATCTTACGGGGTTGAACAATACATCTGCGGTAAGCGCAGCTCTTCTCGGTAATACGGAGACCCTCTTCACAATCGGAATCGCTTTCATCTTTCTTGGTGAGAGGGGCAGGCTGAAAGACTACGTAGCGATGGTGCTTCTTGTGATCGGCGCTGTCGTGCTAACGACGAACCTCAATCTCTACCAGTTCACGTCTACGGGATCCTTGTTTGGGAATCTTCTCGTGCTGGCCAGTTGTCTCTTCTGGGGAATCGATAACAATGTCTCTCGGCTTCTCGCCGTCAAGAGAAGTCTTCTCCAAGTGGGCTCGCTGAAAGGAATCCTTGGTGGTGGCCTCCTACTAGTGGTCACAATATTCCTAGGTTTGCAGGTCGTCGCAAGTCCGGTCTCGATCCTGTACATTGTGATCGTTGGGATCTTCACTGTGGGCTTATCGTTGCTTCTCTTTTTGTTCTCCCTCCAAGAGATTGGAGCGATGAGGACTGGAGTGATGTTCTCAACGGCATCTCTTTTCGGAGCTGCCTCTGCCTTCCTGATACTTCGTGAACCTATCAGCGTCGTGCAGGCTCTTGCGGGTCTCGTGATGCTCTTCGCTATCTATGTGCTCTCGATTCCAGCGAAGAAACAGGCGGATGCGTAGGCGCAGTCGCAGAGTTAGGGAATTCTATCTTCTCACGATTGCTTCTGCTACTATGAAGAGCCCGATCAAGATTATGATCAGCGGCAGTATGTCCACTTTCAATCCGAGGTATCGCGCTAACCCGATGATCAACGCAAGTATGCCTATTCCGAGACTGAATTTGCCCATGCGGGCGCCGATGGCCTTTCGGGCAACGTTCAACCCGATCAGTATGAGACCGACACCGATCGCAATGATTGTTCCCGTGTCTATGCGGTAGATTTCACCGTAGAGCCAAGCGCCTCCCACAAGAATGAAGAACAGACCCCAAGCGACAGTCGTCAGATTCCTACCACTTGCAGCCATCGATCTCACACCGCTTTTTGCCTACCATAACGTTCGATTATAAGCATTGAGACGATACTAGACCGAGAAGTATTCAACGCGGTCGACATGGAGCAAAGACACGCTGGAGCGACAACTTGCATGATGGAGGACATGATTGCAAAGATCTTGGCCCAGCGGAAGGACTTGACACGCGAGCAGGTTGAGAGTCTCATAGCGGAGAAGAAGCACGAAGCCCAAGACCTGCTCTCAGACGAAGGAGCGGCGAGACTCGTTGCAGAGGAACTGCTGGTCGAGACGGAACCTGTCGCTGTTCCGAGCATGATGATTCGGGACCTCGTGGCTGGCCTCAACAATGTAACACTGACCGGTAAGATCTCGTCATGGGAGCCGCCGAAGGACTTTGTCCGCCAAGACGGCACAACGGGTCGTATTGTCAGGATCGTACTCGCAGATGAAACGGGAAAGATCGGATGCGCCATCTGGGATGACAAGGTAGATTCTATTCCCAAGGACAGCGACCTGACTGGGAAATCAGTGTCAATCAGACATGCCTACACACGTGCCGGTCTATCAGGAGAAGTTGAACTCAGCGCAGGCGAGCGAAGCGAAATCACGATCACACCTGAACCCGGAACCGTCGATGTCGCCACGATCACACCGATACGAGACATAAAGGAGCCAGTCATCGAACTCAACGTTTTCGGCATCATACATTCTAAACCGAGATTCTACGAATTCGACAGGAACGGGCAAAAGGGAAGCGTAATCAGAACCGTACTCGCGGACAGCACAGGCTCCATACCACTCGTTGCCTGGAATGATAAGGCAGAGGAACTGCGAAATCTCAAACGAGGCGACCTCGTGACATTACAATGGAGCAGACTGCGCCGAGACAACCTAGGACGCCTTGAGATACATCTTGAGAACAGATCCAAGGTGACTCTACTCGAGAAACCACCTGAGGGATTCGAGCTCCCCGAAATAAAGGTCCATAAAATCTCGGAACTCAAGTCCAACCTACCAACAGCGAACATCGTAGCACGTGTTGTTGGATTGAGCGAGACGCAAAAGGTGCAACGAAAGAGCGGAGAGAAGGTTTCGATCTCGCGACTGCTTGTTGGCGATGAAACGGGAATAGTCTCAGTTTCCCTGTGGGATGATAAAGCCGAGCTCTCATCCCAGCTCAAGATAGGCGACATTCTTCAGATCGAAGATGCAGTACCGGCCCTGCGGCTCGGCCAGATTTCGCTAAACGTGGGTAGAACTGCCTCTCTTCAGAAAGTTGAAGAAACAAGCGAGCCAGTTGATGTCAAGATCACCAAGATCACTGAGGCTGGCTCCGATTCTGAACTCCTCGCTTTAGAAGGAGAAATCGTCGGCCAGCCCGAGATGAGAGAAGTGACTACCGCCAAGGGCGAGAAGATACAGGTAACATCAACACGGATTCGCGACGCAACAGGCGAAGCGAGGGTCTCATTTTGGAGATCGCATGCAACGGAAGCAGGCAGACTCCAACCCGGCACCAAAGTCAGGGCCTATGGACTATTGCCGAGACCTGGCCTCACAGGTGACACTGAGTTCAACACGGTCCAAGCATCGAAGATTGAAGTGCTAGGCCGTGCAAGAAGCGATCGTCCTTCTTCCGATGAGATACGGCAATTCATCACCTTGAAGGAAAACGAGCAGGTGTGGGTTAGCGCCATTATCTTGGACGCAGCGGAAGACGCTACCTTAGCTTCTGTGTGTGCCCAGTGTGAGCAGCCGCTTGCTCCCTCTGATGATCACTTAGCATGTCCAAATCACGGCGCACAGACCGAAGCAACTTGGCTCCTCACGTTGCACATGCGACTTGATGATGGAACCGACACGATCATAGCGAGAGTGCAGACCAAGGACCCGCAGAGCCTGATTGGCAAAAGCGTGATTTCTGCTCAGAAAGAGATATTAGCGAAAAAGACGAGTACGGTAGCCCTACCCATCGACGCAACGGGGAAGCTTGCTGGAATGAGGATAGAAGCTTACGCCGTCACAAGGTGCGATCCTCAGACGGGAAAGCTCGTCCTACACACCGAGAAAGTGCTTCTGCAAGAGTGAGAATCGTACTCCGAAGGAGTTTTCGAATCGAATCCCTCTGATCTCAATGAAATAGGCTATTTTGGATTGACTGACCCTTGATGGCAATGAAGATTGGCCAAGACATTTTCGACTACATAAACACCTTACGGAATCCGAGCAACAAGCAGACCATGAAGCGGAGAGTCCAGGAATATCAACCTAAGCAGGACATAGTCGACAAGTTCTCCTCCCTCAACTCACGTTTCTTCATCGTGGTCTTTTCCGCTGAGTGGAATGCAGAATGCCGAGCCCATATTCCGAACCTAGCGAAACTCATGATTCAGGCAAGCAACAAGAACGTCTCCCTCAAGGTCGTGGATTTCGACGAGAACCGGGACATGGCAGAAGAGATGCGTGTTCTGAGAATGCCCACCGTAATAGTCCATGACAGGTCATGGAAGGAGATCGGACGCTTCGTTGAGAAACCTCAGCACGGAGCAACTCTGGAAGAGGAACTGTGGGACATCATCAGCAAGTCCCCTGACGCCGCATAGCGACGGCTGTCATCTGTAGCATGCCCGAACGGCGAGCTAGCTGTTTCGAGTATGCTTGAGAAGTGCGACCCCTCCTTGGGTGTATTACACCTCTTTTTGGGTGTATGACACTTCGCCTGACGAAAAACACGTCAGGCTCGGTTCTCAGTGAGCCTCAAGATGTAGCAGGCTGAGCAGGTGGCGGTGCAGGCTTCTGGGCGCCTGTTCTCTTCGTAATGGAGAGTTTGAGTACTTGTTCCATTCCCTCTTTGCCAGGATCGATTGGCCTCAGCTCTAGCCATCCGTTCTTCTCCGCATCTGAGAGGAATTCCTGTCCGCGCTTCGTCCGCGCGATGACGGTGGACCAGCCTTCGGGGCAGCCGACTCCGCCGACTGATATGTCAGCAAACTCGGCCGTGAAGTCCTCGCACGCGTGGCAGGATGATCGCGCGAACTGTTTGATCTCCTTCAGTGGGACGACAAGAGCCTCCGCGTCCTTCACGTAGACTTTGAACTTGCCCTTCTTTATCTCGAATCGGGTCACCTGGCTGAGATCGATGCTCTTGCTTTGCACGTACTCTCCGAGAAGCTGATCGTGTCCGTAGGCCTCCATGCAGAACAGCCCGATGGCCAAGGCGACATTTCCAGCGAGTCTCCTCGCTCCGAAGTATGATGTCTGCATGCGCCTGTAGGAGCGCATCTGGCAGGGTGTACCAACGATTGCGACATTCTTTCTTCCGTATTCCTGCACAGCGGACATGAGTCCGATGAGAGCCGGGCTGGCAGTGTACTTGGTTCCTGCAGCATTCAGTAGGTCACTGTAGTCCAAGGCGACGGACGGCACAGCCTTCCATGAGACTTTGCCGTCGACTCCTGTCACCACTGCCGCGTCGACCTTTCCGCTCTCGAGCGCACAACCGAGGATGGATGTGACAACGCCGCCATCTTGACCCTTCTTCAGAATCTCTTGCTTGGTGGAGCGCCCGTTAGCTATGCTCTCGTAGATTCCGATCGGCTCGTCTGCATTTCTTGTTCTACCAAAGATTTCCTTCTCTACCTCGTCACTTGGGAACCCTGCGGATGAGCAAGAATAGTAGCATACTTGGCAGAGTATGCATTTGCCTCGCATCGTCGGTTTCTCACCCTGCATCTGCAGAATGTAGATTGGACATGATGCGACGCAAGCACCGCAGAACGAGCAGAGCCCGGGATTCAACACTTCGGTGATGAGTGATCCGAACAGTTTAGGCTTGACTACTGTCTCCACATCAAGAGCCTCGCGCAAGACGACTAGAGATTACTGATAGGCGTTTCGCATATAGCGTAAAGCCTGCCGACGGCCGAAACGTCATCCGTTTCCATTCATTTGGATGATAGATCACTCAGTCGGTCAGCAGTTTCCTGACCTTGCGGTTGATTTCCTCAGTTGAGCATGCGATTACTGAGTCGTATCCTTCTTCGACTGGTTTGCCGTGAATGTCGGTTGCAATGCCTCCTGCTTCTTGGAGTATCATTAGTCCTGCGGAGATGTCGATCATTCGGCTGTTCCTTGAGAAATCTAGGAATCCATCGAGTATTCCACACGAAGTGTAGGCAAGAGGAATGGCGCAGGATCCTATGCTGCGGAAACTCTTCATTGGGACTCCGAATTTGCGGAATGAATTGACGAACTTGCTGAATTTCGTCTTGTCTGCGGCTGTGTGAAGATCCATGTCGAACAGGCATTCTCGAAGTGATCTTTCGCGGTTGGTGTGAATCCTTGAGCTGTTCAGGAATGCACCTCGTCCTCGTTCTGCAGAGAACATTCTTCGGCACATGGGCTCGTATATGATCGCCATTGCTGGTTCGTTTGATGGAATGATCCTGGCATCCATGGAGACCGCGAACACCGGAACACCGCGCGTATAGTTCGAGCTTCCATCTAGTGGATCCAAGACGACTTTGTATTTCGGCTTGCCGAACAAGACGCGTCCTGCCTCTTCGGAGATGACTTCGACGTTTCCGATCTCGCCCAGTCTCTTGATTACTATCTCTTCGGCGAGGCGATCAGCGCGGACGGTCTCGTCTCCTGAGTCACCAATCCCGATTACTTCGGATAGTTCCTTCTTGCCGAAGTTGGTTGCAAGTGCGTCGCCTGCCTCGCGGGCCATTGAAATGAGATCTTTCAGTTTCAGTAGCGGAGCCCCCATGGCTAGTAGGTGGCCACCTTGGTCACGCCGGGAATCTTAAGCATCTTCTGGAGCGCGTCTCCGGACGGTTCTTTCTCTACCACGAGCGTGAGTTTAGGTTCTGGAGTTAGGTCGGGGTCGTCGGCGACTGCTTGTCGAATCTGGATGCCTTCTCTTGAGATCAGGGATGAGACTTCGGTTACGATTCCGACTTCGTGAGGATTGGCGTAGATTTCGATTACGCGGTATCCGAGAAATCGTGCGACATTGGGGAGGAAAGGCCCGGCGGGTTTCAATCCTTTGAATACGGGCTGGAGTGTCGGGTCGGATTCGATGAATTGTGCTGTTTCCCTGACTGTGCGCCTATCCACGCCCACAGCCCTAGCCATCTTGAGTTCTGACTGCTCCACGTCTCCGCAGTAGATCCTGCCTTCTCTGACGCTTAGGCCAAGTTCAACGAGGAGTCTGGCTACCTTCAGGCGTCCAGGGTATTCCTTGAGGTGGTCGGATATCTGTCTCCACATTTGTACATCAGGGCACATATTCGTACAGTGAAGTCTTAAATGCTTCGTTGCCCTATTCGGCGCCAGTTCGGAGGTCAAGTCGAATGACAGGTGACCGCGTTTGGACGGCACTCGCCTAGCAGCCTGTTAGCCGCCCCGCGTTCCAAGACCTCCGGAAACTTCTGGTGAATGAAATGTCCAAGAATATTTGCGCGACCTTCCTTAGCCAAGATGAGATACCGACTTCGTGGTACAACATCCAAGCAGACCTGCCCGAGCCCTTGCCTCCACTGCTCCACCCCGGCACGAAACAGCCGCTAAGCCCGGGGTTGCATCCGCGAATATGGGCAGAGGAACTCGTACGCCAAGAAGACTCCAAAGAACGCTACGTGAAGATACCGGACGAAGTGCTCGACGCCTACCTACGCTTGCCTCGCCCCACGCCGCTGTTCCGAGCGAGACGGCTTGAGGCGTACTTGAAGACGCCTGCGAAGATCTACTTCAAATGCGAATACACGAGCCCTCCGGGCAGTCATAAGCCGAACACGGCGATCCCTCAAGCGTACTACTGCAAGGCTCAGGGAATAGAGAGAGTCGTCACAGAGACCGGGGCCGGACAATGGGGATCCGCCTTGGCGATGGCGTCAGCCTTCTTCGACCTCAAATGCAGAGCGTACATGGTCCGGGTCAGCTACGATCAGAAACCTGGACGCCGAATCATGATGGAAACCTGGGGAGCAGAAGTATTCCCCTCTCCCAGCAACCAGACAAAGTTTGGACGAAGCCTACTCAAGAAGAACAAGAACGACCCAGGAACACTAGGAATCGCAATCAGCGAAGCAATCGAGGACACGCTCGCCAACGAGAACACACGCTACTGCCTCGGCTCAGTACTGAATCATGTGCTAATGCATCAAACGGTCGTGGGGTTGGAAGCGAAGAAACAATTCGAAATGCTCGACACCTATCCAGATGTGGTTATCGGCTGCGTCGGCGGCGGATCCAACTTCTCAGGCTTCTCATTCCCATTCATGATGGACAAATTGCAGGGTAAGAAAAACTCCGAATTCATTGCCTGCGAGTCCAAGGCGGTACCGCATACGACCCGAGGAGTCTACACGTACGATTTTGGAGACACAGCCGAAACGACGCCGCTTGCCAAGATGTTGACGCTTGGACACAAGTACGCTTGCCCACCAATTCATGCTGGCGGTCTACGGTACCACGGCATGGCGCCGCTGATATCCTATCTCATCAACAAGAAGTACATGAGGTCGGTCGCGTACAAACAATGCGAGATCTTCGAAGCCGCACAAATCATGGCACGCACGGAAGGATTGATTCCGGCGCCGGAAACATCCCACGCTGTGAGGTGTGCAATAGACGAGGCGCTTGCCTGCAAGAAGACTGGTGAGGCTAAGGTGATAGCGTTCAACTATAGCGGTCACGGACTCCTAGACCTATCAGGATACGAAATGTTCCTAGACGGGAAACTAGGCGAATACGAACCAGTGAAGATCACCGTGCCCACATACGTCAAGTGAGCGACCGACCTCGCCTCGGCATTTCCCCCTTTTTCTCTTGGTCCTTTTCTCCCCGAAGGCTGAATCGCCCAAGTTCCCTTTTGGGATTTCCTGCGTGCACGTAGTTCGAGAATGCGTTAGGTTAGGAACAGGATTGCGACGCCAATTACCGCGATCACAGCGCCTATTATTCCTCGCAAGCTAGTTCTCTGCTTGTACAGAATCCATACTATCGGGATTATGAGGACTGGCATCAATGACATCAGAGTCTGGGCGACGCCAGCACTAGCATAGGTTACCGCTACCATGGAGAGCGTCACACCCATGAAAGGACCGATGAAGGCGCCGGCAACAGTGTTACTCATTCCTTCTTTGCTCTTCATGGCTCTGCGAAGTTCAGGCAATTTCCCTACAACAACTGCAACTATCCACACAAATGACGCTCCCAAGATCATGCGTATCAACGTTGCAGATAGCGGATTCAACATCACTCCTGGGTCTAGGTAGATTCCCTTCTTCGAAAGGACTAAGCCGACTCCCTGACCGATTGCTCCGGTCAACGCAAAGAAGATACCGTAGCTTCTCAGCCTCTTTGAAACAGGTTCTTCTCCTGAATGCTCCTCCGATTCCAATATGACTACGATGACGCCGGCCAACGTTATGGCTATCCCAAGAGCGGCGAATGTTGGAGTTGTCTCTCCCAACATTAGGTAGGCGCCTATGGACGCGAATATTGGGGACAAAGCCATGACGAGAACCGAGCGCCTGGGCCCGATCGCGACAAGCGCCGCGAAGTATCCGAAATCACCAATGCCTAAGCCAACGACCCCACTCAATCCCATCCAGAACCATTGCCCACTAGTCGCCGCGGGCAATATGGTCCCTAGCAGGATTACATGTGCAAGCACAAGGAGCCCCACCGCCATGATTATGCGATAAGCGTTGACGCTGAATGCTCCGATCTTTTTTCCAGCTGAAGTGAAGAATAGAGAGGTCAACGTCCAAAGACATGAAGTAGCTACTGCAGCAGTCTCACCGACGATGTTTGGGTCCAAGAGGATTCACTGCGATGCTGTCGGATTTGCGCACCTAGAGCCTAGAGGAGTCCCTTTTTGATCTTTAGTATGTGACTCATACTGGGCACAAAGAGAACTATCCTCTCTCTGACCGTTCAGACCCGGGCCCGACTAGGGAATTCCAGATCGTGGCTTTGCGTCGTTGAGCTGAGTTCGGTTAGTGTCATGATTTTTCCACACGCGCCGCAACTGAAGATAGTCTCGTCGAGGTCGTTGAATTTCAGTAGAGCAACCGGAGCTGGGTGTGGGCATATTTTTGGGTCAACCCAAGGCAGTTGTGGATAATCTCTTAGTCGTCTCGTTCTTCGCATCATGAGTAGACGCGGGATCGTTCCTCGATAAGAGCGGAAGAGATGATTGATTGACCGTCTGAGTCTCTGGTGAAAGAAGCCCGTCGAAGAGCTCGAAGTCATAGAGTTCCCCTCTCTCGGCAAGCTGGAAGCGTTCACAACATCTGGCGGCACCTCGACATGCCCGTGGACGTTCAAAGAGAAGCTCAAGGTCTTCCAGAACAAGACACAACGCTATCCTGGAAGCTATGTACGCATTCGGGCCGATGCCAAGCGACGACGTCGCCACTTGTTATCCCGCCGTACTTGTTGGGATCCCCGCTTGCGCCGACGGAGCCTGTGAAGCGCCTCGTCAACCGAGATCACTTCGCTTGTCAGAAGCCTCACGTAGCCGAAAAGCCGCAACCGCTCCTCCCGCTTTGCGTGGAACGAGAGGTCACGCTTGAAACTTCGAAGTCTGTCATGCTTGGCCTTGCTTGGAGACTCGCGCGAGAACTGCCGCGCTGCCATACTGTTGTACTGCTGGCTTGACGGCTTGGACGGCGAGACTGCCATCTTCTCACGTGCGTGCCAGAAACGATGATGATCCGTACTCATGATTCCCCAGGACTTTGCGGTCCGGCAGAACAACACGTCGTAAGTGACTTGGCATCGGTTCATTGCTAGAAAAGGTCTTGTGCGAATGCTTGCGAATGGTTAAGAAGCCCAGCATGGTGGTTACCAGTGACTAGTAATGGCTGACAATGTGCCCTCGAGGGTTTCGAGGGGCGAAGCATCAGCCTACCAGTCAAGGTCTGGCGCTTGCTCGAGCGGCCCAAAAACGACAGGCAGGATCCAACGCTCTCGGACACAATCCGAGTTCTTCTCGACCATCTGGCCGAAAATAGCTATCTCGAGGATAGAGAGAAGAAAGCGCTACGTATCACAGTCTAGCCGTTCGAGGGATACAGACACATTGACTGGCAATTGTTAGGATGTGAATGCTCTTGGAAGACCATCTTCCTAATCGTGGAGGCTATTCCCCTAGTTGAAAGAGTATCATGAACTGCTGGAGAAACTGAAAGGGCTCAACGCCAAAGGATACATCAGAACTCACAGGAGAGGACACACGGGACTGGGCAAGACCTTGGAGGATGAGCTGGGAATTGAGGAGAACAATATCCCGGGCCCGAACGGCGCGATGATTGAACTAAAGTCAGCTAGAAAGAGTTCAACCAGCATGGTCACGTTGTTCACAAAATCTCCGATGCCGAAAAAGGCGAACTCCGTGTTGCTTGAGGAGTATGGGTACGTCACCCCTGAAAGCAAATGGAAGAAGATACTGCACACGACCGTGAACGCCATAGAATACAATACGTTACGAAGCAAGGTCGGGTTCAAGATCGACGTTAAGGAAGATCGCGTAGAACTCGTGAATCAGCAAGGCAGTGTGCTTGGGTACTGGGATAAGCTTACCCTGAAGGGGAGATTCGAAGCAAAGCTGCCGAGGGTACTCTACGTCAAGGCGGAGGCAAAGGGTTCTGGAGCTGAGGAAGAGTTCTGGTACAACGAAGCTTGGCTGTTGAGTGGCTTCAGTTTTGAGGGTTTTTTGACTCTTCTAAAGGAGAGAAGGATACTCTGCGACATCAGGATTGGCCAGTACACGAACGGTAGACCCCATGACCACGGCACAGCTTTCAGAGTGATGCCTGCGAATCTGGATGCTTGCTTCAGTCACCGAGAAAAGGTCATTTAGGCTTCAGGTTCTAAACAGATATCGTTATAACCCCTTAACCGCATATCTCATGATGGATAGCTGATGGCCCGAAACGTCAGACTCTACTTAACGATCCCTGAAGATCTGGATAGAAAGTTTCGAGATGAGATAGCGAAGAGACTGGGGATGAGAAGAGGAAATCTGCAGATCGCAATTGAGGAAGCCATTGGGCTCTGGCTGAAGTCGAAGAAGAGGCAGGAGTAGACTTCATTGCAAACTGAGATCACAAGGCCACTGGAGATCGGTTACAAGAGAATGTGTCGATGCACTCCAAGCCACATTAACTGCCTAAGTGCGAAAGAGTGGGTTAAGGGGCAGGTTGCGATCTGGGAGTTCGCCTATGAGAAACGCGACGTAAGGGACAAGAACGTCCATCCAGCTACTTTTCCAATAGCTCTTGCAGCCCAGTGCATTGGGTTATTTACACACAAAGGGGAGCTGGTTCTTGATCCATTCGTAGGGAGCGGGACGACTCTAGTGGCCGCGAAGGATCTTGACAGGAATGCGGTCGGCTTCGATCTCAAGAAGGAGTACATTGAGCTGTCACAGTCTCGACTATCGCAAACGCGTTTGGAGGACCCAAAGACGCAGCAAATGGCAATATGCGATGACGCCATAAACATACCCCAATATCTCAAGCAAGAAACAGTGTCGCTCGCCGTCACATCTCCGCCTTATGCAAACATGCTCAATCGACCAAGACTGAACAAGAGCATGCGGGGAGATCTTCGCAGAAACGAGCATTTCCTCAAGATCCAGCAGTATTCCAATGACCCTCGGGATCTGGGCACAATGGAACCGGAAGAATACGCTAATGCGATAGGCAAGATATACAGAGGCATACTACCGCTCATGCGCCCCAGGGCTCACAGCGTCATAAACGTGGCCGATCTGTGGGTTAGAAATGGGGAAGGCGGAAAACGGGTCATGATCCCCTGGTACGTTACCAAAGCCATGGAAGAAGCGGGGTATGAGCTTCGCAACATGATATTCTGGGACAGGCGCAACCTTGTCAACCGAGTGGGTATATTCGGATGGCCGAGCAACTACATCACTCTCGGAACAACCTACCAGTACATTCTCGATTTTTGGAGACCATCCAACTAGAATCAGAATATTTATCGATAGGTTATCGTTGCAGCGAGGTTGAAGAGCAATGAGTGACGTAGCAGCAACAGCAAAAAGACTGAATGAGAAGTACTTGCGGCAGATGTATCATATCCGTGACGAAGACAGCCCGATAAAGAAAGGACGCCCCAAGATTTTCTGTCCAAATTGCAGCTCGTACATTCCGATTGGAGAAAAGAAGTGCCTGAGATGTGGTTTCATCCCATCCGAATACAAAGACTTGCAGGGAGCAAACGCGACGGACAGCAGCACAACAGGCAACCTTTGACTTCAGGCGACTCGGCTGAAGTGAGTAGAGGAGTGCTAGTTGGCTACACGAGTGGAAAGGCGAAGGTACAAGTGGCTTAAGGCCACGTCAAAGAGAATGGTCATGGGACCATTCGATTGCCCCTCCTGCGGGGCCGAGTTGTATTTCTCTCGGGACTCGAAACAACGCAAGGTCATGGCAAAGTGCTCTCAATGCGGAATCTCAGGCGAATGGGACATAATCGAGTCTCTCGAGCCTGTAGACTACTACAACAAGCTTGTCGATGAGTACAGAGCCCGTTAGGTCCAGCAGAACCGTCTAGGTGAGGACTTCTCCGAGTTCCTTGTCACGGGTTTCCTCGACCAACGCTTGTGCGGTCGGCATTAGCTTCTGCAGCTTGCGGAGGATCTCGAGTTCATGCTCCGGCTTAATGATCTGGAGGATGTCAAGGATTTCCTTGAGCTCAGCCTTCACGACGGCAAGTTGCAGATTCATGAGCGCACGGTTGACGGGGGCCACACTGCTTCTTGCTTCGGTCCACGTTTCCAGGGAGACTTGGTTGCGGTTGCGTTGGATCCACTGCCTAATCGCGAGCTCCTCCGCCTGCCTCTCAGAGATGCCCAGGAGCAAATCAGCGGGTTTGCGACGCTTCAGGGAGAAGGCGAAACCGATGCCTTGAACTCATCCAATTCTAGAGAAGAGAGTGAGAAACATCAAGAGGGCGGCGCAGTTGGTCTCAGTTCTGCGAGAGTTGGACAAAGGATGCGGGTAGTGCCTCTTTGAACCAGTCGGGGACGAATTTCCAGCATTTTCCGACGAGTCTCTGGAAGCTTCCGTCTATAACGTAGAATCTTGCTTTGTCATCCTCAGCCCTGACGGCGCGGCCATAGGCTTGTATGACTTCCAGCATGGCTTGATTGTTGTACCATTGCTGGTGCCCCATGTCGAGGCGTTTCTTGACTCGTTTGTCGCCTAGGTCTGGAAATGGTACTTTGAGGAGTATCTGTGCGTCGCATACGTCATACTTCCAGTCTTGTCCCTCATTGAAGGCGACTGAGACGAACACCTTGCCGCGTGACTGCATCCATTCTCTAAGTCTCTCCTCGCGGTCTCTTCTTGTGTGGATGATGAGTCTCTGCCTTAGATCCTCAGGAAGATTGTCGAATAGAGTCTTCTGATGATCGTAGCTGTGACATGTGCGTGAGGGAATAGACGGGAAAAAGTCACTGCGATTACGCTCGCTGGGTCCTTGAGCATGTGCGTGAATTGTATTACAGTCCAAATCAATTGTATTACAATTCAGACGAATCGTACTTGTGATTAGGGCGGTTCCGCGGCCTTCTGGATCGGTTTGCCCGGGTTGGATCTGAGAATAGGGATGGTATTGATGGCTACGGGCGTAGACCCCCCTATAGGTGCTCTGTTAACTTAGCGAGTGGTCTTAGCTATGTCTCAGAGGAAGAAGCGTCTTGAGGTCTCTGCCGTAGGGCTGACGCCCCACAGATTTTCTGTAGCCATTCATCAGACCTCTCACGCCCTTAGGCCAGAGTCGAGTCGGAACAAGGCAGACGTGCGGAGAGGTACCACGACCAGTTCGACGTGAGACGACTTGAACAGGTGATGGGTTTTCAGACTTCAGAAGCTCAAACGCTTGTTTAACCAGATGTCGATATTTGGGAGGATATCCTTTTGGCAATAGCTGGACGGGAAGGTGACTATGCCCTATGCGACCATCATCGAAGAGCTTGTTGATGATGAATCCCTTCGCATGCAGCAGAGTCCCGAGCTTAAATACCATTGGAGATCATTCCATTGTCTATGGAATCATGCGTAATGCTTAATATTACGGCCATCATCATGGTGATGGCATGTCGTCATGATGATGACATGTATGGGAGTCTGAGAATTGAAAGATATGAACGGTGGACCATTCACACAAGTATTCGGAGGCCCCGTCGCACGTGTTCTAGACCAAGCGCGAATAGTTGGCAACATGGAGCAAACCGTACCAATGCTAGCTGAATCCACCGGCTTGACATTCAAGACTGTACAAAAAGCAATCGCGAAACTAATCAAGTATGGTTTCGTTAAGCGTTCAAGGAGAATTAGCAACGCACAGACCTACCGATTTGATGTTGAACACGACCTTCACGAACTGCTAGTATGGGCAGACCACGTAAACCTAAAGCAAATGCGCCAGTAAGGTCCATTAATTTTCTGACCTCTTCCTCATCTCTTAGTCCTTGTTTCTTGAGGCTTGTCTGATCAAGTCTAACCACCGGTTTGTGCCTAGTTCTATTGGGACGGCTGCGACTTGCGCGGGTGTATGTCCCGCTGGTGCCATGTGTGGTCGCACGAAGTTGTAGTATGCTCGGAAGCCTTTGAGAATCTTCTCGGCTGACTGCGCTCGCTTGAGGTGTCGCGATTCCTGAAGGTCTATGAGGACTTCTCTACTCAACACAAGGACCTAGTCGAGATCCTGCGGGACCACTTAGAGATAATGCAGGGCATTCTGGGGGCCATACAGAGAATGGAGACTCGCCTCGCAGAGTTGGAGAAAACCCCCAGCACGCAAGGTGTTGAGTTAGAGAACCTGCGCAAGAAACTGAGAGCCCAAGAGAACAAGTTAAGGAAACATGCCCCCATGCTTGGGTTTCTAGAAGAATGGGTCGAAGCCCAACGAAACCGCTACATAGGCGAGCACCGATGAGCGGGAACGACTGAGTCCTCAGGAAACAAGCTCAACTATTGCAGGATTTGGCGGATGCAAAAACGATTACCCTAGAACTCTTAGAGAACCTAGCTGTCTTGTCAAAGACCTTTCTTCAGCAGGCCGCTGAGAACCACTTTGATGTGCCCAATCGTGAGGCAATAACTCACCTTGTTCGACGTGCCGAAGTGCTCCTGCGGGCAAGCGGGGAAACCGCCGACGTTGTGCTAGACGGCAGGCCACGCAATAAGTTAACACCGTACCTATGGGGAGGGTACCCTCACCCTTCGCTCACTGAAACCGCAAAACGAGTGTGTAAGACACTGCGTCTCACACCCTTGATTCCAGCGCACAGAACGAAGGTGGCAGCCACCAAGACAAGGGTGTCAGCCACCCTATCTTCCGATCACGCCGTCAAAGGTGACCTACGCCCTAGTTTCTTGCTTCTCAGCTGTCTGCGCGGCAGGCGCTTAGGATCCCTTCCCGGACCCAGAGGACAACGGGAATCCTCATGTTACGTTTCAAGCGAACAGGGGTAAGATCCTGTTCTCAAGATAGCTGACCACGTCAACGCAGATCTTCTTCCAGTCGCTTATCCTCAGATTGAAACCTTCCCGACCTCGTGCGTAGAGCAAAACCCTCATTTGAGCGAGCGTTTGTGCGGACAGATCGGACTTGTCTAGGGCGGTCTGACAGGCAGCGTGAACGATTCTGACCGGCGGTTCTATCGGGTGAGGTTTTCCGTTCACGTCAAGATGAGACTTCGCCCAGCTGGAAATCATCCGATGCGTTGCGTCAAGGTTCAGTCCGTCACCCTAGATTCGACCATGCCGTGAAACAGTTCATCCCAGCCTACCGGACGCCTGTGCCGGTCATGCGCCGGCTAAACAAGCCTTTGCGAGCAGGACAGAGTCGTCACCGCTTGACTGCCTTGTTGCCTTAGGGTTTGCAGGTCTAGACTCCTTTCATGAAATCCTTTCCTAGTGCGTCTTCAAGAATCTCGCGTATCTTCAGTGCGAACTCTCTTGCCTCGGATAGGGCTGTCTGGGCAAGCCCGATCTGTGTTGTGTAGCCCGTGTCGTAGGATGCCTTTTCGCGCTGGAATCTTCTTTCGATGAGCTTCTGCACGTCCTGGTCTGCAAGCGCATGTATCTTGTCGAGTGATAGCAGGTATTGTTCGTTGAGCCGCTTCCTCTTGTGCACATAGTGGTAGACCAGAGCGCAGACTGTTGCTGAGTGGTTCTCGCCTGACTTGCGGACGGCTGCCAGCGCAGAGAGGCATGCCTGGTACACTGAGTAGTAGCTGACCGTGATGACCCAGTCGTAGTAGTTCTCGCCTAGGTAGCTGACTTGAAGCTGGTTCTTCTGGTTGTTCTCGAAAATCTGATTCGCAAGGCTAAGGTTGTGGAACGCTTTCTTCATGTGGCCGAGGACATCGGCCTCGGCTTGCTTTGTATTCAGTCGTCTTATCTGGAATTGCCTCTCAAAGTACCTGAGCGATTGCTCGCACAGTCTGGGACTCTTGAGCCAGTCCTCCCAAATCGGAGCCCGACGCACTCCTGCCGTTTTCATACTATCAGCCTGCCGAGCAGTGTGTAATACCTATCCTCACCAAACAAAACTATGCCCTCCCCAACGGCATCATGTGCTATCCTTTTCCGTTCGCGGAACGCGACTTCAAAATCCTTGACTGTCATCGTGACTGCTGACAACGGATAGCCATAGACGCCTCTGATGTGCGCAGCGAGCTTGTCAACGGATTTCATCAAATCGTTGAACGATTGCTGTTGGAGGTTCGGCACCAACACCAACAAGTCAACATCACTAGTCTTGGTTAGTTGCGCGCGCGCAGCGCTTCCAAACAGAATTACGGACTGTATCTCTGGAAGGAAATCGAACACCCTCTTGGTGAATTCTTGGAGAGCCCACGACAGCCTCTTGTGCTGCAGGTAGAACTTCTCACGCTTCTCCGTCTCGAACAGTTCGGACAACTTCTTCGCACGGGGGTTCAGCAGATTCAGTCTGTACGACTTTTCCCTGCCCTCGGCTTTCTGCAACAGTATCCCGTGTTTTGCGAATTCCCTGGACTGCGTGGACGCGGTACTGACGCTGACGCGTGCCAGCCTAGCGAATTCTCTAGTGTACACCCAGTTAGCTATCCCGTTCGAGTGCATGCTTTTCAGTAGCACCAGCCCGCGTGAACTGAACTCTTCTGACATGGTTGTTGGTTGGAGCCCTGGGCTTAAATATGTTCGTTTTTTCGAACGTACGTTCGGTCTTGCGAACGTGAACTTGATCATACAAACTTATATGATTGCCGAGGGGTACCTCTCTCGGGTGGTCGTCGTTGACAGTAATTCATCAACCTAGGCTAGATACGGTTCTAATGGTAGAGAAGGCCATTTTGGAATCGGAAGACTACCCGACTAGAATGGCACTCTGGAGGAGCCTTCCTCACAAGATTCAGTATCAGACCTTCAAG
>Ga0315280_10001383_pt1 | contig 41970 bp, 50 predicted proteins | sample YL17G06_40_MG_FD_203697 | JGI IMG/M metagenome (GOLD analysis project Ga0315280, IMG submission 203697) | Sediment microbial communities from Yellowstone Lake, YNP, Wyoming, USA - YL17G06_40 | ecosystem: Environmental > Aquatic > Freshwater > Lake > Sediment | place: USA: Wyoming | collected...
TAGATTGGAAAGGGATGGAAAAGAGAATTGAATCCTTCAATCCAGACATTGTAGCCTCAAGCGCATTAGCCACATGCAACACCTACGTAGTTGCTAGAACATTAGAAACTGCAAAACGAGTAAACCCAAACGTCCTCACAGTTGCTGGGGGTCAACATTTTACGGCAACAGCCCAAGAAAGCTTGGAAACTTATCCGGAAATTGACGTAATCGTTCGAGGAGAGGGCGAACAAACCTTTACAGAACTTGTCAAAAAGACAAACAAGAAGTCATCTTTTCCACAGATAAAAGGAATATCATTTAGGCAAAATGAAAAAATCTTACACACTCCTTCAAGGCATCTTATTGAAAATTTAGACGAGCTACCATATCCTGGATACCACTTCGTCAAGGACATCGTTCACAAGTATCATTTTGCAGCAATGACTGGCCACAATGCTCCATACGCCCTAATCGAGGGTTCGAGGGGTTGCCCCCATAACTGTACATTTTGTTCTCAATGGATACATTGGCAAGGAATATGGAGAATAAAAACGTCTCAGCGCATTGCAGATGAATTTGAATTCTGCTATCAAAACTATGGAAGCCGATTCATTTGGTTGACAGATGACAACTTTGGCTTTGGCAAGCGGGCAGATGAACTTGCTGACGGAATCATTCAGCGAGGGATTGAAGAGGATCTGATGTGGTTTACACAGGCAAGATGCGACGATGTCGTAAGAAATAGTGATGTTCTGCCAAAATTGCGAAAGTCAGGTCTTCGCTGGGTCCTTCTAGGCGTAGAGAATTCGAAAGAATCCACTCTTGAAACTTTCAGGAAGAACATTACTGCAAAAGATGCGAAGGAAGCAGTGAAATTACTTAAGGAAAACGACATTTTTGCCCATGCAATGTTCATAATAGGCGAACGAAAAGACACAGCTAAATCAATTGCGGACTTGAGAGAGTTTGCAAATGAGTTAGACCCAGACTTCGTCATATTCGCCATCCTTACACCATTTCCGGGGACAGAGCTTTATGATGAGGCTATAAAAAACGGGTGGATAGAAGACTTCAACTGGTCGCATTATGATATGGTTCACGCCATAATGCCAACAGAAACATTGTCAACTAAAGAAGTGCAAGAAGAACTCTACAACTGTTATAGAAGCTTCTACGGTTCTTTTGAACGGAGAATAAGCGGATTATTTTCTGGAAATAAGATGAAAAGAAGGATTTACTGGTACATGGCTTTCAGAGGTATTCTAAAACAGTTTAAAGAACTCTTTTAGGCGACATTGAATGCCAGATATACGCTATCATCCTCTGATTTTTGCAGCAAGTGTTTCCATTTTTGGATTATTTATTGTGCTTATGCTTGCGGTTAATCCACCAACAATTTACGAAAACTTTTTCTGGCGAAAACCCTTAATAGGCTCAATCTTCGGCCTTATTTGCATATTAGGAATTCTTGCTGCCCTGTTCCCGAAGCAATGCTCACGAACGTCTCATTTCCAAAAAAAGGATATGAATATAACTTCTCACAGGATTCACGCCGCTTCACATCATCCTGACTGCGAGAAATTTTCTGCTCATGTGATACAAGTAAGTAATCGTACGCTTTGTGCAGCATGCACTGGCTTGCTTCTTGGAGCAATTATAGCCCTTGTTGGAACAGCTTTCTATTTTTTTGATGGATGGCATGTTGAAGGGGTCAGTTTTCCAGCAGTCTTGACTGGAGCAGTAGGCATAGTCCTAGGGTTTCTTCAACTAAAATTCAGAGGCTTCATTCGCCTAACACTGAACATGTTTTTTGTTCTTGGAGCGTTTCTGATTCTGGTAGGGATTGACGAATTGACTGAAAGCCTATTCGTTGATTTCTTTTTAGCCGCCTTGATTGTTTTTTGGATACTGACTAGAATACAACTTTCACAGTGGGATCACTGGAGGATTTGCAGCAATTGCGAATCTCAATGCGAAATTTGGGAAGCAAAGAAAAATCGAGATTAATATCTACGGCGCATTCCAAAAAGGGCGCCTATGATTATCAGTACGCCAAAGATTATTGCTGCAAACGGCCAGACGTCGACACTTTGAGGAATTAATCCTTCTTGTCGTAAAAACCATAACAACCCTGCAATGACTATTATTACTCCAATGGCTAGGCCTACGATTGCGCCGCCGCGAGGAATTCCAAAACATTCACGTTCATATCTTCTGTAGTAACGCTCGCGTTCTTCCCTAATTGGGTAAAGAGATGCTCCACATTGAGAACAGACTTTTGTGTCGTCCGGATTTTTGGCACCACATTTAGTACAATAAACCATATTATTCTCTCCAAATGACATTCTTTGTATAATGTTCTTAAGAGTTTTGGTGAGACGTCATCTAAGGTTTCTGAGACTGCAAGTGTTCAGCTTGACTTATGATCAAATTTATTTGCTCCTTGTTCAGTGGGAAACCTTGGAGGGATCTGCCGCGAAGTTTCGAGCTTTTAAGAAATGTTTCCTTTATTGGTAAGGGTTTGTCAAATCTTATGATGTATTTGAATTCTATGGCTTTTTTCCATCTCCATTTTTCACATTCGCGTCTTTCCTCTTCGGAGAGTTCTTCTGAAGCGTAGATGTTTCCTATTTCACCATAGCCTATGATGGCGTCGCCTATGTTGGTTTTGTGCACGAATATTATTGTTTGTCCCATATTCCACTTTCTGCGGGTACTGGTGTAGTAGATTGCGAGGTTGAAAACTTGGTCAACCCACTCTTTTGTGGATATTCTTAGAATGTAACCTTTAGCTTCAACCATTAAAGTAGTCCCTATTGTTACTATTTATGGGTTCATGGCTATTTTAATTTCGGTTTTTGACGTGGCAAGTATTTCAAAGGCTTCCTTGATTTCTTCCAGCTTCATTTTTCTTGTTATGAGTGGTCTCACATCGATTGTCCTTGACGCTATTAGGTTTAGAGCTTTTCTAAAATGCAGCGGAGTCGTGTGAAAAGTGCCTAAAACTGTTACCTCTCCATAATGAAGCTGTTCTGTGCCGAGTTTGATTTCTGTTCCAGGTGGGCATCCGCCAAACTCTAGGACGGTTCCGCCTTTTCTGACAAGTTTTAGGGCTTGCTCCCATGTAGAGGGTAATCCTATGGCTTCAATGGCGACGTCTGCACCGTAACCGCTTGTGAGTTGCCTAACCCTTTCTAAAGCGTCTACTTTTCCAGCGTTAACTGTTTCATCTGCGCCTAACTTTTCTGCAAAGTGTAGTCTTTCCTCCACAAGGTCTATTAGTATCACTTTTTCGGCGCCCATTTTCTTGACGGTTAATAGATGCAGTAATCCTATCGGTCCAGCACCAATTATTGCCACAGTATCGCCCAGTTTCACTCTTGCCTCTTCAACTCCATGCAAAACACACGCCAAAGGTTCTGTGATTGCAGCTTCCTCATAAGAAACATGCTGCGGAATTTCTTGCATGTTCACCAGAACCATGCGGGCTGGAACCTTTATATATTCTGCATAGGCTCCCCAAAGCCAAATCATGTTTTCACAAAGATTGTACTTGCCTTTCTGGCACATTGTACAATGCAAGCATGGAGCACTGTTTCCAGCACGGACACGCATGCCCTTTTCCGGCCACTCTAAACCTTCCCCAACTTGAGCAACTTCGCCTGCCCATTCATGCCCGAAAATTGTTGGAAGTTTTATGACCTTTTCAACGTAGCCTCTCTGAAAAATCTTCAAGTCTGTGCCACATGTTGTGGCTGCTTTAACCTCAACAAGAACCTCGCCAGCCCCAGCCTTTGGCACTGGAATTTCTTCGAGTCTTAGGTCTTTTACGCCGTAAAGCATGGCTGCCTTCATTTCCTATCACTCGTTTAAAACTATAACTTTCAAGCTTTCCTTGCTTTCTGAAGCTGTTTTGAATGCTTTTGCCGCTTCCACAAGCCTAAAACGATGGGTTATCAATTTCTTCACATTTATTCTGCCAGAGTTTATGAGCTTTAATGCAGCTCTTGTTTCTAAATGTGAGGTTGAGTAAGAGGGGATTATTTGAATTTCCGAAAAAAACAGTTCTTTTGGACTTATCTGCAAATATTTGCTAGGCTCAATGGGTGCGAAAACGCAGAGTTTTCCGCCTTTGCGGCAAACACTTAACCCAGCTTTATACGCCTCTAAATTTGGCGCAGTGACAACTGCAATGTCTACGCCTCTGCCGTCAGTTTCAGCCTTAACAATAGCAGTCAAATCTTCCTTTACAGGATTAATCGCCACATCAGCCCCAAACTGTTTCGCCACATTCAACCGGTAATCAATTGGGTCGCTCACAAACGTTTTTTCAGCTCCAAAGATTTTTGACAAGGCTACGTGAATTATTCCAATTGCTCCAACACCAATAATTGCCAATGAATCGCCTGCTTGGACGTTGCATTTTTTTAGGGCTCTCAGGCAGCAGCCGACTGGCTCAATAAAAGTGGCTTCTTCGAATGACATGGTTTCTGGAATTTTTAGAGTGTCTATTTGGAGGTTTGGGGCTGGAACTTTGAAGTATTCTGCAAATCCGCCTGGGATAATGTTTGTTTTGTGGAATTGTTCGCATAGGGTGTAGTCTCCATGTAGACAGTAATGGCATTTTAAACATGCAACGTGATGGTGGACGAAAACTCTGTCTCCAACATCGAAGCCTTTAACATCCTCTCCTTTTTCAGCAATTATTCCAGAAGGTTCATGTCCAAGAACAAGAGGCGCACGGTTTTTCAAGTACCAGTCCATTAAATCTGAACCGCATATTCCACAAGCCCTCATTTCCACCAAAATTTCGTCTTGGCTTATTTTTGGAATTGGCATATCGTCTACTCTTATGTCATTTTGGCTGTAATACATGGCGACTTTCATGTCAGCTCAAAAGGGTTTCTCTATCACCAAACACTTAAAACTTTTCACAGCCAAAACACATAATTTTTATACAAGTTCTAAAAAGAAATGAGCCTTAAAGTAGGACGAGTGGGAATATGAAAGTTGAAAAGTCTGAGTTGGTTGCGTACATCCTAATAGGAGTAGGCGTGGTATTGCTAATTCTCACGTTTGTCATGGCATATTTAATATTGACGTCGGTTGCAAGCCTTTCAACATCCCAAGACCTTTCAAAAGCCCTTGGAGAAATTCTTGGACCAATAGCTGAAGCCGTGGTAAAGGTTATGTTTCTTGGAATAATGGGTTGGACCGGCTCCATTGCAACAATGAGGGGAATACAGCTTTACAAAGAATCAAAACCAGCTACACAGTCAAAAACTGAGGAAAAAACGCCTGAAAAATCTGAAAAAGCCTAAAACCGACAAGCAAACGAGGAGTTTAGTTTGCGGCAGACAATTAGGGCATTGGGATGGATGATTGCAATTCTATGGATTACCACATTACTATTGCCAGTTACCGTAGCTTTTTCACTTATGAAACTTCTTGAAGCAAAAAACATGGGCATCCAAGAACCAACAATCTCCTTCTCAAACGGAAACTTTTCTTTGCATATGCCTTTTTACATAAACAACACTGGTTTTTATGACCTTTCAGACATAGACATTAACATACAGATAAGCAGAAAAAACAAGACAATTTCATCTTCCTCGGTGCATTTGCCGAATGTTTCAGCAGGCACAAAGGCTGATTCCAGCTTTAACTTTTCAGTCAGCTTGGAAGAACTGGTTTTGAAGGATAGCGAACTCTTAACAAATGACGCAGAGTTGGATGTGAACGCTTCATTGAGTTTGCGAGTAGCCTATGCAATAGCCTTTGGAACCTCGGTGGAATTTACAACATTTTGGCGTGCACCGTTCCACAACTTAACCATTTATAACCTCACCTATAACATGACACATGTTACGTTTTCCGTAAGCTTTGACAATCACATATCCAACCAAATAAGCGGGCCACTTAAAGTGGAGCTATACAACTCCACAAACGCGCTTATCGGTTCAGCTACACAAAATGTGCATATTCTCCCACAAGAGTCGTTTCAAACATCTTTTGCAATAAAAATAGCTGACCCTACAACAATGACGCATAATGGTGTTATCCGCATATATTTTGTGGGCGCGCAAATCTTAGAGGAGGAGTGGACAAACTTCCATGAGTGAAAATGAAACTAAGCCAGCCTTTCGGAAGCTTTTCCGGAGAATTGCCAAAGCAACGCTTATGACAGTTGTTGCAGGAATTTTCTGGCTTGTCCTATGGCTTTTAATCTCATCGTTTCTGGCAAACTTTCCAGAGTATTTGACACGTTTTGCGGTTCTAGCTTGGGCTTTGCTTTTCTTCATGTTTGCCATCAAAGTAAGCGAAGGCACAATTTACAAGCACATCCTCATTATTATACGCGCCTTCTACCTCCTAGTGTACACTGCCTATGCCACAAACTGTGGCGTTCTTACAATCAAAATAGAAAATTTCACTTTCACCGTCGAATTTATACCCTTACTGGCGCTTATGATTGTCATAAACCTTTTAGCCATGGCTAGGGGACTGCTTCAAGCCATAGAATTTACTTCTCAAAGCCCAAAAGACTAAGCTTCAAAGGCGTCTGGAGATTCCATGTAATGCTTTATTTTTTGAAGGAACTTTGCAGCTGGAGCTCCGTCAACGATTCTATGGTCGTAGGAAAGGCTTAACGTCATAAGAGGCTTAACTTCAACCTTCCCGTCGACGACGACTGGTTTTTCAACAATTTTTCCAACACCGAGAATTGCTGCTTCCGGCGGATTAATTATCGGCGTAAAAAATTCAACCCCATACATACCTAGATTTGTGACTGTGAAAGTTCCACCAGTCAATTCTTCCTTAGCCAGTTTTCCCTGTCTAGCCTTTTCTGTCAACTCCTTAATTGCTGTATCAATTTCCTTCAAGGATTTTCTGTCAGCATTATGTATGACTGGAACAACTAAGCCGTATTCTGTAGCAACAGCCAACCCTACATTTACATCTTCAAAAATTTTTATCTGGTTTCCATCCAACGTTGAGTTTATCATGGGCTGTTCAAGTAGAGCCTTTGCAACAACCTCGACAAGAATAGCTGTATATGAAACTTGGAGTTTCTCGTGTAATCCTCCAGCTTTAGAAACGTCAACTTCCATCATTATCGTGCTGTGCGGAGCTGTTCTAAAGCTCGCAGAGACTCGCTCGGCGGACGTCTTTTTAAAACCAGTTAAAGCAATAATTTCCTTGATTTTTGGCAGAGTCCCACGGACTTCTTCAATGAATCTTCTAACATCTTCTTCAACTATTCTTCCTTCAGGTCCGCTGCCCTTAACAAGTGACAAATCTATTTCATACTCTCTTGCCAAACGCTTTGCAGATGGCGAAGCCAAAACTCTCTTTTCTGTTTCCTCAACTGCTTGAGGAACTTCAGCAAGTATTTCAGTCTCTGAAAATGCTTCGTCGGGAGATGTTATGACGGCTAAAACTGCGTTGACCGAAGCGTCAACGCCTTCTTTTACCAGAATTTTTCGAAGTATTCCAGAACTTGGCGCTTCCAAGTCGTATGTGGCTTTTTCTGAGATTATCTCCACTATTGGTTCGCCCTTCTCAACAGCTTCGCCTTCCTTTTTGTACCATTTGCCAACCGTGCCCTCCTTCATTGTTAGGCTAAGTTTTGGCATAACAACTTTTGTTACCATTTTAAACCACTTTTTTAACTGCTTTCATTATGGCTTTTTCATCTGGAATCACGTATTGTTCCAACGGCGGGCTAAACGGTATGGGAGTGTCTGGCTCGGCTACACGTTTTATCGGCGCATCTAAATAGTCTACGGCTTCCTCAGCCACCATTGCGGCGATTTCGGCACTTACGCCAGCGGTTTTGCAGTCCTCGCTTACAATAACTAATCTTCCAGTTTTTTTGACAGATCGTATTATCGCCTGTTTATCTAAGGGCGTTAAGGTTCTGGGGTCAACAACTTCAGCATCTATCCCTTCCTTTTCAAGTTGTTTAGCCGCGTTGAGGGCTTTGTGCACCATGTATAAAGTGGCTACGATCGTCACGTCTGCTCCTTCCCTTTTTATATCCGCCACTCCAAAGGGAATAGTATATTCTTCTTCTGGAACCTCATCTTCAACTGGATACAAAAGCTTATGTTCGCAAAAGAAGACAGGGTTGTTGCCTCTTATGGCTGTTTTCAAAAGTCCTTTAGCATCGTAGGGCGTAGAAGGCACAGCTACATATAATCCTGGAACGTGCATGAACCATGCTTCTAGGCTTTGCGAGTGATGCGAAGCTATGTTTACTCCAGCTCCGAAAGGTGTTCTAATTACAAGGGGACAACTTGCTTGACCGCCGAACATGTAGCGTATTTTTGCTGCTTGGTTTGCAATTTGGTCCATGGCTAGGGCTGTTAGGTCTCCAAACATTATTTCCGCTACTGGACGCATTCCGGTTATTGCGGCGCCTACTGCCGTTCCAATTATGGCTGATTCCGATATGGGCGTATCCCTAACCCTTTCGTCTCCAAATTCTTCTGCTAAGCCTTCTGTTACTTTGAAGGCTCCTCCCCAATATCTGCCAATATCCTCGCCTAAAAGAAAGACTGTGGAGTCCCGTTGCATTTCTTCTCTTAAGGCTTCCCTCAGCGCTTCCCTATAGGTTATTTTTCGCATATTTAATCCTCCTGAATTTAGGCGTAAATATCCTCTAAAGCCTCTTCTGGAGCTGGATACGGACTTTCCATGGCAAATTTGACTGCTTCCTCAATTTCGTCCGAAACTTCTTTTTCAATTTGTTGAATTTCGGATTCTGTCAGAGTGTTTGTTTGCAGGAGCTTTTCCTTGAAGCGTTTGATCGGGTCCTTAGCCAGCCACTCTTCAACTTCTTCCTTAGGCCTATATTTGGCTGGGTCGACTCGTGAATGCCCCTTATGCCTATAAGTTTTACATTCAATAAGTGTTGGTCCTTCGCCTTTTCTGGCTCTTTCAACAGCCTTTTCCGTAGCTTCATAAACTGCTAAAACATCGTTTCCATCCACAACCACGCCGGGAATTCCGTAGGCTACGGCTCTGTCTGCAACATTTTCTATAGCCATGACTCTTGATTGACGTGTCCCCATGGCGTAAAGATTGTTTTCGCAGACAAAGATTACTGGTAGCTTCCATATGGATGCCATGTTTATGCTTTCATGAAAGGTTCCTTGGTTTGAGGCTCCTTCTCCGAAGAAGCATGCGACGACTTGGTCTGTTTTTCTGAGTTTTGCGGATAAGCCTGCGCCGACGGCTATTGGCAGTCCAGCTCCGACGACTGCTGTTGCGCCTAGCATGCCTATTTTGAAGTCTGCAATGTGCATGGAACCGCCTTTGCCTTTGCAGTAACCTGTCTTCTTGCCTAGAATCTCGGCCATAGTTCGCTTTAATTCGGCGCCTTTCGCTATGCAGTGTCCATGTCCCCTATGTGTACTCGTGATGTAATCATCTTTTCTTAGGAGGCTGCAAACGCCTACTGCTACGGCTTCTTCTCCAAGGTAAAGGTGGATTGTGCCTGGAACAAGGTTTTGAGCGTAAAGGTCGAAAACTTTCTCTTCGAAAAAGCGGATTTCAAGCATTCGCTTATACATTTCAACAAACTTATCTTTTGATAGATTTAATGTCAATTATTTTTCCATCCTTTGACCCAAGTTGGCTTACTTTTTATAGACTGGATACTTTTATATTATGCTATTTTTTTGGTTGAAGGATCTTGCTCTCTGCGGAGTTTATAGCCGCCTATATAGATTGAACTTTCGGTTCTGTTATAGTTTTGAATCTTCCGGTTGCCTTATTGCTCTAGCTTTCCTAAAGGCGATACAAACCTAGATAGCCTTCTCAGCGAGTTAACAGCACAAACCATATAGAACCACTTCTCGTAAAATACTATTAAGGAGTCTAAATGCAAAAATCTTATTCAAGATTGTTAGGCATAGTTGGAAAACCCAACACTGGCAAATCAACCTTTTTTTGTGCAGCGACTTTGGCACCGGCTGAAATTGCAAACTATCCATTCACAACAATAAAGCCAAACAGAGGCGTTGGGTATGTGCGGACTCCATGCGTTCACGAAGAATTTAACGTTAAAGACAATCCCCTTAATTCCATATGCTTAGACGGAGTAAGACTAATTCCTGTAGAATTTATCGACTGCGCGGGACTTGTGCCAGGGGCATGGCAAGGAAGAGGTTTAGGCAATCAGTTTCTGGACGAAATCAGAAAAGCGGATGCCTTAATCCATATTGTTGACGCTTCTGGAGGAACAGACTCTGAAGGAAGAATATGCAGACCCGGTGAACACAACCCCTTGGAAGATGTGAAGTTTTTGGAACATGAAATAACCATGTGGATGGCGAGCATACTAAAACGCGACTGGCCCAAAATCGCCAGAACAGTGGAATCCGAATCAAAAGACCTTTACTCAATGCTTGAAGAACGATTAAGCGGTTTGGCGATAAAAAGGAACCACATCTTTGAAACAACAAGAAGGGCGGGGTTAAACGCTGACAAACCCACAGCTTGGAGTGAGGAAGACTTCCTACGATTTGTAGATACGTTAAGGCAAATTGCCAAACCAATGTTAATAGTAGCTAATAAAATAGACATACCCGCGGCTGAAAAAAACCTGGAAAAAATGAAAGAATTGAATTATCACGTGATTCCTTGTTGTTCAGAAGCAGAACTCGCCTTGAGAAGAGCCGCGGAAAAACAACTAATAGATTACAGACCTGGAGACTGCAACTTCAAAATAAACAATCCAGAAAAACTAACTGAAAGCCAAACTAGGGCGCTGGAAACCATAAAGGAGAAAATTCTGCTCAAATTAGGTTCAACAGGCGTTCAAGAATCAATAAACATGGCTTACTTTAAACTATTAAACATGATTACAGTTTATCCAGTTGAAGATCTAGAGCATCTGGCAGACCATGAGGGAAGAGTTCTGCCAGACGCCTACCTCGTGCCATATGGAACAACAGCCCGCCAACTCGCCTACATAATACACACGGAATTAGGAGAAAGCTTCATCTACGCAGTCGAAGCCAGAGAAAGAAAACGAGTTGGAGAAGACTACATACTTAAAGACAGAGACGTCATCTCAATCGTAAGCGCCAAAAAAAGAGCCTAATCTTACTTATGCGCCAAAACGCCTCTTGCGTTTTTTAAAAGTTCTAACAGCCCTTAAAAGGTCTATAAAACGGAAATCAGGCCAATACACATCCAAAAAGCAGAGTTCACTGTACGCGGACTGCCAAAGCAAAAAGCCGCTTAACCTTTCTTCACCCGAAGTCCTAATAATCAAATCTGGATCTTGCTTAGGCATGTGGGACGTGTACAAGAACTGTTCGAATGTTTGTTCATCAACTTTTTCTGGAATTAGTTTCCCTTCCTGCACTTTCTCCGCAATTTTCCTTGCGGCATCCACAATTTCCGCCCTTCCGCCATAAGCAAAAGCAATGTTTAAGAAGTGGTCATCATAACTTTCTGTTGCCCTTTCAACATCCATTATGAGCTTCTGCAAATTTTCAGGCAACAAGTTCACTCTACCAATAACTTTGACGCGTACCTTGTTTTTGTGTATGCGCTCATCTGTCAGAATTCTTTGAAATTCTTCTCCCGCAATACGCATAATCTCCTCAACCTCGTTTTTCTGGCGGCTAAAGTTTTCTGTAGAAAAGGCATAGAGAGTTATGGATTTAACATTAAGTTTCAGGCACCAATCAAGAAGTTGCTCAACTTTTTCAGCGCCTTTTTCATGGCCAAACCATGGGCCAAGAGCCTTCTCAGAAGCCCATCTTCTGTTTCCATCCAAGATTATTGCTATATGCTCCGGTCTGAAGCCGTTCTTTACTTGATACCACAGCCACTTCTCATAGAACTTGTATGCTCCAATGAGGGAGAGGAACGTTTTAATCATTGTTTAATCCTCGCGTTTTTAAGCGAATTAGCGCATGGGCAGTTGCCTTCGCGTTGGAGGGGTAAAGCCTTCACAGTCTCAGTTAAAACTTGCTCTAACTTAGACATGATCTCTTCGGAAACTTTTGAAGCTTCAAGAGGTGTCAACAGTTCTTGTGTGCCAGCAGCCATATTTGAAACAAAACAAAAAGGTGCATAGCACATCTCAAGTTCTCTTGCAAGCACAGCTTCTGGAATGCCCGTCATTCCAACAACGTCGCAGCCTAACCGCCTAAACATTTCAATTTCTGCTGGAGTTTCAAAACGCGGTCCTTCAGTACAAACCAGCACAGCCCTATCCCATACAGGCAACTCAAGTTTTCTGACAGTTTCAACAAGCAACTTGCGTAATTCAGGGCAATAGGGCTGAGAAACATCAATATGTGTTACTGGGGCGTCATCATAAAAAGTTGTACAGCGAATTTTTGTGAAGTCAATAAAATCATGAGGAATAACAACATCACCGGGTTTGAAATTGCGGTTTATGGCGCCAACAGCGTTTACAGCGATGATTCTTTCCACACCCATTTTATATAATGCGTAAACGTTTGTCCTATAGTTTATCTTATGCGGAGGAACTGAATGATTTGGACCGTGTCTCGGAAGAAAAACTACTTCTTTACCATCTATTCTCCCAATTAATAGGGGTGGAGCAATTCCATAAGGTGTTCCCAAGCGTAGTTGTCGAGCATTCTTAAACAAACCTTCGAAGCCTGTTCCACCAATAACTGCAACTTTAACCTTCTCCAAACTCTTCAACCCGCTCTTCAGTCTTCTTGAAAAATCCCCTAGCAGATCTATGGATGACAAACACAACCAGAACTGAGGCTATGCCTATTAAGATGCCGACGATTACGGAGAAAATGAGCTTTTCATAGCTTATCCCTTGTGTAATTAGGACATCGGCAGTTCCTTCGAGAATCCATCTAGACCACGCAACACTAACTATCAAAGCTGCATTACGCAGCAATTTTATGTCGTGTTTGAAATACCAATGTATAGCCCTTCCTAACAGTACCACGCAAACGCCTAAAACTATGAGGTCCATGGAGCCCTGAATGAAAAAACCAGCGATCCGCGGAAAATCACCAATCCAACCGGTAATTTCTGTTGGTATTGTAATGTTTGTTGTAATGTTTGTTGATCCCAAGTAAATGCCAACTACGACGCATAAGATTCCTGCAACTGTAGAGTAATTTGAAATCTGAACTGGAAGAGGTGGTAGAGAATATTCCTTTATCCATTGGATGAAGTTTTTAACTGTTTTGTCAACTCCAAAGCCTTTCACGAGCATGAATACACTTAAGACGAAAATGAAGGCTATCCAATAATAATAAAGTAAATTGAAAATTGAGAGAATCCCTAAAATTAGGAAGAGTAGCCCAGGTAAGCCCAGTGCTATGCGGGAGTAACGCGGATTTTCCATAATCATTTTTAGGTATCGCATAAAGAGGGCGGCTGTTTCCTCAATTGATTCGCTGTGTTTTACTACTATTCTTCTAACCGATGAAACTGGTACCCTTGACTCTACAAGGGGCAAAACTGCCTCATCTGAATAACCATCTGTAACTAGAATAACTTCATTTGCGGGAAAGGAACCCAATAATTCGTTTAGTTCAGCAACTATTTTTCTGTCTGCTTCAACCCAGCCAAGTTCAGAGCCAGATATAGTCGCTATTTCAAAAACTTCCTCTGATTTGCCTTCGCCTTGTAGGCGGTCATATATGCGTACTGCCTCGAAAATCGCATTTGCATCTGGCTCTTCAGGATCCCGTAAAGCTAGGGCTACTGCGGCGTTAAGATTTTCTTCCCTTCCAACGACAGGGGTTTTAACTCCCCCTTTTGCTCCTAAATCACCATCCCTATCCACACATAAAATAAAGATTCGCTTTTGTTCCTTCTCTGCGGGTTCTTCCTTAGCCATTTGGTTCTCTGTTCCTCAATACTTATTTATGGTGTCTCACTTTAATCTTGCGCTACCACTCCCTTCTCAGCGAGGAGTTGGAACTCCTCCCAAGTTAATTTTTCTCCTCGTCTTAGTTTTTCCCTTGCCTGTTTTTCAAGCTTTTCACGAAGGGCTTCCTCAATTTTCTTCTTCTCTTTATCTTCCTCCCTTTGAACTTCCTCTTTCAGCCCTCTTATTTGATTTGAAATTTCCAAAATTTCCTCTTGAATGGGTTTCGCTCTTTCTCTTGTTTGCAGAAAGAGTTTATGTAGGCTGTCGGCTTCTGTTTTAAGTTTTTTTGAGTCATCAATTTTTTCCAGCATTTTTTCATGAATTTGCTGACTTTTTAGTGCTGTTTCCGTTAGTTTCTCATGAAACAACCTACTCTTGGTTTCAAGAGCTTTAAGCTCAGTTTTTAACTCGATAATTTTTTGGTTTAGCTGGTCAAGTTTTCTATAAACGTTTAACTGAGTCTCTAGTTGTTTGACCCGCTCTACGAGTTCCTTCTCCTCTTTTAGGCTTAGGGATGATGTTTGAATTTTCCATTCTATACTTTCAAACTCTCTTTGTAGGTTTTGAACACTTCTCGAGGGCTCTTTCTTAGCCAAGGCTTTAATTTCTTGATTTATTTTCCTTATCTCTTCAATTTTTTCATGGAATTCTGTTCTCGTTCCATCTCTTTGCTGTTTTAATTCTTTAACCCTCTCATTTAATTTGTCTCTTTCGTTTTTAAGTCCAAGTGCTTCGACGCGTAAGCCCTTAAACTGTTCATTTAGCTTGTTTCTTTTTTCAGCCCACTCTCTTGCTTCGGCGTTTAACTTGTTTCTCTGTTCTTTTAATTCTGAAAGTTTTTGGGACAATTCCTCGATTTTTTGGGTTTTCCGCTGATCTGACAATTACTTTTTCCTCTTCTGCCTTGTCCATTCCAAAATCTGTTTGATTAGCTTTACTCCATCTCCAGATGTGAAAAGTGGTAATTTCCAGTTTTCATTGATTTTCCATCTTGTCACAAAGCGGTTTTCAACTTTTCTAAGAAAGGGCTGTTTGTATACTAGTATTCCTCTCCTTTGCCATTGGGGGGTCTTAGCCAAATTTACCCCTTGCTTAAACATTATTTCGTGAAGTTCTTCGGTTTTTAATCCCTTAAGTTTTTTAGAAATTTCGGAGGGCTTATATTCCATTTTGTGGAAAACCCAGTAGGCATAAGCGTTGTTGTGGTTTCTCCAATTGTTCATCTGCCTCCAAGCCAAATATTCCATTGTTTTTTCATCAGTTGAGACAACAACGATGCGGGAATCAAAGGCTGCAACATTTTCCTTGTTAAAGAACTTATGAAGATTCAGCGTAAAAGCACTCGAGACCAAACTAGCCAGCACAGAATTTACTTTTTCAATTCTTCCACGGAAAGGAGCCGCATTTAAGAATAAAATGTTAATTTCGTCACTGGCTACATAAACTAAAGCTGGGCTAAAGCCTTTCGTGAACAGAATTTTTCCAGAAGAAACAAGGCACTTTGCGAATTTCTCGTCAAACGGTTTCTCAGCCTTTATTGCTTCTGAAAGCTTCCTAAATTTCCACCCATCTAATCTCAAGAAGAAGGGAGTTTCTGGCGGAATGCAGGTCTTTGAGAATATTTCATGCTTTGACCAATTCCTATATTTATCTGTGTAGGTGTCCGATTTAATCATATTTTCTACACAACAGAGTTACTATCTGGCAAGGTGCGTAGTTTTAAATTTTATCGCGCCTGCACTATAACAAAAGTGGAAAAGAGGGATTGTGTTATTTGGGCTAGCGAAGATTTTATCTGCATTGAAAGTCAAGGGAGTTAAGGGATTAAGTTGGATGATCTTGAAGAATTTAGATGCTATCGGGAGCGTATGAACGCACGCATTCTTTCTGCCAATAATCTTGGAATTAAAAGGTTCTTCGCGTTGGACAGTCGTGCATACGAAAAGGGCGCCTTAGATGTTAAAACAAAGGAGTTACTGGGTTTAGTCGCTTCTACCGTATTGCGCTGTAATGATTGCATAACTTATCATGTTATCCGTTGTGTTCAAGAGGGTATTTCTGACCAAGAGTTTTTTGAAGCCTTAAACATTGCGTTGGTGGTCGGCGGCTCGATTACGATTCCGCACATACGTCGTGCAGTGGATACATTCGATCAATGCAGAACGAAACAGTCAAAAGACCAGTCTATCAAGATTTAGCGCGTGCTATTTCAGTCTTAGTTTGAATAGTTGGATTGAATTCTTGGAGAATATCATTTCTTTAAATTCTCTTCGGATTGCCAGTGATTCTATTAAAGCGACATGTTTCTTGATGTTGCACATCGCGTAGTCTGTTCCGAACACAACACTGTTAGGGCGTTGTTCTACTGTCAAAGTTAGAACCTTCTTTATCTTGTCAAGTCCGGTTTCTTCGATTACTTCATCATCTGCCAGTCCTGAAGTGTCAAAATAGATGTTCGCATATGGCTTTGTTAGTTCATGGCAATATTCCACCTTAGGCCAAAAATAGTGCGCTATGACAATCTTTAGTGTCGGAAATCGCTTTGCCACTTTGACAATGTGCTTAGGGTCATTGTATTTTGCAGCTTCTGGTTTTTTCGAACTTGCGCCTGTGTGGATGACTATTGGCAAGTCATACTTAATACACAACTCGTAAACTGGAACAAGCCGTTTGTCAGTGGGATATATTGTATCGTGTCCAGGAAAGATTTTTACTGCAACGATTCTTCCTGTTTGAAACAAGAGATCCAGTTTTCGTATGTGGGGTTCTTTATCTCTTTGAATGTCTATTGTTCCCATCACGTATAAGCGTCTATCATGTTCAACGAGACCCAAAACTTCGTCTAGGCTTCCTATCTCTGAGACTGGCGTATTGTCTGGTATTAGTATGGCATAATTTACCTTGTTTTTCTTAAGCTCATGAAGTAGCTCTTATTTTGAACCCGCAAGAGTCTTTCCTTCTTTCAGCGCAGGCAAGTGTTGGTGGCTATCGATTATCATCAAATCATATCAAATGCCCGAAGGGTGTGATTAGGTTTTTGTTCAACCTTCAGCGCGCGCACTTGTGATAGAATAACTTGGAAAAAAGCGGTTTATTCGAGGATGATTCTTGCATCTACTGTTTTTGCTCCCTTTTCATAAACCATTATTGGGTTTAAGTCAAGCTCTTTAATCTCTTGATGCTCCATGACAAGCCTTGAAGTGTTCAGCAGAATCTGCACTATGGCTTCTATGTCGGCTGGAGGCTGATTCCTATATCCCTTCAACAGCGGGTAAGCCTTAACTTCAGTAATCATTTCGCGGGCTTCATCCACGGTTATTGGCGCAACTCTGAAGGTTACGTCTTTAAGAACTTCTACAAAGATTCCGCCGAGCCCAAACATTAGTGCTGGACCAAACTGCGGGTCTTTAATAGCGCCTACTATGACTTCAGTTGATGATGGAGCCATTTCTTGGACAAGTACACCCACAATTTTTGCGTCTGCCTTATGCTTTTTGATGCTTTCTAGAATCTGTTTGTAGGCGTTCCGAACGTCCTTTGCAGTTTTTAGACCAACTACGACGCCACCAACATCTGATTTATGAATAATGTCCGGCGAAACAATCTTTAAAACTATAGGATATCCTATTTCCTCTGCAAACTTGACAGCTTCCACCTCATTTTTAGCCAATTGAAACTTCGTAACCGGAATTCCATATTCCATGCAAACAGTTTTGGCTTCAGTTTCAAGAAGAAATTTCCTACCCTCTTTGCATGCCATCATAAATATTTTTGAAGTTTTTGTCAAAACTTACAACCTCAAACATTTTTGGGTTTTTGATGATGATGTTAAGTTCTAATTCTTTCTAATAAAATCTTTTATTCGCCAAGCTTAAGTTGCTACTTGACACACGTCCAGTTGTAGATTCCATTATCTTTCAGAATCCAAGCGTCACAGCCAACAGGTCCGAAAATCCAGTTGCTTCCCACTTCGTCCCAATAGTACCATAGCCAGTATCCTTCTGTGTAATTGTTAATTGAAGTTACAAGTATGTGTCCTGGCTCCATTGTTGACCAATATGAATATTCGACTTTTGCGATTTTTCGTGTTAAATCGAACAATGTTGTGCCAAGAGGAATGGAAACATTGTGCGACTCTATTGTTTGGTTACCGTAGTCGATGCATAAGCTTACTTCTATTGTACTTATCTTGTCTTGAAAACCTTCCAGTTCTTTTATTGCCGAAGCTGTGAAAAGTTTGTAAAATTCATCAAGTATTGAACCGAATTCTTCTCTTGTTACTAGGCTTTTCTCGTTGAGTGCTTTAAATTCATCTAACAGATTGTTGTAGGTTTCATTTAATTCTGGAAATTCGTTTAGCGTTGATGTGTAATTGCCCCCTAGATTAGAAAGCAATTTTTCGTATTCGCCCATGAGCGTAGAATAATTTTCGCCGAGGAACCATTGATATTCTCCAAGTAAAACACCGTAGTCTCCAGATAACAAATTTCGTTTGGTTGCGGATACGCTGTAATTCTCTGCTATCTCATTTAGCAATTGTTGCTTTTCTTTAACCTGTTCCCCATACTTAATCTGCTCCAAATAATAATATGCCATAGAACCGGTAGCTATAGACGCCCACACCAGCGTTGCTAACATTACAAAGGCTATTGTTCTTTTTTCAACCAAGATTTTTCACCATAACGACACTGTTTAAAGCCTTGATTAGCGGGAAGAACACTATCCCAAACACTGCAATGTTAGAGAATACATGTATCAGAGAAAAAGGTGTGCCATAAGCCAAAGCTGTTATCACTGCCAAAGTGGGATGTATCCCAGCAATCATGTAATACAAGGCAACTCCAAAATTAGTTATAAGGTCGTAAACCACGGTAAGAAATGCTCCTAGAACAGCTACTTCAAGGTAAATTTTACTCGAGTTGTAGCTTTGTAAATACCTTCTGTATACACCTCCAGCCAAGCCCACTAAAGCCATTCCTGCAATTTGGAAAGGCATGTTTGGACCTGCAAACCCCCATGGTGAAAAGAATCCGTTAACAAACATTACAAAACTACCGAACAAAATTCCCATAAAAGGGCCGAACACAAAACCTAGAATAAACGTGAAAAGTGAAGTAAACTCTACGTTAGGGGGTCTCGGAGACAACTGAATGGCTAAGCATAATGCTGTTAAAACGCTTATTACTGATATTGTGACAGAGCTTTTGACTGTGCATCCCATAGATGTTGGATGGATTATCCATCCATATAAGCTTTTCGACCTAAAAGCATAATGTATTTGAATTTTTAAGGGTCTTTTATGTTCAGTGATTACCTCGAACGCTTAGAACAATTAGGAAGTTGCTAGGAAGGCGTAAACTTTTGTGTCGTTGACAATGTTTTCTATTTTTGCATATTCGTTTGGTTGGTGGGCTGTTTCGTCTATAGTGCTCCAGACGACTGCTGGAACGTCTATTTTTCTGAAGAAGGCGGCGCATGTTCCTCCGCCTATTCCTCCAATCTTCGGCTCTACTCCCCTAAGTTTCTTAATTGCTTCCGTAAGCATACTTACTATTTTGGCGCTGGCGTCTGTTGGTCTTGGAGCAACAGTTTTCTGCAAAACCTCAATTTTTATTATTGCCCCAGTTTTCTTTTCAAATTCTTCCGCAAGACCATGAATGTCATTCAATACTTCTTCTATGTCATAGTTTGGTAGAACTCGGCAGTCGAAGCAGGTTATGTCTTCTCCTGGGACGATGTTTACGGCATCGACGTTTTTGTCTTTCTTTGTCGGTTCAAATGTGCTTTCTGGTGGGTCAAAATATTCGTCTTTAAGTGAATATTTCGCGTGTAGCATTTTGTCGAGGGCTAGGGCATATTCCATTCCTATGCGATGGGCATTCAAGCCTTTATCAGGCCTGCTGGCGTGAGTCTGCTTTCCAATTGTGCGCACCCTAAACCACAGGGCACTCTTCTCAGCTATTTCTATAAGGCTCCCATTCTCGTTTCCGCCGTCAGGCACAACTATTAAATCGTCTTTTTTGAAAAGCCCTTGTTTCAAGAGGTGTTGAATTCCATACATACTTCCTTGTTCTTCATCGGCAACAAAGGCTAAAGCAATTGTCCTTTTTGGTCTTATACCCAAATTCTTTAGAGCTTTAACGGCGAAAATTGAAGCAACCATCGATTGTCCGTTGTCTTCGCTACCACGTCCGTAAATCCGCTCTTCTTTAATTGTCGGCTCAAAGGGTTTTGTAATGGTCCAAAGAGACTCTTCTCCTGGTGGAACCACGTCTAAATGTGATATTATCCAGAGTTTTTCGGCCTTGTTTTCTCCATAACAGTAAGCTATAACATTAGGTCGCTTTTTAGATGGAACCCTCTCATCCTCAGCGTCGAAGTGTTCTATTTTATCGAAGCCAACGACTTCTAGTATCTGCACTAGTTTTTCAGTTTTCCTCAATTCTCCTTCTCCATTGTTTTCTGGGGCAATCGCTGGAACGCGGATAAGTTCCATTAAAGTTTGCGCCATTTCGTTTTTCTGTCTTTCAATTTCGGAGAAAATGCTTTGATATTGCATAGACATCACATTTAATGGCTAAAATAAACTGTTGCTTGTTAGCTTTAACGTTTTGCTGAAACAGAGAACAATAAGAAGGTTTAGGAAAACGTGGCGGTTGCTAACTTACTTCTTGCAGAGCTTTAAGTCGCTTGATTATGTTGGGGTGCGTTGAGAAAATCTCAAGAATCCGATCGCCCGTTGTCAGCTTCCTTGACAAAATCTCTTGAACTAGTTTCTGGCTGTCTCCGACGTACATATTGGACAACTCAGCAGAGTCAACGTTTGCGCGGTCAGGGTCAGTGATGAACAACGCCTTGAATGCATTCAGTTTCCTTGTTTGTTGTCTCGTCCTACCCATCCTATCCATGTTTTTGGTTGCATTAACTATTTTTGCCAGCCCTGTCGAGAGTTTCTCTGATCCGCCGTCGACGATTGATGCGCTGTTTCTGTCAGCGTAGTATTCGCGTAGCCTGCTGAGATCAAGTATAAACAGGTTCATTATCCACGAAAAAGCCATGAAGACTATGCCCAGCATTGCACCGTTGCCTTGATTCTTTTGATTTCCTCCAAACATGCCTGAAAGCATGAGGGAATAGCCTATAAAATAGGCCACCGCAGGCAACAATGAAACGAACATCATTATCTGCACGTCTCTGTGTCTCAAATGTCCAAGTTCGTGCCCTACCACAGCTGCAACTTCACCGTCATTCAACGTTGTCAAAAGTCCACTTGTGACGGCAATCCGGGTTCCCGCTATCGGTGAACCGTAAGCAAAAGCGTTCGGCAGGGGGATCTGCGCTAGCATTAGCCTCGGTGTGCTTATGTTGCATTTTTTGCTGAGATCGGCGACAACTTCGTGAAGTTTCGGCTGCTCAGTTGCAGACATGGCACGAACGCGGTACATTGCATCAATCATGTAGGGTGAAATAAGCCACATGACAATGTTAAACACCCCGACCAAGATGCCCAAGGTTAAGAGATCGAAGGATGCTGTCAGGGTCAGAATAACCGTGAAGAACAGCGTTGATAGGCCGATTATTAGGGCGAGCGTTCCAGCCATGGATAGACGAAGTTTCCAAATGCTCATGTTATAACCTCGATTAATGCTCACGAAGCATGGGGTAACTTATATCTTTTACTATAGAAACAAGCGTCACAGCATCAAAGATTTTGCGAGTAAAGGTTAGTTTTAAATGGTTCAGCGGTTAACTTTTTTGTATGCATACTCTTGTCGATGATGTAGGAAGTTTTCCGCTACCCCATTATGTGGATAGAAGATTGTTCAATGAAGCATATGTCCGTGCAAGAGATGCAATGATGGACGGAAAAGACTTCAGAAAAGACGAGTTCATCCTCAACAATTTTTATCGCGTTATAATAGATTCCTTCAAGAAAAAATTTGACACAGGCTTGGATGCTGTTAACTACCCGCAACATTACGATATGCATTGGCAATTTGCGGATGTTATTCACAAGGCCATGGATAAAGGCACATATGTAGTTGATGAGAAACAGGCAATCATGCCTGAAGTGCATGTGATTAATGACGAAGCCAAAAGAATCTGCGAAGAAACCGGGAAAAAAGTTTTGCTTCGCGTATGTGTTACAGGACCCATGGAATTATATCTGAAAGAAGTTGGAACCACAGCTTACAAGGACGTTCTCTTGATGTTTGCAGAAACTGTAAAACGATTTGTAAAAAATTCTATTTTAAATTCTAAATACGTCAAAACAGAAGTGGTGTCACTGGACGAGCCGAGCTTTGGATTTCAAAACATATCTGCCGATAAAGACACGGTTTTAGACGTTCTTGAAAAAGCCTTCGATTTCAACGGCGTTACAAAACAGATTCATCTACATTCTTCATCAAGGGTTGCAAATATACTGGACATTAAAAATATTGACGTATTATCGTTTGAGTATGCAGCGTCTCCTAAAAACATCGAAGCAATCTCAAGAAAAATGCTGGAGCGAGCGGACAAGCAAATAAGGGTTGGCGTGTCACGAACAGACATAAACTCAATCATGGCAGAACTGTATGAGAGAGGCATAACGAAACCGGATGCAGAACAATTGGTTGAAAGCGAAGCAACTATAAGAAAAAGATTTGTAACCGCCAAAGAAAAATATGGAGACAGAATGACTTTTACAGGTCCTGACTGTGGTTTAGGCGGATGGCCTACACAAGAGGCAGCCCAACTTCTTTTGAGGAGAACAGTAAATGTTGTAAAATCTGCAAAAGCTAACCTCTAAATCATTTAATACTTATCAAACATGGCTGGATTAATGAAAAGTTTCATAAAGGATTTCAGCATAAAAGTTATTTATGAAACAAGAAAAACTAATCAAACTACTTTTCGAATTGATTAAAAATTCAAAGCGAAGCGACAGAGACCTAGCAAAGATATTATCTATTTCCCAACCCACAGTAACACGGCTAAGGAAAGTTCTAGAAAGAGAAGCGATAAAACAGTATACTATAATTCCAAATCTTTCCTATTTTGGCTTTGACATAGTAGCCTTCATTTTTTCTCGTACAAAGGAGCTTGTACACCCACTTTGGGACAAAGGAAAGGAATGGGCGAAAGAACAGCCGAATATAGTGTTTGTAAGCACTGGCCAAGGGATGGAAGCAGACGCGCTTTTGATTTCAGTGCATAAGGATTACGCGGATTTTGTTAAATTTTACCACATTTTTAGGAGAGATTGGGGCAAATACCTAGATGATTTCAAAGTCTTTCTCATAAGTTTATCAGGAAGCATCACGTTGAAACACTTCACATTCAATTACTTAATAGACGCATACCAGAAAGGAACCGGCGAATAACGATTTATCTCTCCTTACTTAGACGCTTTAGTACTCTTAAAGCAATGAGACTGATCCACTTGCTAGGTTTGCCCTTTGCTTCTATGTTAGTTTGCATTCTTCCAATTGGAGCACTTTCCAAAATCCATGTCCCATTGCTTTGTCGTTTTTGCAGCTACAACTTGAGAGTCATTTTCATCTTCATCGAGGATGTCGTGCAACGTGAAGTATCGAACGGATGGATTTGTTTTTTCAAGAAGCCAGTCGATCGGGCTTTCCTTCAGAATCTTCACCCATTCAATCATAGTTTCACTTTTTTGGTCTTGTCTTAAGATTCATGGATGGCTTAGTCACTCGCTCTGAGGATAGTCTACCCCACTTATATAGATTCAACTCGAGTTTCTCAATAGAAGGTCAAGCATCGCATAAAGCACACTTCGATTGTTTGAGTTGCGGCTTTTTGCACATGATGGGCCCGACGGGATTAGTACCCAAACGGGTTCAAGTCTAATAATAGACTGGGAGGGACTAGTATCCAAAAGTGTTCAAGCTCATACAGGCAACTAAAGGCCAGCTTCAAAGTGAGGTGGAAGTCTTGTTATCCCTTCTATTTGGTCGAAGTCCTCATCGAACGAGTATATTTCCTTTATGTTGCTTAGCCTCATGACGTCGACGGCCAAGGCGTCGTTGGCTTCAAGCTTCAAATCATCCCCCAGCTCGGTTGCAGCGAAGTATGCCTCTCGGGTTACACCCATTATTTTCACGTTGTCGAGCATGAACAGTCCACGGACGATGGTGGTTAGCTGATCTAGTGGCATGCCATGTTTGAGAATGTTCACTATTTCGGACACGTGCACAACGGTCATTACCACTTCTTCTTTTCCCTGAGATACACCGCTGATTATCTTTTTGGCGTGTTCCTTCATCTGTTTCTCTTTTTGAGTTAGCTGTTTTTTCGGTTTGTAGTAGGCGTAGATGAATACATTGGCATCTAAGAATCTCATGCACTCGCCTCATAGAATTTCTTTTCGAACTGTTTCCAGCTTCCAATGGCTTCCACGCCCAAATCAACTTTGTCAAAGTTTTCAGTCAAGTCAACGCGACGCTTAGGAACGATCTTCAAGTATCCTTTCCTCTTGATGATGTATAGCTCCCGACTTTCCCCAATTTCAGCTTCACGCCAATCTGCAGGCAAGATAAGACGACCTTGGGCATCCACTTTCTTGACCTCAACACCAGATTCCAAATATTTCACCACAAAATACTATGATCTGCCATGATATAAAGTTTCCTCCAGAAGTGTGGACATTGAAACTACGTCGTAACTCCGGAGAATCTTGAAAGTTCTATAGAAACTATGATTATAAAATCGCGCTAGTCTGAATATCGTTCTGACTGGGGTTTGATGGTGGATCGGGATAGGTTCGAACTTCCAAAGTATATTGGGCATATTTTTGCAGGTAAATTCGCGTTATTCTAGTCTGTAGGTGCTTGCACTCGATTGGGTTCAAGTCATTGATGAGGCTGTCCGTGCTCATACCCAAATGGGAGCGGGCCCGACGGGATTTGAACCCGTGACACCCGGATATCTGCGTGAACTTTTTCACTTAAGAGTCCGGTGCTCTAGCCTTACTGAGCTACGGGCCCTTCTTCGTGGATTATGCATTTCATCCCGCTTTAATAAATTTAGCTTTTAATTTCAGAATTTTATAAATCTAGTTGTGTTTGTGATAATGAGTTGAGAAAGTCAACAGTTTTAAGTCTAATCTCAAATTTTGATTGTGAGGCTGAAAATGTTGGGTGAAATTGTTTTTGTTGGGCTTGGTTTACATGATGAGATGGGGATAAGTTTACACGGTTTAGAAGAAGTTAAAACTGCAGATACCGCCTTTATAGAGCTTTACACGAGTTTTATGCCAAATTTTTCAATAAAACGTTTTGAGGAGATTTCTGGAAAAAAGCTTAACGCTGTTTCGAGAAGAGAGCTTGAAGAAGAAAATGGAGAAATTATTCTAAAGGCTGCAGAAAAGGGTAAGGCTGTTCTGCTTGTTCCCGGCGACCCGCTAATAGCTACAACGCATGTTGCATTAAGAATAGAGGCTGAAAAGCGTGGAATAAAAACTCGTATAGTTCACGGATCCTCTGTACTCTCGGCTGTTATGGGTTTGTCCGGTTTACACAACTATAAGTTCGGGAAAAGCGTGACAATACCTTTTCCAGACGAAACCTTCTCTGAAACTCCATACGATGTTATAGCACAGAACAGAAAACTTGGGCTTCATACTCTTTGTCTTTTGGACATTAAGGCAGAAGAGAAACGTTACCTACGCATTTGTGAAAGCCTAAACTCGCTTTTGAAAATTGAAGAGAAAAAGAAAAAGGGGGTAGTCACCATGGATTCGCTTGTAGTTGGAATAGCAAGGGCTGGAAGCAACAATCCAACAGTGAAAGCCGATTCCATAGAGAAATTGCTGAGTTATGATTTTGGAGAACCACCCTACAGCATCATTTTTCCGGGCAAACTTCATTTTATGGAAGCCGAAGCCCTGATAGTGTTGGCTGGCGGTCCAGAAACGTTGAGGAAGGATGTTAAATGATTTTGGAGGAGCTTGTTTCGAAGTACATAGGCTCTGCTGAGCGTGTTTTTTGTGAAATGGAGGTTGCTGAAACTCGCACAAATATTGATGTAATCAGCGTAAATAAGGTTTTGGAATTTGCCAAAGCCTATTTAGAGGACGCCAAATATTATAGGGATAAAAAGAAGTTTGAGGTAAGCTTGGCTTCTGTTGCCTATTGCGAAGGCTTGCTAGACACGTTGAAACTGTTGGGAGCCGTGAAATTCGAATGGCCCGTGAAAAGGAAAGCAAAAAGAGAAAAATAGTTTTGGCTTCAGGCGTATTTGACTTGCTGCATCTTGGACATGTAAAGTTTTTGGAGGAAGCAAAAAAGACTGGTGGACGAAACGCTGAACTAATTGTTATTGTAGCCCGAGACAGCACTGTGGAAAAGAGGAAGGGTAAGAAACCCATTATGCCTGAAAATCAGAGACGAGCCCTTGTTGAATCTTTAAAGGTTGTTGACGAAGCCATTCTTGGCTATGAACAATTTGACATTGGGAAAGTTATTGACAAGATAAAGCCAGACGTAATTGTTTTCGGATACGACCAAAACGGCATGGAAAAAACTGTGAAGAATTGCATAAAAGTGAAGCGATTAAAAGTGAAGATCGTGAAAATTGGCAGGTTTAGAGAGGACGAGCTGGACAGTTCCTCAAAGATTAAACAGAAAATCATTGAGCATTTCGAAAGATGAACGCCATGTCTAAGAGTTCTAAAAAGTATATGCCAACCTACATAATCATCGCATTAAATATAATTTTTTATGTTTGCACTTCGATAATTGGTGGAGACTTCATAACAACGGGTGATCGTGCAATCTTTTTGTTTGGGCAAGTGAACTATTTTGTTATCTATTACGGCTGGTATTGGCAGCTTTTTACATCCATGTTTGTCCATGTCAGCATCGTACATTTATTGGGTAACATGTTTTTTCTGCTTATTTTTGGGCTTAGAGCAGAAGAACTATTTTCTCTTAAAGAATATTTGCTCATCTACTTCCTGAGCGGGTTGACTGGAAACTTGTTGACGCTCCTTTTTGGGCTTGATATGGTTTCTGCAGGAGCTTCTGGAGCTATTTTCGGAGTGTTCGGAGCATGCATCATTTACATTCGACGTGCAATAGGCCAGTCAATAATAACTGCATTAATGTACGCCTTCTTTTTGTTTATGATTAACATCGGTCCGGGCGTGAACTTTCTAGCTCATTTGGGCGGTTTGGCTGTTGGATTATTGATAGGTTATGTGCTTGGAGCAACACGCAGACGCAGTGTAACACCCACTTATGAGTATCGCTATTCTTTTTCTGCTAGAGGTTAGAATTTTATGGAAGCGTTAAAACTTCCACCTTCACTTTGTGCCCATCTTTGAGGTTGAGATGTTTCCGCAGAAAAACGGGAGCAATAATCTCAATAACTGAAGTGTCATAGTGGCTTCTTAGAGCTAAAATTAAGGCACCCTTCACCCTGTTCTCTATTGTTACGGGATAGCATTTCACCGATCCGAAAGTGCGGTCTTCATTTCTAAAACCTTCAATTTCAATTGCTGGGTAAGCTTCAAGTTCTGAGCGGGTCTTAACATCATAATCCGTTGTAAGTTTTAGATTAAGCGTGCCAGGGTAAGGTTCAAAACCTAGTTTCTCTATAAACTGTTTTGTATATCGTTCTTTTGATATATAGTAGGCTCCCTCACCTAATCCCGTGAAGACTACGCCTTCTAAAGTTATTGATGGTGGATACGCCGCTTCCATCAAAAAGCGCAGGTTTGAATAAAGCTTTTTCAGTTCTTTAATGCCGGCATCCGTAATTTTTATGAGGCAGCCTTCAGGCGTGACAGTCCGTTTAATCCATCCATTTTTATCCAATTCGATTAGATAACGTGAAGCCGTCTGCTGGGAAGCCCCCAACTTTCCGGCTAAATATTCTGTGGAAATCTTGGCTGTTCTTCGATGAGCTCCCATCTCTGCCAATTTTAAGAGTATAAAAATATGGCGCCACTCATGCTTTTCAGTCATTTCAAAGCCTCGGTTCCCATTACTTAGAAGTTAATACAATACATATTTAAGTGGCTCGAAAATTGCTTACAAAGCAAGTTTCATAGCAGGCTGTGTTTGCTTGGACAAATATGTCTTATGAGTCATAAATACGTGCTGAAACGATTTATTCAGTTTAAACTTGTTTAAACAGTTCATACAGAACCTTTATCTAAACTGTCCAATTTTCTACAGAAGGAAGAAAGCATGAACAAACAGAACCATCCCGCTTCATTGCTTGTGGTTGCAACAGCTATGTGTGCTGCATTATACGCAGTCGGTAGCTATGCAACTGCATATATACCTTCTCCGTGGGGTTTTGGTCAATTTAGACCCGCAGTCATAATACCGTCCCTTTTTGGAGTTATTTTTGGGCCAATTCCAGCCGCTATAGGTGCTGCAATGGGCACACTAATAGCGGACTCAACGAAACATGGGACTCTTTACATGGGTAGTTTGTTGGCAGCGGTGCCTGGTAACTTTATAGGATTCTACATATTTGGCTATATTGTTAAGAAGAAGTTCAATTGGGCGAGATTTATTTCCGCCTCGGTTATTACGCTAGTCATCGCCAATGCAATCGTTGCCTTTCTGTACGTATTTTTGTTCAAGGCAATTTACATGCAGGCACTCGCATTTTCTCCAGATGTACTAACTTTTCTTTCGCTTGGCTTGACCATTTATTGGTTCGTGACAATGCTGCCCTTTATTCTTTTGGTCACGCCTCTGCTCATTCGTGCAGTCGCCCAAGCCATGCCGACAATTGTACCGGAAGAAGTGCGTGTCAACAGCCTAGAAACAGAATTACCTAAAACTTCTTTCAGTCTAGCAACGATTGTTCCCGGGGTAATCATGTTTTTGATTGGACTTGCAACTACATTCACGCAGCTCGGAGCTTTCACAGCCAGCGCTAGTAAGCTAAGTGGTACGTTAATGATAGAATTAATGTATTACATCGGTGGTGCTACGCTTATAATCATAGGATTTATAGCATTGGTCAAGCAAAAGATGGAAAAACCATGAAAATGTTCCGTGTAGTGGGAGTCGGCGGCACTTTCGACGAGTTTCATAAGGGACACAGAGCCTTGCTTATGAAAGCCTTTGAAGTAGGCGAGCAAGTTTTGATTGGTTTATGCTCTGACGAGTTTGTCAAGAAACTAGATAAGCCGCATCCGACAGCGCCCTATGCGAAGAGGTTGGAGGAGCTAAAGGCTTTTTTGCGTGAGCATGACTTTTTAGAAAGAGCCAAGATTATTCTTTTAAATGATGTTTATGGAGTGACCTTATCTAGGGGCTGTGTTGAAGCCTTAGTTGTGAGTAAGGAGACTGAACTTACAGCCCTTAAGATTAATGAGAAAAGGAAGGAGCTTGGGCTACATCCGCTTCATATAGCGATTATAGAAATGGTTCCTTCGGAAAATCATGCTCCAATTTCTACCACACGAATTTACCGTGGAGAAATTGACCGTGAAGGTCACTTACTAAATCTCTGAGAATCTCAGAAACATTAGACCTAATAGCGTTTGCAAAAAGTTTATGGTGTGCTGTCCTTTATCACCATCGAGCCAACTGATTGCCGAAAAGAGAATATCCACGAAAATCTTAAGTGGTTCTTTGCTTTGTTTCTGATAGAGGTTGTTAGATCTTGACTTATCTCTCAGGTGTCAAGTTGACAAGTGTTTCTAAGCGATATGGCGACATCACAGCTGTAGATTACCTTGACCTAGACATAAAAAAAGGTGAAATCTTCGGCCTTCTGGGTCCAAATGGCTCGGGCAAGTCGACAACTCTTAAAATGATTTTGGGATTGGTTAAGCCTGACTCTGGATCTGTAAACGTTTTGGGCATCAACGTGGAGGATGATCCTGTTGCAGTGAAGAGAAAAGTGGGCTATGTGCCTGAATCACCACGTGTTTACGAGTTCTTAACCGGGCTTGAGTTCCTTGATTTCACCGGAGATGTTTACGGGATGCATATCGAGGAGAAGAAAAAACGTATCGAAGAGTTTCTTAAGGCTCTGGATCTGGAGGGAAGAGAGGGGGACATGATAAGCTCTTATTCTGAGGGAATGAAACAGAAAGTTGTTATTATCTCTGCGCTAATGCATAAGCCTGAACTTCTGCTTTTGGATGAGCCCTTGAGTGGCTTAGATCCAAAATCGGCGAGGATCGTTAAGGACCTGTTGCGTGAGTTGGCCTCGCAAGGTGTGATAGCCATAATGTCTACTCACGTTTTGGAGATTGCCCAAGCCATGTGTGACCGAATAGCCATCATGTACAATGGCAGGCTGTCAGCTTTAGGCACTATAAAAGAGCTGAGGCAAAAGGCAAGGATGCCTGATTCAGGCTTAGAAGACATCTTCCTCAAGCTCACAGGAACCGGAGACATTAAGCCTGTAGTTGAGGCGCTGATGAAGTGAACTGGAAAAACGTTCTTCGACTGGTAAGTGTCGATATAAAGTCTTCTCGGGTGATTAGAGGAATCAGATTCAGAAGATTCCGAGAAAACAAAATGGTAACCTATGCCCTATACGTCGGGGCGCTTGTGTTTGGATTGCTGATCAGCTGGATTGTCGCAAACTTTTACAACGGAATATCAGATCCAACCCTAAAGGAAATTTTTCTTCGAGGTGCAACTAGCCTCTTTACAACCCTTCCAACTCTAGCTCTCCTATACGGTCTAGTTTTTTCCCAGATGGGTCAGATGCAGCGAATTGGCGCAAAAGTATCGATTCAGCCTCTCTACTGGTTTCCCATTACTTGGAAGGAACATACGCTTGCCTCAATATTGGCGAACCTAACCGGTTGGCCGCTGATAATCACCATCTTTATCTGTTCAAGCATATCTCTGGCCTCGATTCCTTTAGGACTGGTTCCCTTGGCTGTCTTCACAACGCTTGCTTTATTAGGAAGCCTCTTCTTGGCAAGCGTCACCACCGAAGTATTCAAGATTTTACAGGTTAGAATTTCAGGAGCCTTGACAAAAGCTGCTGGCAGAGCCGCGATATGGGTGAGGCTTCTGGGATCCATCTTATTTTTCATCATATTCTACCTTGCTTATTTCTCGCTTTACTATAACGTGTCATTACCAGCTCTTATCGAGTCGATATCTGGCGGACAAAGGATACTTTGGTTCATTCCTTACCTCTGGCTCGGCATAGCCCTCTCAGCCTTTGTCAACGGCTTAGTGCTGGAGATAATAATTTTTTCCCTCGCCTCGCTTGCGCTCATCTACTTCCTCTTTCTAGCGGCTGTTCGTCTTAACGTTAGGTTTGGTTTGTACGAGGAGCCCTCCATCACCATATCCCATGGACCTTACATTCCAAAAGCTGGTTTGCTTGGAAGATTAGGCTTCTCTTCCATGGAGGCGGCGATTATAAGAAAGGACTTTAAGGCTTTCACGCGACGGCGTGAGTTGATGTATATTTTCATCATGCCAATAGTCTTTACCATCGTGCCCCTTTTTTCTGCGATGAGAGGCGCAGGTGGGGATCCTTTACCCTCAGCATTTTACTCCTTCCTATTTGCTTACCTCACTCTACTCCCCGGAACCTTAATGACTGTTACTTTAGGAAGTTTTATAATTGGCTCAGAAGGAGCCAGCGTTTGGTACATTTATTCGTCTCCTATTTCTGCTAAGAGTCTTGTGAAAGCAAAATACTTCTTTGCGGCTCTCTTCAGCTTCGCCATAACTTTGGTTTGCTTCTTTATTAGTGTCCTTTTAACGTCTCCTTCACTGCAGATAATTGCTATAGGTTTAACTGAAGCCATTCTATTGATTTTCTCTCTTGGCATGGTCTCGCTAACCTTTGGGATAAAAGGCGCCGACTTTCGTGAGTTTCCAAGGCCTAGGATGATTAGGCCCCTGTGGAGCTTCATCAATGGACTCGTGTGCCTTCTTCTGGCGATGGCTATAATTTCACCAATAATTCCCTACGGCTTGAAAATCCTGTTTGAGGCCATACAAGCTCCTGCTACCATATCCATACCCCTCCCAGAATCATACCTCTACGTGGCGCTACCCTTAAGCGGCGTCATAGCCTCCGTGGTAACTTATGTGTTTCATAAAAAAGCAGTTAAAAACGCTGAAGAATTTTTGCTTAAGGCAGAGATATAGAACATTGAGGTAAAGCTTATGCTTATGTTAAGCGTACCTATCAACCACGTTTAGGAAGGCTACAAATGGAGCCAGCCATAGAAACCATCAACCTGACAAAAAGATACGGCTCACTCACAGCCGTGAACAAGCTTAACTTGAAGGTTGAAAAGAGCACCATCCATGGCTTTTTAGGGCCGAATGGCGCCGGAAAGACCACTACAATAAAAGTTTTGGTGGGTTTATTAAGGCCTGACGGAGGTGCTGTCAGAGTTCTTGGGCAAGAAGTTCGTGGAGACAGACCAGATGTAAGGTTGAGGATGGGCTACATGCCTGAACTGCCAAAGTTTCCAAAGTACCTGAAGGGATGGGAACTTCTGGACATTTATGGAAGAATGTATGGAATGACGGAGCAAGAGCGTAAAGAGCAGATACCTAAACTGTTGGGAATGGTCGGGCTTAAAGGTAGGGAAAGAGACCTTATTGGAAAGTATAGCAAGGGGATGCAACAGCGCCTAGGTATTGCACAAGCATTGCTGAATGGACCCGAATTGGTTGTATTAGACGAGCCAAGCCTAGGTTTAGACCCTGTTGGCATGGTTGAAGTGAGAGAATTAGTAAAAGGAATTGCGAAAGAAGGCGTAACCGTTTTCATCTCCTCCCATCTATTGTTTGAAGTTGAACAAATCTGCAGTCACGTTACCATTATTCACCGTGGAGTATCTTTGGTTTCGGATACTCTTCAAAACGTTTCCAGTAAATTTTCTGGGCCAACTGTATTACTGGTAGAGGTAGCTAAACTCTCTGATGCAACAATTCAAAAAGTGAAGGAGCTGCCATTTGTTTCTAATGTTTCTGAAGACGGCAATACGCTGATTATCGAGTTGAAAACTCGTGATGATGTCAGGTCCCAAATTTCTCAGGAAATAACAAACTCTGGAGGGGTTATCGTTTCAATGAGTTTGAAGGGACAGAGCCTTGAAGAAGTTTTCATGCAGCTTATCGCTAAATCGAATGGAGGTAAGGCAGAATGAGCTCTGTCAAGAGAAAGGGAGTTAGAACAAATCCAAGCTGGAAAACTCGTTTCTGGGCGGTCGTGAAATATGAGCTTCTATGGAATATCCGAAAGAAAAAGTTCCTTGGCATGGCCATATTTATGTTTGTCATAGTCACTCTAGGCCTTGTTTTGCCAGTGATTTTGAGCAACATGATAGGTCAACCACTTAGCCAGAATCCAGACTTCGCGGTCGGCTCAAGTCCGGGTGCTTTAGTTTTCTTCCTTTTCGCGCTTGTAACAGTTATGAACAGCATCTCTGGTGAATTTGAAAGCGGCACAATTGTCCCGCTTTTAACGAAACCTGTCTCTAGAACAATGGTTTTCCTCGGCAAACTGTTTGCAGCTTTCATCACTCTTCTCTCAGTCTATGTTGTTCTCTTTGTGTACACAACCATTGGCGCAACAATCGTGTATGGTCCTCAAAACAACCTTCAGCTGGTTCCACTCTCCCTCTTAGGAAGCATTATCAGCACTTTTGTTTGGATAGCCATAGTCTTAGCGATAGGCTCCCTTTCCAAAAGTTCGTTAATAGCAGCTCTTGGAGCCTTTGGCATTTTTATAGCCTTACTCATAAGCACCCCTATTATTTCAGTATTTTCAGATCAAGCTTGGGTTCTCGGCTATTTACCATTAAGCGGAACAGACAGCATTGCCACCAACCTGGTTACCTATGTTCTTCACCCCTCATTGGACGTGACTTTCTTCAGAATAGTGGAGCCTCTCTCACTTGTTCTGCTGAGATCAATAGCGGTAGCATTAACCTACATCCTTGCCTTCTCGCTTATTTCATGGTACGCTCTCAAGCGAGCGCAAATATTAGAATAACAAAACGTCTTTGGCCTTCACTTTTTAACAGTTATCCACGCTCCAGCCTATAGCGCCACCTAGACGGGCCTACATCAATTGCACACGCACATACCACAACAAACAAAACACAAATAGAACATCAAACACAAAAATACAATAGGCACAAACATGCAGAGGACAGGTGTTGCTAGGCTTCCGCTTCATTACGGTAAGGCGCCGAGATGGCTAGTTGTGCGCATGCAGAAACTTGCTAAAGAAATTGTGACCATTATCGTTGATGAGTATGGCACTGGTGATTTTCTAAAGCGAATCTCCGACCCCTTTTGGTTTCAGGCGTTGGGCTGCGTTTTGGGTTACGACTGGCATTCGTCAGGGGTAACAACAGTTGTTACAGGTGTTTTAAAACAGGCTATTGCGCCTGAAGAACATGGCATTGCTGTTTGTGGTGGCAAGGGCAAAGTTTCTTTGCAAGCTCCATTAGAAATTGGAAATGTGGGCGAAAAATTTGGTTTCTCAAGCGATAAAATTAATGCTTTGCGTTATGCAAGCAAAATGAGCGCAAAAGTCGATAATACGGCTGTTCAAGCCGGCTATCAGCTTTACCATCATGCCTTCTTTGTGGCTGAGGATGAAAAATGGGCGGTCATTCAACAGGGTATGTGTCTCCGAGACCGAACAGCCAGAAGATATCATTGGCTTTCGGATAACGCCAAAAACTTTGTTGTTGAACCACATAATGCGATAGTTGGCGACGTAAAACGCGATATTGCTTTGGACATGACTGCAAATGAAAGCGAAGGCTGCAGAAAAACTTCAGTGGACATAGCTAAAGAACCGCCGAAAAAAAGTATGCGAATGCTCATGTCAATTAGACCGGCTTATCAGAAGTCGCTTCAGGAATGGCTACCACAAACCGCAGATGTTGCGTGGAAAGAATATCCAATAGACGTTTTATCCATGCCAAGAAACATAAATTGGAAAGCCTTGCAGGAAGTTTACGAGTTTCAACCCAGCAACTATGAAGAATTGCTGGGATTTAGAGGTGTAGGTCCTGCAACTGTTAGAGGTTTAGCCCTAATTGCAGAGCTGATTTACGGAGAAAAGCCAAGCTGGAAAGACCCAATGAAATATTCTTTTGGTTATGGAGGAAAGGACGGCGTACCTTATCCGGTGAACCGCAAAGCTATGGACGAGTCAATTCGGATACTTAAGCAGGCAATTCAAGAAGCTAAAGTAGGAGATAAAGAGAAAATGAGGTCTTTGCAGAGGCTTAGGCAGTTTGTCCCAGATAACATAACCCATTAAGTGAAGTTCTATAGCAGATTCCTTTTTCACTCTTCAACTGTTATTGCTTGTGTTGGGCATGATGTTACACACGCCATACATGCTATGCAGTCGCTTTCTCTTACTGGAACGGATTTCTGAGAGTCTGGGTATTCTGGCAAGTTTTTGAGTTCGAAAACGTTTACTGGACAAACCTCAGTGCATACGCCGTCGCCGTTGCATTTGCTCCAATCAACTTTTACTTTTGGCATTCCTATCAACCTTGCCGTAAAGTTTTGGCTTTCTTTGTTTTTAATTTTTGCGTTCACTCCATCATGAATGTTGCTTCCATACGGCATGTTTTTAAACAACACCTAAAAATAGGTTTAAGCTGTTCCTAAGGCAAGGAGCGTCGTGTTATGAACTCGAAAAATGTTGCTTGGCTTAAAATATCCGGAGTTAGCGGCGTACTTGCACCCTTGGTTGCGTTTACATTTATTTCTCTTGCAATAGCCTATTCTCCACAGTTCAGCTGGACCGAAAACGCGCTAAGCGATTTAGGAGTAGCGAAGGGAGTCACTGCAGTTCTATTCAATTCTGGTCTCATAATTGGCGGAATTTTAGCTATAATATTCGCGTCTGGATTATTCGTTTTTCTGCGCAACAGAGTGTTCGGGAGAATCGGCGCTTTCATCTTCACTCTGGCAGCATTGGCTCTTGTTGCAATTGGGATTTTCACAGAAAATTTTGGAAGAATACACTACTATGTTTCAGTTGCGTTTTTCACGTTTGCTCCAATATCAATGCTTATCATTTGCGCAGCGTTCTTTGTCACGGGGAAAGTGAAAATGGGCTTGTTCACTTTTCTAACCGCAATTATTGCAGCACTCGTCTGGGTTCTTCAATTTGCAATGCGATACGTTCCGAACGTTGCCATTCCAGAAACGATTTCTGCACTCTTAGCGTCAACATGGTCCATAGTTTTAGGCTTCCAAATGCTTAAGCAAGGTTCACGTTCAAACAAATAAAACTGCAAGCCAGCTCAACCTGTGAAAAATTCCCGATCTACTTCGAAACATTTCGGAAATCGCAAACACTTTTATCAATTTAGCAAGGTTATATTAACTTGAGAAGAATGGCAAAGAAAAATAACAACAAAGATGCCAGCGCAGGTAGTTCAAGCATCGTGGAATTAAGCAGAAAGCTGGACTTGATAATCAATAGGCTTGAAACTCTTGAAGCTTTCATATTGAATAATCCAGAATATTCTGGATTAGCCCCATACTTACGCATAACCCGCGCTGGCATTGGCTTATATGGGGAGCCCTTAAAAATCGCTGCAAGACTCAAAACTGCTGAAAAGCATTTAAAGAAAGAGTGGGTTGTTCAAGACGATATTTCAAGATGCATAGTTCAGGCTCTGGCTTTACATGACAAATTGAACATATCCGCAATAACACGTCAAGTTCAAATGATGCGGGGGAAAGCCTCGAGAAGAATTATAAGAGAAAGAATCAGACGATTAGAAGGTGAAGGCATAGTTAGACGTGTCAAAGGATATGGAAACGCTTACGAACTTGTAGAGTGATCAAACGGCTGGTCACTTTTTTCCATAATAAATAACTGCATTAGCCAGACCTTTAGTTCTTCGTGGAGGTGAAATAGAAATGAGCGAAGAAAAAGAGAAGAGAAAGGAAAAAGAAGAAAAAGAGGACGTTGAAGAACTGAGGGAAGTCCTAGGCGTAGTTTCAAAGGAAGTTCCAGCCCTAATAAAGTCGATAATTGCAAGCGTGTTTTCTGAGGAGGCTGGCAGAGATATGGGAAAAGCAGCCGCAGCCTTCTATAAAGAGTTGAAAGATGCTGGCATGCCAGAGGAAACAGCTGTCAAAATGACTGAAAACTACATATCCGTATTCACAAGCCTTGGTGACATCCTTAAAGGAGTTGGCAAAAAGGGAAAGGTAATCATATCCACTAAAGAAGGCGAAGAAATAGGCAAAGAGATAAGCGAAGAGGTTTCAAGAAAAATCAAAGAGAAACTAGCTGAAAAGCGTCGAGAAGAAGAGGAAGAAGATGAAGAATAGAACTGCTACCTGCTTAGTAAATGAAGACATGGAGCGAAACTAACATGAAAGTTCAAAGCATAATCATTGCAGGTCTTTCTCTAATCCGTCTTCTCCTTAGTCTTTTTGCGTTATGGCTTACGTTAGGTTGGAAAGTGCGCAAAACAAGGAGAGCCTTTGAAAAACAGTTAATCCGCCAAGGCATGGCGAAAAAAGACGCAAAAAAGCTAAGCGCTCAATATTCAAAGATGAAAAACGAGATAATAAACAGTTTGAAAGGTTCACTTGTCAGAAATATCTAAGTAAATTTGTGAACAACAAAATGAAGAGAAGGATATGCCATATCCTTGGTTTTCAGCGAATTTTATTGCTTCTTCTGCCGGAAATGCTATAGCATCTACTCCAGCTTTTATGGCTAAAATGTCTGTTTCTACGCGATGTCTGCCTTTTGGTCGCATACAACCAAGAACCAAAGGCGTTTGAGGAAACATTAATCTTGCGGCTGTTATGACTTTTGCTATGTCTGCTGGTTTTGGCGGTTCGACTTTTGCCATTTCTGTTTCATGTATGGGCATGAAGGCAATTATAACTAGGGCTGAAGGTTTGTATTGGGATATCATCTTTAATGCGTGGAACTCGCCTTTTAGCTTTCCATAATGAAGCCCCACAATAACGTGCGGCACAAAAACAATTCCAACTTCATGTAAGGCTTTTAAAGAATTTTCATAATCTTTAACTGTTACGTTCAAATTGTAAATTTGCCTTATAGTCTCGTCCGAACCAATAATATCTATTAAAGCGGCATCAACTCCAGCATTCCTAAGTTTTTCAGCGTTATCAAAATCGATTATACCCGTGTGAACAAACACCGTTAAGCCCAGTTCACGTTTAACTTTCCTAATTCCATCAACAAATTTTTCCAAGGGAACTGAACCGTCTGGTAGACATCCGCCACTTATCAAACAGCCCAATGCTCCACTGCGCTTAAGTTGTGCGCACAATTCAAACAGTTTTCCAGAAGTAGTAGCGGGATACATGGTTTCTAAAACTTTTCCGCCGCAATGTTTACAGTTTAGTGCACAGCCTTTACCAGTAACTGATATTGTTGGAAAATCATTTTGCGAAGAGCAGTAATAGCTTGTTTTGTAATACATGAAACTTGGAGCATAAAAATGGATTTTCTTTAATCTGGAAACGAGTTTACCCGTGTCTAATAGGTTTGTAAGTTTCTCTTCATCCATGTGCCAAACAGTTTCGGGTAAAAGTTGCTTCATTGCCTTCTCTAGGAAAACCATCTATAGTTCGTTTAATAGTTTTCGTTTTTTAAACGGCTTATTTTTCTTTGCTGTCACGCTCTGAAATTATTGGAACGACATGTATAGCTTCATCCATTGCCATAATCGTGTCTGCGACCATTTCGAGATACTTCTGAAAGTTAAGGGTTTTAAAAACTGCTACGCCCCTTTCAGTGATTGCATAGAGTGTTTTCTTGCTTGAAATTCGTTCTTCAACAAGACTATATTTTATCAAGTAGTCTAAACGTTTCTTAAGGCTGTTGCAGTCCATATTAGTTTTGTATGCTACGCCATCGATGGTCAGAGGTTTCTTAACCAATGCTCCTAAAATGTCCTCATAGGATTCCAGTTTTGACCTTCGCATTTACATACCCTTTATTCCATTTCATCCGATTTGGATAAATTATTTATGAATTCCAAATCATTAGTAAACTGTCCTTTTTTGTAAGAAATATATTAAGCAAACTTTACCTAATTCAGTGCATCTTAAGAGCGTGCGAGAGTGGTCATTGCTGAAGAAACGCCCAAAAAAATCCGTGTTTCCCTAGGTTCAGCTATAGTTCTTGGTCTTCTAAGCGGAAAACTTGACGCTGCACCTACAACCGCTTATCTAATGACGTATAGAAAAGGCAAATGCGTCGCAAACTGTGGTTTTTGTCCACAAGCCAGAGAAAGCCATAGCAGGGCGAACATGCTTTCAAGGATTTCGTGGCCTGTTTTTGCCACAAAACATGTGCTTGGAGGGATAGAGAAGGCTGTTAAAGATGACAGAATAAGGCGTGTTTGCTTCCAAGCCCTAAACTATCCAGAAGTTTTCACGCATCTGACAGCTCTTACAAGGGCAATTCACCAGAAAGTCAACGTTCCAATTTCAATATCATGTCAACCGCTAAACAGCGAAAACATAAAAGCGTTGGCTGATGCTGGAGCTGAAAGGATTGGAATATCTTTAGACGCTGCAACGGAAGAACTGTTCGACAAGATTAAAGGTTTGTCTGCTGGAGGCCCATACTGTTGGGAAAAACAGTTTAAACTTCTAGGCGAGGCTGTTCAAATTTTTGGAAAGGGCAAAGTTAGCACGCATTTAATTGTTGGATTGGGAGAAACTGAAAGAGAAATGGTTGAAATCATCCAGCAATGCGTAGATATGGGTGTTCTGCCAGCGCTTTTTGCTTTTACGCCAATTGCTGGAACAGCGTTAGAGCATGTGCCTCAACCGTCAATTCAAAGGTATAGGCGAATTCAAATTGCAAGACATCTAATAGTTCATGGAATAGCTAGATGTGAGGATATGCGCTTTGATGAGGAAGGCTGCATAATTGATTTCAGTGTTGACACGCAAACTCTATCGCAAATTATTCAAACGGGCGAGCTCTTCCTCACATCAGGATGCCCAAACTGCAACCGTCCATACTACAACGAAAAACCAAGCGGACCCATCTACAACTACCCACGAAAAATAAGCCAAAAAGAGTTATCGGAAATAGAAAGGCAACTAAGCCTACCTGAGGAGTTAAAATTTTGAACTCTCTTTATCTTCTTGATGCTGCACTAACTGAAACAAACAAGGTAAAACTCAAATTTTTAGACACAAACGGAGAAATCAGAGAATTTACTGATGATTACTATAAACCATACTTTCTTGCTGCTAGTCCACTGACAGAAGAAGAAAAAGGAGTTATTAGGTATTTCAGCGGAGAAACAGAAACCGTGGAAAAAGCTGACTTATTTACAGGTGAATCAAAAGTTTTAGAAAAAGTTTCTTGGCCGAATCCTAAAATTGCCTTAAAGGCTGCTCAAAGTTTCCGCCAACCTTTGGAAAGCGAAGTGGACTTTCTAAAATCGTATGTTTATGATAAAGGTCTAATTTTCGGAGCATTACATTCTGAAAACAATTTGCAGCCAATTTTTAATGTTCCAATGGAGAAAAAAGGAAAATTTGAAGAGAGATTTAAAGAAGTTAAAGCAAAAGATGCGTTAAAGCATAGTCAGATTTCTTATTGGCTTAATCTGCTTCTTCAGCCAATCCCAAAACTGAACCCAGATTTCTTTAGGGTTAAAGAAATTGACCAAGAAAAGGTTTGTGCTACTTGGATGCTTTCTAGGATAGCTAACATCCCTTTGGCTGAAGCGTTTAACAGTAGACGGGTAAGTGAATGGATAAAATCGATGATTTACACTTATCTGCGAAAGAATAGGATTCTCATTCCAACTTCTGAGGAGTTGAGAAAAGGAAAACCGACACATAGAGTTATTGGAGCTTTGACGGTTGCGCCTACTCCTGGAGTCTATTTTGGGACTGTTGTGTGCGATTTTGAAAGTCTATATCCAAGCTGCATTGACAGTTTCAATTTGTCCTACGAAACAGTTGATTGCATCCATCCTGAATGTAGAAGCAACAAAATTCCAGACGTTGATTACCACGTTTGCACAAAACGCAGAGGATTCTATTCAATACTTGTTGGAGCCTTAAAGGAGCTACGAATTAGGCTGTTCAAACCAAATTCAAAGGACAGCTCTTTATCGGAGGAGGAGAGAAAAATTGCTGGTACTGCGGCAAAACTGTTGAAGTTGATTACTGTTTCTAGTTATGGGGTTACGGTTAGAATTCACGGGGTGGCTTGTCCGCCACTTGCAGAAGCCATAACAGGTTACAGCCGCTATGCACTTAAGGAATCTTGGAAGATGGCAGAAGGAAAGGGTTTAAGACCTCTTTACGGCGATACGGATTCGCTGTTTTTAGATAATGCTTCAAATGAGCAAGTGGAATGGTTGATTAAGGCTGTTAAGGAAAGGTTTAGTTTGGATTTGGCTGTGGAGAAACGCTACAATTTATGCGTTTTGCCGAAGGCGAAGAAGGCCTATTTTGGAATTTTGTCCGATGGAACGCCTGACATTAAAGGAGTTACACCGATAAAATCCAATGCGCCTAAGTTCGTAAACAGTGTATTTCAGCAATGTGTTAAGACGCTTTCAGCGGTGAAGAATCAAGAGGAATATGCACAGGCTAAGAAAGTGATTAAAGACATTGTTAAGAAAGCTATTGACGATTTGAAGAATAGGCAGGTTAAGTTGAAAGATTTAATTTATACAGTGCGCCTTTATTTTGACCCTAACGAGAAAATAGCAGATATGAAGACTGCGGCTCAGCAGTACCAATGTGCTCTGCAACTGATAGATGCAGGTAAAAAATTGAAAAGATGGGACACCGTTTCCTTCATTAAAGTGAAGCCTTTCAAGTATAAGGAAAAAATCTTCACAGTGAAGCCGGCAGAGTTTGTGAAAAGCCTAGTTGAAATAAATGTAGAGGATTATGTTCGAAATTTGCTAACTGCTTTGAACCAAACCTTTGAACCAATGGGCATTAGATTAGAGACGGAAAAGAAAACGGAGATTTCAAAATGGCTAACAAGCTGAAGTTCCAAAGTCATCTGAGCAATTAGTCTTGAATCTGAAATAAGCGAAAGATAACCGGAAGTTTATGCTGAGACTTTGATTTCTTTTTTCAATTCTTCTT
>Ga0315280_10001384_pt1 | contig 41964 bp, 29 predicted proteins | sample YL17G06_40_MG_FD_203697 | JGI IMG/M metagenome (GOLD analysis project Ga0315280, IMG submission 203697) | Sediment microbial communities from Yellowstone Lake, YNP, Wyoming, USA - YL17G06_40 | ecosystem: Environmental > Aquatic > Freshwater > Lake > Sediment | place: USA: Wyoming | collected...
ATACCCAGCAGCGGATGATCATTCCACATCTTTATCGCGGTTTGCGACATGCCCAGGCGCGAAACCGCAGATGTCACGCTTGATTCGGAAAGCTCACCTACTATGTATATACCTGCTCCAACAATGACGAGCAATAGCAGGATAAAACCAGCAACAGTAACAATCCTGCGGGTGGAAGTGAGTGGTTTGGTCATGATTCCCATGAATGAGATGAGTCCGACTCCGGCAACCGCAGTCAGCCAGCCGGCACGGGAGAACGATAGCAGCAGTGCAACCACACAACCTGCCAATGCCAGCCAGAACACAGGTTTTCGCCTGCCGGCAATAATCATACCAGCCACAACAAAAGCCAGCCAAAGGCTTGCGATTTGGGAGATGACATTAGGCTCCACGGTGCTGCCCGCTCGATAAAGAGCCATGCGCCCTTCAAACAGCACCAGGATACCGCCCCCCGGCTTATCCCAGAAACCGAAATTGTTGCCGGTAATAGCTGAGAAGATCACAAATATCCCGTTTAACACCAATAGAATAAGGATGGAATTAACGAACCACTTTTGTTCTGCATCTGCGCTCAATCTGATGCGGGCAATCGTAAAGCAGAGCCATGCCCGTCCCCATTCGGCAATGCGCCCCCAAACCGCGGGAGAATCAGGGGCGTTATACCAGGATGCAAGCGTTGCACCCATACACAGCGCAAATCCCGCATCCACCCATGAAAAACGCCAGCTCATCCTTTTGCTGAAGACATCCCAGAGAGTTAGCATGATAAGGATTGCCAGGAATATATCCGCTATATAGGTAGGGATAAAGAGGGGTCGTGCCAGAGGGGTGCCCAGGCTGAACTGCTTGCCCCAGGGCAGGAAGGTGGCAGTCAGCAGCAGTGCCCAGATCAATCCCGACCTTTGCGGTGCAAATGTGATGCCGATGAGCAGGCATACCACCGCGATGGGCAGCCAGAACGCCAGGCGCATGTTCCACCCGAGCAACGGCAATGCCAGCGTGGCAAGCCCGCAGATGGCAAATGCCAGTGTCCAAACAGGACGATATTCTTTAATGGTTTTTATCATTCCACAAATAAATCATTAAGCAAGCATATGAAAGCACCAAGCCCTGTGGCTTGCACTTTGTGATTCTATCATCTTTTGGGGGATTAATAGGATTTGCAGAACGATGGAGCTATTTGGGTTTATCGCCGGCGCCTGGGTCGGTATGCCACTCGCCAAGCTCGGTCAGGAACTCTATGGACGGCTCGGAGCCCATGCCGGCAGCCATGCGCAGATAATCCAACCCCAGTTCGCGCTTGCCATCCTCCCACAGGCAACAGCCCAGACCGTGGTAGGGCATGCTCCACTCCGGTTCCAACTCCATCGCTCGCTCAAAAAAAGCCCGCGCTTCCACCCGCCGGTTTGTTTCAAACAGGAGATTTCCGAGTTGCACCATGATCCCCGGATTCTCCGGGTTTTCTCCAAGCATCTCTCTCAGTACACCCTCAGCTTCCGCAAAGCGCCCCTGCTCCCTCAACGCCTCGGCGAAGTTGGACCGCAGCGGTTCGCTCTCACCCCACAACAGCCCTGTTTCCAGCACTTCGGCTGCCTTGTCAGCAAGCCCCATCTGCTCCATGATCAGAATGCCAAGCGCCATATAGGCATCCTGATATTCGTAGTCGGAGCGAATCGCCTGCTCAAAGTGGATGCGCGCCTCAAAGAACTCGCCTTCCTCCGCCAGCAAATCGCCCAGCAGGAAGTGCAGCTCTGCATCGCGAGGATTGATCTTTAGTCCCTGCCTGAGCACCGACATCGCCTCCTGCACCAAATCCATCTCCATCAGGATGTTACCAAGCGCCACATAGTTCTCTATCATACGGGGTGAAGCTTCCAGCGCCCGTTCGGCAGCAGCTCGCCCCAGCGCGAATTCATCCATATATTCATAGACCTGCGCAATGCGGGACCAAGCGATGGAATCAAGCGCCAGCTTCTCGGCGGTGACGAGGTAGGAACTGGCTTTTTCGGCGTGCCCCAACTCGGCTTCCGCTTCGGCAAGGTAAATGTAAGACATGGCATCCTGCGAATAACGTGCCTTGACTTGATAGAGGATTTCAAATGATTCCTGTTCCTTGCCCAAATCCAACAGGGTGCTTGCCAGCAGCGAGTTGACCTCGGGATCATTGGGATAGTCAAAACGGAGTTTTTTAAGCAACTGCAGAGCTTTTTCGGTCTCGCCAACCTCTAAATATGCAGTGCTTAAATCAAGGATGATGTTTTTATCGCAAAAATCAGCTCTAAGTGCTTCGCGAAATTCCCTTATCGCCCAGCCCAGCCTGCCCCGCGCTTGATGAATAAGCCCCAGATACCAGTGCGCCTTGATATTGTGCGGGTCTTCCAGCAGGACATGCTGCAAATAGCGTTCCGCCTCAGGGTAACGCCGGCTCAGCAGAAGATAGTGCCCAAACTGTATCCTGAGGGTCAGATTCTCGGGAGCTTCATTTTCCAACCGCTGCATCAGAAGTTCGTAATCGCCCAGGCGCCCCATATACAAATAGAGCCCGCCCAGATCCTCCCAGCTTGCGCTATGGTGTGGGTTTAGTGCGATGATCGTGGTTAATTCGCGCTCCGCCTCGCTATACTTGCCCTCGCGCAGAAGCAGCATCGCCAGCGTGTGACGGGCGGAGGTGTTGGTGGGATCCTGGCTGACCGCCTGGCGCGCTTTAGCCAGCGCCTCGCTGCGGCGACCTTTTTGCTCCAGATCCCAAGCTTTGTGTGTGTATTGATTTGATCGCAACCGATAGTTCATTAAACAGTAATCCTTCTCCTTCCTTCGTCAGCCATTCATCCTCATGAAAACACCGCATTTTAACATGAATAACGCCCGCTTTAGTTGGCTCTGTTAGCTCCAATCCTTTTAACAGTGGAATATCCCTGGGTGTCCCTTTCCACCACCAGCAGTTGCTCAAAGCGGTTCTTTAGCTCCTCCACATGCGTCACCACCATCACCAGGTCAAAACTCCCGCCGGCGCCGCCGTTTTTGCCCAGCCGGTATACCGCCGACGCCAGCCGGTCAATCCCTTCGCTATCCTGGGTGCCGAATCCCTCGTCTATGACCAGCGTGCGGATGGACACCTCCGAGCGCCGTGCCAGCAGCTTGGCCAGCGCCACCCGCAACGCGATGTCTATGCGAAAGGATTCGCCTCCGCTATATAGTGCGTAATTGCGCTCCCCGTTACGGTCGGAGATGACGATGTCCAGGGAATCGGCGAATTCTCCATCGGCTTTGGCTTTTTGGGGGTTGAGGCGGATGGAGGCGGAAGGATCCTCGCTGAGTTGGACAAGAAGCTCGGTGGCGATTTGCGAGAGCTGGGGCAGCACCCCGGCGATGATGAGATGAGGGATACCGCGGGGAGAAAACATCTGTGCGGCAAGCTCAGCGATGCGGGATTGATGATCCAGCGCGGAACACTCCTCCATCAGCTTTTGGATGTTGCCCAGACGGGATTGCAGCGACTTGATCTCTGATGAAATCTGATAGTGCTGCTGCTTTAGCTCATCCAAGGTAGCCTGGATTTGCTGAACCACGGCGGTTCTTTCATCCACTAAATTCTGTGCCTGCTCAATCCTGCCAGCAAGCTCATCCGCATCGCCAAGTTTCATCTCCAACTCCTGCTTGTGCTTTAGTTTGCCCTCCAACTCCTGTTCAGCCGCTGTGAGATCATTGCGATGGATCGGAATTTGGTTCTGGGCGACTTCGGCAAGCTTGAGTGCCTGCGGTGAGTCTTTAAGCACCTTCACCCCATCCTCAACCTCATGCAACTCCTCATCGGTGTAGACGGAGGTTGAGCGCTCTGCTTGCAACTCCCGGCGCTTTTTGGCTATTTGCATCCACCATTCGCCTTGCGCCAGTTCTTTATCCAGCTTTGCGATCTCGCTTTCCAACTTCTTTGCATTCATTACAAGTTGTGGGCGTTTTTGTTCCATTTGCCCCAATTCCTCGTAGTCCCTTTGCATCGGTGCCAGTGCTATGACTTCCTTTTCCAACTGGGCTTTCTTTGCCTGATCAAAGCCGGCTTCAGTGATTAGAAGTTTGAGTTCCTCTATGCGGGGGAGGAGCTCTGTGGCGTAGTTGCCATTCGCTATGGCTGTGCCGAGTGTTCCGACTTCATCGGTGTCTTTCAGGCGGTCGGCTTTTATCTTCTCCAAGTCGGCAAGTTTGGACTGAATGCTCACCATCTCCCCGGCAGGATCAGGAAGTGCAGACAGTTCGCTATCAATAGTGGCTATATTCTGCTTGATGGCATCCAATTCCTGAGCGAAAGCCTTCCCATCGGTCGCTATGGATGCAAGAGATGCCTTTTTCTCCTTGATCTCCCTGTTGAGCGATGCACGGGCAGCTTGACGGCTCTGCTCATCCAGCGGGCGACGGCAGAGCGGGCAGTCTCCTTCGGCACGCTCTAGCTCGCCCAAACGGTTTTCCACTGCCTTGATGCCGGATTCTATCTCCCGATATTGCCCGCGCAGGAGTTCCGTCTGTTTTTCCCTTTCAGCAAATGCTGTGGTCAGTTCAAGCTTCTTCGCTGCCAGCCCATCCCGCTTCTGCCTGACCTGTTCCAATACGATCAGGCGGGATTGGAATGTTTCCTCTTCCCCTAGCTGCGTATCATATTGTGTGATGCGGCTCTGCAGGATAGCGAGTTGCTTCTCCAACTCTTGTCTGGCTTTTTCGCGCCGGGATTCCAACTCCGCCAGTTCCTCCAACCAAAGCACTTGCTGCTTTTCGACGCTGCGCAGTTCCTCCAGTTGTGCGGATTTGCGTGTTAGATCCTCATAAGCAGCACGGATGGCATCGGCGCGGGCGAGCAATTCATTGCTGCGCGCAAGTTCGGCGTGGGTGAGGTTGAGGTGACTGGCAAGTTCCGCCATTTCCCGTTCCAACATCCGAGCCTGCTCCGATTCCTCCTGCGCCAGCCGGGATAGCTCACGGTCTATTTCCAGCAGGCGCTCCTTCGCTTTGTGCAGGACGCCCAGTTGTTCCTCCAGCTTGCACAGCTTCGCTACATCATTCTGTAGCATGGGAATCCTTGCCGCCGTTGTCTCGCACTCCGCCAGGCGCTCACGAATTGTGTTTATCCTGTCATTTGTCCTGGTTATTTCTTCATCCAGGTTGGCTGACTGCTTGCGCAGTTCCTCCAGCAGTTCCGCCTGCTTCTGCAGGTCGGCAAGTGCACGATTGGCAGCCGCAAGAGCCCTGTCTGCTTCATCCTTCTCCCTCTTCGCAGTGGCTAGCTGCGCCTCCAGCCTGCCCAGTTCCTCCTGCTTTGTGCTGAGCTCTGCCTCCAGCGTGTTCCCATCCTCCATAGTGCCCCTTAGCACCTGTGCCTTCTGCCGCGCTGTTTTGCTCTCATCCCGCGCTTTCTCTGCCAACTTCTCGTAAAGCTCCAGTTCCAGGATGTTACCCAGTATCTTACGACGATCAAGCGGTTTGCCGTTGGAGAACAGATCGCTTTCTCCCTGCTGTAAAAATACACTGGCGCAGAAACTATCAGCGTTCAGGCGCAGAAGTTCCGCCAATGCTCTTTTGCCGTCCTTGCTCTGGGCAATGGGGCTTAAATCGCCATTATCGGAAAGATGGTACAAGCGAAACTCCTCGCTGCGCTTCCCATCCCGATAGACCCGTCGGTCCACCCGGTATTTCTCCTTCTCAAACCAAAAATCCAGCGTGACGGCTGCTTCCTTCGCACCCTTGCGGATGAGGGATTTGTAGTCGCCTGCACCCAGGCGGGAAACGCCATAGAGCGCCCACAGCATTCCATCCAAGAGCGCCGACTTGCCCACCCCGTTGGGACCGCAGATACACACTACATCCAGCCCACCAAAATCCACAACGGTTTCCTCAGGTCCATAACTGAGGAAATTGCGCAAGGTGAGGATAAGCGGGATCACTGCGGATTGCCCTCCATGCCGGCTATCAACTTAAACGCATAGTCCCGCACTTCATCGCCGAGGTCGCCAAGCTCTTTGGCATGCAGCTTGAGGTAGTCCTCCACCGCACTTTTGGGACTCAGATCCAGTCCGAAGGTGGCGAACATCTGCTCTGTTTCCCGCGGGGGAGCGGTGATCTCAACCGTGTAGCTATGCGCCGGCGCCAGCGCCCGATGCACTGTTTCCATCTCACTATCGGTAAGGTGCCCGGCTTCGGAGGTCAATCGCAGCCGCACGATGGCATCGGCGATTTCATCCCCACCAACCTTGCGAGCGAGCATATCGCCAAGGTCGTCCCCAGCTTTCAGCTTCATGTCCAGTGTGAGGAAGCGGCGTGCGGGCGTGGGATGGAATTCCGGTGTGAAGTACTTCCCTTCCAATGCGGCGATCACAAAACCCTTGTCCACACCTTCATCACTAAAGTCGTAACGGTCGGGGCTGCCGGCATAGACGGCGTGGACGGGTCCCTGCGGCGACAAATCCTCGTAGTTGTGCTGGTGCCCCAATGCGGAATATGTCAGGCGCTCATCAGTGAGCAGATGCAGCGGCAGCAGCGGAACATCGCCCCAGAGCATGGATTTCTCGGTGCCGGGGCGAGTGCTGCCCAAAACCGCTTGATGCGCCAACACGATAAGGGGGATATCAGTGGGCGCACTATTTATATAGTCCCGTAAAGTCTGAGACAAGCGTTCGGAGAGCAACTCCGTTATCTCAGCGCTGGACTTCTTAGCGACCTCGGCATCGGAAAGCAGGCGCAGCGGTTTGACCCACGGCAATCCGATGATGCCAACCTCGCCGGCTTTGGTATCCACCCGTAATAGAGCGGTGGGTTTCTCTACTATATGCAGATTGGGCAGGTTGAAGATGTGGGCGATCTCCAGGGAATGGGCACGGGTGAGGGCGCCGGGCAGGTCGTGGTTGCCCAAGATAAGCACCACGGGGATGTTTTCGTGCAGCAGGCGCAGGATGGGCTTGAGGAAGAAGGTCTGCAGCGTGGGGGAGGGATCGGAGGAGCGGTAGGCATCACCGGCAAAGAGCGTCAGGTCAACCTGCTGCTCCAGCGCTTGATCCACGATGTAGTTGAGGCAGCGGATGGAGTCGGAGATGCGGGTGGAGAGGTTGGTGCGTGGATCGGTGCGCCCGCCGCCGGCAGCGCCCAGATGCACATCGGCAAAGTGCAGAATCCTCATCGTCATTCAGCTATTTTACCGTGATTTTCTGATTTCTGACAGTTTCATCACCATAAAATGTATTGGATTCCTAAATCTTGACTTCTGATGATAATAGGCATAGAATGTTAAGCCATTTTATAAATTTACGGAGGACAGAAGGGTGGATCCGATGAAGGAGCAGTTGCGCTTGGTCATCAAGCTGCATGAGGTGAACAAGCTGATGACCGAGCTATTGGAGGCGTTTGAGGGGCTTAAGGTTGAGGGGATCAGCGATGAGGAGATTGAGCTGATCATGGCGGAGTTTCGGCATATCACGCAGGGCAAGGAGGGCATCATGGATCATGTCCGCCACGACCTGCAGAATCTTTACAAGCGGTTTTATGCCCGCTACGGCGAGGATGCCATCACCCCGGTGCAGGACGACATATGCACGGGGTGCTTTGTCAAGATTTCGCCCATGAAGCTGGCGCGCATCCGCAAGATGGACAGCCTGGAATACTGCGAATCGTGTGGCAGAATCCTGATACCCCCCCAGGAAAAGTAACCGAGTGCGGGCGGGGCTTGCCCCGCCTTTCTCATGCGCAAAACCAATATCATACGCAACGAAAAACTCAAGGGATTGCACGGCTGGTATCCTGGGCGCCGGGAATGCACCGCCGAGCGTCTGCTTGCTAATCCCTATAATGGCTGCGCCCACGATTGCCTGGGGTGCTATGCCGGGGCGTTGCCGGGCGAAGGGTTCCGCCGCCATAACGCCGATGGAAGCGTCACCGCCTGGGTGAATTTTCCCGTCGTGGTTGCCTACGAGTTGGACCGGTTGGACTATGCCTGTGCGCTCTACATCTCGCCGGTAGCGGACCCGCTGCAGCCGGTGGAGAAAGAACTGGGGCTGACCGAAGCAACAATAAGGGTAGCGACGGAACGCGGGCTGCCGGTGGATGTAGTGACCAAGGCTGTTCCCTCCCCCGCGATATTGGATTTATTAGCGCAGAATCGGCACAGTTTGCTGCAGTTCTCCATCCCCACCGCTAATGAGACATTACGCCAAAGGTTGATGCGGGGCGGGGCGATGGTAACCCAACTGGAGGAGGGAATCCGGCGGGCTGTTGACCTCGGCATCTACACCGTAGTCCGCATAGACCCCATCTATCCCTATTTGACAGATGACCCCGTCCGCCTCTCCCACATCATAGCGATGGCGAGAGATAGTGGTGCGCGGCATATCATCGCCAGCGTGCTGGATTTGCCCCTGCGCATCGTGGGTCGGATATACTCGCGGCTGGTTGCCGGATGGGGTGCGGATATGGTGGCGAGATATCGCTCGCTTTACACGACGAGGATTGGGGGCTATCTGCATGCACAGGAGGACTATCGCCGTGAAGAATTCACCCTGGTGCGGGAGATGGCGACCACAGCGGGGATGACCTTTGCGCTGTGCATGGAGTTTGGGCAGGATGATAGTGGCAAACCGGTGGGATTGAACCGGGAGTTCGCCACCACCATCAACTGCGAGGGGCAGGCAACACCGATATACCGACGCAAGGGGGCAGGCTTTGTGCCCGCAGCGGACTGCGATGGTGCGTGCCTGACTTGCACCGACGCCCGTTGCGGCATAGATGAGCTGGCTTTGGGCAAACGCGGGGTGCCGGCAAAAGGCATACAGTTGGCAGACTGGAGAAGGTGGAGCCGGCGGGATCATCCCCTATTAAAGCTTTAAATATCAACAAAATTATCGTAAAATCTACATCCCCGCCCATAATGGCGGAAAATTTTTTGGAATATTATGAACCTCTGCGTGGTTAAATAAGGCACAATTTTATGTATCGGCTCGGCATAGACATCGGCTCGGTCAGCGTTAAGGCGGCGCTGCTTGATCAGAATGATCAGGTGGTGTGGCACGCCTATCTACGCCATCAGGGGCAGCCCTTCGCCCGCCTGGGGGAATTGCTGGCACCTGTCCTAGCGCTGACCCCCACGGCAATAATTGCCCTCACCGGCAGCGGAGGGCGCACCCTGGCATCCTTCGCCAGCCTCCCGCTCCAGAACGAGGTCATCGCGCAGACGCGCGCCCACGCCCTGCTGGAACCATCCGTCCATTCCATCATAGAGATCGGCGGCAATGACAGCAAGCTCATCATCCTCAGCGACAGGGGCGGGGTGGCTGATTTCGCGATGAACACCATGTGCGCCGCCGGCACCGGCAGCTTCCTGGACCAGCAGGCAACGCGCATGGGGCTGACGATAGAGCAGTTCAGCGAGACCGCGCTGGGCAGCACCTCGCCGGCGAGGATTGCCGGCAGGTGCAGCGTGTTTGCCAAGTCGGATATGATCCACCACCAGCAGGAGGGCACTTCCGAAAGCGACATCATTGCCGGGCTGTGCCGGGCGATGGCACGCAACTTCCGTGCCACCGTGGTCAAGGGGCACGACCTGCAGCACAAGGTGGCATTCGCTGGCGGGGTAGCAGCCAACCAGGGCATGGTGGCAGCTTTCCGCGAGGTGCTTGCCATTTCCGAAGCAGATTTCATCGTGCCGTCGCTTCATAAGGAGTCGGGCGCGGTGGGTGCCGCGCTCAGTCTGGATGCAACTGCCCCTGTGCGCGACATCACTGAACTCATCGTCAAACTGGATGAGATGGTCCACTCATCCATCAATCCCGCCACCCCGCTGGCTTCCCTCTCCCTCACTGATCTCTCCCGCAAGCATTTCTCCGTCCCTACTTCAACCATTCCTGCAAGCGATGGGAAGATTCCGGTCTGGCTGGGCATAGATGTGGGCAGCATCAGCACTAATGTGGTGGCGATTGATGCAAAGGGGAAGGTGCTGTCACGGCGCTATCTGGCGACGGCGGGCAAACCCATAGATGCTGTCCGGCGCGGGTTATCCGAGGTTAGTGTGGAACTAGGCGATCGTGCTGAGGTCCGGGGCGTGGGTGCCACCGGCTCCGGTCGTTACATGATTGGCGATTTGGTGGGCGCTGATGTGGTGCGTAACGAGATCACTGCACAGGCGCGGGCGTCCATCTTCTTTGATCCCACCGTGGACACCATTTTTGAAATCGGCGGGCAGGACTCCAAATTCATCTCGCTGGAAAATGGCGTGGTGGTGGACTTTGAGATGAACAAGGTCTGCGCCGCCGGCACCGGCTCCTTTTTGGAGGAGCAGGCGGAACGCTTGGGCATCAATATAGTGGAGGAATTCGGCTCTCTGGCGCTATCTGCGAAATCCCCGGTGGCGCTGGGCGAGAAGTGCACCGTGTTCATGGATGCCGACCTGACGCACCACCAGAGCCATGGCGCCCGCCGCGATGACCTGGTGGCGGGGCTGGCTTATTCCATCGTGCAGAACTACCTTAACCGGGTGGTGATGGGCAAAAAGATCGGGCGCAACATCTTCTTCCAGGGCGGGGTGGCAGCCAACCGCGGTGTAGTGGCGGCATTTGAGAAGGTGCTGGGCACCGGCGTGACCGTACCGCCCCACCACGATGTCACCGGCGCCATAGGCATCGCGCTGCTGGCGCAGGAGGAGCTGGAGACAAAGCCCACCATATGGAAGGGGTTCGGCGTAGCGACGCAGCCCTATGTGCAGGAGACCATGGAGTGCGACGCCTGTCCCAACCAGTGCGAGATCCGCAAGGTGATACTGGAGGGGGAGGAACCACTGTTCTATGGCTCGCGATGCGAGAAATACGAGCGTAAACGCAAGACCGCACCCAGCGGCATGCCCGACCTCTTTGCCCAGCGGGAGAAGCTGCTGTGGGCGGGCTACGATGCCGATGCCAACCCTGAGGGACCGACTGTCGCCCTGCCCCGCGCTCTCACCTTCTACGAGATGCTGCCGTTCTGGACGACACTCCTGCAGGAGTTAGGCGCACGCATCGTGCCCACGCCGACGACGAACCGCAAGATAATTGACGCCGGGGTGGCGGCGGCAGTCTCCGAGTCGTGCTTCCCTTCCAAGGTGGCGCTGGGACACATCCTGGAAGCGAAGAAAGCCGGCGCCGACTTCATTCTCATCCCTGCAATAATCTCGCTGCCCCGCTTTCATGAGCACATAGACAAGTCATTTGCCTGCCCCTACGTGGAGACGCTCCCATGGGTGGCGGAGGCATCGCTGGGGCTGGAGAAGGACGGCATCAAGGTTTTGGCGCCCCGCCTGGAATTCCGCCGCAGCCGGGAGCTTTTAGAGAAGGAACTGTGGCGGAATCTGGTTAAACCGCTGGGTGTGCCCCGCTCCCGCCTGAAGTCAGCGCTGGACAAAGCGCTGGTTGCCTACGACCGCTTCACCAGTGACCTGCAGGATGCGGGAAAAGACGCATTGGCAAAGCTCCCGCGGGATGCAAAAGCCATCGTGCTCATCAGCCGCCCCTACAACGGCTGCGACCCCGAGGTGAGCCTGCGCCTTGCCACCCGTGTGCAGGAGCACGGCGTGATGGCGATTCCCACCGATATGCTGCCCCTGGGTCGCATCGCGCTGGGCGAGGAGTGGGAGAACATGTATTGGCGCTATGGGCAGAAGCTGTTGGAAGCAGCCGAGATAGTCGCCGACGACCCCCGGCTCTTTGCCGTCTATATCACCAATTTCGGCTGCGGTCCCGACTCCTACATCACCCATTTCTTTAGGCGCAGACTTGCGGGCAAACCCTATCTGCAGCTGGAGATAGACGAACACAGCGCCGGCGCCGGCGCCATCACCCGGCTGGAGGCATTCCTGGATAGCATCGCCAACGCCCAGGCGCAGGCGGGAGAGTTCCATCGCATCAAGAAAAACCGCCTGGGCGAGGATAAAAAGCGCCTCATCCATGTCCCCTACATGTGCGATCAAGCATTAATCCTGGCGGTCGCGTTTGAGGCGTGTGGCGTCAACGCTACCGTCATGCCCTTCTCCGATGGGCTTTCGCTTGCCAGCGGGCGCAAATACACCAGCGGCAGGGAGTGTTTCCCCGGCATCATCACCACCGGCGACATGGTGAAAATCGCCACTGCGCCGGGATTTGACCCCGGGCGGGAGGCGTTTTTCATGCCGGCGGGCAGCGGACCCTGTCGCTTCGGGCAATACAACATGCTGCATCGCATTGTGCTGGCAGACCTGGGGCTGGGGGATGTCCCCATCTATAGCCCTAATCAGGGCAAATCCATGTATGAAGACCTGGGCATGGTGGGCAACCACTTTGAACTGCTGGCGTGGCGGGGGTTCGTCGCCGCCGATTTGCTGGAAAAGGCGCTGTTGTATCTGCGACCACGGGAAAAGAACCAGGGCGAGGCGGAGGAGATTTATCGGCGGGGATTGTACAGTGTCTGCCGCTCCATCAAGGGCGAGGGCAGGCTGGAGGATGTGCTGGGCGGGATCGGAAGGGAATTCGCCGCGGCGCCGCTTGACCCCGATAAGAATCCGCCTACGATAGGCATAGTGGGGGAAATCTATGTGCGCACCAATCGCTTCTCCAATAACGACTTAATCGCCAAGCTGGAAGGACTGGGCGCCGCAGTGCGGGTGCCGCCCATCACTGAATGGTTCCTCTACACCAATCATACCCGCAAGCTCAACAGCCTGATTGATCGGGAATACAAGCGCTGGCTGGTGGCGGCGATCGTGGGGAAGGTGCAGGGCGGGCACGAACGCAAGCTTGCCCGCATATTCGGGTTGGATATCCCGCACATGCACGAAAAGACAATCAAAGCCGTATTAAAGGATGCTGCGCGCTATCTGGATCCGATATATGAAGGTGAGGCAATCCTGACGGTGGGCAAGACGCTGGACTTCTGTGCCGGTGGATGTGCCGGGGTAGTGAACACGATGCCGCTGGGGTGCATGCCGGGCAACATAGTGATGTCGGTGCTCAAGCGGGTGCGGGAGGAGTTGCATGGCTTCCCCATCCTGACCATGATGTATGAGGGGATGGAGGATACGCACGACCTGGCACGGCTGGAGGCATTTGTGTGGCAAGCGAAAGAATGCTGCAAACATCATTCGGACCCTGTCAATATTAATGGTTAAGAATTATAGAGCTTCTTGAATTCTTGATTTTTCAATACACATTCTGTATCATCTCATTATGAAAAGCACTGATATTAAGGTTTGCTTTGTGATAATGCCTTTCGGTGATCCTCAAGATCTCAATAACCCTTGGACTGAGATTTACGCAGACCAGATTAAACCGGCTGTTGAATTCTGTGGTCTCCGTTGTGTACGTGCTGATGAGATTTTAAAACCTGGTTCGATTGTCGAGCAAATCGTGGATAATCTTTCTTATTCATTTATAGTCATTGCTGAATTAACAAAAAAAATCCAAATGTTTTTTATGAACTTGGAGTTAGACATGCTCTATCCAATAGAACTATTTTAATTTCTCAGGATGTAAATGATATTCCTTTTGATTTACGAGGTTTACGTACGATTATTTACAACTTCTCAGGTAGAGGTCAAAAAAAATTAGAGCAGACATTAATAGAATATATTAATAAAATAATTTCAAATAATCATATTGAAGATAGTCCGGTTCTTAATAAACTCAATAGAAAAGAATCATCTAAACGCTCGCAAGATATAGATATAAATCATATATACAAAGAATTATTGATTCTCCAAGAGAAACTGGGCAGCTCATATATACAAAACGATAAATTCTTCAGCATTCTAAGCGAAATTAAAAATTCAATCAATTTAGTAAATATAAATAAAGGTAGCATTGATTCGAAAGATTTACATGGCACATGGTATGATGCCGAATACAATGATAATAATTACGTAGACAGTATAGGTGACTATTTAATCGTAACATACAATATGTTCGATGGAGGTGTGTTATATGGTAAAATTATTAATTACTTATATATATTTAATTGGACTAGATTTAATAAAACGATGAAGGGAAGTGGCTATTTTAGCATTGGTAAAGGAACAACATTTCTCGAAGGTGGACTATGGTTCAATTCAGATATCTTTAAATAACCTGTTAACCAAAGGATTTTTGAAACTTGGAGACTTGAAAAGATATCTACTTCTATAAATAAATATGGATTAGAAATACTTGAGAGAACAAAAACATTTTTACAAAAAGAAAAGTTATTATTATATTGATATTCAATATTGTTTAATGAATCAGGGCGGGTTTAGCTGGCGGCGCTTCTTCGGAGTGAGCCGGGCGAAAAGCCGCATCTCGCGGGCGCCAGGCAATTCACCATGAAAAGGCACCGGTTGTATGTAGGAAGCATCAACTGGAAAGGCTGGGTCCCAGAATCTCCCGATAGTATTTCAGATTGGAAAGCACAATTGACACTCCCCGCACCATGCAGGTGAGTGGATCATCCGCCTTGGTCACCAACAGGTTGGTGGATTTGCCGATGTAGGTTTCCATCCCCCGCAGCAGTGCTCCCCCCCCGGTCATGATTACGCCACGCTCTATGATGTCAGAGGCAAGCTCGGGAGGGGTGCGTTCCAGCGTCTCGTGCACTGCATCGTCTATGGCTTTTATAGGTTCGCTGAGTGCTTCCCGAATTTCACGGCTGGAAAAGCGGATGGTTTTAGGGATACCCGCCACCAAATCCCGCCCCGAGATCTTCATGTATTCCTCTTTTTCCATCGGCACTGCATTACCGATGGTCATCTTGATCTCTTCGGCGCTGGATTCGCCCACCAACACATTGTATGCCCGATGGAGGTAGGTTTCTATAGCAGTGGTCATCTCGTCGCCGGCAACGCGGATGGTGGTGTTGCTGACTATGCCGCACAGGCTTATCACCGCGACTTCAGTGGTTCCCCCGCCAATGTCAATCACCATGCTGCCCACCGGCTGCTCTATGGGCAGGTTGACGCCAATGGCAGCCGCCATAGGCTCCTCTATCATGTAGACCGCCCGCGCTCCGGCTTCCAGGACGCTGTCACGCACGGCGCGGCGCTCCACATTGGTGATGCCGTGCGGGACGCAGACAACCACCCGGGGCTTGATGATGGGACGATGCCGGAGAGCCATGCGGATAAAGCTGATGAGCATCTTCTCGGCGAACTGGAAATCGGCGATGACGCCGTCCTTGAGCGGACGGATAGCGCGGATAGTATCGGGGGTGCGCCCCAGCATCCGTTTTGCCTCGTGCCCCACCGCCAGCACCTGATTGTGCTTGCGGCTGACCGCCATTATGGATGGCTCATTGAGCACGACACCGCGCCCCTTGACATATATCAGGGTATTAGCGGTGCCCAAGTCTATGGCAATATCAGAAGTGAAAAAGCCCATGAACAAGCATTACAGTTTAGGATGTTTTAAGCGATAAACTGCGATTGCCCTTTCCAGAAGCTCTATGGCTTCTTCTTCGGATTCTATGCCCACCCTGCCCCAGCGCAGGCGTTCGCCAGCCAGCGCCACAATGACGCGTGGCAGTTCTTCGCGTGCGGTGGGAACCGGCTTGGCGATAGGCTCCTCTATGATTGGTGCTTCCTCAACTACTGGTGCCCCCTCGGCGATGGGGAGAACAATTTCAGGCTTGGGTTCTAATACAGGCTCAGGTTCCACAATCGGCTCGGGGATGGCAAATTCCGTCTCGGGAATCTTAAACTCGGGTGTGGGCGCAACTTCGGCAAAGGGTGGCTGCCAACCGAATTCCGGCTCAGGTTGAGCTTCGGAGATACCCATGGGAACGGGTTCCTCCTCCAACGACGGGGCAGTGACCTCCTCCAGTTCAGGCGTAACCGGTTCGGGTGTAATCTCCGGCTTGGGAACCGCCGGTTCGGCAACGGGTGCTGCCGCGCCCCAGGTGCTGGGCAAATCAGCGAAGAAATCCTCCTCTGCCGGCGGGACCACCGAAGGGGCGGGAGTGGTGGCAGACGGCTTGGGTGTGGGTGCCACGGTCTCGGCGAAAAATGGTGTTTTGGGTATGCCAAACTCTTCGGGAATCGGAGGATTCACCTCAGCTGTTTCCTCAATTCCCTCAAACGAGAATTCGGGTGCTGCGGTAGGTAGCTGCGCTATGGGTGCAGTGACGGGAGGAGGCACTGCTTCGGGTGTAAGGGGGACTCCAAAATCGGGAGTCAACTCATCCAGGGGAGTGCTGGACAGGGCGGCATCAATGGCATTGGCAAAGGCAGAAGGCGGCGGCGGAATCTCTGTGGGTTTGAGCTTGGATAGCTCCTCTTGCAGCCTGCGCTGCATCTCCTCATTCCGTCTCTTTATGGACTCTATATCGTCAGCTGGCACCTTTGTAACCTCCCTAGTGTTGTAACCACCACCAATAACTCTATCCCAATAGCGGGGTTATTGCTCCATGTTGATGTTGGCATAAGTATCGGGGTTGGCGCTGCGGAAGCGAGTTCCACCCAGCGACACAATTATCGGGTCATTCATGGGAATCTTGTTCAGAAGTGCATCATTTATCTTGCTCATTATAGTCTGATCCAGCCCCGAACGCACACCAATGGTCAGGTTGGGAATGGGCATCCCCGGGAATAACTCATACACCTTGTCTTTAACGCCCGGCGCACTGAGATCCACCGAACCTTTTTTCACAAAACCCATGTCGGTGGGGTAGAATTCCTTGGCTTCCTTGGGCGGCTCCTTCATGATTTCTGCAACAACCTTGTTGGCATCGTGCGTGGGTTCTTCCACTAAATTCAGGTATTCTTCAGGATCAATGCGGTATTCTTTGCGCATGCGCAACACACAGCTAATGTAACTCAGGTCCTTTTTATCCTGCACCATGCACTTGACTGGGGATTTCCGGTTGTAATAGTCAATAATATATCTATCCACCCAGTTATATGCCTTCTTGGCGGTCTCACGATGGAACAGGACTGATCCCTGGATTTTATCCTTAGAGCCGCTTGTATCTTCCATCGTCCATACCGGTTTGACGGGTTTGGCGACTTTGAGCCAGCTAATGGCATCCATCACAAAAAGGTCGGCTTTGCCTTCGGTGGCGATGGTCACAAACTCATCCAGGTTGGCAGGAATAGTAAGCTCAATATCCAATCCTGATTTCTCGGCGAGCAGCTTGGCAAAGGGCTCATATTTGGCTTTGGTGGCGTCAACACCATTCTCCGGCATTACCGCCATAATGACCTTGCTGGTGCTCTTCTCTTCCTTCTTGCCCTCTTCGCATGCCGTCATCAAAGCTATTATGGAGATTAATAGGATAAAGAAGAACTTTTTCATCAATCAACCTCCTAAAATGAGTGTGTTCGGATTCCAAAGTTCAAGCATATCATACAATTCACATCACGATAGTCAAGGAATAATTGAGGATTTGATTTTGGGATACCATAATTCTTGCTGTTTACAAGGTGTTATTTGTCATGATAAAATACGCGTTTATATTTACAAAATCCTGTATTAAAGAGATGCGATGATTGAGGAAATTCTAAGAGATTTCGTGCTGGCATTTATCCCCCTCGCGGTCGCCTTTGATGTGCTGGGTATTCTGCCCATCTTTCTGAGCCTGACCAAAGACCTGGAGCAGAAGAATGTCCATAAAGTAGTATGGCAATCTACTTTGACTGCTTTCACCATCGCCTTGATTTTTCTTTTCATCGGCAGCGCAATCTTTTCCGTCCTGGGGATAACCGTCAGCGATTTTCAGATCGCCGGCGGGCTGGTTTTGTTGCTGATATCCCTGTCGGATTTGATGGGGGTCAAATTCAAGAGCGATCGTGAAGGACCATCCACCGTGGGTGTTGTGCCCATTGGCATGCCGCTAATCCTTGGTCCTGCAGCGCTGACCACCGTGGTGATGCTGGGTGGCTCGCTAAAATGGGGCTATGTGGTATTACCAGCGGCGGTGTTCATCAATATGGTCATTATCTTTATCGTGTTCTTCAACGCCCGCAGCATCTCACGGCGGCTTGGTCCCGCCATCTCGGCTGCCGTCAGCAAGGTGATGGGGCTCCTCATAGCCGCCTATGCCATCATGATGATTCGGATGGGAATACTCACAGTGCTGACGGATTTCACGGCTAAAGCAGCCAAATAATTATCCGCTTAGGTTTGGCAAAGTTACTGCTATAATGTGCGGATGAGAGGTTATGCGTAACGGTAAGTTGATAAGCGTTGTGATACCGTGCTATAACGAGGAGGAGGGCATCCGGCTGGTGATGGAGAGCATGCCCGACTTCGTGGATGAAGTTATAGTGGTGGATAACGCTTCAACCGATGCTACCGAAAAAGTCGCCGTCGAACATGGGGCAAAGGTTATACTTGAAGCGCGGAAGGGCTACGGCAGGGCGTATAAGACCGGCTTTAAAGCCGCCACAGGCGATGTGATAGTAACCATGGACGGCGATGCCACCTATCCCCGCATAGCCATCGGTTACCTGCTGGATATTCTGGAAGAGGATAATCTGGATTTTATTAGCGCCTGGCGGGTGGCAACGGATTGGAAGGACAGCTTTGATTCCGTGTTGCGCTGGATAGGCAACAAGATATTCAATCTTTTCGTAATCCTGCTTTATTTTCGCCATCTGCGGGACTGTTTAAGCGGCATGTGGGTCTTCCGCCGCTCGGTGTTGGAAAAGATAGACGCTCATGATGACGGCATGTCGTTCTCCGAGGAGATCAAGCTGGAGGCATTCTGCAACCAGGATTTAAAGTGCCGCGAGGTGCCCATCCAGTTCAAATACGCCACCCGTGTCGGGGAAGCCAAGCTAAGCCCCTGGAAAGATGGGTTCAATGGGATAGTCTTCTTCTTTGGCAAATGCTTTAATCTGGGTAGGCACCCGGGCAGCATTCTTAAGCAGGAATAAACATCTCAAACGCCCGGCTTTACCATCTCTTCTCATAGTCCTTTGCAGTATCCATGTTCATTTCAACCAAATCCTCTGATTCTGCCGGCATAAACCAGCGTTGGGCGACAACCGTCGGGATTACCGCGCTGGCTATTACCACTCCCACCAAAATGGAGTATTGCTCCTGATTGATAATCCCTGATGAAAGCCCAAAAACGCTGGCTATAGTCCCAAAAGTAAGCCCGGTACTCATCAACAGTGTCGTGTACATACTGCCGTTGGGTATATACTTGCGCGCCAGGAAATACACGCCCAGGAATTTGCCTGCGATCTTTATGGCGAAGAAGAGCACAAAAAGCCCGAGCGCGGCATAAATCATCTCGTAGGAAACCCGCATGCCGCCAATAATGAAGAATATCGGCGTGATAATTGCATAGGATACTGTGCGCAACCTGTTTCGGACCACTTTGGTCTCTGCCGATTCCCGGAAATAGCGCGACATGAAAAGCCCCAGCACAAATGCAGGCAGAACCGCATGCCCTTCCCCCAAATTGGCGAAGAACATAAGAATGAGGATTAGGAGCAGGATGTATTTTATTTCCGGCTCTATAACTTTGTTTTTGATGCGATGATGATTAAAAATAACCGGTGAATACTTAAAAGCAAGAAATATCACGACAATGGATACACCCCAAAACAGCAGTGTATAAAGATTGGGCTTGGTGAATAGGATGCTTAGCGCCAAAGCCGTTCCCATGTCAGTAATAAAAGTCGCCGCCATGAGTATTTTCCCGATTGGGGAACGCGCCATGTTCGTTTCCACCAGCACCGAGTAGATGACCGCCAGCGATGTAGTGGAAAGCGCGGTCCCTGCTATGAATGCAGCATCAATATTCCAATTTAACAGGAAATAACAAAGCGCCGCTACCGCAATAAATGGGACCAGAAACGAACTGAGCCCAATTAACAGGCTCTCCTTGAGCTTTGACCGCAGTATCTTGGTATCCACTTCGGTTCCGGCGAGGAAGGTGAGGATGATTCCTCCCATGCTTGCCAAATAGGTCATCCACGCTTCGGGTTGCAAACCAAAATTACCGGCTATTGAACCAACCACAACTTCAACAATAGCCACCGAAAGCCCGAACTTGAGGGAGATCAAACTGGAGAGGACAACCAGGGAACCGATAATCAATGGAATATAATCCGCCTGCATAGCATCTCCTGTCAGTTATTGTTACAAGGAGTCATCAGCTATCAAGCGGTTAGGGTGAACTCCATCACCAAGTTGATTATCGGATAGGAGAGTGCTTTTTTCAAGTGGATATTACGATTTATGCCCACCGATGTTATTCTTATGCAAATCACATCTGATCCAAATGGAGTGACTATGGCTGGCTCCAAATTAAAGCTTTTATGGTGGTCTATGCTGGTGGGCGGCATCTATGACGCGGTCTTCGCCCTGCCCATCCTATTTTTGCCCGATGCCTGCGGCAAAATTCTGGGCATTCGTTGCCCCGGCGTGCCCTTTGACTACTATGTGCGGTTTGCCGCCCTCTTCTTGCTGATCATCGCCGCCGGCTATTTCTTTAGCCTGCGCAACCTGGAGCGCAACCGCAGCATGGTCAACATGATGATTATCAGCCGGAGCCTGGGATTTATCTTCATGGCGGGGTATGCCACATTGCCACCTCCGGGCATCCGCATGGAGCAGGCATGGCTCTTCCTGGGGTTGGGCGATTTGATCTTCGCGCTCTGGCACATCTGGGGCAAGTCCCGTGCTGGCGCCGAATTGCTTAGCTGATGCCTGAGAGCCGTCCATCACACCGCAAACCACCCATTGACGCAGTGGTCGCCATAACCTACCGCTGCAACCTGCGCTGTGGCAAATGCAATCTTTGGCAGCACTGTTCCCCAACTGACCTTGATCCAGCCATCATAGACAAACTCCCTGCCAGCCTGTTGGATCTCAATATCAGTGGGGGCGAGCCTTTCCTGCATCCCCACCTTGCCGATATAGTCCACCGTGCCCTTAATCGTCTGCTCAAAGCGCGCATCATCATCTCCACTGGCGGATGGCTGACCGGCGGGCAGGTAGATGTTCTTCACTCGCTGGCAACTGAGCGCGACCGGGTGGGGCTGGCAGTCTCGCTGGATGGGCTGGCAGTAGAGCACGATTTGGAACGAGGGCGCCCCGGCTCCTTCCAGATGGCACTGGATACTCTGGAGCGTGCCCGCAAAATGGGCTTTGATGACCTGCGCATAGCGTTCACCATCACCCCCCAGAATGTGCAACTCCTGCCCAGGATGCAGGAACTGGCACACAAGCTGGCGGTGGAGATGAGCGTCGCACTAGTGCATGCCTCGGAGCACTACTTTGTGCCGGCGCCGGAAAAGCAGCAGGTGGATAAAAGGCAGTTGAAGGAGTCCATAGCGCAAGTGCTGGAGGAAAAGGTGAAGAGTCTGTCGCCCAAGGAGTTGGCGCGGTCGTATTTCCTGGCGGGGCTTGACTATTTCAACCGGAGCGGCAGGCGTCCCTTGCCCTGCTATGCCGGCGGTGACTTCTTCTTCCTGGATCCCAACGGGCTGGTCTATGCTTGCAATATGCTGGCTCATCCCCTGGGCGATCTTTCCCGCCAAAGCTTTGAAGAGATATGGGAGGGGAAGTCGGCGCAGGAGGCTTTTACCAATGCTTGTGAATGTAATTCGTGTTGGATGGTTTGCAGTGCCCGCACCTCCATCAAGCGGCATAAAGCCAAAGTGGCTGCTTGGGCACTGCGGGCGAAGCTGGGCAATGCACGCATAGAGTAAAAACCATGCGCATACTCATGGTCAACAAGTTTGGCTACCTGCGGGGCGGAACGGAGCGCTACCTCTTCTGCCTGAGCGAGCTTTTGACCAAAGCCGGCAACACGGTTGAGTTTTACTTCATGCAGCACCAGCAGAATCCTCCCCAAACCTATGCACAGTATTTCCCACCCCAACTGGAGTTCCGCCGTCCCGACAATCTGACTGCCGCCTGGCGGCTGGTATGGAACCGACGCGCGGCCCAGGGTCTCGCCCGGGTGTTGGATGAATTCCAGCCCGATATCGTCCACCTGCACAATATTCGCTATCATCTGTCGGCGTCCATCACCCGACTGCTACGTGACCGTCATATCCCCACCGTGCAGACCTTGCACGACTATGGGAGTATATGTCCGGCGCATCACCTCTTTCGTGCTGGTGAGGTATGCAAGCGGTGTCCCCGCTATGGATTATGGGCAGCGCCGCTTTCGCGTTGCATGTTTGGCTCGGTGCTGCGCAGCGGACTGGGCGCGCTGGCAGAGGGCTGGGATCGGTGGGGAGGATACACCGCGGATGCGGTGGGCGCTTTCATCTGCCCCAGCCGCTTTCTGCTGAAGAAGCTAGCAGCAGATGGTATGTCCCATCTGGTTTATCTCCCACACTTCGTTTCTATCCCCGCCGAGCTGGCAAAAGGCGATGGGGACTATATTTTGTATTTGGGGCGGTTGGACTGTGAGAAGGGAGCCGATCTGCTATTGCAGGCGTTGCAGCACCTTCATGCTATCCGGGTAATGATCGCCGGCACAGGGGAGATGGAGACAGAACTCAGGAAGATGGCAACTGATCTGGGCTTAGCCAAGCGTGTGGATTTCCTCGGCTTGGTGGGGGATGCAGAAGTCGCCGAGCTTCTGAACCATTGCTTGATGCTGGTATTTCCATCCCGCGTTTACGAAAATGCACCGCTCGCTATCTACGAAGCGCTGGCTGCCGGCGTCCCGGTGATCGCCTCCAGTCCGGGTGGTGCTGCGGAGTTGGTGGGGAACTGCGGTGTTACCTTCCCTGCCGGCGATGTGCGAGCATTGGCGGCTGCCATCGGCGATCTGCTACAATCTCCACAACTGCGTGCAAAATTCGGTTCGCGGGGCAGACAAAGGGCGATGACCGAATGGACAGCTGAGAAGCATCTCAGCGGTTTGATGGCAATATATAGGCAAGTAATACAATCCAAGGGCTGATATGGCAAAAAAGGATAAGCTGCATATCGCCATGGTGGGGCTTAAGGGCTTGCCTGCACTCTCCGGCGGCATAGAGCGCCATGTGGAGGAGGTGGGCAGGCGCCTGGTGGCGCATGGGCACCGGGTGACCGTCTTCTGTCGCCCGTCCTACTCCCGTCGTTCCGGCGACTACCTGGGGATGGAACTGGTGACCATCCCCAGCATCGCCACCAAGCATTTTGACGCTATCACCCACACTGCGTTGTCGGCGTTGGCTGCCGCTGGCTCCTCCTGCGATATCGTGCACTACCACGCCATTGGACCCAGCCTGGTGGACTTCATCAGCCGGCTGGCAGGGCAAAAGACGGTGGTTACGGTTCATTCGCTGGATTGGCAGCGCGAGAAGTGGGGGAAGCTCGCTCGCATCCCGCTGCGCTTCGGCGAGTGGACCGCCACCAAACTGCCCCATGCCACCGTGGCGGTTAGCCGATGGTTGGCGGACTATCTGGAGAAGCACTATCATCGTCCCATAGCCTACATCCCCAACGGTTTTGCCGAGCCGGACCCCCGCCTACCCAACCTCATCCACGGTTTGGGACTTGCCGGGGGCGATTACATCCTCTATGTGGGACGGCTTACCCCCGAGAAGGGAGTGCATCACCTGCTGGAGGCGCACCGGCGCTGGGAGGGGGCACCACCACTGGTGATTGCCGGTAGCGAGCAGTTTGGGTCAAGTTATACGCAGCAGTTGCACTCTCAGACGGGAGAGAGGGTAATCTTCACCGGCGAAATCTCCGGGCATTTGCTGGCGGAACTCTATACCAATGCGAGAGTATTTGTGCTGCCCAGCGACCTGGAGGGGCATCCCATCGTGCTCCTGGAGGCGATGAGCTACGGATTGCCCATCATCGCCAGCGACATTGTGCCCAACTGGGAAGCATTGGATGACGCTAGCCGGTTCTTCCGACAGGGCGATGTAGCGGATTTGGCGGGCAAGCTGCAGGCGCTGTGGGATGATGGGGTGGAACGGGAGCGCCTGAGCCGGCTGGCACGGGAGCGGGCGGCGCAGGAATACAACTGGGACATAACGGTGGGGCAGCTGGAGGAGGTGTATAAATCCATATTGTAGGGAAGGGTCTCGTAGGGGAGTTCCTTTAGGTGCTCCCGAAACCCTTCCGGCACGATTTTAATCGTGCAAGCCATCAATTTATATCTGTCATTACCTGCTGAATTCCTGCATGCGTGCCTGGGCACGAGACATGTTCATCTGCGCCTTGTCAAAATAGACATCACCCGCGGGGATCTGGCTCCAGAACCCCAGGGCAATCAGATAGTCAAAATTGGCATAAGCGGTTATTCCCAACTGATAAATGTCGCTGCAACCGAATGTTTTGGCAGGATTGCCAGTTTCTCCCTGTTTCTCAGCGCGGGCATGCTCAATGTTATTCAAATAATTGCGGGCAGTGTTGTTGGCACTGTCTATGTAGAGCACTGCGTTGAGGTGCGCTTCCGCGGCATCAAACTCATCCACTTCAAAGTAATCCATGGCGGTATTAAGGAGAGAACGGATGCGATCGGACTTGGCTTTTTGGCAAATAGCATAGCCGGCACGGGCTTCCTCGCTATTGGGTTTGATGTCCAACACAGACTGATATTCAGTTATGGCTTCATCATAACGCTTAGCGAGCTCTGCCTGCTTTGCCTGAATCATTTTCACCGAGATAAACTTGTTGCTGCGCGCCACCGATTTATCCAACCCTGCCTGCGCATCCATGTTGCCGGCGTCGACCGTTAGGATATCGGCATATTTGTTGGCAGCCAGCTCAAATTCGCCGGTTGAATAAGCACTGTCAGCTTCGCAGAAGAGGTTGCGCACCCAGTCGGCGCGGGCGTTCTGCACCTCATCGAGCTTTTTTTGCACTCCGACGATGAATTCGTCTATGTAGGGATCATCCGGGCTGAGCTCTTTCGCCCCCAGCCCATCGTGGAGAGCATCGGTATATTCGCCATTATTCAAATAATCATTAGCTGAGGTCAAAAGCGCATAAGCCTTCTCTACCTGCAGATTCTCAGTCAACTCCTGATACTTTAACCGTGCTTCATAATCTTCAGGATTCCACACTAAAAGCACATCAAGCATCTCCAGAGCTTTTTTAAAATCTCCCTTAAGCTCATATTCACTGCTTTTATCCTTGAGCGTTTGAATCTGCTCCAGGCTGGTTTCATCGTAGTGCTTTGGGTCATAGACAACTTTCCAGGGGCTGTTTGCGGGATACGGCACATAGTAGCAAAGGCTCGCCAGCGCTGAAACGGAATAACGCTGGGAGAAATTATTGCGGGTGCCCTCTACCAGGGCGACATCCAACACATAATCGCCGAGCTTCATGCCGGTGCCAAGACAAACTCCACCACCGGTTTGGTCGCCCAACTCCGAATCGTAACCCACCCGACCGGTGAACCAGGTATTGAACTTTACCTGCATGCCGGCTTTATAAACCCACGGATATTCGGTAAAATCATTGGCTTTATCTAATTCAATGCCCAGCACCACATTGTTAACTGCTGTCATTGCCAGACCCATGCAAGCCACTTTATTTGGACTGACATCAATTCTCTGCCGGATAATTTGAGTTTTGTGTGAATCCAGTGAATCATAGTGGATGGTTCTCTTTTTACCATAGTTACGATAAGCGAGTCCAGCGCTAAGCCAGTCAAAGTGGAGTTGGATGCCGGCATCACCGGTCATGTTTGTCACCTGATATTCACGGAAATTGCTCGCATTGGGCGGGGTTGATGCCGACGAGTCCACTCCCTCCACCTGGATAATGTCAATAGCATTATTACCCCGCACCCCAAGGCTGATCCATTTCCAGGGGCTGACACCTATACCGAAGAATGTCAAGCTGGTCTCGGAGGAATAATTGCTTTGTATATATGGTTCCATGCGATTGGTGGCAATACGGGTTTGATAGGTGGTGGGAAGCATGATTCCATACCCCGCCATAAAGATACGCCATGCAGCCCACACGGTTCCACCGGCAAGCGTATTGCGCATCGTTCCGGTGTTGCCACCTACCTCCCACAGCTTGTTGTAGCCAAGGGCGGCGGGATTCGTCATTACACCGGTGCTGCCCTTCCCCGAAGCCACTGTGGCGCCGCCTTGTCCCAACTCCCAGGCATTAAGAAACATATCGGTGCTATAACTTTGGAAGGTCTGCACTACCTCATAATCATAAGCCATGACCGTGACTGGAGTGAGAAACAGGCAAAACAGAAGCCGGTGTAAACAAAGGTGGTTAACCATAATTGGAAATTATAGCATTGAGGTAATGAAAATGGGGCAGGGTAATAATTGATAATAGATGTGTGATTAGCGGTTGAATTCCTGCAATATTGCTTGAGCGCGAGCGATGTTTATCTGAGCATTGCTGTAGTAGGCATTATCTTCCGGTATTTGACTCCAGTAAGTTATGGCAGTGGAATAGTCACGGGCGGTGTAGGCATTGACGCCCAGTTGATAGGTTGAGGCATAGTTTGTGCTTGTTCTTGCGCTTCCTGGTTCGGTTTTACTTTTCTGGGATTGGTTAAACCGGGCTAGATAGCTTTGCGCAACCGTGTTTCCTTTCTCCAGAGCAAGCACAGCTTTAAAGCGGGATTCGGCTTGATCAAAGTCACCACTATTGTAAAAGTCTATGGCAGTGTCAAGCAGCTTTCTGACCCGCTCCTCCTTTATCTTGCGGCAACGGACAATGCCTTCTTTGGCATCATTATTTCCGGGGCAAATTTCCAACACTGCCTGATAACCAGCTATAGCTTCATCGTGTTTATTCAACTTTTCAGCCTGGCTGGCTTTGGTCATATCACTTGCAATCAGTTCATCAAATTTTGCAATGGAGCGTTCCGCACCCTTCCGGGCGTCTTCGTTTGTTGCGTCAATCGCCAGCACCGCCTGATAGCGGGTGGCAGCAGTGGCAAACTGCCCCGAGGTATAAGCGGAATCTGCAGCGTTCAGCAAATTGGCGATCTCTTCGTTGTGGGCTTTCTGTGCCTCCTCCAGCCTGGCTTGAGCCTGTTTGACGAACTCCGCTATCAAATTGTCATTAGGGGAAAGCTTCAGCGCTGCCTGTCCCTACAGCACCGCGTCGGTGTAATTGCCGTCCTTGAAATAACTGTTTGCCTTGGCTAAATGCTGGGCGGCTTCCTCCTTCTTTAACCTGCCGGCTAGCTCTTTGTATTTTGCCTGCATCTCGTAATCGGCAGGATTCCAGGCAATGATAGTATCAAGCGTATCCAGCGCGTTCTTTAAATCCCCTTTTTCCTCATATTCCTGGCTTTTGACCTTAAGAATCTGAATCAGCTTGAGAGTTTCCTCATCGTAATACTTGCGCGAATAGGCTGCCTTGTGCTGGTTTTTGGTGGTAGAAGGAATTATGTAACATATGTTTATCAAAGCAGAGAAGGAGTATCTTTGGGAATCATTGAGCCTTGTGCCGTCTACCAGTGCTACATCAAGCAGGTAATTACCCAGCTTCATGCCGGTGCCCAGGCAAACGCCTCCGCCGCTCTGGTTGCCAAATTCCGAGTCGTAGCCGAACCTGCCCGAGAATCAGGGGTTGATGCGAAGTTCCACGCCGGCTTTATACATCCAGGGGATGCCTTCAGCATAGCTGGAATTATCCACCTGAATAGCTGCCACAAGGTTTCGGACTGAGGTGAGCGCCAGACCATAGCTGTATATGGGTACCGACGCCACTGTGATGATCTGGCGTGTGGCAACGGTGCCACTGGTGTCCCAATTATCCCTGGCCAGGCTGGACTTGTAGCTAAAGTTCCGAAAAGCGAATCCGGCACTTAACCAGTCAAAATGGAGCTGCAGACCGCCGTCTCCTGTAATGTTGCCGATGCGGTATTCAAGGGTATCCGAGATGCAATTTGAGGGTGGATTGCGGGCTGCCCCGACGCGAAATGCATTGGTGCGTAATTTCCCTTCACCCCCAGGCTGAGCCAGTCCCAGGGGCTTATTCCATAGCCCAGGAAAGCGAGGTCCGACGAAGTTGCCTAATTGCTCTGAATGTATGATTCCAACCTATCAGTGATGGTTCGGGATTCGGGGACAGTGGGGCGGCATGACGCCATAACCGACCAATATGCCATGCCAGGCACCATAGGCGGTGCCGCCACCACGATAGTTGAGCATGGTGCCGCCGTTAAAACCCGTTTCCAACAGCTCACTTTGACCTAACGCCGCGGGATTGGACATGGCACCCAATACCCCCTGCCCGATCGCCACAGTGGCAGTGCCCTGCCCCAACTCCCAGGCATTGACGAACAGGTTGGCACTGTAGCTATGAAAAGTCCGCTCTACAAGATAATCATAAGCGCTGGCTGCGACGGGGATGAAGAGCAGAAAAGCCAGCAATGACCGCAAATATTAGCAGATTATCATAGCGGGCATTATAGCATTGACTCAGTGTATGCAGGTAGGTAATGAGGCGAACGATCTTTGAGGCACATCCGGTTTGCCCCTCTGTCCATGGTCATCCTTGCCAGGTGGTAATCAGAAGACCAGCCAGAATTGTGACCAAAGATTGCTGCTCAGATGGGGATTTGGTTAGATTGATATCCCCAATTCCTGCTGCGCTGCACGCATGAACCCATCCATATCCTGCGGCGAAACCGCATAGCCGAATTTATCTCCGCTTAGCAGGATGTAATCCTCCTCGCTGGAAAGCGCCAGCCGCAGCCATCCTCCAAGCTCCGAATTCCAGACCAGACCGGTCACGGCATAGACACCCATGTTGCCGTAGCGGGCGCGTGGAGACCTCGTATACACATAGTTCTTCCTGGCTTCCACACTGGTTACCCGGCTTAGATCCATTTCCAAATCCCTATACGGTTTCATCCTCTTCACAGTGAGTTTCTTCACATCCAACTCATACAGCAGCGGCTTTTGTTTGCTTAAGAGCCAGAGTATGGAGGGCAGGACCAGTATTTCCAGCATCAGCACAGCGACAATTACCAGACGGATTTCGGTTTCCAAAGGGATGACAACTAGAATGAGGAACGATGCCACCCAGGCAACCAGCCACATGATTCCGAAAAAAAGCAGGAAGATGTTTGTGGTCTTGCGGATGCACAGTGAAGTGGGAGCGGCAGGGAATTGATACATTAGCGTGGCACCACCGCATACTGCGATTTGATGAAGTCAATCAACGCTTGCGGATCAGCGGGGGAGATGATCAGCGTTTTCTGTGGCGTTACGATGAGCACTAGGTTCTTGAGCGTGGTGATGGACGCCCGAAACCTACCAAAATTACGGTGGTAGAAAGTCCCCGAGAAGCAGAAAACACCGCCATTGCCAAACAGCCGCCAGGTCAGCTTCGGCAGCTTATCCAATATTTCCACCCTCTGCAGCTGTCCCAACTCTATCTCCATATTTGCCCAGGGTGACTTCCGCTCCACGATGAGCCTGCCCGCTTCCACCCGTATCATCCGCGGCTTTTGCGCCCAGCACAGCCACAACAGCACCACCGAGCCAACTATCATGAAGGCAGCAACACCCCACATGATCCCCGAAACAGGTGAATGTAGCCCGCTGGTGACGCCACCGGCGAAGATCATCATCAAAGTAACAAAGATCAGTATGCCGACGGTCATCCAGGTCAGGAATTTCACCGCACCGCTGGGTGGTGCGCTCTCCTGCTGATACATGGCTACTCCTCTCAGTCGTCACAATACAGTATTTATGTTACATTATACGAAAACCCAAGCCGACGACAAGATATGAAACTGTTAGAATTATTATATGATCTGAACATCCCACTACCCCCCAGCGTTGAAGCCCTGAATATAACGCTGGTGACCAACGACACCCGCAAGGTAGTCCCCGGCGCCCTGTTCGTAGCGCAAGCCGGGCTGCACATCGACGGGCATGCGCTGGCACCACAGGCAGTTGACGCCGGTGCCATTGCCGTCCTCGTTGAGCAGGCTATCGCGGGACTGAGGGTTCCGGTGGTCAGAGTCCCCTCCACAAAACTCGCTTATGGCAAGGTGCTTGCCAACTTCTTCGGTCGCCCCGGCGATGCCCTGACCATCCTCGGCGTGACCGGCACCAACGGCAAGTCCACCACCACATTTTTGGTGGATAAAATCCTGCGGGTTGCCGGCAAGCACACCGGACGCTTTTCCACCATAGAGCGCCGCATTGGCGACACTGCCATCTATTCCCCCCTGACCACCCCCTCCGCCGAGGTTCTGCAGGGCTTTCTGGCGGAATGTAAAGCTGCGGGAATGACCCATGTGGTAGTTGAGATGTCCAGCCACGGCTTGGATCAGGGGCGCTGCGAAGGCATACCGCTCTCTGCCGCTGCGCTCACCAATGTCACCCATGACCATTTGGACTATCACCGGACCATTCGCGGCGTTTACGAAGCCAAATCCCACATCTTTGACCTGGTGGTGCCCGGCGGTTCGGCATCGCCCAACCTGGACGATCCCTACGGTCGCGCTGCCTACGACAAAGCCAAGCGGCTGGGACTGCGCCTGCTCGGCTTCTCCCACCGCGACACCTCCGCCCCCATCTTCGGCGAGATACTGGAGGAGACGCTGGAAATCACCCGCTTCCACCTGCGCCTCCCCGATGGAGAAGGCATCGTGGAACTGCCCATGCCTGGCGTCTATAATGCCGAGAACGCGCTGGCAGCGGCTGGACTTGCCCACGGTGTCGGTATAGATCCCCAGCACATCATTGCGGGGCTCAATCAGGCGGATCCCGTCCCCGGGCGCCTGCAGGAGATTAAAGCCGGGCAGCCCTTCAAGGTGATAGTGGACTACGCGCATAGTCCGGACAGCCTGGACAAAGCGCTGCACCTCATCCGCAAGTTCCACCCCGGCAAGCGGCTGGTGATTGGATTTGGATGCCCCGGCAGCCGTGACTACGAGAAGCGCCCCTTAATGGGCATGATCGCGGCGGAACTGGCGGATTTCACCATAGTGACCAGCGAGGACCCCCGCGATGAGGATGCCCAGAAGATCGCCCGCGAGGTGGAATACGGGCTGGCGGCTGCGGGCGCCCGCTTCGGCGAGGACTATCTGGTGGAAGTGGACCGTCGAGCGGCGGTGCGGCTGGGGCTATCCATCTGCGACGAGAGCTGCGTGTTGGTGTTCTTTGGCAAGGGGCATGAGCGCACCCAGACCATCAAGGGGGTGGATCATCCCTATTATGATCCCGATGTAGTGGTGGAGGAGTGGCACAAGCTCGCCGGGGAGCGGGGATAGCCCCACCAAAGCGATGAGCTGGATCAAGAACTTTTTAGCGGGCGGTCTTTACTACACAGGGATCAATTCACTCTACTTTCTATTCAGTGGATGGAAAAACCGTGCCGTGGTGCTCGCCTATCACCGGGTGCTGGAACGATACCGTGAACCGCTGGATTTGGCACAGGATTTCATTCCGCTACTGGATTTCCAACGACAGATTGAATATTTGCTCAAAACGCACAAACCCACCTCCCTGCTTGACTTAATCACACAGAACAGATGGAACGAACCGGTGTTTGCCGTCACCTTTGACGATGGCTACCGGGACAACTACAGCCTGGCGTTTCCGGCATTGCAGGATATGGGTGTTACCGCTACGCTGTTCGTGACCACCGATGCGGTAGCTGGCAGGGACTGGCTGTGGTGGGATAAACTGCTGCTGGTACTGCATAAATCCATGGGCTCAACCATGGAAATCGCTGGCAAAAGCTATTCCATTAAAGATGAAAATCAACTCAATAATCTGCAGAAGAGAGTGAGTGAAACACTAGCATCTGACTCCAAACGAGATGCCATTATCAAAAGCTTGATGGAGAAATATGCTCAGGGCAGGCTGGATACACAGATGCCCTATATGAGTTGGGATGAAGTCAAGCAGTTGCATACGGCAGGCTGGACCATCGGGGCGCACACGGTCAGCCACCCGCTGCTGACGGCGCTCAGCCCTGAGCAAGCGCAGCACGAGATAGTAGACTGCGCCAAAGAAGTCGCAGAACACATCGGGGAGTTCCCGAAGCTATTTGCCTATCCCAACGGGAAGATAACCGACACCAATGATGCGATCATCACGATCCTGAAGGACAATGGCTATACCGGCGCCGTCATCCTGGATGAGCACCAACCCTTCCACTTCACTGACCCCTATCGAATCAACCGCATCGCCCCGCTTGGTGGCGAATCTCACACTTTATTCAAGTTGAGGTTGAGCAACCTTTACTATCGTTTTAATTAAAATGGGCGGGTAAAATCCCCGCCCATCGTCTAGTCATATCCAATTCTACGGCTGTATCGGCTCGTAATAGTAGTTGCCCAGCGGCACCTCAAAATCGTAATCGCCCATGCCGTAGCCTATGCTAAAGAAGGGACGCTGCCCGGACAGATAGACCACCTCGGGTTCCTCGCCCACTCCGGCAAGCACGCAGGCACGGCTCACCGCTTCGTTCAACCCGCCGAACTTATCCACCAGCCGGATGTCCATTGCCTGGCGTCCGCTCCAAATCCGCCCCTCGGCGACCTTCTTCACATCATCCACGCTCATCTTGCGCCCGGTGGCAACCTTCTCCACAAAGCTCCGGTAGCTCGCATCGGTCAACTCCTGCACCCGCGCTTTTTCCGCATCCGTCCAGGGGCGGGAGAACGAATACATATCAGCGCTCTCGCCTTTTTTCACGGTCTCGGTAGTGATGCCGATCTTTTCAAAGAGGTCGCCAATGTCGGGTTTGAGCGAGAACACCCCGATGCTGCCGGTGATGGTGGATTCGTCACTGTAAATCTCATTGCATCCGCACGATACATAGTAACCTCCACTGGCGGCAATATTGCTGTAGCTTGCCACCACCGGCTTGCCCTTGTTGCGCAGGCGCCATACCGCACTGTTGATGTAGTCGCTGGCGAGCGCCGACCCGCCCGGGGAGTTGACCCGCAGTACAACCGCCTTCACATCGCTGTTCTTTTCGCACTCCTCCAGCTGCTTGACCACGGTATCCGAGCCGATGATCTTGCCCAGAAACCCGTCGCTGCCTGACCTGCCCTCGGTAATCATCCCCTCCAGCATGATGACGGCGACGACCGGAGGCTTGCCCCAACGCTTGGGCAGGTATTCCCAATCGGCGATTTTGGCGAGCTCGCTGGGTTTGGTGCCCATCTTTGCCAGGCGTGCCGCCACCTGCTTGCAGTAGAACCAATCGCCGATCTCGTCCACCAAGCCGGCGTCCTTCGCCATCTGCGCCCGCATCATCAACCCGTCACAGAGCTTGCGGACGGCTTCATCGCTAAGCTTGCGCCCCTCCACGATGGAATCAATCAGAATGTCGTATTCCGAATCCACAATGGTTTGCAGTTCTTCCTTCTGCTCGTCATTGAGCTTGGGACCGAAGAAGAAGGTGGAGAGCTTGAACTTGCCGGCATGCACCACATCAACGCCTATGCCCAGCTTCTTGCCTAGTTCGTCCAAGCGGTGCACCTCCAGATAGGTGCCCAACCCGCCCAGTTCGCCCTCGGCGGGCATGACGATGGAGTTGCATGCAGTAGCCAGATAGTAAGGCGTGGGCTTGGTGGTGAACTCCAGATACGCCACGGCAACCTTGCCTTTTTGGCGCAGATTGCCGATCTCACGGTGGAGTTCCTCCGCCTGCGCCGAGATGCCCATGCGGCTGCCCATATCGCCAATCTTGAGGATGACTCCGGCAAGTTCGCTATCTTTTTCAATGGTGCGGAGCTGTTCCAAAGCATCCACCAGCGATGGGTTCTTCCCGCTGAAAAGGGACCAGCCGGAGGGGGAATCCTGCATGCGCCCGTCCACGTTGAGCACGGCAAAGCGGCGGTCAAATGCCAGAATAGTCGGGTAGCGCTTGAGGTTTAGGCGCAGGTTAACCATATTGCCGGAAAAATCGTACTTGTCTGTGCTTTGCAAACGGGAATAACCAACGCCGAAATAAGGCATATTGAATGAAACACCGGCAGTGAAACGGTCGGCGGCAGGATTAAACCCATTGGGAAGGTTGAGATAGTTGGGAGAAGTCGCCTGGGGTTGGGGGCGATAAACGCCGCTTATCTGCAACCCGGGGATGGGTTCCACCCCCAGCGCATATTCCCAGGCAATGTTATCGGTTCTAAAATCACGGTCAAAGTGGGCATTGGCAGCCAGGGTGATGAAATCCAGACCGGGGCGCACGCCAAGGCTGATTTGGTAGGCGCGCGGGTAGTTAGCCTGACCGAATTTAGGTTCAGTCAAGTTTTCCGCCACCAACCCCAGCGATGTCCAGCGTAAGGGTCGTGCGGTGATGCCAGTCGCCCAGGTGAAGGAATGGGGGCTACCGGGACCATCAGAGGAAATCCAGTGCAACCCGAAGCCCAATCCCCCAAAATCGCTACCAATTGCAGGTGTCCAGCAAAAATCGCTAAAGGTTGGTCCACCGCCGGGAAGATAGCCCAAGCCTGTCGCCACATCATCGTCGCGATGGTATTGCCGCCAGCCCAACCCGCCCAGAATCCCGCCCAGGTAGATATCCCACAGGCTTTGCCCGGGCGCACCGACCAGGAAATCAGATCCCAGATGGAAGCCACGGGGCAAACCGGCAGCAGCGGGATTTGTCCACATGCCGGCGGCGCTGTCGGCGGTGGCGGGGATGGAGTTGAGGTCGTTCGCTACCGCGGGGAAGATATCGGCGGGGGCTAGGGAAAAAAGACAAACAACGGATAGAATAAAGACGAATTTGCTCATGTTCCGCTCCTTTTAAGGTAGCAAAGCATCCGGGGTTATTTTATTATTGGTATAAGATATAGTCTCTAATGTTATTTAACAGCATAAATGAATTTTGAATCCCGAAAAGGAGTAAAGATGGCGGCAAGAGCCTATGTGCTGGTGGAAGTTCAGGTTAAGAACACATTTGACATCATGAAGAAGCTGGAATCCATGCCCGAGGTGATACATGTGGACGCTATCATGGGACCCTACGACCTGATTGTGGAGGTGCAGGGACCCGAGGCATCAAGCATCGGTCATTTCGTGTTGGCGAAGTTGAGCACGATGGAAGGCGTGGAGAATACCATGACGCTAAATGTAATAAACATAGACGACCAGTAGGTTTGCCTCATCCCCAGCCCTTCTCCCCATAGGAGAAGGGAGACAAACTGACTCTACCCCTAGCCCCTCCTCGCAAGCAAGGAGGGGGACTGTCAAGGTGGGGAGCAAAACAATGGATAGTGTTACGAGCGGCTCCTCCTCCCTGTTTACGGGGAGGAGGCTGGGAGGAGGGGTTTGCTACTACCTCATCCCCAGCCAATCTCCCCGCACATGTAGGGTATTACCTTCAGGTCGTGCCGCCACCATGTAACACAACCTTATCCATATGGACAGGAATATCCGTCATCCATTGAAATATTGGGGGGAGATTGCTTCGTCGCTTCGCTCCTCGCAATGACGAGGATTCGATTTTTGTTAGGCACTACCTTCAGGTCGTGCCGCCATCATATATCAACTTCTAAGCATCGGTGTTTGTCTAATCTGATTCATTCTGGTTACAACGAATAATCGCCTACTCACTGGGATAGGCGATAAGAGAGACGAGGTCTATTCTTGCTTTGCTGCTATATTCCCATTCATGATAAAATTTCATAATACACAGGAGAAGACTTGTTTGATCCCAAGTTCATACGCAATTTCTCCATAATAGCCCATATTGACCATGGCAAATCCACCTTGGCTGACCGCCTGCTGGAAATTACCGGAGCGGTTGCCGCCCGGGATATGCACGCCCAATACCTGGATAGCATGGAACTGGAGCGCGAGAAGGGCATCACTATCAAGTCGCACCCCGTTAGCCTGCGCTACCAACACAGCGATGGGCAGGAATACCTCCTAAATATCATGGATACACCAGGGCATGTAGATTTCTCCTATGAGGTTAATCGCAGCCTTGCCGCCTGTGAGGGCGTAGTGCTGCTGGTGGATGCCACACAGGGGGTGGAGGCGCAAACTGTAGCCAACACCTATCTGGCGCTGGAGTCAAACCTAACCATCATTCCCGTCATTAACAAGATTGACTTGGCAAGCGCTGAAGTGGAGCGGGTGCGGCGTCAGATTGAGGATGTGCTGGGGCTGCCCGGCGATGAGGTGATTTTGATCAGCGCCAAGGAGGGGACAGGCGTTCTCGCGCTTCTGGATGCCATCGTGGCGCGCATCCATCCCCCCCAAGCCGATAGGGAAGCACCGCTGCGGGCGCTCATTTTCAACGCCATCTACGATACTTATCTTGGAGTGCTATCCTACATCCGTGTATTTGATGGAGAAGTGCGTAAAGGCGACAGCATTCTCTTCATGTCCACGCAGGAACGCTATGAAGCCACGGAGCTGGGCATTTTCACACCGGCGCGGGTGCAGGTGGAGAATCTGGCTGCCGGCGAGGTGGGCTATCTAGCAGGGAGCATAAAGACGCTGGCGCAGGTGCCGGTGGGGGATACTATAACGCATTTACATGCTCCTGCCCAAGAGCAGTTGACCGGCTACAAAAAGGTCAAGCCGATGGTCTTTTGCGGGCTTTATCCCGCCAATGCCGAAGACTTTAGCGAACTGACCGAAGCGCTGGAGAAACTCCGCCTTAATGATCCCTCCTTCAGTTATGTAGGGGAAAATAGCGCGGCGCTGGGTTTTGGTTACCGGCTGGGTTTCCTGGGGCTTCTGCACATGGAGGTAGTGCAGGAGCGCCTGGAGCGTGAATTCGGGCTTACGCTGGTCACCACCACCCCCAATGTTGAATACCGTGTTCTGCTGACCGATGGCAGCTATGTGGAGGTGGACAACCCCTCCGCCATGCCCGACCCCGGCAAGATAGAGTTGGTGGAGGAGCCATACATCCGGGCAACCATCGTGGTGGCGGCAGAGCACTTGGGCGCGGTGATGAAGCTCTGCCAGGATAAACGCGGCAGCTATGAGGATCTGGTCTATCTTGACGAGCGGCGCGCCATGATCAAATACCTATTGCCACTGGCAGAGATAGTGCTGGATTTCTACGACCGGCTAAAGTCCCTTAGCCATGGTTATGCCAGCCTTGACTACGATTATGTTGGTCATCGCCAATCAGATTTGGTCAAGCTGGATTTGTTGATAAACGGGAAAATTGTGGATGCGCTCTCCATCGTGGTGCACAAGGATGCGGCATACACGCGGGGAAGGGCACTGGCGGCGCGTTTGCGCAAGCTCATCCCCCGACAACTGTTTGAGGTTGTGATACAGGCAGCCATCAGCAGTCGCATCATCGCACGGGAGGTGGTCAAACCGTTGCGCAAGGATGTCATCGCCAAGTGCTACGGCGGTGACATAACCAGAAAGCGCAAGCTATTGGATAAGCAGCGCGAGGGCAAAAAGCGCATGAAGCGGGTGGGCAATGTGGACATCCCGCAGGAGGCATTTATGGCGGTGTTAAGCGTGGAGGAGAAGTAGTGGTGGCAGACACTTCAGTTAAATCCATTTGGCAGACATTCCGTTCTGGTATTAAATCCGGGATTATTTACTACTATCTGGCTGCAATTCTCGCTATTATTTACATGCTTATCGTCCTAAGCCCCATTTTCCGATTTTTTTTCATTCAAGATGATCTGGTCATGTTTGATCTTGGTGCGATTCTCAAGCGTCATCCGTTGACATTTCTGACTTTTACCTATTGTGGTTGGTGGCGGCTTATTGGTTTTACCGGGGCGGCATGGTTATATCAGTTTTTCGGGCTGAACCCTTATCCATATCATGTGGCAAGCTTTCTGATTCATCTGTCAACAGCTATAACACTGGGTTTTCTCGCCCGCCGTCTGTTTAACCTGCGTGTTGGTCTGCTTGCCTTTATCTTCTTTATCACTTCCACGATTAGCGTGAATTCAGTGGGTTTTGTTTCCACCTCCTTTCAGGATGGACCGGGCGCAGCATTTATTATGCTAGCGATGCTTGTATCCATCAGAACAGATGGTGTTGCAGCAACTCGTAGGGGTCCATATTTTGGTGCAATGCTTTTTTTATTCCTGAGTGCCGCCTGCAAAGAAAGTTGGATCGCATATATCCCGGTCGCTATTTACATAGATTTTATGAATTATCACAAGTCCAAATTTTGGCGCAGGATCTTTCGCTTATCTCCATTGTTGCTGGTCTTCTCTATGTTTTATTTTAAATTTGAGTTTGGCGGAAATCTGGCATTGGAAGGTCCATTTAACTACTTCACTCACACATTCGGTTTGGATAACCTGCTTTGGGGTGCGACATTACCATTTATCCCCTTCGGTGTGGTTTACGATAAATTCTATGCCGATAGCATAGGAGATTGGTTAAGATTGGTTGCACCAGTGGGTCTGTTCGCGCTTGCGTGGCTTTGGAAAAAGGATGAGAGGGAAAAGATAGGGCTACTGCTGGTTGCTTTTTTAAGCTTTTTGCTTGTATTAGGCGGTGCGCTCCTTAATAACGGCTTATGGGGATGGACTCACTTTCCGATATTGGTGGCGGTTGCTGCGATGGTCCTAGCGGTTCTTTTACAAAGGGTCATAAACCGTTTTTCTTATTTAGGGGTTTATCTTGCGGTTTTTATATTGTTATCTGGATATTGCTATCTCCAGTACTATACGATTAAAGACAACACAGGCGATCTGAACCAAAAGTCAAGACTGGAAATGATAAGCATCCGCAGTTTCCAATCAACTGCCAAAGATCTAGTTCCGGGTGATGTATTGGTATCTTTTGGCGGACCCACTGATAGTCTGGTTATAGATGCTCTGATTCCCAAGGGGGTTGAATTTATTCGTGTGTTTAATAAAGCTGCTGGTGGCAATATGAATGAATTCTTGGCAAGTCCGATGGACTATGTGAGATGGAAAGTGGGGAATAGAGCTTTATCGCCAAAAACTTACTATACCGGGCAGGTTGATGGAGTCTTTAAGGATTATACAAATCAAGTTAAGCTGAAAATAGCAACAGAGATTAACAGCGAATAAACTCCATCATCAATATTTTATTTACGAAATCAGAACTCCGTTACCTCCCCGCCTTTTATAGGTCGCCTTTTGCCGGTGTTGATGTCAAGTGTTATGCCCGGTTCAATCTCAGCATCGCGGGTAAAGCCCCGGTCCTCCCGGAATCCGCCTTCCTCGTGATTGAGGAAGATGATGCGGTCAAGCCCCTTCACCGCTTTATAAGCCTACAGGTTGGGGACGATCATCTGCAGGGGGGTGCCATACTTCCGTCCCTGCTGTGCTGCCTGTCCACGATTAAGTTTGCGCCAGCCCCCAAAGTAAGATTCATCCAACTCTATTCCATTTATCCAAGATGCCTGACGAACTCACTCACCAAAAAGACTACCTTTTTCTATTTTGAAGTAGCAGCCCAAAATACTTTACTCAGTTCATCAGCATTCTTAAACCGAAGCTGCTCCTTATCAATTTGTCGGAAATTCCCGGTTACATCTCGCCATTCCCCTTCTGAATTTATAAAAACATAGGTGTTTGGATCATCAAGTTTCGGAACCAGTCCTTCGACTAATATATTTGGAACTGTGTCAAATATTTTATATTCGTTCGAACAACGAGGTTCTATATCAACCTTTGCTTTACGAATAGCCACCGTGGTATAAATAATATAAGGAGGGATAAAATTTTCACGAACTAAATGCGCGTCAGGTCCCCCGATGGCATAAACATGCGAGTTCGGCGGCAAACCGGATAATTCCTTTTTTATGTTGCTAATGCATATTTTAAAATCATCTGCTTTAGAGATGGTTATTTTATATAAATCATAAATGTTCTTATATTGTGGAATAACATAAACCCCAAGCCAAATCACCGATAATAGTATAAATAACCAATGGGGTTTAAAGCGATCTATTAAACCATACAGCGTAATGCTCATAATTATGGCAGCTACGGCAATTAATGGCGGGAAATGCATCCAACCTGAAAGACCAGCATCCAAAGGAGTCGCATACAACACTGCCCATAGTCCTACAAAAACCACTAGTAACGACACTATTAAGAACCGTTTTGAGCGAAACAACCACCAAGCTAAGATAAAAAACAGCAGAGGAAATGCCAGGCGTGCATTGAGTAGAGGTGCATCCCCCAGAGCGATTGCAGGCGGCAAGAATGGAATTGTTACACTCCACATCAGGTGAGCAGAAGTGAAATGGGATCCAGCATAAAGCGATTGCACAGCCAGGAATTTTTCGGGTCCGGCGATGGCAAATCTACCTAAAGGAATTATTACGACCGATGCCAACGGAAGAAGCCGCAGGATGCGATATGAGAGTTTATCATTTTTATAATTGAGAAAATCCATTAGTATTAGTGCTGGTATCAATCCGACCCAGCTATCCTTGCATGCAGCAGCCAAAAGGTAAAATAGTCCCGCCAACCAATATGGGTGTCTGCTAAGAGAAGGAGCTTTCTCTTTTCGGTATATAAACAGGATTACCAGTAGAAACAACAAGGTTGAAAATTCATCCATAAATGCATAGGTAGAAAATCCCACAGTTATTGCAGATATGGCAGAAGTTATATAAAGAATGTAAGCAAAAAAAGCAGCTGTCCAATTGAACATCTTTCTTGCTAGAAAAAGCAGGGATATTGCAGTTCCGAAATGAATGAGATAAGCGATGATATGGTATGGTAGGACTTGCAACCCAAAAATAAGATAAACGATTGCAGGTAAAGTGAAGCCAAGAGGGCGCCACCAACCGCCTAGTGTAAAAAATAGAAATGACAGCGGTTGATGGCGCATAACAGCGCCCAGGTTCAAGTTAAATATGTCATCAGTCAGAAAATATGCCGAGAAGACGGGCAATAAAGTGAGAATGTTGTATAAGGTGGCGAGGATTGCCAATCCCCCAAGGCTATATATAAACCACCTTTGTTGGTGAATCGGAATTATGCTGTTGGGATTTTGCATTGCGACATACTACCACAAAAAGGGTGCTTTCCCACTGCCATTACAACTTTTAGGTAATTATTATCGCATTGGTTTGTTCTTAACCTGAGTCCTGAGTTTTCCTGCCTGCTTTAGATTCTAATCAAAAAATTACATCAGTATTTTGAAATAGCATCCGAGAATATTTGTTTTAGTTCATCATCATTCTTAAACTGAAGCTGCTCCTTATCAATTTGTCGGAAATTCCTGGTTACATCTCGAAATTCCCCTCTTGCGTTGATAAATATATAGACATTTGGATCATCAAGTTTCGGAACCAGCCCTTCGACTAATACATTTGGAACCGTATCAAAAATTTTATATTCATTCGAACGACGAGGTTCTATATCAATCTTCGGTTTACGAATGGATACCGTCGTGTAAATGATGGAAGGAGGGATGAAATTTTCACGAACCAAATGCGCATCAAGAGCACCTATGGCATAAACATGCGAGTTCGGTGGCAAACCAGATAATTCCTTTTTTATATTGTTAATGTCTATTTTAAAGTCATCCGCCATGGAAATGGTATGTTTATATAAATCATAATTGATCTTATATTGCGGCACAATATATATTCCAAGCCAAATCACTGATAATAGTATGAAAAACCAGTGGGGTTTAAAGCGATCTATCAATCCATAAAGCGTAATGCTCATAATTATAGCGGCTATGGAAATTAGTGGTGGGAAATGTAACCATCCCCCATAGCCAGGATCTAAGGGTGATGCTACCAGAGCAAGCCAAAATCCCACAAAAGCTACTATTAATATTGCTATTAGCATCTTTTTTGAACGAACCAACCACACGGGCAATGTAAAAAAAAGTACCGTAATTATCAAACGGGTAATGATGAATGGAGATTCTTTGTTAAAGATAAGAGCAGGCAGGAAAGGGATTGTGGAACCCCAGATCAAGTTAGAAAAAGTGAAGTAGGATTCAACATATAGCGATTGGACCACCCCAAATTTTTCGGGTCCGGCGATGGCTAATCTACCTAAAGGAATTATCACGACAAATGCCAACGGAAGAAGCCGCAGGATGCGATATGAGAGTTTATCATTTTTATAATTGAGAAAATCCATTAGTATTAGTGCTGGTATCAATCCGACCCAGCTATCCTTGCATGCAGCAGCCAAAAGGTA
>Ga0315280_10001385_pt1 | contig 41957 bp, 43 predicted proteins | sample YL17G06_40_MG_FD_203697 | JGI IMG/M metagenome (GOLD analysis project Ga0315280, IMG submission 203697) | Sediment microbial communities from Yellowstone Lake, YNP, Wyoming, USA - YL17G06_40 | ecosystem: Environmental > Aquatic > Freshwater > Lake > Sediment | place: USA: Wyoming | collected...
CTTCACTCACGACGGCTAAAGCGCTGCCATAGCCCGTATGGTTTGGACCGAACGCAACGACGACGTCCGGCTTACCGTCCAAAGCAAGTTCATAATAGGCGTGAGCTGCCACCGGGCCGGAAAACATGTAACCTGCATGCGGGCAAATCAGTCCGACCACATGTCTCGGCCCGGCCTCAGCTACTTTCGGAAGCTTGCCAGGCCCCAGTTCATGCAGGAAACAGTCTGCTACTTGCTTCCTTAATGAATCAGATCTCGCTTCATAGAAGGCTCCGGCTTGACATGGCAGCCGAACCTTCACCATTAAGCTAGATTTCCTCCTCTTCCTTGGTAATCTTCGCCTCGAAATCATCTATAGTTAAAGGTAGATCCTTGTCTGGCTGAAGCTCCCCTCTCTCCCTTAGCACTTGCCTTGCCAAGAGCCAGTAGATCACTGCTAAGGCTCTTCTGCCCTTATTGTTTGTCGGGATGACTAGGTCGACTCCGGTGAATTCGTTGTCTGTGCTGCATAAGGCCATCACCGGGATGCCTACAGCAGCGGCCTCTTTAACCGCTTGGCCATCTGCCCTCGGATCAGAAACGATCAGAACCTCAGGTTCGATCCTTCTAGGGTACAGAGGGTTAGATAGAAGCCCTGGAATAAACCGGCCAACCACATGGGTCGCCTTGGTCAATGTGCAAAACATCTTGACTGGTTCTTGCGCGTAAAGCCTAGCTGCAACTGCTGCGACTTTTGCTGGTTCGAACCGCGCTAGGAATTTTGCAGCCACTCTTATTCTGTCATCTGTCTTCTTGACATCCAAGACAAACAGACCATCTGGTCTAACGCGATATATGAACTGCTCCATGTCTCCTGTTTTCATCCGTGTCCCAATGTGTATGCCTGCGGACAATAGCGTGTCTCGCGGCAGCAGCAACTCCTCTTCAGGGACAGCTACCTCTGCAGTCTGTGTTCCAACTTCCGTTTCGGGCTTTGCCTCTTCTTCGATCGGAATAACCTCTTCATTTTCGTCTTCTTTTTTGATTTCTTCATCTTCTGGCAAGTTTTTCCCTCCTAGAGCATCTTGAGATCGGCCATTTTGGCTCTATCTCCTAAGAACTCTTCTATCCTTATTAGCTCGTTTATTTTTGCGATGCGCGCGCCTTCAACGATTCCAGTCTTTATCACTGGGCATTTGAAGGCCACTGCCAGATGGGCTATATGCCAATCGCACGAGTCTCCTGATCGATGCGCCATTACCGGCACGTACTTGTTCTTTCTTGCCATTTCAACTGTTTCCAAGGCATCCGTAAGCGTACCCACCTGGTTCACTTTAATAATGATTGCGTTTGCCGCCTGCATTTTTACTCCTCGACTCAGCCTTTCATCGTTCGAGGTGAACAGATCGTCGCCGCAGATCAAGCAAGTCTTGACCTTCTTGGTGAGTTCTTCAAAACTCTTGAAATCCTCTTCATGGAAGGCGTCCTCCACGTACACCAGATTATATTTCCTGACTAGATCCAAAATGAAGTCTAATTGCTCGGCTGGGTCTCGTTTTACGTTTTCCCTCTCGTACACGTATTTTCTTTGTTTACTATCCCAGAGCGATGACGCGGCAACGTCAATGCCTAATCCACATTCCAAGCCTGATTCGCTACTTACTTCTTCGCATGCGCCTGCAAGAATATCAAGAGCCTGCGAATTGTCCACGTTTGCAGCCCAAGCTCCCTCGTCACTTTTTCCTTCGTTGAATAGTTTGTCCTTCTTTCCTAAGGCGTCCCCAACTGTTCTGTGAACTTTTATGTTGGTTGCGGCTGCTTCCAAGAATGATTCGGCCCCGTGTGGGAGAACCAGAAACTCCTGTATGTCTGGGGACCTTCCACGTGTGTGCTGTCCGCCGCTTATGGTGTTCCCAAGCGGATACGGAAGCTCATGGGCAATTGTCCCGCCTAGATGCTGGAAGAGAAGAGAACCGCATGAGTTTGCGGCGGCTTCTGCATTTGCCACTGAGATGGCAAAGGCAGTGTTTCCTCCTATGACCCTGAAATCTTTGGAACCGTCAACTTCGTGCAGTGTACTATCAATTTCCTCTTGAAAATTCGCGTTCAACCCCACAATTTCTGGGGATACAACTTCCTCAACCTTTTTAACTGCTTGGTCTACCCCGCCCTGCGGATAATAGACAACTTCGCTTTTTCCTCGGCTTTTTCCGGCTGGTGCAGAGGCCCTTCCGAAGCCCGACGTTGTTACGATGTCAACTTCTATTGTTTCTTCGCCGCGACTGTTGAAAACTTTTCTTGCAATAAGGTCTTCGATTACTGCCGACATGTTTTCGTCCTTTTCATCTGTTTCCTAATATGTTCTTGCCTCTTTTCGTTTCTCAGCCTCTTCGTAGAAGCGCAGGACCTCATCAACGATCTCTACGTGTGACAACAACATGCGACGGCAACAATACCGTTTGATTCCAAGATCGTCCAACACGTCGCCGGCATTTTCCCCAGTTTTTACTCTTCTAGCGAATTCTTCCCACTTGTCTCCGATCAGTTTGCCGCATGTGAAACATCTTACTGGGATGATCATTCCTGTTGTCTCCCTATCTGTAGCTTTTCTGCTCTTTGGCTCTCGCTCCTGGCCCGCCGAACTTTTTGGGCTCCTTTTTCCGAGAGTCGCCGGCGATCATTGTCCTGTCGTATTCTGCAAACAGCGTGCGCAGATGTGCACTTTTGGTCCACTTCAACAACGCATTGGCGATAGCCATTCTTGCTGCTTCTGCTTGCCCCATGTAGCCGCCGCCTGAAATCTTCACATCCACGTCTAGCTGTTTCCACACATCGTCTCCAGCTTGTAGCAGAGGCTCCCTAATCTTTTCACGTGAGATTTCCGGCTCCCAAATCTCCAAAGGAGTCTTGTTTATGCGTACCCTTCCATTTCCAGGTCTCACAACTGCACGTGCTATGGCTGTTTTCCTTTTTCCACTGACAACTAAAACCTTCTTAACTGGCATAACTATCCACCTGGGTTCCATCCTATTTCTTTGGCGAATTCGCCGACCGTGAGGTATGGGCATGTCAGCTTCTTGGCTTGAGCGTTTTCTAATGTTTCCATTTTCTTATCTTTGAAGTCGTCCGGTGTTCCCATGTAAACTTTGAGTCTTTTGTATGCTTGCTTGGCTTTGGACACGCGCGCGCGCCGCTTCTTGAATGGTAACATGCCTCTGACGGTCTTTCTGACTATTCTGTCGGGTCTCCTGTAATGGAATGGGCCTCGCTCCGGGGATCCCACCCCGAGGAATTCTATAGCATCAGCTAGTTTGCCTCTCCTCTTTCCAGAGAGTATTGCTTTCTCTGCGTTTACTATTACTATCTGCTCTCCATTCAATAGCCGCTTTGCAACGTAGGTTGCCATTCTCCCCAAAATGAGGCCCTCCGCGTTTATCACTGCAATTAGCTCTGATTCTGCTTGCATTCTTTCACCCAACTATCTTGATATTGGAACCTTTCGGGTTCTTCTTAACTAGTTCAGAAAAAGACAAGCATTTGCCCTTGGCAGCGTATACTTTCTCTCTTGCCCTTTCAGAAAAGGCAGTGGCTGCGACGGTTACCGGATGGCTGATTTCACCCGCGCTTAACAGTTTGCCAGGAACCGCAACAGTCTCATTCTTTTGCGTATATCTGTTCAGGCGGCTCAGGTTCACTGTCGCTTGGTTTCTTCTCCGGCTGCTTAGGCGTTCGGCAACATCCCGCCATATATCAGCGTTGTTTTCCCTGCCTTGTTTTCTCAGGAATCGAATAAGCTCTATAAGCTCTGGGTTAGTCGTCCTAACTTTCTTCACTCTTCTTCACCTTAACTTTACTCTCGAATTCCTTCAGCTGCCTATCCAAGATCTTAACGGCTTCTATTATTGTTCGCTCGGGTGAAAGAACACCTGTAGATTCCAGGCCGAATATGAACGCGCGTTCTTCCCAGCCGACCTCTATTGCCTTAGGGACTTGAGGGCAAGCCTGAACACAGTCTTGACAGATTGTACAGGCCATCACATCACGCACGTCTATCTTGTTCTCGGCCTTCGTCAATACTTTTCTTGGACAGATTTCGACGCATTTCCCACAAACATCACAGCGCTTGCTTAAAACCGTTATCTTTGGATAATACTTGTATGAGCACATCGAAACTGGCTGCCATTTAGCGTGGTTTTTCCCCTTGCCCAGCCTTGCATAGGCTTCAAGCCGAAGCTCTTGTTCCTTGGCCAGTTTTGCAATGGGTATTTTATCGCTGACGGGCACTACATCCTTGTTTTCCGAAATCAATTCGCCTGAGTAGACCGATCTTGTTCCTTCCTTTGCCTGCGCGTCGAGTGTGAGTGTGACCCTGCAAAGATTGCATCCGAATTCGCTCTTGCATTGGCAATCTTCAGGCAAGTTATAGCTGTCCAAGTCAGTTTTAAGCGGGACAAGCCCAAGCCTGTGGGCTATCGTCTCATCCTGTATTATGGAGGAGTTTTCAAGTATTACAACATCGTCTATTGCCATGCACGGTACTTCAGAGGTTATTACCCTTCTTAGGGCGTTTACGTATGAAACGTCAACTCCCTTAATGAGCAAACGTGCGTTCATATCGTTTTTTTCAAGCACTTTTATTTCCACTGTTTTATCGCTCCATGCTGCCTATGATAATAGCTGTGCCGTTCAATAGAATATTCGTGCATTATTTCAATTTTTCTATCTGGAGAAGAAAAATGACTGTTTGCTAGACTCTTCTTCCCCTTCTCCCACCAGGCCGTCGCGTCCCATCATGTGGAACCGGCGTAATCTCTTCGATGCGTTCTATGCGGAACCCTGATCTGGCTAAGGCCCTTATGGCTGCTTGTGCTCCTGGGCCTGGAGTTCTCGGTCCGGATCCTCCCGGGGCCCTTACTTTGATGTGTATCGCTGTAATTCCCTTGTCTCTGGCCACGTCTGCTGCAGCTGTCGCTGCGCGCATGGCTGCATACGGTGAAGATTCCAGCCTGTCTGCCTTCACGAACATCCCTCCAGACGTTCTGGCTATTGTTTCTGCGCCTGAAATGTCTGTTATATGAATCAAGGTGTTGTTGTAAGAGCTGAATATGTGGACAACGGCCCACTTCTCGTTTTTCCTGCTGCTCATCGTCCTTCCTCCGCATGACCCTCAGTTGTTCGTGGCCCAGTTGCTGCTGGAACCGATATTGTTTGACGTAGAGGATGACTGGGATTTGCGAGCGGGCTTTTAGGAGAATATGCTATCTGGGATTCTTCCTTTTTCGTTACAACATAGCTTGGGACTGTGACTCGCTGGTTCCCTATGGCTATGTGTCCGTGAGTTATTAGCTGACGGCATTGGTGTACTGTCTTTCCTATGCCTTTTCGGAAAACGATCGTTTGCAGTCTACGTTCAAGAATGTCTTCTATCGTCAAGTCCAGCACGTCATCAAGAACCGCTGTTTCATCAAGAACGCCGAGTTTCTTTAAGCGAGCAAGAATCTCCTCCTCCATTCTTCTGCGCTCTTCAACCGACTTGCCAATGAGCGAGCGCGCTATTCCTCTGAAGTTTGACAGAGTTGTTTCATGCCGCCACAGCTCATGCTTGTTTCTCAGACCATATTGCCCAAGCAGTTTAAGCTCTGCCTGCAGGATATCAGTACGCCATGGAAAACGTGGGGTCGCGTATTTCTTTTTCTGCCTTCTCGGATCCCCCATGACTACGCACTCCTCGCAGCAGCCTGCTTTGCAGCGATCTCTTTCTTCTTAACGCCGAGGGCTTTCCCTGCTCTCCCTGTCGTTTTGGTTCTCTGCCCACGCACTTTCAAACCGTAAGCATGACGATATCCCCGCCAAGACTTGATGTTCTTCATTTGCTCTATGTCCATTTTCGTTCTCAAAACCAAATCTGCGCTAATCAGATGCAAATTCTTTCCTGACTCAGCATCCTTCCTTCTATTAAAAAGCCAGAAGGGCAACTCGTGTCCCGTCGGATCCTTGACCAGATCTTTAATTCTTTCAATTTCCGCCTCTGTCAGAAAACCCGCCCTTTTGTCCGGGTCTATCTTTCCCACTCTTAACAGTGCATTAGCAAGGTTCAGGCTTATCCCTTTGACTTTTGCAAGCGCATAAGCTGCCTTCAACGTGCCATCTACGTCGACATCCACTATTCGAAGTATGTGCCGGAATTCCTCTGACATTCATCGACAACCATGCATTGTTTAAGCTAGAAAACGAAGTAAGCCGTATTTTATTTAAAGATAGCGGTATTTCAACAAACATTACTAGTCCTCACTTCGCCTTTTTGAACAGCTTGTAGCCTTCAAAATCGCATACATAAGAATACCCTGATTCGATTAGCTTCCTAGCTTCTTCCACTGTTTTAGCTGTCTCAGAGTAGTATTCGTCCCCTTCAAAAGGAACTAATTGTATATAGCGGTCCGTGTTTGCAATGCTTTTATGTCCAAGCAGATAATTCTTCCGCAAATATGATTTCGCTCTTAAATTCTCTCATAGCGCGCGCTCAAGGATAACCATAGCCGCTATTATCTATTGCCGTTATGAAAAGAAGGCATAGCATGCACTGTCTTCGAAGGCAACATGGATAGCTCGTACACTGATGCACTAATAAGACATATTAGTGCATGGGATGGTTGCCCGATGGAAAACCTGTTCTAACTAACATTATGACGCATGTCTTCCTATTAATAGAATTGCAAGAGTACGTGCATGCAGTTTAGGCATATCCGCGCATATTCGAGGAGCTCGTAGGCCCTATCAGCCTCTTATGACTGAAGGATTTGAAGGTTCTGAACGATCTGAAGGCTATTTAGAGGCTTCCTCTGACCTATCCATATTTTTCTGAAACATCTGAGGTGGTGGTATCTTCGGTTCTTGCTTCCGACTGCGCCCACTGCCTCGCGCGCGTGGCGTACACCCCTCGCACTCGAACGCCAAAAAAGCACGCGCTGGAATACGAGCGTTGGGGGGAATCTCTGACGAGAGAAGACTTTTAAAGTCAGAAGATACCCTTTCTAGTATCCAACAGTTGCACTCGCAGAGGGGAAAGGATCCGTGAAACGTAAAGTTGCTGTGGTGCTTTTGGTGACTATGATGCTTATGGTGATATTCGCGGCAAGACAGCATTCCTTGAGTGGACAACAAGTCGCCGCATCAGGCTCGGATCCAAGGACCTGGATTGTTGATGACGATGGTCTGGCAGACTTTCACACAATACAAGAAGCTATAGATGCGGCTAGCAGTGGAGACACGATATTCGTTAAGAACGGCACATATCATGAAAACATAGTGATCGTGAAGACAATATCACTCATTGGCGAAAGTGAGGACAACACCTTGGTTGATGGCACAGGCGTTGTGAATACCTATGTGATGTCCATACAGGCCAATGATACTGTCATCAGTGGTTTCACGATACACGGACCAGAGCCCATGGCAGCTGGCTACTGGGGCATTTCGCTTAATGGTAACAATTGCACCATCAGCAAGAACATAATCCGCAATCTTCACTATGGAATTACCTTGGATAGGATGACCCACAATCTCTTAGAATCTAACACGATTGGCCCATGTGGGCATGCAGTATACTTGCAAAGCTCTTCAAACAACGAGATAAGAGACAATGTCATAACTTCAAGTTCGGGGGGCATATATCTGAATCAATTCAATCACAACAACCTCATTGAAAACAACACGCTTCTTGACGATTATTGGGGCATAATCGTACAAGATTCATGGGCTAACATGCTACGGAAGAACAATATAACAAGGAGCGATTATGGAGTGTTTGATTCATACTCATTTGACTCCGTTCCCCCTCCTCGACAGCCAGCAAACACTTTCTACCACAACAATTTTCAAGAGAACATTCAACAGGTTCTGATTAGCTACATTCCAATGGATAGTTGGGATGCTGGTTATCCTTTCGGCGGAAACTACTGGAGTGACTACAACGGACCAGATTCATATAGTGGCCCTTATCAGAATGAGACAGGCTTTGACTGGATCGGGGATTCCTCTCATATTATCGACTATAACAACACTGACAGGTATCCTTTGATGACTCCCTTCTCTTCTGACATTGAGGAACCGCGTGTCGTCTATCGTAACCTGTTGCTTAGGTTCACAGAGACGCGGTCTCAACTAGAAGCAACAAACTCAACGCTTGTCGGACTAGTTGACAGCGCGCGCGAAACCGTTGTTAGCATGGCATCTGAAATTTACTCACTCGACACGACAGTAGCCTATCTGCAACAACAGATCATAGCCCTGAACACAACAGTGAACTCAACACAAAGCGAATTGCAGGCCAAGGTCAGCACGCTGAACACACTAGTATTGGAACTGCAAGGAAGACTTGACTCATTAAACTCGACGCTTCAATCCTCGACGAACACGGAGCAAAATAGCTACAACTCACTCAGCACTCAATTGAGCAACATTCTGAGCGCGACTTATGCCCTTGTAGCCACAACAGTAGTTCTCGTCATTGCACTAGCATACTTGATAGTAAGACGACCAAAGCCGAAGCAGTTATCTGATAGCGAGTGAAGTTGTAGGCTTTGATTAAAGCACTCGCGGTCCGCGAGGTTGCTTTCTATTGATCTTGGTTGCCAGCAATGTTGCGACCATGAAAAGTGGTAGAATCCAGAGCAATGAGGCCTCTGGTATTGGCTGTGGGCTATCCTGAAACGATACTAATGTTCCATCCGTTGTTGCCACTATCGTTCCAGACTCAAAAGTGCCATATGTTATCACTCCATGTGACAGAAGTCTCTGAATCGTTTCTTGATGCGGGTGTCCGTAAGGGTTGTCCTTTCCAGCACTGATGATTGCATATGAGGGTGAAACGTTGCCTAGAAACTGGTTTGTTGTCGCATATCGACTTCCGTGGTGACCCACTTTCAAGACGTCACTTTGAAGATTCAGTCCTGAAACAAGCATGCTCTGCTCCGCATCTGCTTCTGCGTCTCCTGTTAACAAGAAGCTTGCTTCGCCTGATTGAAGCTTCATCACGATACTGTTGTCATTTTGGTCAGAGAATTGAAGCGGCTGAATCGGATTAAGTATGGTGAGATTAGTTGTTGAAGTCAGCATATAGGTTTGTCCTCGACGTGCGATTGTCACTGTATGGCTTTGGACAAGGCTCATGAAGTTCGTATAATTGACTGTGTCGCTTGCCATACCATTTATCACCACCTCATCAACCTGAATGGTAGAGCCTAGAACAGTAATGAGTCCGCCAATGTGGTCTGCATCCATGTGGGTTGCCACCATCAGATGAATGCGTGTTACGTTAAGCCCTGCAAGGTAGTTTAGCACTGTTAAGCCTGATGCCTGCGTACCACCGTCCACCAGTACATCTAGTTCTGAAGTATCAATCCATATTGAGTCGCCCTGCCCTACGTCAATGAAGTGCACCGTGACTTTCGTGTCGGTAGCCAGAACAACAGAGCAGCCTTTTTTCATGCTTGCGAATTGCAGGATTAAGCCGAGAAGTATGAATAGGAAGAACAAGTTGAGGATACCATTCTTTCCCATAAATGATTGGTCTAGTACGAGACCCGTAAAAGAGTTGCGGAAAAATGAAGGCAGCTGCTATTTAGCACGGGTCTTAGCTCGCGCTTTCTCCCACAAGTGGCAGGCGACTTCTGGAACGTGGTTTTTCTTCAAATACCTCAAGTGCGCTGTCCTAGTAAGTATCATAAACTCGGGTCTACCCATGGCTGCTTCTTCCTCTTTATTTTAAGAAGCCTCTAACATCTCGATTTTCTCCTGCATGCGAGCTATCTTTCCTTGTTTCTCCGCGATTGCATCTTCTAATTGCTGTAGCTCGCGCTCCAATCGGGAAAGCTCTGACCGAAGGGTCCCAAGCATGAGGATCTTCTTACCATCAGAGAATGCCAACTTTTCACCTCAAGAAGAAAAAGGGAATTGTGCGGGAGAAGTCGCCATCTTCAGCGTTTTTATTTAAACCTTACTAACCCAAACACCGCTAATCTTTCTGGTCACTCTTGGATTAGGATACTCTTTCGTTCCTAGAATCAAAGGTGGTGTAAGACTGCTCGGGTTTAGGCGCTGTCTACTGGCTTTTTTTCGTAGCATTTGGCTTCATGTGCTACGTCTTCTGCGTCTATTTTTCCATGAACTGGCCACGAACCTGAATTTAAGACTGCACACTGCAATATAGCTAGTCATGACTAAGCTCGGCATTCTTCCAAAAACAATAAGAATAGAGCCAAGGGAAGTGTTGTAGGCAGCCCACATGAAGAAATTCAAGTCGAAGACTCTTTTCTTGCTTCTGCTTTTTTCACTGTCAACATTAGCTTCTGAAAGTAACATTGTGAGGGCAATAGGATTCATTTACATTAGAGCTGATGGAAGTGTAGAACCGTCCATGGCACCAATTCTTAATGTTGCCAATAGCACCTACAAGTTGACTGATGATATCCATAATTCGATCGTGATCGAAAGGAACGACATCATAGTTGATGGGCAAGGCTACGAGCTTTCGGGGTCAGGATTCCCTGGCTATAGGGGAATAGACTTGTCAGGGAGGAGCAACGTAACAATCAAGAACATGGAAATCAAAGCATTCGACTATGGAGTCTACCTTGCTGGCTCTTCAAACAACACTATAACGTCGACCAACATGTCTACAAACAACTACAATGGCATCTACCTCGTCGGATTTGCAAACAATAATAGCATACTTGGAAACACGATAATGGCAAACAATGCAGAAGGCATCTACCTTACAAATTCCTCAGGTAACACTGTAGCAGCGAACGACATAACGAATAACAAGTATGGCATTAGGCTTTATGGATTTTCAGACAACAACACCATAGCTCGGAACAGCATAGTAGCAGGCAGCACTTGCACGGTATGCAGCGGCGGCGGAATGTATGTCACCGGATCTTCAAATTACAACAACATAACCGCAAACACCATAACAAACAGCGGCATTTACATCTCCGGCTCTGCAAACAACGCCATAGCAAGAAACAGCATAACGAATAGTGGGGACGGCATCTATCTCTACCCTTCTTCAAACAACAACACCATTGTCGGAAACACCGTAGTAGGCAATGGAGGCGGAATCTCTCTCTATTACTACTCAAGCTTCAACACCATAGCTCAGAATGACATAATAGGAAACAGCGGGAACGGCATCTACCTCATTGGATGCGCAAACAACACCATGACAGAAAACAACATAGCATACAATGCAGACGGCATCTATCTTACAGGTTCCTCAAACAACAAGATAGTGGCCAACAACATAGCAGACAACAACAGGGGCATCGAACTCTATTCTTCATCGAACAATCTCATCTACCATAACAACTTCAACAACACGATACAAGTAGCTGGCCTCCTTAACTTCACCAACACTTGGGACAATGGTTACCCATCCGGAGGCAACTATTGGAACGATTACCGTGGAAATGACACTGACCATGACGGCTTGGGTGATTCACCTTACGTTGTTGGGGGAAATAATTCAGACAGATACCCACTCATGACTCCGTATGCGATCTCCGAATTCCCGTCGGTCTTCATATCCGTCCTGTTCATGCTTGCAACATTGCTAGTAGCAACAACCTACAGAAGGAAAGGCAAAAAAAAGTTTTAGGCAAGCCATGAACAAACTGAAGAAGACCGTCGCGCCGTGCTTGGTCATTCTTTTGTCAGTGCCTTTGCTGGGATGAGCAGCAGGTTTTGCGCGATGAGATTTGCAATCAACGGTGGGAGTATCTGCGGGCCAAACGCCGTGAGGCCTACAACTAGGGAAAGGGCTGCATTCTTTACTGTCGTCGCGATCTCGATTGATATTGCTTTCTTGTGCCCGAATCTCTTGGTGAGAAAATAGGTCGCCGTGAACGCAAATGCAAGTATTCCGAGTATGAAAACGTTCAATAGTAGAAATTCTGAAATGTTGTTTCTCACGTATTCAACTCCTGGCGCGATAGACCCCCAAATCAAAAGAGCGAGTATGCCTAGTTCCGCCTTAGAGGCGTAACCGCCTGCTCTGTTCCAATCAAGGTGAACAAATCTCCTTACCAAAAAGGACGCGGTCATGGGAACTAAGATTATTTCTGCCAGATTCACGATCATGCTTGCAATGTCAACGTTGAGGGCTGTGCCAATGGCTATGAGCATTGTTCCAGGTACTGTGATTATTGAAAGCAGGTTTGTGATCATGCTCATGACCAGAGCGGTGGCGACATCTCCTTTGAACACCTTAGCCCAGAACGCAGAAACAATCGCGGATGGGCAGCAGAGAGCAAGCACGACCCCAGCGTAAACTATAGGTGAGAAAAAGGGTTTTGCGGAAAGCGCCAACACCGGTACCAAGACAAACGCCGTGAACAAGCCCGTTGCTATGACTGGATAATTCCTTATTGCATGCCCAATTTCGTCCGGTTCTATGCTTAGCGCGACAAAGAACATCAAAAACATTAACAAAAGAGACAGGTACGGTTTCCAAATCAATCCAACTTGAGGAAAAAAGAAGCCCAAAACCATGCTTAGAACTACGATTAGTGACGCGAAATACCTGCTGATAAGAGCGCTCATACACCAGAAACTTCCAAGAGAGGTCAATATAACCCTCTCTGATATACTCAAAGGTAATAGCTGTATGGTTACTACCAGCGCTTGATAGGAGAAAGAGATTGATTCAGCCCAGCGCGCCTAGCCAGAAATAGGCTTGGAATATATCATTGAGAAAGATGGCTCAATGCTCTTCCGAAAGAGAAAATAGTGTTCAAAGAACGACTGATAAATGCCTAGTAATAAGTCATAAATCGTAATATAGGTTAAATCTTTTAAAGGTGTTTGAGCTATTATTAGCAAAATGGAAAGGTGATGTTGATGGTTAAAAGCGGAGATGATGAGAAGATCAAGCGTATACTCACGGAGCCCAAATTCGCGTCTATAAAAGCGATGCTGGAGAAAGATCATGCTATAGACTGCATTTTCCTGCTTCACATGAATCGTGGAAAATGGAAGGCTGCTAAGGAGTTCATGCGTGAGAACGGTCTAACGCTTAGTGACGGTACTTTCAGAGCCAGGATGATCGAGATTGAAGACTTGGGCTTGGCTAAGAGCGAGCGCATTGACCCGTTGAAGAAGTACTATTTGAAGACGGAGTTAGGTGAGAGAGTCGCGAAGCTGTTGCTGGGCTTTTTTGACAGTTTGAAGCTTTAAGCCTTCAAGCATATCGCCCGGTTATTGTTGTACAGCTTCCTCCATAATGGTTTCGTAGTCGTTACGGTCGAATTTTGTACTTGTTCTTCTGTAGTTCTGTTTTACAAATGGTTAATATTGTGTCGTGAGTCGTAAGATTTAAATCCTCTGACTCTATTAGGTACTCAAACAGCTCCAAAAGGAGGGATAAAAAAGAAAATGAAAATACTAAGAAGCAGAAAAGCCCTAAGCCCCGTAGTAGCTTCAATCATACTAATCGCCGTAACAGTCGCAGTCAGCATCGCCGTAGCAGCATGGATGGGAGCACTATCATTCTCATTCATGAGCAGCGGAGAACAACTGCAACTCGGAAACCCATGGTACTGGAACACTACCACCAATTCAGTCTACATTAACGTCACAAACGGTGGCAGTTCATCAGTGGTAATAAACTCCGCCCGTGTTGACAACAACCCAGCAACGGCCTCTATTGTTTGGTACTCGTATAACAGCACCATAACGCCCAGCGTAACTGGCTCCTTGCCATTTACCATACTTAAGGGCGAGAAAGCATGTGTGCAGGTATTCAAGACCAGCAGCTTCACAGCAGGTACGCAGTACACTTTCACTTTAGTCACTGGGAGCAACAAAGAATTCGCTGTCACCGGCGTAGCACAAGGCAGCTAAAACAGTCCTTTCGTTTCTTTCAGTTGAGACTGGGGGTAGGGTGAAAACAACACTCTTCACCATCCCTATATTGTTTCCTCTTCGGAGGTGCAAAAAAGAATGGTAGTGGAAATAAAAGAGTACAATTCGGCAGAAGAAATTGCAGAAACCTTGGACAAGGAGATATCAGAAACAAAGAGCATTTTAGGCGAGTATCTTCGTCGCTTGGACGATATCAGAGCCTTGGCTGAGAAATCCAGGAAGATCCATGAAGTTGTAATGAAACTGGCTGGCAAGAAGGCCACAAGCGAAAGCCTCGGCGAAATCTCTATTGGCAGCTTAAACTTGGTGCTGGACGCCAACCCATTTCACGAACTGACAGCCATAGAACAAGTGGTTCGAAGCCATCAGGAAAGACTACTCGTGCTCCAGAAGGCGCGCGAAGCACTGAAATGGCTGGACCAACTTGGAGACACTGAAGGCCTAAAATATCTAGTCTTAGAGAGCGACGGAGTTCCCGAGCGCATACTGTTCAGAATATCCTAGAATGCGCATTGAAGTGGAAAAATGGATAACGAACTCTACTCCTTTGCCCTAAAGAGCACTTTAGATGAAATCCGAAACCTGTGTCCAGACATAAGAAATGCATTCATGTTCAGAGAAGACGGTGAGATCACAGCCGCAGACGAGAACACTCCTCGAAAAACCATCGTAAAGATAGTTGACTCATTTGATGGTCTAATGGAAAAAGCTGAAACCATGGGAGGAATCGATCTCATAACCGTTGAGGGCAGCAAGGGCGGAGTAAACGTTTCCCGCATGAATAACCACTATCTCGTGATGGTCACTTCACAAAATGCAGATAAGAACTACTTGAATACTATAACCCACACTCTTGTTAAGACCGTTCTTAAGCTGCTAGAGAAAATCAACCCTGCCCCCCTCAACAACAATCCCTCTGAACCCAGAAATGAGCACGAAATTCTAACTGTCAAAAAAGATGAAAAACCAACAGAACGTGCTGAAAAACTTGCTGAAGACTCTGAACAACCAATTAAACCTGAAACCGTGCGGCCAGAACCCACGGCAAACCAGTTTATGGTTGAAAACATTGGAGGTTTGCTAGTCGCAGCAGACACCGTGCGCATAGACAATGAAACGCTACTGCAGTGGCAGGAGCTCTACGAAGACAGAAAGATTGAGGAAGTCGAAATCGAGACATTCGAAGGGAAATCAACCAGGTGCAAGATCAAACCCGTAAAAGACTCGAAACAAGAGGGCAAAGGAGTTGTCCAGATACCTCAGAAGATTCAGCGCACGCTGGAGATCAGGAAGGGCGAACTCGTCAAAGTCAAACCTGTAGTCGACTAGAAAAGGCAATGGATCATGACTAAGAAAAAGAAGGAAACTCAAATGGTTGGCCAAGTTACAGAACCAATAGTTTTAGAAGCGACTATGTCCGTGAATGACCTGAAAGCAAGACTGGAAGAACTCAAAAACCGCGATGGAGTCATCGGCTACATACTAAGAAACACCACTTCTGCCTCAATAGACCTCAAAGACCCAGCGAAAATAATAGACTTCGCAGTTCTTTCTTCTTCAGCAATTGACGCAAGCAAGGAACTGTCCAATCTCTTTGATCTAGGCAACGTGAACAGCACGGTGGTTGAGGGAAGAAACGTCAAGATGCTCTCTCTGACCATTGACGAAAACAGAATAAGCATCTTTATGGAGAAAAATGTTGACTGCGAGGCTTTGAGAAACACTCTATGTGCCAAAGGGCCTAATTGACAATTTCCGCCTCATTTTTGTCTTCCCAATTTTATCGCGTCTGCATATTTCAGTTTTCAGAACGTTTAAATTGCCGTTTTCAGGTAGTAATACTGGGAGAAGGGAGAACCTAAATAGCCCATTCGAGAGGCTATGAGGGTGAGCTGATTGATCTGCAATGAAAAGCGCGAGGGCAACAGCCATCGTGGACGTTTTGACATTATCGCAGATATTTTAGGTGCCTCTCGCGAAGGAGTTAAGAAAACTTATTTGATGTATCAATGTAATCTGAGCTTCAGACAGCTCAAATCGTATTCGCATTTTCTGCTCAAGCAGGGCTTCCTGCGCTTGGTCGCCAGAGAAGATGGCTCAAGAAGCGGATCGTTCGAGGTTACTGACAAAGGCAGAGACTTCCTGAGAGCCTACGAAGGCTTGAAGTCTCTCATGCAGTAGCTGTCTCAGCAAGGAATTCTTGGACTATCTTGTCCAGCTTAATCCTGTTTTCTGCTTCGTCCTCAACTATGAAATCGTATTCTTTCAAGAAGTCTGTTATCCGCTGAAGCTGGGCATCATCAACTTTGACTCTTTGCCGTATCTCTTCGAGCATGTGCCATCTTCCGTCGCTGAGCACATCCAAAATGCTTGCTATCTTTGAAGTCGTTGAAATGCCCCCGAATATTATCCGTTTGTATGTAGTTGAATAAATGTCTTATGAGCTTGTGTTCTGGTGTTCTTTTTCAGAACTTAATTCTAGAAGACTAAGTGCTGCATGAACTTGGCGATCCAGACGCTCTGGTCAGCCTGAACCTGACCGAAAACTTGGTTGACGAAATAGGTTGTCTGGACGTACGAGCAGGAGGTGGCGTCTTCCAATATTCAGCAAAGTCTTTATCAAAAGCAATGCAGCAGTAGTCATAGTGGGCGGGGAACATGGTGACACACGGGTTTGACTGGCTGCACATTCTCAATCAATGCAAGTGCAAAGTGCAGGAGCAGATATCCCCGCTCCTTGCGAGTTCACGTCAGCCTCAGCCAGACTTGGGTATAGGAGCAGGCGGCGATCCCATTAAGCGAATAGATTTGGCAGCGGAAGAGGCAATAGTGAGCACTTTGGTGAAGCATGGAATTTCATTCACGCTGATAAGTGAAGAATCTGGCGTCAAGAAATACGGCAAGCATCTTAAAGAATGTTATGTGACCGCTGACCCCGTGGACGGGACGACAAATCTCACGAGGGGAATACCCTTCTATGCAACGTCAATTGCCATATCCACTAAACCAATGCTAGACACTGTACATGCGGCATTGGTAGCCGATCTGTTTCACGGCGTGACGTACACGGCGCAAGAAGGGCAAGGAGCTTACCGCAACGGCAAAGAAGTCACTCCTTCCGATAATACGTCGCTGGAGGAAGCAGTGATTGGGATAGACCTGAACTCTTACAAAGTTCAAAGAATAGCTCCACAGCTGACCAACCTAATCCAAAACACAAAACATGTACGTCATTTCGGGGCCAACGCATTAGAACTGTGCTACGTTGCAGATGGAACAACTGACAGCTTCATAGACATACGCGGAAAACTTCGAGCAACCGACATGGCCGCTGGTTGGCTAGTAATAAAAGAGGCCGGAGCAGAGATAACCTCAGCTGAAGGAAAAGTGCTAAACGTCAAGCTGAGCCCAAAGCAGAAAGTGGAGTTCGTAGCCTCGGCCAACTCAAAGATGCACGCTAACATACTCAAATTGATAAAACAGAAAAGCGAAGAAGAATGATAACGCCACTTTGGCCACACCCGGCTGCGCTAGTCAAGTCTCCACAAAGAAGGATGATCGTCGTAGCTGACCTGCACATAGGCTGGGAAATGGCCATCTCCAGAAAAGGCATACACTTGCCAACGCAAACGCCAAAACTTCTGGGAAGATTGAAAGGTCTCATCTCCGAGTACAAGCCTGAAGAACTGCTTGTTCTAGGCGACGTAAAACACACCGTTGCAACTGCAGAAACAGGCGAATGGCACGATGTTCCAGAGTTCTTCAACGAACTCAGAAAGCACGTACAGAGAATTCACATCATCCGCGGCAACCATGATGGAAACCTCGAACCACTACTGCCTGAAAACATCGAACTGTTGCCCGCAACTGGCATAGTGTTTGGAAAAACCGGCTTCTTCCACGGACATCAATGGCCTTCACCAGCCATCCTATCGTGCCAGACACTCGTAATGGGGCACGTTCACCCAGTTGTTTCTCTGCGCGACCCAGCTGGCTTCAGAATAACAAGACAAGTCTGGATAAAAGCAAGTTGCGACCGAAAGAAGCTGGCCAGAACGTTGATACAAAAGCACAAGCTTAAGGGCAAAAAGAACGCCGAAGACATTCATTGTAAGACTAAATCTGGCGCTCTGCAGCTTTTCATAATGCCCTCATTTAACGATTTTCTCGGAGGAAGGCCGCTGAATCAAAGGAGATTGAGCGGTGATACCAAGAGTGAGATGGGTGTGGGTCCAATTTTCCGGTCAGAAGCAGTTGATATGGAGGGTGCGGAGACGTATCTCCTAGATGGGAACTTCCTGGGAAAGTTAGCCCAGCTCAGAATGCTGAGCTAATAGTTTCAGCATAACGTTTATACATCATGATCTTGTTCACACTTCAGCGAGGTGGAAAAATGCCACTCGACGAAGATGATTTTCCGGAATGGTTCAGAAGAAGGCGTTCACCTTTCTTCAGGAGCTGGGACTTCGAGGATGTTGACAAGATGTTCCATGAAATGGAAAAAATGATGGAAGAAGAATTCAAGAGCTTTGCTTCTAAGGTCCCGAAGGATTATGTCAGGGAACGTAAGCTTCCAGACGGCTCAACAACTCGTGAATTCGGCCCGTTTGTTTATGGTTACAGCGTGAAAATAGGCCCTGATGGAAAACCTGAGATCAACCAGTTTGGAAACCTCAAGCCGAGTCGGCGTGGACCGCAAGTGAAGGAAGAACGTGAGCCACTGGTCGACACAGTAGAAACGGATGGCGAAGTTCATGTTGTGGCAGAATTGCCTGGCGTGGACAAAAAAGACATAGAACTGCATGGAACAGAAGAGACACTGACCATATCGGTTGACATTCCGCAGCGCAGATACTACAAGGAAGTCAGGCTGCCTGCGAAAGTCAGAGTGAACGAAGCGAAGACAGGATACAAAAACGGCGTACTGGAAATCACGTTTCCCAAAGTCAAAGAGGAGACAAAACCCAAAGGCGAGCCGATCAAGATAGACTAGCCCTGCCCGTTGTCACATTCTCACCTTCACATTACCATGAGGCCTTGCACACATGGATCAAAGCTCAGAGGATGATGCCCTCCAGATTGTCTGCAAAAAAGCGAAGGCAGATGGCAAGCTAAGTGGCAAGAACTTGACAGAGCTCTACGAGACCTTTGGCCAACGCTTTATAAAGGCTTTCGAAGCCTTGAAGGAGAATAGAGTGAAAAAGTATGTTTTCAAGCCAAGCGGCAAGACCATCTGGATTGTCGTAGGGAAGGAACGAGACTACCTCATAATTCCACAGGCTGAGTTCTGCACGTGTGACGACTTTTACTTTCGCGTCTTGGATCGACAAGTGCACCTCTGCTATCATCTCATTGCCCAGAAGATCGCAAACGCGCTGGATTGGTATGAGACAATAGAGGAACGCGATGAGCTCTACGATTCCTTAATGGCAGAGTGGAAGAAACCTACTGCTTAAATATTTAAACTCCAAATGTACATGCATTAAGGAGACTGTTCCAATGGACGTAGGAGCATACTTCGAAATACTCAAATATGTGCTCATGTTCGCAACATTCACAGTATTGTTTCTGATTTTCCTTTATGTCTTTTATGGAAAAGAAGAAAAAGAAGACTGAGAACCGCTTAGGGATTCATCTTTTTCAGTCTCCTACGGGCTAATAGAAGAGACATTATGGTCAAAACTGCAAGCACTATGGCAGCCAAGATGATCCACGACGGTTCAGAGCCTGTACCTATCACTAGCGAGAGAGGCCCCAAGAACATGATGACCCCAAAACTCCTCGAGTCACGCGCGCGTCACTCTACCTAAGCTCCATTTTGAACTGCAAAGTTGCCAATAATCTTTTAATGAACTTGCACCTTCAATAATTCTGTGTCGAAGCCCGAATGACAATCGAACAAATGATAGAGCAGATCCTTTCGAAGCATCCTGAAATCTCGAGAGGGGAAATCGCGGAAAGACTGAAGACAGAAATGCACAGGACAAACGGTTTCATTTCCGAGGACACTCTTTTGCGGATGATTGGGGCAGATCTGGGCTTGGATACTCAAGAAAGCAGCTCCACAACTCCGACACTCTCAGTGAAGGATTTGGTTCCAAGCCTGAGTGATGTCACTGTTGTTGGGCGTGTCGTTGCCGTTTTTCAACCTAAAACGTTTAACGGAAAGAGGAACGGTAGAATTGCCAGTCTCCTTGTTGCTGATAAGAGCGACATGGTGCGGATTGTGATGTGGAATGAAAGGACAAATCTCATAGAATCTGGCGACATAAAGGCTGGCCAGATAGTACGCATTTGTCACGGTTATACTAAGGAGGGCCGCGGAGGGAAAGTTGAGCTGCACATTGGTGAAAAGTGTAAAGTTGAGATGAACCCTCCAGACGTGGAACCGAAAAACTATCCTACTATGGGCAGGTTTACGACAAAAATCGGCAAAATAGCATGCGATCAAAAGAACAAGAGAGTAACCGTTATCGGCACGGTTAAGAAGCTGTTTCCAACGTCCACATTTGAAAGACAGGATTCAAGTCTTGGAAAAGTGATGCGGTTCACGTTAGCTGATAGAACAGGCGAGATACCCGTTGTGGCGTGGAACGAAAAAGTCGACGAGCTTCAGGCAGTATTGAAAGAAAACGTTGAACTGCAAATTGTGGAAGCGAAAGTGAAGAACACTATGGAACGGGGACTGGAACTTCACGTCGATTCGGGAACCTATTTAGGAGCATTTGTGCCAGACGATGAATTCCTGAAAATATCAGATTTGCAACAAGGCCTAGCGCGCATTAATCTTAAAGCGGAGGTTGTCATCAAACCTCTACTGAGGGAAATAAGAACATTCAAGAAGGAGATTGTGAGCGTCGCCAGTTTTGAATTGAAGGATGAGACTGGGAAAATATGGGCTTCAGCATGGGGAAAGCACGCGAGTGCCGCGGGAGGCCTGAAAGTGGGCGACAGAATTGTCTTGAAAAATGCTTACGTCAGAAAAGGTTTTGGTGACCAACTTGAAATATCCACAAGGGAAAACACGTCTTTGACAGTTGTCTATTGACTCAGTGTTCGTTGGTGCCGGGGGCGGGATTCGAGCCCGCGACCTCTGGATCTTGGGCTTATTGGCCCCAACATTCTCCAGATTATGAGTCTGGCGCCCAAGCCAGGCTAGGCTACCCCGGCAACTGTTTTAGGGTAGTTTGTTGAGGAAAGTCTGAATTAAGTCTATCGATGTTTATGTTTCTCGAAAAGAGAGACGCTTGACAGCGTTGCAGGCTCTTTCCTACTATTCTTGCTTCTTCTCTTTCTTCTTCAGCAGTTCAAGATATTCTACCATGGACTTGTCGACGTTCCATTCGAAAGAGCCATCAACGGCCGAGTTCCAATAATTGATGAATCTTTCGAGGCTGACCCTGAGGAATACGACTAGGATAACAGCTGGAACGATTAGTGCCAAAGCAATGTTCATTGGGAAGGGAAAGAACACCAGCAAGGAAATGTTCAGGAAAAACTCTAGTATGAGGAAGATCGGCACTATGATGGCCCAGAATATTCCAGAAGAAGCGTTTTCTACGAAGTCTGCTCCTGGAATCTTCAGAATCAGCCTATAGTACCAAGGCAGTTTGCCCTTGTCTATTGTCTTTACTTCGCCCTCACTCATCGTTATTCCTGAAATATTGATCGTGAAATGTTACATAAACTTTTGTGCTTTCTTGAACTATGCTACTCAGTCACCTTTCGCATTTCTCCACGGTAGAGCGTGTTCCAAGATAGACTATGTCTGCCATTCCAATAAATAGCCCGGTCTCAACAACACCTGGAATGCTGTTTAATCTGTCTTCCAACTTTGCGGGTTCTTGAATGGGCCCGAACTCTGCGTCTACGATGACGTTGCCGTTATCCGTTATGATGGGTCCGACCTTTCCAGTTCCTTCCCTTAAGGTTGGTGTTCCGCCAGTTTCCTTTATTTTCAGCATGACGGATTTTGATGCAAACGGTATGACCTCCAAGGGAACAGGATGGTTTTTTTCTCCAAGGATGTTTACCTTCTTGGTTTCGTCTGCTATGATGATGAATTTTCTCGATGCGGATGCGACTATTTTCTCCCGTGCGAGAGCTCCGCCCATGCCCTTGATGAGGTTTGACTCTTTATCTATCTGGTCTGCCCCATCTATCGCTAGGTCCAGCACAGGATTCTCGTCCAACGTTGTTATTGGGATTCCACTCTTTATGGCAAGCATGAAGGCTTGATAGGACGTTGGGACGGCAAGGGTATGTAGTTGATCGCGCTTGATTTTTCTCCCCAGCTCCTCAATAGCGTAGGCAGCTGTGCTTCCGCTTCCTAGGCCAATGATGAACTTATCTTTGACATGTTCGACTGCTCTCAGTGCAGCTTTTTTTTTCGCCTCTTCAATCCAATCCTGTTTAGGATTCAATTTCCATCTGCCCCAGTCTGTCTAGGACTTTCTCCACTTCGTTTCTGATTTCTTCTATTCTTTTTTCAGCCTCGGATCTCGGGCTTGGTTTAGCGGGCGGAGTCTTCTTCTTTCTCTTTGATTTTTCCTCTGAGGCCGGCTTCTCTTCTCCGCTCGGGGCTGACCCTACCTCCGCGACGGGTACTGCTATTTCTTTCACAGGCTTTGCTTCTGTTCTTAGACGCAGCTCCTCAATTTTCCCGCTAAGATCATCGAAGCGTTCGCTGAAAAGCTTCATCAAATCCTCTTGCATGGCTTCAAGCTCGTGCAACGCGACGACTGATTCATCTTTTGAGATTGCGTCTTTCACGGTCATCATTCGAGACTTGTACGTCTGTGCAAGCCTCTCTCTTTCCTCCTCTGAGATTTTTCCTTCTGCATGAGCCTCGTACAGCCGTCGAATCGCATCAGACAGAATTTCCCTTTCCAACTCCAAGATTCGCAGTTCATCTTTTGCGTGACCTGCCTCGTTTGAAGAGATGCTCTTCGTGATTTTGAACGGCAAACCCCTCAAACTAGCCTGCAACCTTTCCTCTTCAGGCGCCTTTTTCATCTTCTTTCCGCGTCCCCTCATCGCATAGAGAATGATCAGACAGGCCGCAACTACCACTATTATTATTACCGCGTTGGTCAGAGGATCATCAAGAGGCAAGAGTTTTCCTCTCTAGCACCATTGTCGTTTATCCATATTTAACCTATGCCTAAAAGCATTTTCTAAATCTGTCCAATGTAGAAAAAGAGAGATGGAATGAGTTTAAGCCTTCTTGATGGTTACGCTGCCATCCGCGTTCTTGTCAATCTTAAGCCCCATGCCCTTGTGCCAGCCTAGCGCCTCAAGCCAGCGCGCGATGCGAGGGGTGGGATTCGAACCCCCACCACAGTGGAGACATCACCCGCAACTCCCCTTATTTCTCGAAAACTAAGCCTTCATGTAACGAGTATTTAGGATGAGCCCGATTCTGAGAGTATCGTATTGACGTGGGCACGTCGGACTGCGGCGCTATTAACTGAGGGTTTATCAAGATTTTTCGATGCTGGCGTTTCTGATGATTGAGTCAACGTTCTGCAAATGGTTTGAAGAGAGAAATAATGGATTTTTGCTGAATGTTTCGGATAGTGAGGAGTGGCTGGAAGATGCGAAAGGTCGAACGCGAGAAGAGCCGAGAAGGTAAAGAGGACTGCAGTTCAAGCATATCAGCGAGGCTGAGCTTCTGCAGCACCTCAGGGACGGCTGGATGATCGCGCATTGTCACGAAGCTGTCTTGACTGAATATTTCAGGTCAGTTGAATTTCCTCTATCTTGTAATCATTGTGAGAAAGCATCATGTGATGGAGGCAATAGAGGATTTTTACACAAGTGTTATTTGGCCAGTTGAACAATATGTGATTAGGAGAAAAGAGAATGTTGAGGAAATTTGTGGCTTTAGGTTTAGTAGGTTTGTTTCTTGCAATGTCGCTTGTGGTAGCTCAGGACAATATAGGACCGTATGACCGTGCCGCGGATGTCAACGGAGATGGAATAGTGGACATAATAGACTTGATGCAAGTGGGACAAGCGTATGGCTCCAACTACACGCTGAGGTCCCAAGCAAACACGACTGTCATTACTGTGGTGTCGTTTGCTATGAGCCCGCCAGAAATAGAAAACGCCCGGGTCGCGATATTCGGCTCTCGCTACTGGAATAATAGTGAAGATTATACTAGTGTCGATTACACGAACGCTTCCGGAATAGCAGTATTTGAATTGAACCCAAATTCTAGCTACAAAGCACTTGCATGGCGTACTATTCCCGAAGACAATAGCTCATCATTCAGTTACACAGACTTTGAAACAAACTCCTTCGGCGAAGCATCAGCGATTATTGTCTTGGGCGAACCTGCAGTTCCTTCAATGCGACTTTTGCCTGCATGTTCCCTCCTAACCACCCTACTTAACAAGACAAACGGTTTGCTCTACGACTCCTACAGATATTACAACCTTATCATATATCGCACATGGTACGATGGATCCAACTGGCAAAGGCGGGAGGAATGGAATGCCTATGTCAATGTCGTGCATGTAATTCATGCGGGTGCCGAAACCGGTTTGTTGCGCGATGGGCTGGGAGGATTTGTAATCGTCGTGAAATCTGGTGCTCAGGTTATTGGTTCGAGCGCGTTTCAATTGACGACTGAGGATTTGTCAGCCAACGTGATAATCTATGTTCCTTCTTCGCCTTAAGAGTTAGAGGGGGAAGACTGTGAAATCAGGGCAAAGATCGCGATCCGTAAACAAGAGAATAGGCTGGTGGGAGTTCAAGCTGGGCTACAATGACAATCTATTGGAGTTGGTCAATATCGCTAGCGCATCTGGATTTTTCCAGAAGGCTCTTATTCGCAGGATCATATTCATTCCTGAGGAGAAGATGTAGAATTTGAACAGATTCATAACTAGAGTTTTTGCATTCTGCCTAGTTGGTTTGTTTCTTGTCATGTCGTTTGTAGTGGCTGAAGACAGTATAGGACCGTACAACCCAACAGCTGATGTAAACAGAGATGGAGTCGTAGATATACTGGATCTTGTGGAGGTTGGACAGTTGTATGGTTCCACTTATGCCCCAACCACTCAGCCAAACAGGACTTCAGTAACTGTGCTTTTGCATGCGGCAAACCTTTCGTGTGTACCTATTGCCAATGCTCTTGTCGTAGTATACTTCGATGAGTTTCGTGACTCCCTCTACGGAGGAGATGGATCATGGGGGTACACAGACTCTTCTGGGATGGTGAATTTTGAACTGAGTGGTAATACCAGCTTTGTTGCTATTGCTTGGAATGATGATAGATCGATGTACAACTATGCTACATTCACTACAAATCCATCAGGGGAAGCTTCAGTCACGGTCTGGCTCAATCATTTGGCATCACCTTGTGCACAGCCTGATCCTTCACGTACGATTCCTAAAGGGTGGATAGTTATCATAGTATTTGACAATAATACAGGCAGGCCTTATACCTATGCTGCTGAGCAAGGAAAGTTTTTAATATTGAGGTTCAAGCAGTTCGAGCTATACTATAATATGACTCTTTTTGATATAGGTATGTGGTGGATATTTGGTTCATACTCAGGTACGTATGCAATCAACGCAACATCTTTCAAGGAACGATATGGATGGTATGCAGGAATGGCCCCACTAACAAGCAACGTGATTGGAGTTTGGGACGCTTCCTTTGGAGGATATACGACACTTGCAGCTAACGTCACATATTGTACCGATGAATACTGCGGTGCTCTCGTCACTACAACTATCTACAGATACTGGTGACTGGAAGGCTTATTCGAAAATGAAATCAATAAGTCTGAAAACTCCTGTAACGAGTGTCGTATTGGTAATTCTAGCTACAATGTTGACTTTATCAGCTGTAGTATTGACCAGAGAGATTGGCGGTTCAGAACCTGTTGTGTTCATTTCTCCTTCAAGTATTGTTGTGAGGATTAATCAAACACTGTTAGTTAGCATTGATGTTTCTGGTGTTTCTGATCTTTATGGTTGGGAGTTCAAGCTGGGCTGGAACACTAGTCTTCTGGAGCTAGTGAACATCACTGAAGGAAGCTTTCTTAGCGGCAGTAGAGACACTTACTTTGTTCCGAAAGTCATGAGCACTGATGGTTATGTACTAGTAGGCTGCACGGCACTGAGAAATGTAGTTGGAGTAGATGGTAACGGAACGCTTGCTACTGTCGAGTTTCGCGCAAAGACACTTGGTTCTTGCACTTTGGGCCTCTATGACACTAAACTGGTAAACTCTGCTAAGCAATTAATGGAACACAGTGAGATTGACGGAACCGTAACTGCAAGCGGCACTTGCGTCATAAGAGTTCAATATCTAGATGGTTATCCTAGAAGTGATGCTGATGTTTGTATCAGAATCCCTTTTCAAATGATTGGCACGACTAATGCAAGTGGCCAACTACAATGTGATTTGTCCAATGGGGATTATATGATTTATGCGGTGTACTCTGGCTCACAGTTTGGAAGTGATGTTTATCTAGGTGTTCCGGGAAGTGCTACTATTACAGCAAATTACGAAATCACTCCACCAATCGTCACGGTTCTTTCTCCTCAGAACCAGACTTTCGACGGGAGACTTGTCCCATTGAACTTCACTATCTATGACTACTCGACTATCTCCTGGATGGGTTACTCTTTGGACGGGCAAGCAAATGCTACCGTGACTGGCAACATTACACTGAATGTGGATAAAGGATCGCACAGTGTGGTTGTCTATGCCAATGACACATACGGCAACATGGGCTCCTCAGACGCAGTCCACTTCAGCTCACTCGGAGGATGCGTCGTCATAAGAGTTCAATATCTCGACGGTAATCCTAGAAGTAATTGCGAGGTCATAAAGTTCGAGCCTTCGCCCGATGTAGACCTTGGCACCACTGGGGAAGATGGCAATACGACAACGTATGGCCGCCTGAGCCCAGGAGAATACGCAGTCGCCGCCTACTATCCTTCGGGATCATCTAACCAATTCGGACCTGATACTTCTTTAATTGTAGACAGCAACGGAAATGGATATAACATCATAACGAATCACTTCCTTGAAATAACTCCACCAGCAATCTCAGTTCTTTCTCCTCAAAACTTGACTTATGCGAATACCTCTGTTCCGTTGACGTTCACTGTTTATGATTATTCACCGATTTCTTGGGTTGGCTACTCTTTGGACAACCAATACAACACAACAATAGCTGGCAATATTACCATGAGCGTTGAGGATGGAGCACATGGAATAGTTGTTTATACTAATGATACCTTTGGGAATATGGGTTCTTCTCAGACGATTTACTTCAGCGTCGACACTGTCTCTCCGACTGTCATGGTTTCATCTCCTCAGAATACTACGTATGCTTCTGCTTCTGTGCCGTTGACGTTTGCTGTCAGTGAGCCTGCTCCTTGGATGGGCTACAGCCTAGACGGCCAGGCGAACGTGACGATCACAGGCAACACTACTCTGGCTGGCTTGTCTAATGGTTCTCACAGCATAGTCGTTTACGCTGTTGATGCCGCGGGAAACATGGGTTCATCAGCCATTATCAGCTTTGTAGTCGACGCAGCTTCCTCGAATGGTGGCGGGGGCAGAATGCCCTACATGGACTAACCCGCGGTGAATTCTAAAGATGCTGAAAAAATGGACCTCCCAAACAAGTAGACGTTGGTCTACATCAAAAACCCGCAGATTTTGACTAGGCTCGCAAGCTTGTTCAAGTCCGCCGCCATTATCTCTTTAACGTGGGCATCCTTGGTGCCGAATGGAAGATGACATGAGAAGCTCCCCATGAACCTCGTGTGCCTCTGCCGCGAGTACCAGTTCCAGCAACGGGTCTCTGCGGGAAAAATTCGCTTTCGGAATTCCAGCAATAGTCTCGGCTGCTGAGCAGTACTATGGAATGCGCGCAGGCTATTGTTTATGTCTTACGGACTTGCTCTTCTTTAGGTGCGTACTCTAAATGTGGTTCTTTCGCGTAGAGTTTCTTCGGTTTTCTTTTGCCATATCCCATAATTACAGGCTCTTTGATACTTCTTATATAGATTTGCTAACGGGTGTGATAGAGTCTCTATGGGACTCCTTTTTTCTCGCGCGCGCGACTACCTGAAACCAACTGAAACTGCTTTGAGAAAAACTACTTCTTGACCTGTATGAGCTTATCTCTGACCGCCTCTGCTACGAACTCGGCTCGACTGCGGTATCCCAAGAGCTTCTTATCAAGGATCCTACCGCGCACGTTCATGGAACAGAATTGAAAAAAGCTTTTGCAAGTTAGAGAAGATATGCCAAAGATTTTCCGGGCGCTGACAGTCTAAGTGTACCCCATCTTCTCCATGAACTGGCGCAAAGGTTCTTTCATTTTGTTAACCACTTGGTTTACAGTTATTCCCCGGAACTCGGACTCGCCGATGAGTATGTCACCGGTGAACGTCTTGGAAGGATGGATCCTGCCCTCTTCGTCGAAAGTGATGTATTCGTATCCCAGTCCTTTGACCTTCTGTTCATCGGTTGGTGTATCATGAAGACCAGCTCGTACTACGAGTTTGTTTTCTTTGCTTCTCATGTCAAAGATAAGTCCGAATTCTTCATAAAATGCAATTGCTCCTTCAATTTCGCTTACCACGTAGGGAGTCTCTTTTCCAAGGGTTTCTTTTAAGACGAGTTCGGCGAACTTGAAATCAGGAACCTCTTTGGGCTTCGGAATAGAATGCGTCAAAATCCTTATCTCATATTGCGTCAGTGGTGATTTTTCGATGGGCACTTTTTGAATTTCATCACATTGCTGAGGGTACCCTATTGCGAGAAAATATCCACAGTCCCAGCCTATGATTGAGTATCTGTCAAGTTTCTCCAGATCCTTTTTCCAGTTTTCTGTTTGCCCAAAGAGTTTCATTTCGAAAGCAACTCTTTTGACAATATTGTTGACCTTGATGTCAGCAATGATATCAGGCTTATAATCGTCGTTTCCTAGATGGAAGGGTGTCTCAGCGAGGACTCTACCCAGTTCAGCAACTTTATTCAAGTGGCGTACGAAGCTGAGTCTGAGAGAAGCTTCTGTCCAGAGTCCTACCTCTCCGCGTTCCTCAGCATTCTTGAAATCATCGATCGTTTTAGACCAAGCATCCTCAATGATTTTCTGCAGATCCATAAACTCTCACCGTCAAGCGCTTCTCTTATTTGTGTATATAAATATCGCAGGAAAATGCTTCAGGCAATTTATGATGACTTTTTGATTTTGTCAAAATGGGTTGCGATTTTCTTGCCTTTGTCGGTTAACGAATAGTGAGCCTGTATCGGCTTGGTCGTCACAACCCTTCTATAGATTAGCCCTTCTTCCTCCAGTTCTTTTATGTTGAGAGAAAGAGTTCCCCTGCTCGCTATGAGTTTCGTCAAATCCGCATACCTCACTTCGCCCTTTTCATGAAGAAATAGAAGGATTCTGACACACGGCGCCTGAAGCAACGCTGATATCTTCACGCTCAAACCCTTGTCTATCATGAACTTTGCTCCGTTGATAATATCATAACACGAATGGCTGAGCAAGGTTCAATAGAATGAATTATATGCCCGATTGCTTAGCAGGTCTAAGCGGGGAGCCTTTGGAACCCGAGGTCCACATCGTTGAGCGCTACATGCAACTCGTCAAAAAGTGCTTCACGATGACGAACGTAATGCTCGAAGGCGGCAAAGAAATTGACTTGCTCGCCATCAATCCGATTTCAGGAGAGAAATATCATATTGAGGTCAGAGTGGCCATAGGGGGAGGGTTCCGGCTGAGGATGATCGATACCCAAACAAAAAGCGGCCGCAAACACAGAAGGGGCATGGACACGCTGAACGAGATCAAGTTTTCGCACGCAACCGTTGTTAAGGCCGTCAAGGAAATCTTTGGCAGCAGCGAATACAGGAAGATGCTGGTCGTGTGGGATGTTGAAGGCAAAAGCGTAATTGAACAAGCGAAAAGCCTCTATGATATCGAGATATGGAAAATATCAGACATCATGAGCGAGTTAATTCGGGAAGTGAAAACGAAACCATACAGAGACGACGTTTTGAGAACGGTTCAGCTTATTTCCAGAAGAGCTAGCAATTCCTAACTTCACTTTTGAATCAAGGGAGCCTCCTGCATTCCCCTCCCTTGTAAGCCTCTGCCCTCTCCCTGCGCGCGCGCACGTTACCGACTTTCTTATGAAGGCACTATCTTGATTTTACCATCTTGGAAAGTCAGCCACCCCTTTTGTCCTATCATGGCTTTTAGCAGGATATTTGATCGTTGAGTTTCACGTTCTTCTAAATGGTCATAAATCCTGCACAAATCGAGGGTTCTCGTAATAAGCAGGTTTGTATTGACTGCCTTTTCAATGACGTTAGGGGGAAAAGGTTGATCTTTAACTTCTAAAGAATCGGCCACCATGAACGTATTCGCTATCAACAACCCGGTTAAGTTCGGCATTTCCCTTGCTTCTCTATGCTCATCCAATTTAGAGATGTCTTGCCTTGTTAGATTCTTGTTCATACTCTTCACTTCAATTATGATTAGTTTCGCCTCCTTATCTACAATCAATAGATCCTCTTCACAGATTTCATCAACGCAAGTCTGAAAACCGAAATTTTTCAAGAACTCTTCAGTTGCGCTTACCAGACTGTTGTTTCCTAACCACAGAATGGATTTCATATTGTCGTAATATCTGATTTCTTCCTTTAATGGAGCTATCTCTTCTTTCTCAATTCTGTCTATCTTATCTAGTGCAGCTCTTTCGTTCGTGAATTGAAAACTTGCTAAGTAACTCGGCGGTTCTAGCATCATTCTTGCTGAATATGAGATCAATCCAATAGCGAGTTTCTTCAAGTGGTCAACTGCATAATCGATTTCTTCTGAACCCCAAACGCAAGGGATATTCAGCAACAGCCCCTTTTCAATTCGCTTAGAAAAACCTGCAACATGATGCTCGTTTATGCTACAGATTATATCATCAATCTTAGTCTTATCGAATCCTATCTGCGTTGCTCCAACATCATCAAGAAAGGATTTGAACTCAGATCTTCTGATTCCTAATTTTCGGAAAACTTCCCCTTCATGAATGGCATAAGTCGGAATATTGTATGAGTGCAGAATTCCTGAAATCACATAATCTTGATCGTGACAGCCGATGAAACAAACCATTCTACCTCTTTCCAATGCCGAACGGATTTCATTCTCTCTACGGATCGCTCCTACGGAAATAGTAGCAACACGATTTTGAAAAAGTAAAGTCTTTTCGTATCTGTATTTGAAAGCCCCCGTGCAATATATCACAATGTCATAATTTGCCAAATGATCGGGGAATTCTGTATCCGCAAAAGACATTTCATTATCATCAAATTTCACCTGTTTTATTCCCGGAAGGCCAAAAACCGGAATTCGCCGTATTGCGCGCACGATTAATCTTCTCCTAATGCTTATTCTAATTGACAAGGAGACTAAAGATTTTCGATATTCTCGCAATTGAATTACTCTGAGCGCGTGCTTCAAGCGCCCAAACGATAGCAAGCATTTATGAGAAGATTGACAGATAGATTCATCAGATAACTGGAGAATCGAGAAGTGACTACCCCTCGGTTGACCAAAGGCGAACATACCTATCGCTCAGATTTTATCGAAGTCTTGAAGAACACTTTACGTCCAAGAAACTTCGAAGTCAAGGATGAAATCAAAATAACTCTAATTGGAACAAAACAGGAAGTCTTGATTCCTGACTTGCTGATTTTGGAAGTCGGAAAGTATGAGGAACACAACGACGTTCTCCTCATAAAACCAGATGGACTTAAAGCGATAATCGAAACAAAAAATCCCAAACAATACTCTACTGTGGGTTTCAAAAGGCTGATTGATTATTGTAAAGCGTTAAATCATGACCTCGGATTTGTCACGAACTTCAAAGACATTATTGAATATAGACTTCTGCCAAACACACAGCCATCCATCGAGACAAGATCTTTCGGTATCTCCTCTGGCAAACAAAAGTTGGAGGAGATCGCAACCTACATATTAGGTGAAATCCAAACTGAAGTTCCCAAATTCAAAGAGATTAGTGACGAAGCATTGGTTAAGCTTCTCCAATACGCAGTCGAGGATATCCAAAATCATTTTGGCGGTGACGTGTCACCTCTTGCAGACACGCTAGGCATCTTCCAGATCAGCTACGATAAGGACCTCTTCAAACCTGAAGAGCGTTCTAAACCACAATTCGCCGATCTCATAAGGCGCGCAGCCGCATTCGTAATACTCAACCAAGTGATCTTCTACCTCGCCTTGGCCCACAATACGAGACTTGTCGGCAAAATTGGCAAGCTTTCATCACTTAATGAGCTTCAAGGCTATTTCGATCACATTGCCAATACTATCGACTACAAAGCAGTGTTCGGAGCCAGAGTCGTACCAATGCTTCCTCCTGAAGCACTCGACACGATAAACTCGCTTACACATAACCTGGAAACCCTGAATTTCTACAACATTAAACGCGAGATTCTTGGAAAGATCTATCATAATCTCATTCCGAGACGGATTAGAAAAAGAATTGCAGCATACTACACTTCAAACACTGCATGCGAGTTACTGGCTAGGCTGACCGTCAAAAGGGGGGCAGACACAATACTTGACCCAGCATGCGGTTCTGGTGGGTTCCTAGTTGCTGCGTACAACATCAAGAAGGAAATCACGCCACAACTTCAACACAAGGAAATAATCGACACGATCTATGGATTTGACATTTCACTTTTCGCGTCTCATCTCTCCGTCATCAATCTATCACTTCAGAATCTGCGAGAAGCCACTGACGAAGTTTACATAACTGTTGACGACGCCTTCAACCAGCATCCATCCGAGACAGTTGAGCTTCTTTGGTCCCCTCCGAGCAGCAAGCTTGTGGCGGCGAAGGACGGGTTCAAATCGAAAAGAGTGCTCTTACCATGTATGGATGTCGTTCTGATGAATCCTCCCTTTACACGAATCGAGAGGCTTGAAGACACCTATCAAGATTACCTAATTGGCAAGAAAGGAATCCTCAAGAAGTTCGCAAAGTATGTCAAAGGTCAAAGTGGTCTTCACTGTTTCTTTCTATTACACGCCACAAACTTTCTGAAAGAAAGCGGAAGACTTGGCGTCGTTCTTCCTGCCGCAACTTTCAGCACCGAATATGGCGAGAAGATTCAACCTTTCATCCTAAACAACTATCGTATTATGTACATGATAACGTATGAGAGCCTTTCTACCTTTAGTGTAGATTGTGATTTCAAAGAAATCCTACTTGTTGCTGTGAAAGGCAAGGATGTGGCTAGGTCTAACTGGAAAGCCAAAGTTGTCATTCTAAAAGAAGAGTTGATTCCAAATGAAATTGAGGCGCTGGCAAATCAGCTCGAAGTAATTACAGGAGATGTCAAAAGTCAAAAATACGAGGTCAGAATCGTACCCAAGTCGGAGTTCAGGAAAGAAAGAAACTGGATGATCTTCACTCGTCCGTATGCACTAAAGAACTTCACGGAGACGCTATGGAAGACCCAACGCGTGATACGCCAGAAAGACGTTGTTGAATTCCATGAAGGCTACCACCTGGATGCCCCGAACTTCTTCCGACTCCCTAATGATTATTGGGAGCTTAGTGATGACGGCGAGCTGTATATAACAATCCGCAACAAACAGACCACAGTTGAGCTAAACATACCAAAGAAGTATCTCATGCCCACCCTTGATCTTCCCGATACGCATAGAGCTATCTTCGCGGAAATGAAGCATTATGTGTTTAGCGTCCCTGAATCCGAACCTGAAGAAAGACTATCACAAGATGTCAAGAATTACATAAGTTGGGGTGCCGAAATCAGAAGAGATGAGGATTCAAAATCGCCTCCAGAGCTATACAAGATTTTGAACTATGTGAGAGGCGGAAGACGTTGGTATACTTATGGCAACCACATACTAATTCGTGAAGACTCTTCAACAGGTGAGAAGGTCCAAATAGGCAGTCACTTGGCTCTGGTCGAGAAGTTCAGAACGCGCAAGAGGGAATGCATTGTATTCTTTTCTGACAAGTTGCTAACAGGTTCCAACAGCTATTTCTTTGGTGTGTTTCATCAGAAGAGAGGAATAGGACAAGCAAAAGGGGAAATCAGAGAACTCGAACAAACAAGGATTCAGGGAGAGAAACTCCTTGTAGCATGGTTTTCAAGCACTCTCTTTCTCGCCCTTTACCTGTATTATCGACGAGAGATCTCTCTAGACTACGGCCGTATAAAAATCGGCGATATGGCACCATTTCCTTGTATCAACGTGTTCAAGTTGTTGGAAGATGAAAAGAGCAGAATTCTTGCGGAGTTTCAGAGGTTAAAAGGGATGAATTTGCCCACACTTTATGAACAACTTAAATGTCAGACCTTACGTGAGTTGGACCTGGCCATCATGAAAGCTCTTCGAATCGAACAAGCTGAGAAGGTTCTTGAACAACTGTACACTGATCTGGTACTAGAACTTGATAGAACAGAGGGAACAGACGAAAATCCTGAACTTTAGCTTTCGCGCCTGCTAGATTCTAGCCTCCGTCACAAGAATATCCAAAAACATCACCATACAAAGCCAAAACATCATAGTCTGGCTTAATCATTATGAAATCCTGCACGTCAATCTCGGTTTCTCGACAGAGAGACTCAACCACTCCCAAGGGCGCTGAACCTTTGATCTCGTAGAAAGTCTCACTTACTCTATGGTGAAAATCAAGCATACTACGATTTCGCAAGTCATTCATGCTGAAAAGACGCTTGTTAGACTCAAAGCGCGCGCGGTATACGTAGAAGCTACTCACAGAGGCTGACTCCTTCCGGTTTTGAGTTTCTGCAAAAGTGCAGATAGTTCTTTTTCATCCTTGGTCTCTGGGTATAGTTGTAACACAGCTTGCCACAAGTCTCTATTCTGTTGAAGGGCTCTAAGTCGTTCAGTCGGGTCCTGTATTTTTTCGATAATCTCTGCTATCTGTCTTGTGCTCTCAGACCAATACTTGAGCTGATTGTGAGTTGTAAGAGCCCTCGAAAAAGATTCCATTGCTGATTTGTGGGATTCTACCATCCATTTCAAAGTGCTAAGATACAACTCTTCAGCCTTCGGAGCACTTATTAGCATCTGTTGCCATCTTTCGGCTTCTTCTTGATTCATCACCCCTTCCAAAAGGGCGTCATAAGGGAAAATAGCCAATCTTGCGAGCCAATCTCCCACTGTGGGTTTCCGGTTCTGGATTCTTTCCGGGAAGCTTGGAAGACCTTGTTGTAGCCTTCGGACAGCGTACTCAAGCAGCTTCATTGCAACCTCTCTGACCTCAAATTGTTTGAAGCCATCCCATAAACCCAAATACTCAGGGAGTATCTCCTTGTTTGAATTGATGATTTTATCGATATTTTGCCGCGCCTCCTTCTCTCTTAATACCTGCAAGAACCCTTCGATGGCAAGTTGATAGGCTTTTTTAGATCTTCCCCCATACCAGGGCTTGCTCTCTTTCACTTTGATGAAGCCGATTTTCAGAAGGGAATTGACAGCCTTTTGATAAGATGATCTTGAGCCTCTATTCGTTCCCGGTATTGAACGCCAAACCTGATATACGTTCATAGGGCCGTTCATGGCAAGGTGCAAAAGCGTCTGATTTTGCCTCTTTTTCATTGAAGCATCACAGTAGACGAGTTCAGTAGTATACCAAGTGGTGTACTAGTTTATACCCTCGCAGTCGTATTAAATAATAGTATACCAAGAAGTGGTCTAATTGGAAAAGATCGCCTTCAAAAGGGAGTTTCGTGGAGTAACGATCGAGCATGCTCGAAGCCTTCTTCAAGAGATTTCGCAGATCACGAAGGTGTTGAAGAAAAGGGAATTGCTTGCAAGAGGTGATTGATTTGGCAGATGAATTACATCCAAGTACAGAAAAAAGAATGGAAGAGAATATTCGAAAAGCAAAAGAAAAAGTCATAACCACGTATGAGCATTCTAAAGTAACATGGCGAAAATGGCTTGAAGCGAGTCTAGACTCTTATAGAACAGCAGATCATCGTATCACAATTTTCGCCTTAGAAGGCAGCCCAGTAAAAGGTTACGTTATCGCTAATTTCGGCACAGAAAAAGTTATAGCTTTTGGCAACGATGATAAAAAGTTAAAGACATACCGCGCGTATGAACACGGCGTACTCTAAGCAGCAGAAGAACCCGCGTGACCTTATGGCCCGATTTGGCGTTTACTACTCCAATATATAGGGCTTTTTCCACGGTCATGGAATTGGATGCGGGAATAGGTTGGAAGCTGCTGTTAAGCTTTGGAAATAGCTGGATTAAAAATACGACCGATATGACACAGGAACCGATTTCGTGTCATATTGGATTTTAGGGTTTGGATTTCATTGGAAATAAAAGATAAAGTTGGAATAGATTCAAAAATCTGGGGCTTCGATTCGGAATTTATGATGAGCGGTTTAGCCGGGCAGCCGGAAGATGTTCATACTATCCAATTTAGCGACGGCGAAAATTCTTATATTTGTCGATCTGCAGAAGAATTGAAAAAATGGCTTTTGAACCACTACTATGTTCATACTATTTATGGGTTTGTGGTGCTATGTGATTTGGGTAGTGTCGAGGAATGGCTTGGTAATGGTTCTGTAGATTATAAAAAGAGGGGTATTCAAACTTCCGGTTGGATTCACTATGGGCGAACTCGGATTCGTGCTGTTGACGCTCAACCACTGCTTGCGGGCTTCGGGATGCATCGCTTGGCAGACTGTGGTCAAATGGTCGGGGTTCCAAAGCTCCCTAAGCCTGAATGGCTCGGACAGCGCAAGTGGGAATCAGAGCGGGAATATGCCGAGTTCGCTGACTATGCTAAGGCTGATGCGGTTATCACGAGTAAAATCGTGCGGTGGCTTATCGAGAATTATGGTGCAGACCCAGCTAAACTCGTTTCTGCAGGGACTCTCGCGGGGCACTTCTTTAACTTTCCAAGACGACTAAAACTTGAGAAAAACCACGTGCTACTATCACCATTTGAGATGATGGTAAAATATTACACTTTTGCAGGTCGCAGTGAGGGCTTTTCTACGGGCTTCCATCAGAATGCGATCTATAATGACGTGGCCAGCCTCTACCCCTGCTCAATGGTCGCCACGAGAGTATTGCAGATCAAGAGCGCGAAACCATGCGATTTTAAAGACTTGGCCGTCAATAATAATTTGAATGAGAAAAGATTCGGTTGGATAGAAGGAGACTTCCGCACAAAGAATGACCTGTGGGGCCTACCTGTCCGAGGCAGACGGAATTACTATATGACTGGCACCATATCGGGCTTATACAACTCATTCGACATTGCAGCCGCAAAAGCTGAGATCCTTAATGTTAAGCGGTGCTATCAACCGACTTTTAGAGACGATTCTACCGAGCATAATCAATATGCGGATATGCTTATGAAAAAGTTAGAAGGCAAGTATAAGAGCCAAGAGAAAGGCTATTACAAGGCAATTTTAAACGCCACTAGTGGAAAGCTTGGACAATCGCATCCTATAAGTGAAAAATCCAACTTTCTCGCTTATAACATTCTGCTCGGCCATAGCCATTTGGTGATGAGTAAGCTGTTCGATAAATGTAATTCTCCGATTCTGGCGATGGATACAGATTCGATTTTCTCGCAGTCGGATATGACTGGTAAATGGTTCGATGTAACTGACGGTGAGAGGCAAGTCCCGATTAAGATGGATGTTAAGGGGAAAGGTAGCTTAGCATTCTTTCGAAGTAAGCGTTACATCATAAAAGATGAGATACCATGCTACGGCGGCCACGGATGGCGGTATTTTCTTGAGGATTTCTTTAAACTCTTCGACGGTACGCTGACTGAAATGGATACGCGCATCGACATTAAGCATACTCTGCTAACTCAGCAGCGGGAAGCTTTAAAGATGGCGAAGGGTCGATGGCGGACTAGGCCTGAGCATTTAGACTTGGCAAAATTAAAGGAACTATTGACTGCTGATATCAAGCGGAAAAGAGAAGATTTTGACAGCTACGGCTTAGTGATGGCTAAGAAGAATATGCCAAGCCAAGCGTGGAACTATGACGCTTATTTTACTACAGCAGAACAGGATTTTCTAGGGATTATGCAAGTTCGAAATGATCGCTAAGTCCCCACCTGCTGTTTATTCGTGTCCGCCGTTAAGGCATCCTTCGGCGTATATCAGTTCACGGGATCAAGCAACCTTAGGCACCCACGGCTTCCGTGCACCGACGCGGGACTGCTGGGTACTCTAATGGTTAGGCCTATTACAAAACCTAGAGAGGATAGGCACCTCTTAAAAAGTGAGGGAGGTTAAGAGAAGCCTAGAGGATCGGTCTGGATTAGGATAGGCCTAGTGCTGAAGCCGACTAGTGAGTACACAATATAACCTAAGCGGTCGCTTACTCGCTCTCTCGATAGACGTGCGTTAATATAAGTTGATGACGATACTAGAAGTGTCTAAGAAGCGGCTAGAAGACTGGTCATTCAATTAGAACAGATCGACACTAGTTCAACAACTATCGATCGACAACAGTTCAACTAGAAGCGTAATAGTAACAGTAACAGCGCTCTTATGCCGAAGTCTTACTCTGTGCTAGTCCAGTCTGTGCCCTTCTGTTTCTATAGTCGTCTTCCCGCTTCCGTTACATCTTGTTGATACGATCTAGTCTAGTCCGCAAAAATTCTTGAACTTTTTCTCGTTCCCATCGCACAAACACGCTAATGTAGGCCGATGTTGGTACTCGACTCATAATAATGCAGCGTGAATGATACTTTTCTGAGCTGCAAAAAAATTCTGGGTTACCGTTGGATTATGACCTGCCCATTTGCTAAGTTGTGGGTAATCTTCCATCCGGCCTTAAGGTGTTCCAAGAGTTCCGCTTCGGCTATCTGCTTGAAATTCTCTTCGCCGCAATTCTTGCCGTCCGCGCAAGTTCCGCCGTTGGTTTCTTGGTGGCTCTTTTCGGCGAGGAGCTTTTCGATTTCTTCGATTTCTTCCGCCAAGTTCGCGGGCTTTCTCTTAAAGAGTTTCTTAACATCACTTTCCGAGATGCCCAAGTTCTTTAACGTCTGGAGAGCAATCTGCTTTTTTACCACCATCTCCATATCCCCACTAGCAGTCTTGGATAGCGTCGTTTCGCTCATCGCCCTTTGGTAATCTTCGCGCAGGCTATCAGGACTCACATAAGCACTTTCGCTTATCTTCTTGCCAACTATCTGCTTCCATTTGCTTTCGCTCATGTAAGAACTTAGATGATCTATTAGGAATTTTCTGAGGCAGTGGAACCTTACTTGCTTGTTGCCGACGTTTATGCCCGCATTTTCTGTGATTCGCTTTAAGACTCTTGACAATTGGATCTCATTTCCGAAGGTCAATATCCTTTCCTCCTGTCCTGTGCGGCCTTCTCTTGTCAGCTTTTCTAGCATGAGCTTTATGACTGGCTGTGTATCCGCGTCTATGTGCGGGAAAGCTTTGACTCCTTCTTTCTCAGTATTATATTCACCTATGCTTATCGGAACCTCTCTGCTGATATAAGGCTCCAAGTCTCCGCGAGTAAGCCTGAGGAAATCGCCTGCTCGAAGGCCGAAAGACTTGCCAGCGCACAAGACGTATTTCTCTTCTAAGTCGGCGACTGAGAACATCTTTGTGAAATCTTCGATGCTAAACTTGTAATCTTCCCGTAGTCGTGTTGCTTCTGTTAGCTTTGCTTTTTCGCCGCGCCTAAAATCCAAACCTACGCGGTGGAATGTGAAGAAGCTGCGGCAGGTCGTCCCTGCTGCTCGCGCTGTGAAAGAAGATGTCTTCTTTTCGTTCTGCAGATAAGCCTTAAACTCTAGGACTTTAGACTCCCAATAGAAATCTTTATCGCCGTGGCGGCTCGCTAAGATTTCGTCGCCCGTCATCTTCGTAAACTCTAAGAACATCTTCCATAGGCTCTTGTAAACGCTGCATGTCGATTTTTTCTGCGAGTTAAGCCATATCGTGGTTGCTATATCTTTCTTTTCCATTTTCTTACCAGTATCCTATATGCGACCTGACTATTAATCTTTCGGCCTAAAGCGACTAGAAAAGTCGTCTATCCATATATAAATTATATAATCCGTTCTTGCGATCAGTCTCGCATGGATGCCACGAAGATTTCTGCAGCTCGCCCTGAACATTCGCAGCTAATTCCCGGCATTTTCTCAACTCTGACTTTTGCGAAGTGTTTTCTGGCCATCTCGCACACCATTTCTGGCTTAAACCCCAGATGAATGTCGCCCATCTCGGTTCTGAATTCTTCAAACCCATGCTCGCACAGGTCAACGACTATTGCCTTCCCAATCTTTTTCAAACTGCCTTTAATGCTACCGAAGAGTCGTTCAGGCTGAGTGCTGTGGTGAAGCATCAGCGTCGAAAACATGGCGTCAAACTTGCTTGGAATCTCGAAATACTCCGCTGCGTATTTTATGCTATCTCGGATGTTTTCAGCTATGCCTACAAAAGCTGTTACGTTCGTGTTCTCCCTAACCAACGGAAGCAGCATCGCCGGGGTCAGATCCATGGCATAGAAGGAAGCTTCTGGATTTTCAGCTTCCACTCTCTTGGCAATTCTTGTTGTGAAGAACCCTGTTCCTGCACCGATATCGAGAATCTTCGCACTTGCGGGCAACTCTGGTTTCTCAAACAAGCAATCAGTGACCACTTCGACAATTCGGTCTATTCCAGACTTTCCAAAGTAGCCGGTAACGATTGCGTCTCTTTTTTCCGCTTCTTCAGTAGTAAAATGTCTTACCGTGTCGGCAAGTATTCCAGGGTTTGGAGCGCCTAATTTGTGGAAGAGCTTCTCAAACTGTAGATTTGCTGCATATTTTTCGAAATCGGATGACATGTCAACTCGTCCTGACTAGTTCTGTAAGAAGGGTACCTATCAATATTTTGGGGCAAGACTGAACCGTTTAGGAATCATGCTTTTACCCCCAATCTTTCGGCAACTATCAAGTAAAAGCTTGCCAGACCTTTCCATCGGCCCCATTTTTCAGCGATTCTGCGTGCATCGTCACTCGAAAAATAGGCTTGCGAACATATCGCATGGTTGAAGAGGCTTGAAGCCTCGGGCGGGATTTGAACCCGCGACCCCCGCCTTACCAAGGCGAAGCCCTAACCGGGCTAGGCCACCGAGGCACCTTCTCTCCGAAAAAACATGCATTAAGAGATAAAGAGCTTTCGATGTTGATTTCTCAAGCTAGTGTTAGCGGACTGGACTAAAGCTAACTCAATTATCCTGTCCATTCTTGATTAGCGATTCCACACATTAGGTGAGAGCGTTAATGATATGGTTATTTCCGTTTGCTTGGGTTCTTTTCACTTCTACTCATTCACGCGTTCTAGCAAAGTATTTTCGTTTTTCCGGCCTCTCAGAAGGAGTGCGCATGAGATCACGATCAGAGATAGCAGTGACCAGAAAAGGAGAATGAGCATTTCCGTAGCGCTGGAGAACAGTCTGTCGAACATTTTGGGCTCAAGAGCATCTTTCGTTTGCGGGGGTAAAAGCAAAGCTCCTGGATTCGCAATAAGCATCTGGCAAGGTATATTTTGAAGAACGACATATCTAGGCGCTGTTTCTTCGATGGTTTAAATCGCTCTATACCAGACTTGTAGGTGTCTCTAAGCCTTTCTCAACGTTTTTGCGTATCGCAACAGATTCATTGCCGCAAAAATCATGATGACCATCAGCATAGCCATCATGACAGCATAGATATATTGTCCACGTGACGCAAAGAGAGCGAATAAAAATGCAAACAAATAGCAAATCATGATAGCTACGATTGCCAGCGATGAGACTCGAACCTCATAGTACTTTTTGACTTCATCTTTGCTCAGAGCAACACCTTCTACAAGGTGCGCTAGCAGCTAATCCTTCTTTTTCATTGCTAACAACTGTTTGGCTAGGGTCTGCAGAGTCAACGGACGATAGTGCACTTCATCATCTAGGCTTATCAAGAAGCCTTCAACGTCAGTGACTTCTAAGAACGG
>Ga0315280_10001386_pt1 | contig 41948 bp, 45 predicted proteins | sample YL17G06_40_MG_FD_203697 | JGI IMG/M metagenome (GOLD analysis project Ga0315280, IMG submission 203697) | Sediment microbial communities from Yellowstone Lake, YNP, Wyoming, USA - YL17G06_40 | ecosystem: Environmental > Aquatic > Freshwater > Lake > Sediment | place: USA: Wyoming | collected...
CTCGCCAGTATGACCGCGGGCTGGTCAGTTCAACATTCACGATCGATCCGAGCATACTGGAGAAGACACTGGAGTTCTCGCCAGGCCGGTGGTTGCTCTCAAGTTACATTGCCACAGGAATGGAGAATGTCCCGATCTTCATCACAGCGGACAACGCGGAGACAGAGATCAACAAGTACCTAGAAACGCTGTGAACGAGCAAGAAGGCCGATTGTGATGATCAGCACGGACAGGTTCTTCGACACGGTGTTCGTCCGACCACCTGGAGATAGCTACAATAAATGCGTGTCAACGAATCCGGCCAAGAACGAGATTGACGTGGCACTCGCAAAGAGACAACACAGGAATTACGTTTCGATCATGAAAGAAGTGGGACTCGAGGTCATCGAGCTCCCTCCCCTAGTAGGCTTTCCAGACTCGGTTTTCATGCAGGACCCTGCCCTGCTCGGGTCGCGAACCAGCGTGCTTTGTCATTTCGGTGAGGAGACGCGCATAGGGGAAGAGAAGCTCTTGCTGAGTGAACTGAGCCCTCACAGAGCGAAGATTCCAGAGGTCAAGTTTGTGAGAGAACCTGGCACACTGGAAGGAGGGGACGTTCTGATTACGGATCACGGTCTCTTCGTGGGAGAATCAAAAAGGACCAACTCGGATGGCATCAGGCAACTCGCAACATATCTCAATGGCATTACAGTGACGCCAGTGAGGACGGATCTTCTTCACCTTCTATGCGGATGCACCTACATGAGCGACAGGAGGTTGCTCATCGTACCTGAACTAGTCAGTCAGAATTCATTCCCCGGCTACGAGTTTGTGTTCATACCCCAGGACGAAGCATACGCGGCTGATGCTCTGTACGTCGGCGAAGGAAGAGTGCTCATCCCCTCAGGTTTTCCGAAGACAAGCGCGAAGCTCAAGGCAGCAGGTTACAAGCCAATCGAGGTAGACGTTTCTGAGTTTTACAAGGGAGATGGGGGCGTAACCTGTCTTTGCTCGCCCGTGTACAAGCTGTTCTAGGCCAGAGAAGACACTCGAATCCAGAGAGCCTACCCTGTGATGGAATAGCAAGCCAATGCCATGATTCGCTTGTTTTGCGACAGCATGACGTTGCCGCGACCACGTTAAATATGCAAAAGATGCAACAGAACTTTCCTTACTCCCCGTGGCACCACTTTCAGAAGAGGCGTTGTAGTAGTGACAAAGATGTCGTTCTCAAGTCAACCCTTGCTCCAGCTACTCTCGAGAGAAGAGATAGAGACTATACATCTGTCATCACTGAAAGTCCTAGAAGAAGTCGGCGTAATGATTCAAAGCGACGCCGCTTTGAAGCTCGTAGCTGATGCCGGAGTAGACGTTGATGCTTCCAAGAAGATTGCGCGTATCCCTCAACACCTTGTGAAGGAATCTCTCGTCAAGGCACCCTCAACGATAAGACTGTACAGCCGCGACGGAAAGCATGACATATTGCTTGAAGGAAACCGCGTCCACTATGATCCAGGATCTGCGGCGCTCTATCTGCTTGACTCGAGAACAGGTGAGATTAGGCGACCAGTTTCCAAAGATCTTGCCGATTTCGTTCGACTTGCTGACGCGCTAGATAACATTCATGCGCAGAGCACGGCACTCGTGGTCTCGGATGTTCCTGACGCGATTGTTGACAGATATCGATTGTACGTGGTTCTGAAGAACTCTCCAAAGCCGATAGTCACAGGCACCTTCAGCATAGACGGCCTGTACGACATGAAGGACATGCTCGCTGCTGTGGTCGGAGGCGAGAAGGAATTGGCGCGGAAGCCCATGGCGATCTTCGACCTGTGCCCGTCAGCTCCGTTCAAGTGGGGAGAATTCATTGCCCAGAACCTCATCGACTGCGCCAAGTATGGCATCCCAGCCGAGATTCTTCCGATGCCGCAACTTGGTGCAACAGGGCCTGTAACGCTTGCGGGTTCGCTTGTCCAGTTGAACGCGGAATTCCTCAGCGGCTTGGTTCTTTCACAACTCGCAAATCCTGGGGCGCCAGTGATCTATGGAGGCTCACCTACAACCTTCGACATGCGCTATCTTACGGCACGTCTAGGTGCGATTGAGACGATCATGATGGGATGCGCATACGCGCAAATGGCAAAGTACTACGACCTCCCAACTCACATGTACCTCGGCCTGAGTGACACAAAGATAGTGGACGCACAGGCCGGATTTGAATCCGGCCTCGGCATAACTCTGGGCGCACTTGCGGGAGTAAACATGATGTCAGGTCCGGGAATGCTGGATTTCGAGAACTGCCAGAGTTTCGAGAAGCTCGTGATAGACGACACTATCTGCGGAATGGCGCTGAGGCTCATCAAGGGCATCGACGTGAACGACCAAACACTCGCAGTCGACGCCATACGGAGGGTTGGAGTTGGGGGTCACTATTTGGCTGACAAGCACACGATGGAATGGTTCAAGAAAGAACTCCTCATCCCCTCGGACTTGGTTGACAGACAGAACCTGAACGCCTGGAAGAAGCTGGGGTCGAAGGATACTGTTCAAAGGGCCAGAGATATCGTCCAGAGAATACTCAAAGATCACAAACCTGATCCATTGCCTGCAGACATCGAGAAGAACCTAGACGATGTGGCAAGAAAGATCATGAGAAAACACGGTGTAGACAAGCTACCGCTTGGCCCGGCGTAGACATCACTAGAGTCGAGCATTACTTCTCTCAGGGTCTTGCAGCTGAAGAAATAAGTGTCACCGAGACATCTACGACAATATCGGAGTGACTTCCGATGAGTGAAGGATTCGTCAAGGTCGGTGACTTGAAAGATTTTCCAGCCGAATCAATGAAGAGTGTCCAAGTCAACGGCGAGGATGTACTTGTCGCAAGCGTTGCCGAGAGAATCTATGCGATCGCCAACACATGCACACACAGAGGCTGCTCGCTGAGCGAAGGTGAGCTTGAGGGTACTGTGGTCGTATGCCCTTGTCATGCGGGGCGCTTCGATGTCACCACGGGGAAGGCCATTGCTCCGCCTCCGAAGAAAGACACCACTTCCTTCGAAGTTCGACTACAGGGCACGGACGTGCTCGTTAAGAAGAGATAGAAACCGCTCGGAAAACCGTATCAACTGGTTAGGCCAGAGCGATCCCTGAACTGTCACAGTTCGTTAGGCCTTCTTCTCCTATCTTCTCGTTTCTTCTTCAGCGTACCTTGCGTCTAGGTCGCTTGTCCTTGCCTATTAGCTCGATCCAGATACCATCAGGATCCTTCACGAAAGCCAACCTGTAGCCGCTTTCCGTGAATGGTTCTATGGCTTTCGTCGCGCCGTGAGCCAATACTTCCCCATACTTCTTGTCAACATCTCGTTCCCAGAAAGCCAAATGGTCCAGCTCTGAGCCGAGTCTGTAACGCTCATAGTACTTGGTTCCTCGGGGATAGTAGTTCAACTCCAGTGCTTGGCGGGATCGTGGATCCCTCATCTGCACGTAGATTCCTCCCGCCTTCATTCTTCCGCGATGAACCTTCTTCAGCCCCATTATCTTCGTGTAGAATGCGAGCGACCGCTTGAGGTTCCGAACTCTTATGCCAGTATAAGTGAAAGGCAACTCGTCTCACACATCCTGATGCAACTTGTGCATCTGCTCTATGAGAGAACACATCTCTCTTAAGAGAATCAAGGTTCGCACACAGTACTAGGCCTTAAGTACAACTCCGTCAGGTACCATGATCAAGCAACTAGTTGTGATTGGCAGTTCTCCCAATCGTCCACGAAGTGGAGGTGATTGACCATGCCGGAGAATGAGATGCTGGACTTCGTCAGGACGATGAAAGCAAAGGACCACGTCATAATGTTCTACACGGACCACAGGCAGAAACACCTGATTCTGTTCACGTATTTGAAGGCAGGATTGGATGCCGGGGAAGCCGCGATCTACATTGCTGGAGAGGAATCCACGGATCAAATAAGGCGTGCCATGAGAGAGTATGGATTGAATGCGCCGTACTACGAGAGAATACGCGCCCTACGCATAATCGACTACCGTGACTGGTACATCGTCAAAGGGGAGTTCGACATCAGCCGGACGATGGCGCTATGGCAGAAATCGTTTGATGACGCTTTGGCTAATGGATTCAAGGGTCTCCGTGTGGTTGGCGAGATGTCTTGCTTCTTCAAACATAATATGATTCGAGAACTGGTTCAATATGAGAGGGCATTACATAGGGTTCTTGAGATGCCGTTGACGGCGATCTGCGCGTATGATGACACAGTCGTAGCCAAAGGAGCGCAGGACGAGTGCTACATGAGGCTGTACTTGGATCTCATTGCCGCACATGGCACAATCCTCTTCTCAGGTCCACAAGAGATGGGAGTAGTCAAAACCATCTGAGAACGGAACGACCGAGCTCTTGCGGTACTGTGCAAGTTCTCTTGCTGTCACTGGTGAGCGAAGTAGACCACAACAGAGTCTTGCCCAGTAGCGTCTACTCTACCGAAACCGAACCTTACCAGCTGAATCACTTCACCTACTTGACAGGAAGTCAAGCCAGTCTCACCTAGGCCTTCGACTCTCTCAGCGGTGGGCATCACCACAACAGACTTGCAGTTGCCCTGCTCCGGGAGCCAGTGGATCAAAGGCGCATTCACCTTTCTGGCTTCTGCGTAGGTCTCACTGTGAAGCTCCGCGGTCACCATGTCAGAGTCTGCTTGGCTCACTTTGACGTTGAACAGCTCCATTAGCCTCACGATGGCCCCGTGTTTCAAGATGCCCAGGTCCGCTCTCGAGACTAGAAGGTGGCATATCCCGTCTCTAGCAGCGACGGCGATCTCTCTCGTGCCCATCTCCGGATGCTCCGGATGAGCAGGCAGCTTAACGGTCCGACTGTTCTTCACTCCCGATACTGAGACGGCGAGCGGCTTGTCGATGAAGAAGAACCTTCGGGCGATGGAATCTATGATCTTACGGTTGGCGGCGTAGACATTCTCCCAGCTTATGGTTGCGTCAACCGGGCGAGGGCCAACCTCATAGACGACACCTCTGAGTGCTTGAGGCGTGATCCCGCGTCGTCGCAGGGCCATCAGGGTTCCCAGCCTAGGGTCGCTCAGGTCTGTGTAGACGCCCTCTTGGAGCGCTCTCATCATCTTCGACTTGCTGAGATCCAGCCCGACGACGTGAAGACGACCGTAGTGGATTGCGTCCGGGTACTGCCAGCCCAAGTGCTTGTACAGGTACTTCTGGCGCTCCATGTTTGTGAGGTGCTCCTTTCCCCGAATCACGTGGGAGATAGTCATCAGATGATCATCCACGCCGCATGCCATATTGTACAGCGGCCAGACTCGATACTTGGTTCCGACGCGAGGATGAGGATACTTCGCCGCATCTATGACGCGAAGGGCAGGCCAGTCTCGCACAGCAGGATTCGGGTGACCTAGATCTGTTCTGACTCGAAGGACAGCTTCACCCTCCTGGTACTCTCCGCCAAGCATCCTCTTCCAACGTGCCAGATTCTCATCCGGGGAGAGCGAGCGACATGGGCACGCGCGCCCTGCTTCCACGAATTGCTTGAAAACTTCAGGCGCGCATTCACAGACATAAGCGCCTCCTTTCTGGATCAGCTCATCCGCGTACCTGTAGTATAGCTCCAAACGATCGCTCTGGAAGTACTCTTCATCCCAAGTGCATTCCAGCCATCTCAGGTCCTCCCGTATCAGCCCATAGTATTGTAGAGCCGCCTTCTTGAGACGGGGATCAGTGTCCTCAAAACGAAGGATGAAAGCCCCGTTGTACTTGCGCGCGTAGTCATGACTGAGAATCACCGCGCGTGCATTCCCGAGGTGTAGGACCGAGTCCGGGTTTGGCGAGAACCGTGTGACAATCTTCGAATACTTGTCAACGTTCGGCAACGGTGGAAGCCCGCGTTCAGCTTTCGGTTTCTCCTTGGCCAGCTCTTCGGGCCAACTGTCGTGGGCAATCTTTTCCTGATCTGCAAGACTCATTGCGTTGACTTGATCGACAACCTTTGTGACAAGAACCCGTACCTCTGCTGCTTTCTGTCTCAGCTCTGGGTGAGCACCGAGAAGTCTGCCTATGACCGCTCCCGCGTCTGCTTTACCCTCATGCTTGATAGCATTCAGGAGTGCTGCTTTCCTCGCTTCGGGTTCCAATGATTCCGAGGCTGTCACTTTCCCTGCTAAGCTTACTCGATTACGCCGGTAACTTTGGCAACGCGTTCAGCCGCTTCACGAGTCAGGCCCTTCTCACCTAGGATCGTGTAGCGATCCGGTCTTATCTTATGGGCAATCGTCATCGCCTTAACCACGTACTTGTTTTCAATTCCGAGCCCGCGAGCATTTGTTGGCGCTCCGATCTTGTGCAGTACGTCTTTGATCAGTTGCCAGTTCGCACCGTGCAGGTACGCACACATGATCGTTCCCACACCGACTTGTTCCCCATGGAGAGCCGGCTGCGGTGCAACCATTCCAAGCGCGTGACTGAAGAGGTGCTCAGCGCCGCTGCAGGGTCTGCTGCTGCCTGCGATGCTCATCGCAACGCCGCAGCTGATCAACGCCTCGACGACTGTCCTAATGCCTGTCTCACTCGTGGTTCTGACGACGTTTGCGTTTCTCATGACGAGGCGAGCGCTCATCAATGCGAGGTCGGCCGCATAGTCGCCATAGTACTCGTTCTTTATCCGATGTGCGAGCCGCCAGTCTCTAACGGCTGTGTACTTGCCTACAACATCGCCGCATCCGCTCGCGAGAAGCCGGAACGGCGAGCGCGCTATGACACCCACGTCGGCCATGATCGCGATGGGAGCTTGTGCCATGAATGAGTACGGTTTGCTGTATCCCTTCATTGAGACGAGCGGGCTCGCGATTCCATCGTGAGACGCGGCGGTCGGAATACTTAGGAACTGCACGCCCTTGTTGGCTGAGCTCAGCTTAGCGATGTCGATGTCTTTGCCTCCGCCAACCGCGACAACAACGCTCGGCTTGAACTTCGCGATTTCTCGCTCGATCTCGCGGGATTGCGAAAGTGATGAGCCTTTGACAAGTGCTTGCTGAACCTTGTATCCTGAACTGTTGAGAGACTCGGTAACGGGCACTGCGGCTATCGCTTGCACTTTTGGTCCTGTGACAACGAGTGCGGATCCCGCGAAGCCCAAGCGCGTGCATGTTTCTCCGACTCGGCGGAGAACATCGTCGCCTACGATCACTTCTCGTGGCAGCTGCATGTAATGGAATTCTTGGGGCAATGGGACTCGACCTAGATCAGGAAGATCAACGATGCGATTGCGATCACAAGTACTACAGGAAAGAGTGTCGCAAATGTGAGCCTTGCGGTTCTTAGCACGAAACTAGTCAAGTAACTCAGAGATGACAGGCCGAGAGTCCTGACCTCTAGGTCAGAGCACCTGACGGAGGCAACCACGGGTGTTACGTTTCTCTTAGCTTTCTCTGCAGCCTTCTTCACGGAATTGACAACGATCTCGGGATCTGCGGCTGCGCCGATTGGATAGTATCCCAGCCTCGCCGAGACGATCCCGTTGACCATGTGCGTATCCGAGGTCATTACCTCAGCGTCATTGGCACCCATCTCCTTCAACACGGAGAGTATCCTTTCTCTGAGACCTCTTGCCATGTTGTTGCTGTCAATAGCTACGTAGGCGAATGATTGACTCCCTACTTTCATCCAGAAGACAACAATCCCGCCAAGACCCATACCTTCCCTAACGGTGATTCCGCTTGGCCTGTCGTATGTAACGCCTAACGAGAGAGAACGGAGCCTCGCGTGTCTTGTTGCTTTCATCGCGAGCTTAGCCGACTGCGCAAGATCGTTGAGCTTCTCCCGACTCATCAGAGTCACGTCGCCAATACTATTGTGCGCGTCGACGAGGGCGACGTCCTTGAAGAGACCTCGGGCACTCTTGCGGAGGAGTTCGCCTACCTCAAAATCTATGTCCTCGGTATCATTCGGGGCAACGGTCATCGTCACAAGCGCTGATCTTCCGAAGACCTGGCAAGTTGCCGTGGCGCTCCCGGCCGTTGAGCGAATGACTGGGCTAACCTTGGATTCTGACTTCGGCAAGGTGAGCATCGATCTAACCTTCTTTATGACCTTCCTGTTCTCGTGTTGGCTAACGAGATTGAGTTGGTGACCTGAGACGCCGTGTGCTACCGCGGCGATCCCTCCTGTAGCTGACTCAACTGCTCGCTTGATCATGTATGGCAAGGCGCTGCTTCCAACGTTGAGGAAAGGACCGGGATGAAAATTTGGCACAACTAGGGTCCCCTTCGCCCTTCCTGATGACTTGGATCGGAAACTCAGAACGGAGAGGTTGATCGTGCTGTCTACGCCGAAGATCTCGAGGTAGTTCTCGAATGTGGAGAAACTACCGTCAAGCCAGTCTCTCAGAAAGGCTCGGAAAATTCTTAGAGGCGAGGCGCCAAGCGTCTGCATGCCTCTCTGCTCAACATAAGTCAGGAACACGAATGAGAAAACGAATGATACGACGACAGCTAGCGTGAAACTCGTCACGAGCCCGGTCAGCGACGAACCAAGAATCGGTGCAAACCCGACGCAACAGGCCAAAGGATCGGCGACTGCAAATACCATGCGTCTAGTGAGGCTGACAGTTGACATTGAGAATATTGCCATCGATCGCAACGGCAACACGACAAATAGACCCAGATAGAAAGCGTGTGACGGAAACAGCAGGCTGCCTGAGATTCTATTCACTGTCGCTCCCAGTAGCATTATGATAACCCAAATGATACTACCGAAGAGTGATAGTGCGAGGACACGTCTCGGAAAGAACAGCGGATCTCTGCGGACTATTACACGAGTGGATAAGAAGCTTGAGAGGAGGGTCGGAACGAGGAAGACTAGGAAGCCTGCCATGAGTCCTCTAAGAAAACCGGTCACTGTAGGATCTGCTATGATGAAGGCCATGGCAATGCCGAGGACGTCCGTCGCAAGGATTGAGACCACCATCATATTGGTGGATGGAAATGCAACACGTCGAATCGCGTTGTAGTACGGCGTAGTCTTCTTGATACTAAGATAGTTGTCCTCGGACACTCCTTGAACCTCGTGTCCTTCAAGCGGCTTTCTTGATGCTGCGCACAAGCCGACGCAGCGTTTCGGGAGAGGCTTTCTCGACCAAGGTCCCTGTCACGATAACCCGCGCTCCAGCTTTCACGATCTGACGGGCTACTTTGGGAGAGCGAATACCGCCACCTACAACAAGCGGGATCTCAGTATACTTGGCGACTGCGGCCACCATCTCTTGAGAGATAGGCCTCTCGGCGCCGGAACCCGCCTCCAAGTAGAAGAATCGCTTGCCCATGAACTGAGCCGCCATGCCATACATTACGGCTAATGATGGTTTGTCGAACGGGATTGGGTTGACTTGGCCTACGAATGCTGCTGCAGAGCCTCTATCTCCAACGATGACGTAGCCCATCGGGATCGGTTCAAGGCCGTAACGCTTCACCAATGGTGCACCTAGAGCCTGTGCGTGGGTTATGTAGTAGGGGTTCAGGGAGTTCATCAGGCTCATGAAGAAGATCGCGTCTGCTTCTCTGCTTATCCCGACGAGATCGTTTGGGAAGATTATGACGGGAAGCTTGGTTCGCCTCTTCATTGCATAGATAATCTCGTCGGTATGATAGACCGATACGGCTGTTGATCCCCCGACCATGATGCCGGAGGAACCGCTCTTGTCTATCGCCTTCGCCAGTGATCCAGCACTGGACCGGGTCACCTTCTCAGGGTCGAGCAGGGTCAGGTGGATCGCGCCTCTTTTCCTAATGCTGTCGATTAGGTATTGCTCGACCCTGCCAAGCATGCAAGACAAACCTCGCCAAACTACCCTAAAGTGACAATCGGAGAATCGTTATTAAAAGTGCGCCTGCCAACACGTGCCCGGACCCGCGCCCACTAGAGCCGTGGGAAAGCCCAAGCGAACCGGGAGGAACACGATGGAGACCAGCACTATCTCAGCAGCCGACAAGGCGTCCGGCTTCATTGAGATCATGAGGGTTCCCAACTGCTTCATGATGGGCTTCGCCGTGATCATAGGCGAATTCATGTCACTAGGCCCTACTATGCCAGTCTACTCTGCGGTGATTGGATTCCTAGTCGGATTTATTCTTGTTGCAGGTTCAATGCCAATCAACGACATCCTAGATGCAGAAATCGACGCCATAAACAGCCCGCGGAGACCTATCCCCTCAGGACGTGTCTCGAAGACCGAGGCCGGAGCTTTCGCCGCGATCACACTCATAGTAGGTCTATCTCTTGCATTCTTGTTGAGTGCACTCAATCTTCTCATTGCGATCGTGGCAGTCGGTCTGATGCTCTACTACAATAGGTTCGGCAAGAAGACCGGACTCTTGGGAAATGCTGTGGTCAGCGCCACTCTTGCGATCCCATTCATCTTCGGCGGAGCCATAGGTGGCGTAAGCGCGACACTACAAGTATTCGCGATGCTCGCGTTTCTTGCAGGGATGGGACGGGAAGTTATCAAAGGCATGGCAGATGTTGCGGGCGACTCTAGGCGAGGTGTCAGGACGCTGGCAGTAACAAGGGGTCTGAGTGTTGCCTCGAAGGTGGGCGCATTCTTCTTTGTGATCGCAGTTCTGCTAAGCATCGCCCCTATCGCGCTGAAGATGATCTCGTGGCTCTATGTGCCAATCGTTCTCGTCTGCGACATAGGGTTCCTTTTCTCAGCCTTCATGATCATTAGAGACCCGTCTCCACGCAACGCGCTGAGATCGAAGAATCAAGCCCTGGTCTGGATGCTGCTTGGCCTGATAGCGTTCATCGCCGGGGGACTGAACTTCGGCTAGTTCTGTAGGAACTTGCTGAGAGATTGGATACTGCAGAGCCAAACCATTCATATTCGGTGCGACCTTGCTTGAAGCTCAAAGGTTCGTCCAGGAGACCGAGAGATCGTTGTCAGTCGAGGAGTTGCTTCTTGGGCCACAGCTGATCGAGGCCCTTCAGAGTCTCTTCTCTCCTGACTTCGATTGGGTCTTCATTGCCATCACGATGTTGGGCAGCGACGAGGTGCTCGTCGGTCTGAGCGCAGTTGTCTACTGGTGTTTTGACAAGCCCCGCGGTAGGCTGATCACTTACATACTGCTCTTGGGCGCCTATCTCAACTACTTTGCGAAACTATTGATTCCTTGGCCTCGACCTCCAGCTGAGCTTCGCATAGTCGAGAAGAGCGAAACCTCACTTGGTTTCCCCAGCGGCCACGCGCAAGACTCAACGACTTTCTGGGCTTTGCTATCGCTCAACTTCAGAAGACGAATCCTAGCTGTCACCGGGGCCGTGGTGGTTCTCATGGTCGGGATATCACGAGTCTACCTTGGCATGCACTATCCGGCACAGGTGATCGGCGGCTGGATTATCGGCCTCGCAGTCGCCGGCTTGGGAATGTTCGTCTTGCGATACCTTCCGCCGCGAGGCAGAGAGGTCAGGTGGGTGCCCCAAATGCTCTTCGCCGTCGCGATGCTGGTTCCTGTCGCTGCTGCTGTTTCAATTGACCCTAATGTCGGGGTCAATGCTGGCCGGATAGCAGGTTACCTTTTTGGTTTCTCACTTGGAGCATTAGCCGAGGACCGATTCGTAGGTTTCACGGTCAATGTCAGTACGATGCGGAGAATCGTAAGAGTTGTCGTTGGCGGCGTATTGACTGGCGTCTTGGTTCTGGCGATGGGCCCAGTCCTGCCTGACACGTACCTGATTCCTGGCTTCGTCAACTCGGTGATTCGTGGTCTGTTCGTGGTGTTGATCGTCCCTGTAGTATTCAGACTGATCGAACGACGTTGAGTTCGTGAGAGAATCAGGCAGTTGCTGTGCAAGGTCTTCTTGAACAGGCCGAAGAATGTTTTTAATGCATGATTGGCGGTTAGGAGGGACTGGCTGAAGGTGTGCCGCTGTGAAAAGAGCGAGGGAGGGCGTTCGCTTCATCAGATCCAGAGGTAAGCGTAAGCTGTCCAAGGACAGCCTAACAGCCTTTCCCAAGGAGATTGTCGGAGTCTTCGTGCGTCTCCCGAGAGTCTTCAAGAAAGTCGACCTCGATAGGCTTCTTGGTGACAGGATCTCGAGAAGCATGAAGTGGAGATATGTCCGAAGGATGGAACGACTCGGCCTGGTTAGGCATTCGACGAAGAAGTACTATCAGAAGATCTATGATAGCGTCTCCGATTGGATGGAGAAGGACGCGGTTCCGAAGATCAAACACATGGAGTCGATCGCTCTCATTGAGCGGATCTAGGCGCTTCTTGAGTGCTCAGCAAGCAGCTCCTTTGCTCTGTCGATTCTGATCTTTCTCTCTTCAACCATCTTTTCGGCTATTCTGTCGATGAGGTCGCCGGTTGCACCGGCTGTGGCTGCGACGTTTCTGGCATGAAGTCTCATGTGGCCTCGTTGGATCCCCTCGGCAGCCAATGCGCGGAGAGCCGCAAGATTCTGGCAGAGCCCCACGGCTGCTATTGTCTCGGCCAACTCGCGAGCTGATTTCACCCCGAGAATCTTGACTGCGACCTTAGCGATTGGATGAACCGCGGTCGCACCCCCGACCAACCCAACTGCCATGGGCAACTCAATCTCGCCAACAAGGTCGCCGTTGGCGTCTTTCTTCCAGCTGGTCAATGGACTGTATTTCCCAGACCTAGCCGCGTATGCATGTGCTCCGGCTTCAATTGCGCGTGTGTCGTTTCCTGTTGCCAAGACTACGGCGGTGATGCCGTTCATCACGCCTTTGTTGTGAGTTGCACAACGGTACGGGTCGGCGGCTGCGAAAGCATATGCGTTGATTATGCCGTCCACGACCTCGGCACCACCAACGGCCTCCTTTGCAACTGTGACACTGGCTCGTGCTAGTCTTCTGTCGGCCAGATTCGAGAGGATTCTCAAGTAGACACGGCCGCCGGTGAGTCTCTCGATTATTGGCGCGACGGCCTCAACCATAGTGTTGACAGCGTTGGCTCCCATTGCGTCTCCACAATCCACCAGAAGCTCCGCAATCACCATGGGTCCAACGATTGAGTCGATGATCTTCGCTTCTAGGGCGAGTGCTCCTCCCCCTTTCGAGACCAAGATTGGATCCTGTTCGTTCGCCTTCCGCAGAATCTCCTCTGTGGATGCTAGAACGGATTCCTTCGCCTCGTCTGGGTTCGCGCAGCCCACTACCTGGATCTGCCCGATCATGACAGGCCGTGTGCTGGATGTATGGAACCCTCCTTTGGAACGGGCCATCTTGGCGGCGTGACTTGCGCCGGCAACAACTGAGGGTTCTTCGATAGCCATCGGGATCAAACGATCCTTCCCGTTGATCAGGAAATTCATCGCGATTCCCAGAGGCACCGGCATGACACCGACAACGTTCTCGATCATACGGTTGGCCGTCTCGATCTTCAGCGCACTCGAAGCCTCAAGAAGCTCCAATTCCGCTTTGTCCAGGTGAGCATACTCACCGACGAAACGGAGCCTCTCTTTCGGCGTCAGCTTGTAGAATCCTGCGAACTCAGAAGAAGCCAAGAGAATCATCTTCCAAGGACGTGAAGGCGAGCTAATTCCTCCCTACCCTATATCAAGTCAGGGGCTTAGGTTTATCCCGAAGTCTTAGCATAGCCGGAAGACCATGGCAAAAGAGACCTTCCCGTGCATCCAGCAGATCAAACTGCGGATCGGTGAGGATGTGTGGGATTGGTGCGCGCTCTTCAACGCGAAGATCGACCAACTACACTGCGAGAAGTGTGAGTATCGGAGCCTGTATCAGGGACATCATGAGTAGCCGAAGAAAGCGTATGCATAGCAACTCGTTGCTGCACCGTGTATCCGAGCGAGAGTTATGCTCACGGCTGGGCTAAGGCAGCAATCCCCTAGCTGCCAACCATTCTCGTGTTCTTCCGGTGATGACGACTGGGCATTTGTGCAATTGGTCCAGATTCCTATGGCCTGTGAGAAACATCGCCGTTCGCAGCTCCTCGATGACCGATAGGAGATTCTCTTTTGCTTCCTTGCCGCTCTTGGATACCGATTTCAGAAGCGGCATCGCTAGTCCTCCGTAATGTGCGCCGAGCGCTATCGCTTTGGCGACGTGAAGTCCATTTCGCACGCCTCCGGAAGCGATCACCTTGACAGTTGTTGATCTCGAGACCTCCACGATGCTTGCGGCAGTTGGAATCCCCCAGTCCCAGAAGGCCATCCCAAGACGGGCCTGACGAGTGCGTCTTCTCTCCTTGGCACGGTGATATTCCACGGCCGCCCAGCTCGTTCCTCCGAGACCCGCGACATCAATACCCTTCACACCAGCCTTCTCGACTAACATGGCAGTCTCCCTGGAGACACCAGCGCCAGTCTCCTTGACCAAGACCGGAACACTCAACGTGGAGGCAAGTTCTCGAATCCTCCCGAGCGCTCCCTTGAAACGAGTTTGGCCTTCAAATTGAACTGACTCTTGAAGCGCGTTGAGGTGAACGAGCAACCCATCAGCGTTGATCATCTCAACAGCGGCCCTTGCTCTACCGATTCCGTCCTCTTTCACAATCTGTGGGCAACCTAGGTTCGCAAGAATCGGAACTGATGGCGCGTTCTCTCTGGCGGCTTTGAACGTGTACGCAAGCTTAGGATCGTCGATTCCAGCTCGTTGACTCCCAACGCCCATCGGGATTTGCAGTTCCTCTGCTATCTTCCCGAGAGATGCATTGATCTTGGCGGCGATTGGTGTCCCGCCCGTCATCGACTCTATCAGGACCGGCGCGCTGATCTTGTGGCCGAAGAACTCACAGGAAACATTGATCTCTTCACGGTCAAGTTCAGGCAACGCTTTGTGCACGAAGAATATGTCGTCGAAACCTGTGGCCACGTGCGCCTGGACATCTTGGTTAAGAGATGTGGTGATGTGACTTGTTTTTCGCGCCACTGTCTCGCTTGTCATGAATCTCGACTCCTGGTTGCACCAGATGCTAGCTAGCTTGGTCAGGGCCTATTGTCCTTTCTTGATGATGGATATTGTTCCAGCTGTGGCGTCAACTGCAAGACGGTCGCCCGTCGAGATCTTCTCGACTGGAATTCGGTCAATACAGGGTATGCCAGCCAATATGGCGCCTGTGGCGACTATTGTTTCAGTTTCCTTGTTCACGATTGCCAGCGGTGCTTGGTTGTTCTTGGCGAGTCCGTAGATGACGTAGGAGCCTACTGTGGAGCCTTTCCCGCAGGGGAATACGAGGATCTTTCCTTTGACGGATTTGCCTTCGAGCTCGTGTCCTTTTTCGATGAAGATTCCTGTCTTGGCGTCGATTCCGCCGTAGAATCCGATCGGTTCCTTTGAGACGAGGCTTTCGCCCTCGACCTTACCAGGACTGATTGTTCTTCCTTTCATGATTTCCATTCTCAACCACCCGGAATCTCTACGCAGTCACCTTCTCGAGTATGGTGTCGAGTCTGCCGAAGATCACGTTCTGCTTACAGAATCCAGGGAGATAGTTCGCTGCCTTCCCAGAGTTGACAGCGGTGGTCTTGTATCCCATGTCTTCGATTGGTGAGACGACCATACATGTGTCAGCGACAACTTTGCCGCCGGCTGCTTCGATCGTTTGTGTGAAGCCCATCCGGTTGGCCGCTTCCTTCACCATTCTGGATGTGCAGACCCACAGAGGCTTCTTCAACTTCTTCCCTTCCAGCTTTCGTGCGACTGTCATTATCTCTTTGAGTGAGGAGTGGGGACAGCCGAGAATCACAATGTCGGGTTCCCTGCCGGTCGAGAGTTTCGAGAAGGTCTCTTCGATGTCTTTGTCACTAACAGTCAGCTTCTCCAAGCCCTTGGTTTCCATCAGGTGAGCTTCAGGAGTCAGATCCTCAGCATGATAGAGTGCAACGGCACCTGAAGCCGCCATCGCTGCACCAAGCGCTTTCAACTGATCAGTGTCGGCGTCCTTGATGCCCTTGAAGTACGGTATTTTGTTCTTGACCTGTTTTCCGACAACGTAGCCGAGTGCTCCAAAGTCCGCGTTGTCTTCCAGCTTGGCGTTGACTTCGACGAGCATCTGGGGTTTTCTGTTCTCGTCCAGGTGGAGTCCATAGTTCGGTGTCACGCCGCAAAGTGCGGCGGCGAGGGCTGATGGTCCACCCTCCCTGTTCGTTCTTGCTCCTATCACTGAGTTCGAGAACGAGATTGCGGAGGATTCAGACCAGGCGATGTGCTCTCTGAATCTCGGAAGATTCCCCGCTAGGTACGGTGTACATGTCGCGCTGACAACTATGCCCATCTTCTTGAACGCGCTCATGATGCGAAGTTGTTTCTCAGCAAAGCCCTGAGGGATGTTGAGTTTCTGCCAATCTTCGATGTCCATTCCTGCCGGGTTCAGGAAAGTGACAATCTTGACCTTGGCATCCTTGGCTGCATAGTCCTCGAGGAATTCGACGCCGGGATCTCCTATCGATTTGTAGGATACTCCGGCGACCTGCGCAGAGCTGACTGGAATCATTCTGTCTGCGCCATAAATGTCGCCGAGTTGGACGAGCAGACGAAACATGCGTTCTAGGACTTCACCGTTCTCGCCGGATCGGATCCGCTCCTCAGCATTCGTCAGATGCATCGCTCGCTTCAGCTCCAACCTACTTCTTAGAAAGGTAGTCGTCCAAGTTCAGCTTCATTGGCAGAGTTGGGCGCCTGAACTCCTTCTTTCCACCCTCAGGTATGGTGAGATCGAACCCGGCCTTGCACGTCATCTGTGTGTCCATGTCCGAGGATGGGTCGAGAGATGATCCCTTCTCCCGTTTCGTGGTCATGTTCTTGTCCGCTTGGAAACGTGTCGCCATCGCCCATTCAATGTCGTTCGGGTCATGGATGTTTATGTCATCATCAACGATGAAGACGTGCTTCATTGACTTGTGGCCTTTGAAGGCAGCCTCAATGGCTTTGCGGCCATCATCGGGGTTCTTCTTGCGTATGCTCACGACTCCGTGGAGCCAGGAACATCCGCCCGGAGTGATCAGCACGTCTTTGACATCGCAGACCTTCGCGACTTCTCTGTAGATTGTGGGTTCTCGAGGCATGCCCATCAGAACCTTGTGCTCGAGTCCACCTGGGAGCAGGGCGTGATACATCGCGCCCTTTCTCATGTAGATCGTCTTCACTTTGGCAACTCTTTGCTTCCGTATGATGTCGAAGGTTTCAGTCAGATCGAGGAATGGACCTTCGTCGTGCAGTTCGCCGGTCAGTTCTGCTATGATCACGATATCGGACGGTGGCACCAAGTGTCCGTCAAGCCGCAGAAGCGGCGTTTCTTCCAGCGCGTTCGCGATGTCGGCTTCGCTGATCCCGGCGTCCACAGATATGGCTGCGCCTACCAGCACCTGTATGGGTGATGAGATGCAGAATGCGAACTGCTTCAGTCCGCGCTGAATGTACGTGTCCAGATGTCTCTGAAGGATACGCATGACGAACGTATCTTTTCCCAGGACATGAGCTCTATGATAGGAGAAGTTGATGCCGTACTCCTTGTCGTTGGCCACAGCAATGCCAGATGAGATGTATGGACCCTCGTCTTTCGGATAGTGCGTTAGAATGGGCAGTCTTCCGAGATCCGTACCTACGTCCTCGTATCCTTGAGCGTCTAGGACGCGTGGTTTCTTTGGATGATCTATCGCATCCGTCAGCTTTGCTATGAGCTCCTCTCTTCGAATTCCCAATCCTGTAGCGACTAGGTCTCGCGTTGAACAAACATTCGCAATGACCGGCATCGTCGATCCTTTCACATGATCAAAGAGCAGGACCCGCCCGTCGAGCATCTTCATCAAAGTCGAGACTTCGAATTTCGGATCCACAGGCTTGCTGATCTTGGTCAGCATGCCTTTCTCGTCAAGCACCTTGACAAACTTCGCTAACTCCATTCACATTCACCAAGAACGATTAACTGAATGCCTGCTAGGCCTCAGACCCCAATGGTCGTACGTAGTGCCTGAAAACCCTTCTTCTCGATCGCTTTCGCCACGCGTTCTTGAAGGCCTATGCTTGGGGTTAGGGCGACCATGTAACCTCCTTTGCCGGTTCCAGTCATCTTCGCTCCGAGCGCTCCGTTGTCGCGCGCCAAATCTACAAGCGTATCCAGTTCAGGGCATGAAACCCCGATTTGCTGGAGAAGTGTGTGGTTTGCATCCATTTGGCGGCCTACTTTTTCGAGACTGAAGGCCTCAAGTTGTTTCCTTGCGTCGTGTGCGAGTTGCTCCGCGTCCTTGAAGATACGAGCATATTTCTCAGGTTCCTTCTCTTTTCGTTCCTTCACACCTGCAACGACGACCTTTGTGTCAGCGACTAGGCCGGTGTTGCCCATCACGATCTCTACGGGCTTCTTCAGCTTCATGCGTTCCATTAGGTGCGAGGTGCCCTCTCGTTTGTACCAGATCAGGCCGCCGAATGTTGCGGCAGTATTGTCGATGCCTGAGGGTGTGCCGTGGTATCCTTTCTCCCCCTCATAGGCTACCTCGTTCACTTTCTTGTCAGAATAGTTCAGGCCGAGCTCTTCAGAAAACGCTCTGGCAATTGCAGCACATGACGCGGCGCTCGCTCCTACTCCGCTCGCGGCGAGGAGGTCACCAGCCAGAGTGACTGTGAAGGCATTGTTTTTGGTGTCAATGTTCATGAATTTCAGCATGCGATCTAGGGATTCTTTCTGTTGAGCGAACTTCTCAGCTTTGTATCCCTTTGTCTCAGGCCTGCTGTCCTTGAGTTCGACGCCTGACCCGGGGCGCTTCTCAACAAGTGCCGTTGTCTTTGTCCCGATCGCCGAGGCTATCGCGGGGAGGCCGTAGACGACGAAGTGCTCGTTGAACAGTATCACTTTCCCGAACCCAATGCCCATTCCCAAAACGTAGCACCTTCCGCTAGCTACCCTTGGGGTGCTAGAAAAGATAAGCGCCTAGCCGCCGGAATGTATCTGAGGTCGCTGTATCCGGAATCTGAGAATCGTTGCACTTGGATGCAGCAAGAACTAGGAGCCGAACTGAGAATCTGCTATTTGTGGATCGAGGCGGCGAGATATCCTACGACCGCGCTGTCATCCCCTGTGATGTCGCCGCTCGTGCTGTAGCCGAGAAGCCGAGCGGCTTTGGCGTTGAGGATCTTTGAGGCAGCAATGGCGCTCGCGACGGGGCCGTGACCACACATCGTAATCCTGTGAGACTCGACTGTCTCCTGCAACCTCGCGTCATCCAGAGCAAGTATGGCATCGATCGCAAGGCGGTCCTTGCGCTTTGCTGAATCAGCCGACTCATAGTGGGTCATGTCGGAGGAAGCGATCACTAGGCCGTCTCTCCCCTTGAGGGCTTCCCCGACGGCTTTTCCAACCTCAGCGCTTGTCTCCTGATCCTGCATCATCATGCAGATCGGAACGAACTGGAACCCGGTCTTGAGAACATACTGTAGGAAGGGAAGCTGGACTTCTATCGAATGTTCGTAGAGGTGAGCACGGTCATCGAGATCGATCATGTCGGACGCTTTCGAGATCACGCTGGCAGTCTCCTCGTCAACTTCAACTTGGCCAAGAGGAGTTTCCCAGACACCTTCAGGCATCATCGAGACCCCGCTTCCTTCGCCTGTGTGATTCGGCCCGATGATCACGATCGTTGATGGTCTCCCGTCATTGGCGAGTTCAAAGTACGATTTGGCGGCTACGGGTCCCGAGTACATGTAGCCTGCATGCGGGCAGACGAGGCCCACCAGCTTTCTTTCGCCGACTTTGGCGAGTGTAGGAAGTTGTCCAGGGCCTAGACGATGAGTGAAGCAATGTTCGATCTCACTCGTGAGGGCCGTCTTCGTGCCTGAGTAGAATGAACCTGCGACCCGGGCTTTTCTAAGTTTCAAAGCTCGCCGCCAATTCTGGGCGCAATCGCAGCCAGCTTCGTCTCGAAGTCGTCAACGGTTGCTGTGATCGTCCCGTCGGCTGGGAGTTCTGATCGTTCACGAAGCACCTGCCTCGCCAGAAGCCAGTAGATCATGGCCAATGCGCGTCTGCCCTTGTTGTTGACAGGGACTGCGAGGTCGACTCCCGCAAACGCGTTGTCGGTGTCACAAAGTGCTATGACCGGCACACCTGCGCTGGTCGCTTCCCTGACTGCCTGAAAGTCGGCACGAGGGTCAGTCACCATAATCAGCTGAGGTTCAGCGTGTCTCCGCTGAAGCGGATTAGAGATCAAGCCTGGCATGAAGCGGCCGATCATCGACCTCGTCCTCGTGAGCTCACAAAACTTCTCGATCGGCGTCTTGCCATAGATCCTAGAGGAGACCGTGAGGACACGATCAGGATCGAACTTCGCGATGAACTTCGCCGCCGACCTAATCTTCTCGTCAGTCTTGCCAATGTTCAAGATGAAGAGCCCGTCAGGCCTGACACGGTAGATATACTGCTCCATGTCACCGGTCTTGATGCGGGTTCCAATATGCAAGCCAGCTGCAAGCATCTCCTCCAGAGGCAGGAGAAGGTTCTCTACCTTCGGCATTGCCTCTTTGTCTTCAACGCTAGACACACGCTATTCCTCTATGGTGCTGTATTCCGGATTTGGGTTCACCGTACAAGCAAACAGCTCATTTAAGGATAGCACTCTCTTGCCCTTTCGACGGGGCAGAGACTCGGAGCCTAGCCACCTACTTCACATCGAAATGCAGTCTGAAACCCTCCTCGGCAGGCTCAGTCCTTCGGACTTCTAGGGCCCTCATCTCGTCGAGTTTCCGTACATGTGTGCCCCCACAGGGAATTGGAAGCTGGCCTTCGATCGTTACGATACGGAGCTTCTCGGTCTTCGGGAGCCTTGAGATGTTGGGCGCGTCCGCGATCAGGCGTTCAGCTGCAGCCCTGTCCAGCGTCTTGATCTCGACGTTCAGTGCTTGCTGGATGAACTTGTTCGCGAGGTCTTGGATCCTCCCTAGGTCCGGTGTGGAAGGAGCGGAGCCTCCGTATCCGACGTAGGGATCGTCTCCAAGCCACGAGTCGGTGGTCTCAACCCGAGAGTTTGTCGCAGTTGCGAGGCAGTAGTCGAGCAGATGAGCTGCTGTGTGCCTCCTCATCAGCAGGAATCGGTTCGGCCAGTCAATCCTGCAAGTCACCGGGCCGGTCTCTGGCTTTCCTTCCGCCTTTCCGTAATGGATTATGACCTCACTCTGCAGCATCGCCCTCTTCACGTCGATTCGGAACGATGCCCCCTCTATCACTCCTCGATCAGAGGGCTGGCCTCCAGATCTCGGATGGAAGATGGTTTGGTCTAGTGCCAGATACACGCTGCTCTTGTCCTCGGCGACTTTCAGAACGACACTATCGCCTGACTGCGAGTACGAGTCTTCCAAGTACACACGTCTTGTCGGAGGAACAGCTTCAACGAACTTCGCGAGATCTACTAACGCAATTGCCTCCTAGTTCTTGACTCTTGGACTCTGCCATTTCGCAATCCAGATGCAGCTTTCGCTCTTCTCGCTTGGTCTCCGCGAGAGCTGCCTTGACTTCTCTTACATCGCCTGGATAGTAAGATGTTACCTTCCCATTCAACAGCACACAAGGCAGAAAGCAGGGCGCTTCCTCCCGAGGATATGCTTGCGCGGATCTCAAACATGAGCTGTCCGTGCAGAGCAGGGCTTATTGCGGGGAAGCCAGACTCTTGGGCGGATACCGTGAAGTGAAGACGCAGAGGTTGAGTGGATGAAGATCGTGATATTTGGGCCGCCAGGGTCAGGAAAAGGAACCTACGCCTCAAGGCTGATGCAGAGGCTTGGCATTCCGCACATCTCGACCGGCGACCTTGTCAGAGATGAGATACGCAACAAGACACCTTTGGGAAAGACCGTTGAGAAGTACAGCAGCTCAGGCACACTAGTGCCCGACGAGATCGTCACGCAGATACTGAAGAAGCGACTAAGCACCGGACTGTCGAAGGGGTTCATCCTCGAAGGCTACCCTAGAACCGTCAACCAAGCGAAAGAACTCGAGAAGATCACAAAGGTTGACGTTGTGGTGAACCTGAACGTTCCTGACAAAGTGATTGTGGATAGACTATCCGCGAGGTTGCAGTGCAAATCGTGTGGAGCGATCTACAATGAGAGAACCTTGAAGCCCAAGGTTGCTGGGAAATGCGACAAATGCGGCGGCGAACTATTCAAGCGTGTGGATGATCAGCCGGAAGTGATCCAAGAACGCCTCAAGGTCTATCGAGAAGCGTCTGAACCTGTGGTAGGTTTCTACCGGTCGAAGAATCTCCTCAAGGATATCAGAAACGAAGATCCGAACGTTGATCCGGAGACTGTTGTCGACCAGATAATGAAGACGATCCAGGCGTAGTCGACCCGAAACCGGCAGTTGCTAGCTTGGTATTCGTGCCATGCCGGAGAGGATCTTCCTCTTCTCAGCATCTTCCTCTATTCTTACAAGCTCGTTCAGTTTCGAGATGCGCTCACCACCTATCACTCCACACTTAATCATTGGACAGGACAGACCGACCGCTACTTGTGCAAGCTCGCCTGAGCAGACCTCTCCTGAGCGATGTGACATGACGGTGACGTACCCGGCGGACTGAGCCTTCTCCACCGCCTTTCTCGAGTCGGAAAGCGTTCCTACCTGGTTGGTTTTGATGATGATCGCATTGGCGGAGCCGTACTTGATTGCCTGCTGGATCCTAGTGGTGTTTGTCACAAGCAGGTCGTCGCCACAGATCAGGGCTCCTCCAGCTTTCTTGCGGAGTTCTGCAAATGCTTCGAATGAGTCCTCGTGCAGGGGATCTTCGACGTATACGAGCTTGTATCGTTCTATCAGGTTGAGGATGAAATCGATCTGTCCGCCTTCGCTGAGTTTTCGTCCATCTTTCTTGTATACGTAGGCTTGTTGTTTCTCGTCCCACAGGCTTGAGGCAGCAACGTCCAAGCCAATCCTGACATCTGCTCCGGTTGTGAGCGAGACTGTTCGGCATGCTTCTGTTATCAGGTCGAGTGTTTGCTCGCTGGTCATGTCGAGGACGTAGCCGCCTTCGTCTCCCTTCCCGATCATCGGTGACCCCTTCCGTACGGCGAGACGAGCGACCTCGGCGTGTGTCTTGATGTTGGCCTCAGCTGCCTGAATCGCCGACGACGCCTTGGTCGGGACGACTAAGAACTCCTGTATGTCTGTTCGCTTTCCTTTGGCGTGTGCTCCGCCGCCGACCACGTTTCCTAGCGGCAGAGAGATCTTGACTTTCGCGGAGCCAGCCAGCTTCTGGTAGAGCGGTTTCTTGTGAGCCATCGATGACAGCAACGCGGCAGCTATGGAGACAGCGTAGGCGGTGTTTCCGCCGATCTTGCTGAACCGTTCGGTCCCGTCCACTTCGTGCAGTTTGCTGTCGATTTGCTGTTGACGGTCAGCGTTCATTCCGGAGAGTTCAGGCGCCAAGAGCTTTCTGACGTGTTCAACTGCTTCGTCGACGCCGCCATCAGGAAATGGTTGAACTTCCCATTTTCCTCGACTCTTGCCTGAGGGGGCCGCCACTCTCGCCATCATGCCCTTGCTGAATAGGTCAACTTCGACGGTGGATTCGCCACGGCTGTCGAGGACTCTGCGGGCTGTGAGGCTCGTGATCTTGGCAGGAACTGCCAAACCAGACACCTACCGGGCTTGGCTATGTTTCTGTGCGGCGACCTCGCCGTACTTGAGGAACTCGTCGATCACTTCAACGTGAGAAATGAACATCCGTCTGCAGCAGTAGCGCTTCATGCCGAGATCGTCGAGGACCTTACCAGGGTTTTCTCCCTGTTTTGTGCGGCGGGAGAACTCTTCCCAGCGATCACCTATCATTTTTCCACAAGTGAAGCATCGCACAGGAATTATCATTATGATTCCAGCTTGTACAGCTCAACGGTAGGATTTTTGCTTCCTGCGTCTTGCGCCGGGTCCACCGAACTTCTTGGGTTCCTTTCTTCTGGGGTCTCCAGCGAGCATCGTTCTGTCGAAGCTTGTAAAGAGCCTTCGAAGCTCAGCGCTTCTTGACCAATCAACGAGGGCACGGGCGATCGCCATTCGTGCGGCCTCGGCTTGACCCATGACGCCGCCTCCGCGGACTTTGACGCGCACGTTCACTGCATTCAAACGCTCGCCTGCCAGCGTAAGAGGCTCGGAGATCCTTGCACGAGCCAGTTCTGGCGAGACCATGCTCACCGGGAAATCGTTCACAGTGACGTTGCCTCGGCCAGGCTTGATTACGGCCCGAGCGATCGCGGTCTTTCTCTTCCCTGTGACTAGAAGCATCCTTTTTCGTTCACTCATACTTTCCACGGTCCTCCTATTTCCTCTGAAAGTTCACCAACTGTAATGTATGAACATCGTAACTTTGAAGCCTCAGCTTCCGGAATCTTGACTGTAGACTTGTCACGGTACTCTTCAGGAGTGCCTATGTAGACTCGAACTCTCTTCAACGCGGCGCTTCCCTTCGGCTTCCTTCGTGGCAACATGCCGCGAATGACGCGGCGAACGTAGGTATCAGGCCTTCGCGGATGCGTCGGCGCCTTCCACTGGGACGCCAGAGTCCTAGTCTTGAGCCTACGCTTCGCTTCCTCAACAATGTTGGCTTTGGTTCCGGAGATGACCGCGTTCTCTGCGTTGAAGACGATGACTTCGTCTCCTTGCAGTGCGTGTTTGGCGGCGAAGCTTGCGAGTCGGCCCAGTACCAGATTCGAGGCATCAATGATGACAGGTTCTTTCGACATTCAATTCTCACCTAAGGATTCTCACTTTGCTCCCTTTGGGGTGATCGTCAGCCAGTTTGGTCAGGCTGACGCATGAGCCGCCTGCCTTCTCGATCTTTGCTTTCGCGGTTTGCGAGAACCTGAATGCTCCGATGCGAACCGCGTGGCCGATAGAGCCGGCGGACAGCACTTTGCCAGCAACGGCGACTACGTCGCCTTTCTTAGTGTTCCTTGAGATTCTGCTCACATTGACGGCGATTCTTGACCGCCTGGGTTTGCTGAGCAGTTCTGCTGCTCGCAACCATATGCGCGACTTGTTCTTCCTTCCCGTCCTTTTCAGGGCGGCGATCGTATCGTTCAGTTCGGGGTTTGTGATTGTTCTACGCATTATTGCCACCTATCATTTCTGTGCTGTTGATGCCAGCATCGTCATTGCCTCGGCCTTCTTGCCGAGGATAACTGCTGCTTCCCTGAGAATCTTCCTCGAAGGAAGCGCACCTGTGGATTCTATATGAAACACGAAAGTCGTGTCGTCGCCTTTCACTTCGACAGGCGAACCCTTGCGTTGCTCCGCGGGGACTGCCTGCTCCACGCAGGCCATGCACAAGATACAGTCAAGTTCGTTCTTAACGAAGATCTTTCGGTCGGAGTCGGCTGCAAACACCCTCGTGGGACAGCATTTGATCACATCTTCCGGGTTCGAGAGGTTCTCGGGTCGCAGCGTGACCTTTGGCAGGTATCTGTAGGCGGCGATTGAGGTGGCCTGCCATTTTGCATGCTCGGATCCTCTTCCCAAACGAGCATAGGCTTCCAGTCTGATCTTCTGTCCTGGTGCGAGTTTGACGATCGGTATCTTATCTGATGTGGGAGCGACGTCTGAGGCTGGCTTCAGATCGCCAGAGTAGACTGTGGTGGTTTGGTCTGTTGCTTCAGCCTCAAGTACGAAAGAGGCTGTGCACTTCTCGCAGCCCAAGTCACTCTTGCAGTCGCATTCTTCCCGCAGAACGTACGCGTCCGGATCAGTCTTTAGCGGAATGAGTCCGAGTCTATGCGCGAGGATTTCGTCAAACATGACTGAGTTGTTCTCGAGGAAGATTACGTCCTCGATTGCCATTACGGGGACTTCGGCAAGCATCGCCCGCCTGAGGGCGTTGGCGAATGCGGGATAACTTTCGCGCAGGATGAACCTGAGCGAGTCCCCTTTTTCTTCGAGGATCTCAACCTCCATGACGCGCATGACCTTCTGTTATTCTATCCCTAGTTGGTTCCGGTAGGGTTGCAGTTTAGGCTTTCATGGCGCTTATAAACCATTACCGGTTCGGAATCGCGAGAAAGCTCATTCACTTCGCAGGAAAGACTCGACGAAGATCTTGATCGAGAGTTGATACTGCGTGTACTCAGCGAGTGTGCTCTCTCTTCCGAATAGTTGCTCCCGAATCTGTTCTGGGGATTTACCTTCGGAGTGAAGCTTCAGGATCTTGTCTCGCGTCTCTTCCAGGTATTCTCGGGTTCCTCTGATGACGTCGAGTGGGTTCGGAACGGCTTTCCCTAGGGAAGCGAACATTATCTTCGGTTTGAGCTCTTCGAACTTCGTGAGATCCCTGATCAGTTGATGCACGTTTTCCTCGGTTCTCGCGGTCTTGGGACGTTCTCCAACCCATATGTCGCCAGAGAACAGGATCCCGTGGTTCCCCTCGAATAGAGACACGTGTCCTTTGCAGTGTCCTGGGGTCTCGATGACATGCAGGCTGACCTCTCCTTCTTTGATTAAGGATCCCATCGGGTCGGCAATGCAGGGATCGGGGGGTCCCCAGACTTCAAGCTCGAAGGGATACAAATCGTGCTTGCCACTCATGAGACGGACTGTTTCTGGATGCGCGATCGCTTTCAGCCCAAAGCGTTTGGCAAGGATCGCGTTTCCGCCAACATGATCCTCATGGTAGTGAGTGTTGATCAGCTTCGAGACTTGCTTGCCGTCTAGGAATTCGGCGAGTTCGTTTTTCGTGTAGTCGCAGCCCGTGTCGATCAGGATTCCGTCTATGAGGTATGCGGCCACCCAGTAGAGGACCGTCTCGCCGTCAAGGGATCTGCCCATCTTGATCTCTGTGACGTCTCCGACCTGCGTGGCCTTGAGCATCCCGCGCCGCCCCAGCTTAGCTCTAATCGTAGGAGGGCTGGGTTTCTCTTAATTCTCTTCGTAGAATCCTGCAGAATTCCAATTGAGAAATGAACAGAAACTGTTGGGTCCTGCTCGGCTAGAACGACCTGTTCCAGCCGCGAACAGGCAGATACTGAGTCTACGTAGGAGGTAGTGTAACCTCTGCTGGCTGTGGTTTTGCTGTGGCGTTCAGGGGTGCATTGCAGTGCGGACAGAATCTCTGTCGCAGGCCGTTTGTCTTGATGTAGTCGTGAACAGCCTTCGTGATCTCTGTGAAGCTTGTGAGTGTTCCTCTTGGGTGTCCTGTCATCATAGAAAGAACATCATCAACGACGATGCTCTGTTCCGTCAACGCGTTTCTCTTGCTCATCTAGACCTTCCTCGTAAACCCATAGGGCATGTGGCGTTCATTTGAGAATTCAACATACAATTACCGTCAATAACCGTCGCCTGGCAGCGTCTGCTTAGACAGCTTTGGTTCTATCTAACGCTAGGTCTCGAAGAGGCTACGACACTTGATTCATGTCAACAAAGCAGATTCCGCATTAGTTTGAAGCCGTCTCGACCAGCAGACTCGCTCATTCTGGTGAAGTAATTAAGCGTCTTCGAGCGCTAGCTATTCTCCGAAGGTCGCGGACTTGCCTGATGTAGTCTGTATGGGAGAAGTGATGGCTCAACTCAACGCGCTTACACGTGGACCTATCAGACATGTGAGTCTGTTTAAGAGAGAGTGCGGCCCGTGCCACGTTGCTTCCTCTGTGCAAGGATGCTGACATCGTCTTCACCGACAGATCAGACGCAAGCATCATCTTTGGAACAGACAATCCTGAGAAGATCGCTGACTCACTTCACAATAGCGGGTCTCAACAGTTGTTGTCAAACTCGGAGAGAAGGGACTCTTCGCCAGCTCCAAAGGAGAAACTGTCACTGAGCCGCTCATTCCTACGAGTGTTGAGGATCTCATAGGTGCTGGGGACGCTCTTGCTGCGACGTTTCTCGCGACACAACTGAAGGGCTGGAGTCTGAAGGAGTCCCTGCATGCGGGTAATGTGTCAGTATCTCTTGTCGCAACCGTAAGGGGCGACTATGAGAACACACCAGACTTGGAGACACTGAAGTTCTACTTGGGCTCTGAGCATGGTGAAAAACGGCACCTGCGTTGACAAGATCCGAAGGCGGATCCTCGCATCAAACCGTGCCAACCCGACGACGAAAAAACACTCTCCTCATGACGGTTCAAATCTGGACGCCCGCACCATGAGACCCCACACACACCGAGACTCGCAGGGGATTTGATTGAACTCGCAGGGCCACCGAACCAGTTTGTTCCGAAAGACCTCTAACGACAGACCCCGACCGAAAACCAACGTCAGGAGCTTTTAATAGGATGGGGCCGAGCAACAGCTTTGGTAACGGGTGGATCTTTCTAGTGACAGTTCTGAAGGCTTCCGGTAGAAATGTGAGGTTGGTAACTGTTTTCCTATTCCTCACCCTACTCATTTCACTGTTCTTTTTGGAGAGTGGGGTTGTGAATGTTGCTGCTTCCCCAACAGATTGGCCCATGTTCCATCAAAACCTCACTCATACTGGGTTAACATCGGATGTTGTAACGCCACCACTCAACGTGGCCTGGAGCTACACAACAGGCGAGCGTGTCTATTCTTCTCCTGCTGTTTCCGGGGGTATCGTGTACGTAGGCTCAGCTGATCGTAATGTGTATGCGTTGGATGCTGTTACAGGAGCTTTGAAGGCTGGATGGCCCTACACAACAGGCGGCAGTGTATGGTCTTCTCCTGCTGTTTCCGGGGGTATCGTGTACGTAGGCTCCTTGGGGGATCTTAAGGTGTATGCGTTGGATGCTGTTACAGGAGCTTTGAAGGCTGGATGGCCCTACACAACAGGCGGCAGTGTCTCTTCTCCTCCTGCTGTTTCCGGGGGTATCGTGTACGTAGGCTCAGGGGATGGTAATGTGTATGCGTTGGATGCTGTTACAGGAGCTTTGAAGGCTGGATGGCCCTACACAACAGGCGGCAGTGTCCAGTCTTCTCCTGCTGTTTCCGGGGGTATCGTGTACGTAGGCTCAGGGGATGGTAATGTGTATGCGTTGGATGCTGTTACAGGAGCTTTGAAGGCTGGATGGCCCTACACAACAAGCGGCAGTGTCCAGTCTTCTCCTGCTGTTTCCGGGGGTATCGTGTACGTAGGCTCAGGGGATGGTAATGTGTATGCGTTGGATGCTGTTACAGGAGCCTTGAAGGCTGGATGGCCCTACACAACAGGCAACGGTGTCTATTCTTCTCCTGCTGTTTCAGGAGGCGTTGTGTACGTTGGTTCGGATGATGGTAAGGTGTATGCGTTGGATGCTGTTACAGGAGCCTTGAAGGCTGGATGGCCCTACACAACAAGCGGCGGTATCCGGTCTTCTCCTGCTGTTTCCGGAGGTATCGTGTACGTAGGCTCATATGATGATAAGGTGTATGCGTTGGATGCTGCTACAGGAGCCTTCGTATGGAGTTACCCAACAAGCGACCAAGTCCATTCTTCTCCTGCTGTTTCAGGAACCGTTGTGTACGTAGGCTCATATGATCGTAAAGTGTATGGGTTTGCGCCTACTTCAGCTCAGGTGGCCACCGCCACGGGCACTGGGACGGCGACGTTCACGATGAGTCCAAGTACCGCTGGAGGATTCACAAGCCTAACCGCTTCAGCATTATCAAGTGTCTCACCCGCTCCGCCAGCGGGGTTAACGTTTCCTGACGGTTTATTCTCCTTCACAATATCCGGCCTCGCATCTGGGGCGACGGTTACGGTAACCCTGACGTTACCCGGTCCGTTGCCCGCGGGCACGTTCTCGTATTGGAAGTTACAGTCTGGTGCGTGGAGTCAGTATCCGTCGGCTTCGCTTGATTCCACTCGAACCATAATCACGTTAACCTTCACGGCCGATGCCAGTGGCAGGGTTACTGACCCCGGTGGGCCAGCAACCACTACGACGACGACAACTTCGATGGCACCCATACCTGTTGGCGGTGAAATGTCCAACATCAACCTAATCCAAGTGGTGCTTCCATGGCTCATGGTCATCACAGCACTCGCTGTCTTGTCCGTCTGGAGCCTAGTGAGAAGGCGGAGACGGTAGAGACAACGAAAAGCCACCAACTAGCCTCCCGATTCTGGCAAGTTCAAACGAGCAGATCGTCGAGCTAGCATTCGGGGTAATCTTACTCTACACGATAATCCGTCGTGTGTATGGTACTAGTGGTGCGAGCATCGTAAATTGAACCGTCGTCGTTGGCCGTCAGAAAGTGTGTGTGTGCACACCAAGGGCCACACACACAAAGAATCCTCCCTGTTAGGGGAGGTTTCCCCTAACAACCCCTCCCTGTTGCGCGGATTGAAGGATTCTTACTGGGTAACGAAAACTTTCTTCACTCAAGAGGGTCAAGCTTTTAGCCGCAAGGGCATAGAAATATTCTGTGACCCTAGTGTATGCTCTGGATATCTTCGCACTTTTGGTGGGCATCCTAATCGGAGCATTCATCATCTATCTAATTCTACACAGAAAGATATCTTCGATAGCTGAGTCCAGGGCCAGAGAAATGTCCACGTTCATGTTCAATCAACAGAGGTCTCAGCTCGAATCTGCAATTCACTCAACCTACGCAGCAAAGCTAGATGAATGGAAAGCGACTGAACTGACGATGACAATCCAAAAGGAACGTGGTGAGGCTTTGGATCAAGCCAGAACAGTCCTCAAGGGCAAGATTGCGGAGCAAATGGCCCCTATGTTACCTGAGTTCGTATCGCAATACAACCCGGCTGAGGCCAGATTCATTGGAAGCCCTGTCGACTATGTAATTTTCAAAAACCTATCGAAAGTTGCGGAAGGTGCCGATGAGCCTCTGGAAATTGTCTTTTTGGATGTCAAAGCTGGATTGCAACCGGTATTGACCCGAACTCAGAAGAAAATCAAGGAATCAACTGAAGCTGGAAAGGTGAAATGGGAGACACTCCATATCATGATGCCTGCTACCAAGTGCTCAACATGCTCGAGGTGCGGAATGAATGTTGAGCCAAGCTGGACGCACTGTACACAATGTGGAAATGCCTTAATCACATCATGATGCAAACACACCGATAAGAGACACGGGATACTCAACAACATTGCAGACTATCCCCCGAGCTACCCCTAGAGAGTGACATGATTTTTCGTGTGTGAAAGGATGAAAAGCCTCAAGTTCCAGAGTGTGAGTATTTCTCGTGGTTGGTAAGCCCGAAGAGACCCTGACCAATAACGGTCGAGTGTGTGAATGGGCAGTCTTCCAGAGCGGCTCGTTGAATGCGCCATGCGCGCGGATAGGTGAGTGCCGCGTTCAAGCCAACCATAAAGAATGGAGATGAAAAACAGAAGAAAAGCATAAACGTCTTGAGAGAATAGTCAATACGGCTTGAACGCCACGCAGAAGAACCACCCGAGAACCACATACAGAACCAAGCTTTTCATAGGTGTGGGTCTCTTGATGCGGGGGATATAGGTAAGGAGCCTGTTTGGGCTGGGACGTGGAAGTCTGATTTTCGACGTGTAAGTGGCACGTGCAAGTCGGCTAGGCATTGAAGATTTCCACGTGGGATTGTGGGGCGGCATCGGCAGGATTGTTCCCTGCGGTATCTGCTTCTCGGAAAGCGCCAGCCCTCAGTTCCTAGGCTTCTTCTTGACCACTGCGATGGCGAGGACGGCTCCAACCAGCCCCAGCAAAGTCAAGTAAGGTGCCACAATGGCAAGCTTGTCCGCTGCACTCAAGATGCCACCGACAGGAGCTGCACGTGTTGTTGTAGGTGGTGGGGGGGGAGGTGGTGGAGGTGCACCAACCTCGATCTTCACAACGATGCCTGGCGATGTATCTGTTCCAAAGTAGGCGAAGCCACCAGCAACATCAATAACAGCTGAATAAAGACCGTTTTCGCCTAGGTTGAGGGGTAACGCTCCAACACGAGTCATGTCCGACAACTTCACCTTCACCACAATGCCTGGACTTGTATATGTTCCAAAGTAGGCGAAGCCACCAGCAACATCAATAACAGCTGACTGAAGACGGTCTTCGCCTGAGATGAGGGGTAACGCTCCAACACGAGTCATGTCTGAAAGCCTCACCTTCACAACGATGCCTGGAATTGTATTTGTTCCAAAGTAGGCGAAGCCACCAGCAACATCAATAACAGCTGAATAAAGACCGTTTTCGCCTGAGATGAGGGGTAACGCTCCAACACGAGTCATGTCTGAAAGCCTCACCTTCACAACGATGCCTGGAACTGTATTTGTTCCAAAGTAGGCGAAGCCACCAGCAACATCAATAACAGCTGACAGAAGAGAGTTTTCGCCTGAGATGAGGGGTAACGCTCCAACACGCGTAAAGTCTGACAACCTCACCTTCACCACAATGCCTGGACTTGTACCTGTTCCAAAGTAGGCGAAGCCACCAGCAACATCAATAACAGCTGACGCAAGATAGTTTTCGCCTGAGATGAGGGGTAACGCTCCAACACGCGTAAAGTCTGACAACCTCACCTTCACCACAATGCCTGGACTTGTACCTGTTCCAAAGTAGGCGAAGCCACCAGCAACATCAATAACAGCTGACGGAAGCCAGTTTTCGCCTGAGATGAGGGGTAACGCTCCAACACGCGTAAAGTCTGACAACCTCACCTTCACCACAATGCCTGGAAGTGTACCTGTTCCAAAGTAGGCGAAGCCACCAGCAACATCAACAACAGCTGAATAAAGATCGGCTTCGCCTGAGATGAGGGGTAACGCTCCAACACGAGCAAAAGTCTGGGCATTCGCCATCGGAAGTGTTGCGACGCAGACTAGCATAATCGGTATCAACATGGAGGCTACTAGATGCCGACTCGGTTTTCCGAGCCATCGAAACCGGAACCCAGACTTCTCTTTCACAATAACTCATCACGAGGCTAAGCAGCAATACTCGGTGACTTCTCTATATATAAGAGGCTTTGCGCGTTCGTCTGGGCTATGTGGGCGGGCTCGAACACAATACCCGAGTTCCCGTCAGGTGCATTGCTCCTAGTCGCGGTCACGCTCGTCATGGTCACCGTCTGGCGACGGCGTGACCTAAACTCGAACCTCCGTTCGCTTTCTAATGGTCGGTAGCCCTTGCGCTTCAACCTTGATGCGTGCATTTCCCTGTTCGAAACAAGTATCTGAGATGCTGCAAGCGGTTCAAGGACTATTCATACTCCTGCCATGCTGAACGAGCGCACTTTCATTCGTATCAAGCTCCATCATCCTGTGAAATCTCCGATTTGTAACCGCTCAGTTTGGTTCCCATCAAGCCTGGCTCGCCTTCAGGAGTCTGAATTCCATTCTGACCTGTTCCTGTTCCTCTATCAACTTGCTTCGCCTTCTTTTCCCAAATCTTGATTCTACGTCGAACCTTCTTCAGTCTCCTCTGAGAGAGCTACAGCCCTGTCATGAGACAGCTGCTCGAACAGGCTTGGAAGAGGGTAAACAACCCGACGCTTCTCGATCCTTTCAGCGGGTGGCTGACTAACGAGCAAAAAAGCCTGCTGCCGCCCCATTTCGACGTTATCGCAGCGGTCTATCTGAACACCACTGTTGCGTCAGAGTACGCGCACATATCGAACCTTGCTGCGCAAATTAGGTGGTTGAAAAAAGGGGAAGTCAGCCAAGTCGCCTCCTCCCTAGTCGCAAGAGGCTACCTAGCCGAAAGGTGGCTCACTGAGGAGGAATGGTCTTCCCCAGGTTCGCGTCCACGCGTCTTCAGGCTAACTGACCGCTGTGTGGCTCCGCTTTTTGGACATAGCACTTCCCCCATAGAAATATGCCAAGCCGCAGTTGAAGTGCTTGAAGGACAACAAATGCTTTTACCGGAGAAGGAAGAGCTCATTGAGGGCTTGAGGCGCCACGTAGAGCTTGAGAAGGAAGCCATTGCAAGAACGCAGCCCCAGAATGTGTCACTCCGTAGAGAGATAACACTTTCCAACAAGCATAGCCGGAGTCTCCTAGGTCTCGCGAGGTGCGGAACGTCGAATTATCCGCCAAACTGGAGTAGGATGTCAGGAATCTACTTGCCCAACGCTTGACGCGAGTTTATGCCTCTGTCAGACGGCTCCCACACTTGTCGCAGAATTGGCTGCCGTGAGGCATCTTCTTCCCACATTGTCGGCAAGCTTCGGTCGGACTCGCGACTTTGACCTCGACCGGTGTCGACCCCGGAACAAGCGGAGGCGCTGGATGAAGTTCATGCGGAGCAGCCGTTCCTCTTCCAACTTCATCTGCAATCAGCTCGACAGAATACTTCAAAGCACTTGCAATAACGCCAAGGTAGATTATTGCACCTCCGATGATGGACACGATCACGGCGCCTCCGAGAACGCCTAGAATGCCTAGCGGGTCGTGTAGGATGTTAGGATCTGTCAACGCGGTTACAGCGCCGCCAGCCCACCCTGCTATGATGACAATGAGACCGAGGATGTACCAGCCGATCGACATGAAGACTATCTTCAACGCGGTCTTGAAGGCGTTTCCCCAAGAGACCATGTTTCTCTCTCAACTCGCATGTGTGGTGGCAGAAGGATCAGTTTCAAAATGGTCTTCGCGGCTCTTCAGGATACTGGTTCTGCGTCAGGGCATTTTCCCCTTCCTTAGGTTCCACGTGATACAGCTGAACATACAGGTCCGAGTAACACGTGGACTTCCACGTCGAATCTGGCATTGACACGTGGCAGCGAAAAAACAGCCCTTGTGATATATCCCCGGTCTCTTGATGCGGGCAACATGATTTGAACCATCACTGACTTGAAGACAAACGTTTTTCGTCGCCGTCGGCATCAAACTGCGCAGACCGGGCAAGACTGGGTTTCAGCTCAGGTTCTGAGGAAGAATTATAGTGCGGGGCCAGAAGGACGAGACAGCGGGCAAGATCCGATGACGGGGAAGTTTACTCTGGAAGGGATTGTGACGGCCCTTGTCACACCATTCACTCACGCAGGCGAAGTGGATGAGGATGCGCTTCGTGAGATTGTACGATTCCAGCTGAAGCACCGGGTGCATGGCTTCTTTGTGTGTGGAACGACTGGACTCGGCCCGGCAATGAGTCCGGATCAGAGAAGAAGAGCCACAGAGGTGATCGTTCAAGAGACGGGCAGGAGGATTCCGGTAGTCGTTCAAGTTGGTGCCTCTGACCCGCAAGCTAGCCTGGAGCTTGCCGCCCATGCAGAGAAGGCGGGTGCGGACGCGGTTGCGGCTCTGACGCCCTTCTACTATCAGCCCGGAGAGGAGGCTATCGTTGAGTACTTCACAAAACTGGCTGGTACCACGAAGCTTCCAGTATTCGTGTACAACATTCCCCGCCATACAGGGAACAACGTCGACGCAAGCCTGCTTCTGAAGCTCAGCAGGATCCCGAACATTGCGGGAGTGAAGGATAGCAGTCGTGATTTCGTGCAACTCATGGACTACTTGTCGGTGGTTCCTGCTGGATTCGGCGTCATAAACGGAACTGACTCGTACCTTTTCGCGGCCCTATGTGCAGGCACCCATGCGGGAGTCTCAGCGACCTCAAACCTTGCTCCTGAACTCTTCGTCGAGATGTACGACGCGTTCCGTAGGAAGGAATACGACAAAGCAGCATCGTTGCAGTTGAAGATACATGCGCTTCGAAAGGTTACGAGCAAGCCTCCGATCGCTCCTCTTCTGGAGGGTTTGAGGCTTCGGGGTTTGAAGAGCGGACTCGTGAAGTCACCGCTCCGCTCCATGAATCACAATGAACTCATGGAACTCCGGGCGTCTCTGTCTCGGATTCTTCCCGAACTCAGCCTTGTCCATGAGAATGTCTGAACCTCATTGCGGTGACACTGATGAATGAAGGTGTCAGGAGTTTCTTGGATCGAGCCGGCGTTGGGTACAGGATTCGTGCCGTTGATGGGCCGACAGTGACGGCACAGGACGCTGCGGCTAGACTTCGAGTGCCTCTTGAGACGATCATAAAGAGCATAGTCTTCACTGATGAGAAGGGCTCGCCTGTGCTGGCGATATTGACGGGTGATAGGCGAGTGGACAGGAAGAAGCTCTCATCAGTTATCGGCGTGCCAAAGGTCAGGATCGCCAGCCCTGAGGTCACGAAGGCGTTGACTGGTTTCGAGGTTGGCGTGATGCCGCCGCTGGGTCATAGGAACAAGATCACGACCATAATCGATCAGAAAGTCATGAATCTCAGCAAGGTCTATGGAGGCTCAGGAACAGCGGAGACGCTGATGGAGATCGATCCGCACGACATCGCGAGATCAGCAGATGCCAAAGTAGCAGATATCTGTGAATGATCGGAATGAAATGAGGGAAGGATGAATTGTGGGATTGAAGATCTTCCAGGTCGACGCGTTCACGGACAAAGCATTTGCAGGCAATCCAGCCGCCGTGTGCATCCTGACGGAGCCGCGTGACGAGGCATGGATGCAGAATATGGCGCGGGAGATGAACCTCTCCGAGACGGCGTTCCTCCGCAAGCAAACGGACGGGTTCGGTCTCCGCTGGTTCACACCTGCTGTTGAGGTTGCGCTTTGTGGTCACGCAACGCTCGCAAGCGCACACGTCCTCTGGGAAACCGGACTGCTTGCGCCACAGGAGGAGGCGAGGTTCCACACCAAGAGCGGATTATTGATGGCGAAGCGCAAGGGCGACTGGATCGAGCTGAACTTTCCGGCCACACCTGACGAGCCAGCAACCTCTCCTCCTCGACTCGAGGAAGCACTTGGCGTGAAGCCAAGGTACGTAGGCAAGAGCCGGTTCGACTATCTTCTGGAATTGGACACGGAGGAGACTGTGCGGACCCTGAAACCTGATCTCGGCTTGCTGAGGGCACTACAGGTCCGGGGCGTCATGGTCACGAGCCGCGCAACATCTCCCGGATTCGACTTTGTTTCTCGGTTCTTTGCGCCAGGATCAGGCATTGATGAGGACCCAGTCACAGGTTCCGCTCACTGCTGCCTCGGCCCGTTCTGGAGCAAACGGCTCGGCAAGAATGAGCTGATAGCCTATCAGGCCTCAAGGCGTGGTGGAACTGTACGTGTCCGCGTGAGCAGCGACCGCGTGTATCTGAGCGGACAAGCAGTGACAATCCTGCGCGGCGAACTTGATGATCACTTGTGAGAGGAACAAGCAGACTCGGTGATTGTGTATGATTCTCATTACTGGTGCTGCGGGTAAGACCGGGCGGACCGTGATCTCTGCACTAGCTGCGAGAGGACAGCCTGTGCGTGCTCTGGTTCATCGGCGCGAGCAGGCGCGCTTGGTTGAATCGGTGGGCGCTCGAGAATCTATTGTTGGCGACATGCGTGACGAGAACAGACTCAAACAGGCCGCCCGTGGCGTGCGTGCAATCTACCATATCTGTCCGAACGTCAGCCCAGATGAAATCCCAATTGGTCGTGCAGTCATCGCCGCGGCGCGAGCGGCCGGGGTTGAGCAGTTCGTGTTTCATTCTGTGTTGCATCCACAGGTCGAGGCGATGCCGCACCACTGGAGCAAGTTGCGTGTTGAGGAAGCCTTGTTTGAGTCTGGTCTGGCGTATACGATTCTGCAGCCTGCTTCGTACATGCAGAATGTGCTGGGGGGGTGGCAGGCGATTGTTGAGCGTGGAGTGTACGCGGTGCCGTATTCAGTGGAGGCTCGCATGAGCATGGTTGATCTTGAGGATGTTGCTGAAGCGGCGGCTATTGTCTTGACTGAGCCGGGTCATCCGGGTGCCACGTATGAGCTGGCTGGCCCAGAAGTGCTAACACAGACACAGGTTGCCGAGATCCTAAGCAAACATCTGAAACGCCCCGTACGCGCTGAGCAGGTAACGATTGAGGCATGGACCCGCCAAGCCCAAACCTCAGGTGTGGGGCAATATCAGATTGAGGCACTGGTTAGGATGTTCTGCTACTACGACCGCCATGGCTTCTGGGGCAACCCGCACGCGCTATCTCATCTGCTCGGCCGCACACCCACCAAACTCGAGACATTTGCCGAACGAGTCAAACGACAAATGACTAACCAATAAGACCCACCGCCTGTGAGCGGTTACCACCCTAGCGTTGTGACGGTACGTGAGAAACCGGCGGAGTCCTTGGTTCGACCCTGGATTAGGGTATTGTTTTGATTCCTGCTTTCTTGAAGTGGCTGTCAAACGTGAATGCAGCTTGTAATCCCAGAGACTTCATCAAAACAAATGATGTGCAGTCCGTGAAACTTGCGTCGCGCATGTTTCTGAACAGCTTCCAAGAGGCTTCAAAAGTCGATTCGTCGACACGCAACATCATCGTACGTGGAGACGCCCTTAGCGCTTCCCCCACCTCAATTGCTAGGTCGTGTTTGCGAAGAACGCACTCCACAACAGTGACTGTCTCGTCAAAGACGTAGTCTGAAATGAAGAACTTGGTTACAGGCACCTCACCTGTTAGGAATCTGTTCATGACTTGGCTGGCAGCGTCATGAGAGCTGTCGTCCTTGTTGTAGTAGGCAACCAATGCAGAGGTGTCAAGAAAGATCTTCACTTGCGACGCCTGCCGTACAAGGCCTCGTCAAGCTTCGAAGAGTCGGTTTTCACTCCCGTTCTTGCAGGCTTGAGCTTGAACAGCGGGTCTTCTTCCAGCGGCGTCTGAAGCCCGATCCAGCTCTCAATCGCCTCCCTAACAGCTTCTTTGATAGTCATCCTCCGTTTCCTCACGATGCTCTCCAGAATGCCGTACTCTGACGCATCAACTTCGGTTTGTACAACCTTACCCATAATGGACCCGCACATGCAAAGATTACATGTCCTGCACATTTAACTCTTACATGGCATGCGCTGTGCACTGCCATTATGGCATAGTTATGTTGTCCTCTTCTCTTTGAGCCTGCATATGAACCCGCTATGGCTCTACACAATTGAGCAACTCAAGAGTAAACTCCGCAGAGAAGGCAAGGTATAGCGTTGTATCCACGAAGCTTCTAAGGGGATTCACGCTTGCCAAATCCAGAAAGTGGAGAATGGCAAGCTGGCCTCGTTTAAAGACCCAGATGGAAACGAGATTTACCTCTGGCAATATGATTTCGGCCACAATCGAGCGCCGTGATCTGAACCGTCGGTAGAAGACGTTGACTTGTATGCGCATCAGCTGACCCGACGACGAGTCGGGAGAGAAATCCTCTAGCAACCGCTCGCACGGTATCCCAACTGAACAACGCGAGACCCGTCACGGCCAGGAAAATCATCAAGCTTCTGAACAGTTGGGCTTCCAAACGACAAGGCAAAGGGGCAGTCACGTCATTCCGAAGCATCCTCGCACAGAATTGTGGGCAAAATCAGAATTCTAATACGTGTCACGAAGGAGAAGGTCGATGGACAAGGCAGTTCTCACATGCCTACGTGATGAGCCTATCGAGCTGGAAGATCATGGCGGCTACCGTGAATGTGAGAGACCGGAAGAATAGTGGCCCCAACCGGTCGCTGGCAAAATGTAGGTTACGGCATCACATCAGGCCAGGCGATATAGGATGTCTGACCCATCTTCACGGCATCACATACGCAAAGGAATACGGCTACGACCAGACATTCGAAGCATATGTTGCTGACGGACTGGCGGAATTCATTCGATCATTCAATCCTGACAAGGATCAGATTTGGCTCGCAGAGACAAACCATCAGATCGTTGGGTCCGTCGCCATTGTTGGGCATTCAAAGGTGGCGGCTCAACTTCGCTGGTTCTTCGTCCACCCCAAATATCGGGGAATCGGTATCGGGAGAAGATTGCTCAATGAAGCGCTTCACTTCTGCAAGGAACGCAAGTACAGAACCGTGTTCCTTTGGACAACAAGCGAACTGAGCAGAGCTCAGCACCTCTACACAGGCACTGGCTTCGAGAGAACCCAGAAGAAAACGCACCGAATTTGGGGGAGAACGATGACGGAAGAAAGGTATGATCTCGATTTGCGAACCCGGTGATCTGGCGGCCCCGCGGGGATGCGGGCCGGCCTTATCCGGGGTTCGCTCCCCCTCTGCACCCGTCATCCACGCCTCAGGATCTTTCCACATTCTCTCCATGTCTCTGCTGCCGCCCCTTGCAAGAAAAACAAGGGTGGTGTACACCCTACGTCCGCCCACACGCTATATTCGACTTGCTGGCCATCCGGGCTCTCTTTTGCCGGATTCCCTTCTTCACCCCAGCTTGATCGCCGCGTCAAATATCTGTTGTTTACCGTGCTTAACCGGGTCGTGGGCGTTCTGGCTAATCCTAATCTCGGCGTACGATGAAGCCTCAAACGGATGATTTAGATAGTGCAGCCCCAAGGAATGGAAGTCGTCTTCCTGGACAATGGGCACGTCATGCTCGCTCAGACGTCTGTCGAAAACCTGTCCAAGATTCTCAGCATCGATGTAGCTTCTGCGTCTAGCAAAGAATACCCAACAGTACTCATCGCTCTTCTTGCACTCTATTGGAACCTCATAGGCGGTCACGAAAGGTTTCATCTGCTCCTCATGCTTCACGGCAGTTTCGACTTTCACAATCTCCCCAGGCCAAGCTACGACATCAATCTCTCTTCCTTTTCGCTCTTCTTGGTCGAAAAAATACTGATTGCAGCGCGGCAGCCAGTGGAGCCGCTTTACCGCGTCAGCTACTTCCAACTCTAGAAGATAGCCGGCACGCGTTGTCTGACGCTTGACGTAATCCAGCAACTTCCTGTTAGCGCGTGCAGGTTGCTTCAAGAGCGACCCTCTTGATCGTGTTCCGAGGTCATCAACAAAGCCAGGAAACTAGGCCTCACAGATGGAGATCCTACAGCGTGGGAACGTCTTGAAGCCCTATTACCTTAACTCCTCTGTACTCGACGATAGGTGGGAAATCCTCGATCACGATGATTCCTCTAACAGCTTTGAACATGCTTAAAACATGCCGGCTTGCTCTAGAATCGGCTGACAAGTAGCTCCACCTTAACCTTCTCAAAGAACTCACATATGAACTAGTCCGACGGTGTGACGCCTTGGCAAATCTTGTCAAAGGCGAGAACAGACCAGGCAGTGAACCGCGCTGAGATGAAAGGATCTTCTCATGATCTGTGCCTGTCCCTTGCTTGATGCGGACTGGTCGGTCCGAGTAGTGGGAACGCAGATGTGCTCGCTCAGTCCACGTCAGGTTCGCAAGGCTTGAAATTCTAGTACTCGCTTACGTGAATGCGCTATTGACGCCGTTGTTCCATATGCTCGTGACGCCTATATGAAGTCTGCCTGCCTGCTTTCAAATGCCAGATTCCAGAGATCAGGCAGACGCCGCTCGCCCTCACCTGAAACCTTCCTTCTCGTGGTTCTACCCGAGTGGTGGCTTCTTTCAATTCTAGTGCTTCTCGGCATCTTTGTGGTGATCATCACAAGTTACGTGATGTCGCTCCACTTTGCCTCGGTAGAGGAGAGGAGATTCAGGGTTCTCACGGAGCTCGATCCGAACTATCTTGATCCAAACGTCTTGGAGACTACGACTCTTGGACAGAACGTTCTTGACCCTTCACTGATAAGAACTCGTGAAAGGCTCGAAATTTGGAGCAGAGTAGCCATGAGAGCCTATGTGGTAATGGTCCTGTCCTCTGCACTCCTCTACCTTGCCTCGACATTCCTCCGCTTGGAGAGTCCGTTCTGGTATCCTCTAGTTCTTTCTGGGTTCATCTTCGCGTCAGCGTATTTCGTCTATAGAGTTTGGAGTAAAGCGCGAGAATAGGTGTCAATAGATTCTCTTCTTTGGGAATACTTCGATCCCGGACGGGCCGATCCTGTAGGGCCTCGGCTGCATATCAATCGCCGTCTCCCGCATCTTCTCGACTTGCATTGAGCGAACAATGACTCGGCCCATAAGCATTCTTAGCAGTCCCGTGACGTCGGCTCTTGTTGCTCTCTTCGCAAGATATTCGTAGTCCAATGTGGCTTTCCGTCGCTTCAGCACCGAGACAACATCCAACTCGTCTTGTGTCCCCCTGTCCTTGCGAGATAGCTTGTTCACGATGAAATCCTCTGGTCCGATTGCGAACATCTCGAAGTCATCAAAGGGTTT